>Ga0307378_10005927_pt1 | contig 16867 bp, 28 predicted proteins | sample UN1MG_FD_202238 | JGI IMG/M metagenome (GOLD analysis project Ga0307378, IMG submission 202238) | Soil microbial communities from Risofladan, Vaasa, Finland - UN-1 | ecosystem: Environmental > Terrestrial > Soil > Coastal area > Acid sulfate soil | place: Finland: Risofladan, Vaasa | collected... | reverse complement strand
CGACGGTCTCGATTACTCTTCCGCCGGGGACTGGCCGGCTGAGCAGCCCGTCGGGGTCGTTCCCGCTATAGTCGTCGAGGACGAACACCCGTCGGCCGCCGACGAAGCACTCCCGCAACGCGAGGAGGCCCTCGTGGAGCAGGCGGGCGAGCGCGGGCTCGTCGCTGAGAGCGAGCAGCGTGGGATCTGCTGGGCCTGCCACGAGGGCACCAGCGACCGCGCCGCCGAACAGGAACATGAACTTGCGTCGGCCCGGCCGCCACAGCTGCCGCTCGGGATCGTACGCGAAGCTCTCCGGCAAGAAGGCGGTCACTTCGTCTCCGTTCGCGCGGGCGGCCATCGCAGCCCGAAGTCCCGCGACTTGATCTTGACCATCCGCCCGTCAGGATGGTGCCACACTATCCCCTCTATAGGGTGAGCCGCAAGAAACGCCTTGAGGGCCGAGAACGTCCTCGGGGCGTCAACGCGGACCGACCCGTGCCGCCGGAATTCGTGATCGGCCAGCTGGTACGGATTCCCCTGCACCTTCGGGCCGACCAGCTCATAGGTTCCATCGGCAAGGCCGTCCGTGCTGGCAGACCGGAACCACTTGTCCTCTTTGGCCTCCGTCACTCGCAGCCAGCCCGGCCAGTGCCCCGTACGGGGGTCCTGCGAGGGCTCACACGGCTCCCAGCCTTCCGGCGGAGTCTTGCCGTGGTTCGCGCCGTAGCGTTTGTAGAGGACGCCCCCACGCATCATGCAGGCGGTCCCGTCGTGCTTCTCTGTGGGCTTGCCCTCGTCGGCCGCGACCCATTCGGCTCCGGGCACTACCTCGTCTCGGACTTGCCGGTCGCCCTCGTAGTTCCTTTGGAACAGCGAAACGATTTTCCTCATCTCGCGCCCTCCTTCGTCACCGTCCATTCCGTAGCGCGCCCGGTTCGCTCCTGCCTAAAGGCCCAATCGGGAAGCCGGAGCCACAGGCTCCAAGGCAACAGCCGCTTCATGATCTTCTGCCACCACGAATGGTCCGTTTCGTAGACCGTGAACCGGTCGCCCACTCGCAGCGTGCGCAGGTCTACGACCTTGCCGGCGACCTCGGGCGGGTCACAGTAGCCGGTACCCTCAGCCGTGCCCATTGATGTCGGCGTCACCGTCCGTCGTCCAGTGTCATGTCCCGCTTCGGTGCCGGGCGAATACGGGGCGCCGCAGCGATCGCGATGCGCGCTAAGAGTCGCGTCGCCCTCCGCACCTGAAGCACGCCGCGAAGAAGGGCGCAAGGATAGCACCACACTTCGGGCATTCCCATCCCTTTTCGACGGCCTTCTCCTTCGCTTCCTTCAGCGAGCAGTGCGGGTTGAGGCAGCGCCCAATGGCGTCCTCCGCGCCGCCACAGTAGGGGCAGTAGGGGACGCCCGAGGTCGTCCGCGTCATCTGCGTCTCGCTTTCACGGCGAGCAGGGCCGGCTTGAGACCCGGCTCCGTGGCGGGCGCCAACGCCGCCACGTTGAGCATCGCCCGATCGTGCATGGCCTCGCGCATGGCCTCGTCCTCGCGCATGGCCTGTTCGTGTTCATGCCACCGCCTATCCGACACGGAGACGGCATTCGCGAGCGCGAAGTGGCAGTCGGGCACGGGGGGGCCAACGACCAGCGGGTCGCCGTGACGGTTCCGCGCCTCCCAGCGCAGCGGGATGTCCAGCTCGGCTAGCTCTTCTGGGGTCGGCCAGACGGCGAGACCGCAAGGCCCGAGGTTCACGCCGGCTCCTCCATGTGGCGGGACCAGACGGCAAGCGCCCGCTCGCCCTTCGTCATGCCGCCGTGACCCCGGGCACCTTGGGCACCGTGGCGCCATCCCGCCACGCGTCGAGAACGTCGTTGACGAACTCCTCCGTCACCTCTTCGTAGTCCGACGCACCGCCCAGCCCCGTGAAGCCCAGCACCATGTCTGGGTAGTCGGCCCATTTGCCAGCGAGCCGGTCGAACCGCTCGGGCCGGGCCGGGTCGAAGCGGAACACGCCCAGCGCCATGCCGTAGTCCTTCTTGTGCGGATTGGACTGAATAACCGCGAAATACCTCACGCTGCCACCCCCATCTTCCTGCCCGGCAGGTTCTCGTAGCCGGTGGGCCGCTTGTAGTTGTCCCACAGCGACACCATCTGCTTCCACAGGCGGTCCTTGGTCGGGCTGTCCGTCGCGGGCGTCACGCGCCACTTCGCGAAAATCTTGTGCGCCACTTCCTTGATCCTGACGGAGTCGGGCGTGTGGAACTGCAACTCGAACCGTGCGCCGAGCTTGTTCTCGTACACCGCATTGAAGCCGTCGTACGCGTCTCCCGGCGGGTAGTAGTTCTTGGCCTTGTGATCGTAGGGCGTCCACCCGGCGTCCGTGAGGGCCTTGATCGCGTCGGTCCCGCGCTCCACCAAAGCTTCCGGCGGGTAGACGATCGTGTATCGGTTGACGTCGGTCAGGTCGCCGAGCGCCTCGGTCGGCGGGATGTTCTTCTCCAGCGCATCGCGGATCATCTTGCCGGCGATCGCCTCGACCGATTTCAGTCGGTAGTCTAAGCCGACGGGCGTGCCGCCGGTCTTCTGCGCCACAGAGGTCACCAGCGGGGTCACCGTCGGCTCGATCTGGGCCGCCAACGCATAGGCCCGTTCCGCCGCCGCCCTGACTTCGGGCGAGTCCGCCGTCTGGCTCCCGTAGGAGAGCTTCCTCTCCGCGAAGTCCCCCTTGCTCTGCGTAGCGGCGGCGGCCGCAGCGTGTCGAGGGCGCGTCTTCCAAGCCTTGACCGTCGCGGCGTGCGGGTCCTTCGTTCTAGCCATCGGCCACCTCCTTCTTCGGGGCGAGCCCGAGCGCGTAGTAGTTGATGGTCTGGTTGTTCAGGCCACCGCCGGACCCCTTGCCCCGCGCGCCGCGCTCCACGCCCATCTTGGCCGAGTGCAGCACGTCTACGAAGTCCACGGTGCGCGAGAGCATGTGCGCGCCCATGTACCGCATGAGCCCGCCATCGTGGGGGAGGTCCGCCATCCAGTCATGGGGAATCCCGCACGCCTCCGCTACCGCATACGAAATCTGGCACACGTTCAGACGGAAGCTGTGCGTCAGGAACACCGCCGTCGGCTTCTTGATCCGGGGCAGCAGCGCCCAGTACGGCTCCCACGGATCGCCGTAGGGGTCGATATCCACGACATTGTAGGTCTCAAGGGGGAAGCGTTCGATGGCGTCCGTCGCGTCGAGCTTGAGCGTGCCGGGGCGGCGGGGCTTGATGTCGCACTTCGTCCACTGCATGAGGCTGACGTGCTCCTCCATGCCTTCCCAGATTTGCCCGAGGCCGGCGCACGCGTCGAGGACGTAGGCTTCTTCGATGTCCATGCGGTCCAGCAACCAGCGGCGCAGCCGGATCTTCGCGGCCGTCGAGGAGCTGTCCTGCTTGGCCGGCTTGTCGTTGTGGGTCGGGCCGGGCTTCGTCATGCTGCCCCGACCTCGCTGCCCTTCTGGCGATTGCAGGGGCCGCACAGGAGCTGGATGTTCTCTGCGGCGTCCCCTCCACCCTTGCTGAACGGGATGATGTGGTCGAACTGGAGGGCGTTGCCTGAGCCGCACGAGACGCACTTCCCCTGATCTCTGTCGAAGACGAACTGCTTCGTCTCGTTCGGAGTGTCTCTGCGCCTCCGCGCCTCGGCCATCGCCTCGCCCTCGGCCGGGCGGGTCACCATCGAGGAGACCTGCGAGACCTTCTGGAGCCGCTCGACTTCCTTCTCGTACTTCGGCCACTCCTCGACAGGGATCGCGAGCAGCATCCAGACAACGTCCGGCTGGCGCTTGATCTCGATCTGCTCGATCGCAGACGTGCCGTCGCCGCTATCGTTGAACATCTTAGCCTTCTCGTTGCTCGTGAACAGGTGGTCGAGCGGCAAGGTCTCGTCCAGAGCCTGAAGCACGCCAACGTCCCACTCCGCCAGCTCGCCGGTCCGGTTGTCGCGCAGGGCGAGGTCTGTCTTCTGGGCTTCGGTGAGGCCCGACCGGCGCACGGCCACGATCTCGTCGCCCTTGGCGTCCACGACCTTGAGCTTCGTGATGCCCGCTTCCGCTGCGCCCTCGACCACGCCGTTGCCGGCGATGATCTTGCCTTTCTCATCAATCAGAATCGAACGTCCGGCACCAAGCCGCTGTAGGGAGTCCACGATCATGCCGTGGCCCCGGGCCGTGCGCTTGCGGGCGTTCTTGGGGTCCGGGGTCAGGTCCGCGATGGTCTTCGGGTCGCTCACCAGACCGCTCTCTCCTTGGCGTCACTCGCCATGCCCGCACGGAGTTCGGCGACCTCTTCGGGTGTCGCCTTCCGGCCAGTAAGATGCTCGTGGAGATCGAGAAGCTCCTTCTCGGTCGGCTCCCCCGGCACCAATCCCAACTTCGGCTTCTTGGACTTATCCATCCTCTGCTCCTTTCGATTTGACGATCACAGTCTCTCCAGCCTTGATGTCGTAGACTCCGATCTGGTCATGCTCCTTGCCGAGCCGGACCGCCTCCTGCTTGCTTTCCACAACGGTGCTAACGTCTAGGTACACCTTGTCCCCGTCCAGCCATCCTCCCAAATAGTTACCGGGCTTCGTGAGGAGGTCGCGATTTTCCTTCACATACTGGCGCAGCATGTCGGGCCGCAGTTTCGACGCATCCATGACTTGCTCTCGCTCGGGATGGGCGGACACGACGAACCCCTCCTTCGGCGACCGCTTTGAGATGACGCTGTAAGTGAAGCCCCCCTCCTTCTGGAGCCGCTCGGCCAATGAGGGAGCAGAACGCAGCCAGTCCGTCCGTGAGGCTGAAGCGTCTGAGCCGCCCCCCTGCTGGGCGGCGCGTCTGGTTGCCCAGCTCTTGATCGCGGCGGCGTGCGGGTCTTTCGTTCTAGCCATGCTGAAACTCCGACGTGCCTAAGTGTATCATAATTATGCCGCTAGCCCCCGACGTTGTAGAGGTCCACCCACGACTTCGCGCTGCCCGCATAGTTGATGCGCCGGGCCACTTGCAAGAGCGCGTTGTCCGAGAACCCGAGCTTCGCTAGCTCGGAGAGGAGCTTCGCCTTGTTCTTCACGAACGGCTTCGCGTAGTCCGATGGGGCCTTCAGCCGCTGGTCGTCGTAGCGGCCGGAGAGTTCCCGGTGCCCGCGAGCCGGCACACCAAGGTGGACCCTTGATCGCTCCGATGGCGGCCTCAAGGAGTTCTCCTCCGACGCGACCTCCCGCAAGAGCTTGCGGTGATTCTTGGGACCCACGGGGTTGTCTCCGAGCGACAGGTTGTGGTCGATCAGCTTGATCTTGTCGTCGTCGGCGATGACCCAGTTGCCATTGTGCCGGTCCTGATTCCCGGTGATGTAGTCGAACATGGCCGCTCGCTGGAGGTCGTGCCCCCCGTCGTACCGCTCCGCTTGCGAGCGGACGTCCTTCGCGACCGTTCCTTCCTGCCATGTCGCCAGCGAGCCGCGCTTGACGCCGGGATCGAAGAGGTCGTTCGTCGTGGCGCCGCCCGGCACGTCCATCTCGCGGATCACCACGGGCGCGATCATGTCCTCCATGCCCACGAGCTTCGCGACCTCCCACGCGGCCTGCTCGCGCTCGGCTCCAAGCCCGTCGATCCCGGCGCGGTACCCGCCGCCTTCCTCGCTGGGCTTAAAGGCCCCGCGCATCCCGTTGTCGAGGGTCGCCTCGTACGACTCCGTGATGCCGCCGCCAAGGTACTTGACTTCCTTCACGCCGGAGGTGGCAAGCTCGGCCTCGGCCTTGTCGTGGCGGTAGTCGCCGGACAGCTGAGTCACGCCACCGCCGCCCTGACCTGCCGCTGCCTTCGCCGCGTTGCGTCGCCTCGTCTTCCACGACTTGATCGCCGCCCAGTGCCGGACCGCCTTGAACTGAGCGTCGCTCATGTCTCCCATGTCGCTACTCCACGAAGGCGGCGCGGAGGCGGGAGCCGTTGTACTGAAACTGGAGCGCCCGCAGGAACAGCTCGGGCTCCGCCGCCGTGATGCGCCGGTCCTCCTTGATGAACCCGCGCGACATCAGCGGGTAGCCCGGCAGGCTCTCCCCCATGATCTCTTCCATCATCCGCTTGCCGTCGCCGCGAGGCTTCATCACGAGCTTGCCGTCGCGAAGCTCGATCGACCCCACGACCGACTGGCTGCCGTCGTTCTCCGTCATCAGGATCGTCACCAGCATGTCGTCCTCCTTTCTACCCCTCGTGCCACACGTCGTCCCACGACTCCGCGTGCGATGCGAAGTCGATCCGTCTGGACACTTGGTCGATCGCGTCGGCGGGGAGGCCGACATCCAAGAGCCGGGCGAGGATCGTCCTCTTTTTGTCCACGTACGGCTTCGCGAACTCCAATGGCTTGCCGCCGCCGCTGCGCGGCGGCTTCGCGTACGGCGCGGGATTCCGCGCCAGCGAGCCCATGATTTCGCGGTTGCCGCCATAATGCTCGACCGGCGCGGTCCCGAACGAAAGGTTGTGGTCGATCAGCTTGATCTTAGGCGCGTGCTCCCCCTCGGTCAGCCCGTACGGCGTGTCCACGAGCCAGTTCCCGGCGTGCCGGTCCTGATTCCCGATGATGTAGTCGAACATGGCCGCTCGCTGATGGTCGTGAAGGTCGCCGTACCGGATTGAAGGGTGAACGTCCTTGGCGCGCTCGCCTTCCTGCCACTCCGCCAGCGAGCCCATCTTCTTCCCCGGAGGGAAGAAGCCCATCCCCGGCACGTCCATCTCGCGGATCACCACCGCGCCCATCATGTCGTCCAGCCCGACGATCTTGCCCACCTCCCACGCGGCCTTCTCCCGCATCGCCCCGTCCCCGTCGATGCCGGGGCGGTACCCGGTGGCTTCCTCGCTCGGCTTAAAGCAACCCTCTTTCCCGTTGTCGAGTTCAACCTTGTAGGACTCCGAGACGCCGCCTCCAAGCTCCTTGATCTCGTGGACCTCGCCGTCCAGCAGCGCGACCTCGTCCGCGTGATTGCGCTGCTGGTCTCCGCTTCTCCAGTCGCCCCTCGATTGTCCCGTGGCCGCGCCGCCGCCGCGAGGGTCGCCGCGCAGCGTACCCGTGCCGGGGACCTTGAGGTCAACACCAAGCGATCGCTGGAAGGGCTCTCGCGCCGCCTTCGCCGCGTTGCGTCGCCTCGTCTTCCACGACTTGACCGCCGCCCAGTGCCGGATCGCCTTGAATTGAGCGTCGCTCATGTCTCCCATGTCGCTACCCCCAGTCGTCCCGGTCTTGGCCGGGCCGGCTCTTGGCGACCTGCGGCGAGTCCCAGCCGTCGTTGACCGCGACCTTGCGGAGCGTCTTCGCCGCCGCGTCAGCCTCTTCCTCGGTCTCGTGGACGGAGTGCTGCATCCCGTCCAGCAGCACGCGCCACCGCTTGAACTCCGGCGGGAAGATTGCCGAGGCGGGGTGCGGCTCGACAGCCACGGTCCTGCTCATGCGGACCTCCACGCGTAGTATATCATAATGATCTCCGTGTTATCCAATCTCGAACACGTTCGCAGCGATCTCGTCGGCACCAAGGGCGCTGGCCGCCGCCGCGCGGTGGTGCCCGTCGTAGATGAACAGCTTGGGGCTGCCCTTCAGGCGCACGACGGTGGGCGCCCTGCCGTGCCTGTTGACCGACCCGGTGACCTTGAACGCCGCTACGATCTTCGCGATCTGGGCCTCGTGTACGACATGCTGTGTCGCGACGAGGTTGCTCACCTTGACCGGGAGCCTCCCGAGGCTGCGCGCACGGCCGCCGACGGGGGCGTCCTTGTCGATCGGCCGGTTGCCACTCCACCAGTCCTCACTGTCCGGGTCGAACCCCCGCTCGGTAGCCGTCCAGACGGGGAGCGGGATGGGCGCGTCCGTGACCGCGACGCCCTTGCTCGCGCGCCACGCCGCGATAGCGTCAGCGTCCGTCGGGGTGAACTTGCCCTCCCGGTCCCACGCTCCGAGCCCTTCGTGTTCGGCGCGGCGCCGCGTCTCCCACGCTTTCATGGTCGCGGCGTGTGGGTCTTTCGTGCGTGCCATCAGTGGTCCTCCGGTACGAGGCGCTGCTTCTCCACTACCTTGCCCGTCCAGATGCGGATCTCGCCGAGTGCGCCCATACGGTAGCCTCGGGTTCCAGCGCGAGGCTTCACCTCGACTATCCTGATGTCCGAGGGCTTCGTCTTCCCGAGGGTGGCCGGATCGGACCCGAAGAACAGCGGGTCCATCGGACCACCAGCCTTCGAGCGGGCCGTCACGTAGGAGCGGAAGTAGTCCCACCGCAGCTGCTTCTCCCGCGAGCTTCCCGGGACGAGCTTCGGGTAGTAGCCCCCCACGCGCTTGACGCCATCGCCGCCCATCCACGTCCGGCCAAACACCTTCGCGCCCTTCGGGAGATCGGAGAGCTTCATCGCAAGCGAGGTCTTGGGCTGCGGATCGTAGCCCTCACGGAACAGCGTGGGGCCGAGCTTGCCGGTGGTGACAGAGAAGAAGAGATCCACCTGACCAGAGAACGGCTTGCCGCCGGTCGTCGTCCCCGTCGCCGCGTCGGCGTCGAGGTCGGTCCTCGTCGTCTTGTCAGACATGAAGTCGCGGGCGTCTCGAAGCGCGCGCTGTATGCCCTTGGCTATCTCGGGGTCCGTCGTGAAGCTGACCGTATCGCTGTCCCCGCCTCCCAGCCCGACGCCCGACTCCTGCCCTAGCTCGTCGCGGGTCTTCAGGCCGTCGCGCATCACCGCACCAGCCGCAGTCGTGACGTGGTAGAGCTTGTCTGGAAGCTCTACGATCTTGTCTGGCTGGCCCTCCTTGAAGCCTTGAGCGAGAGCGTCCTTTACGCTGACCTCGCCGAGCGATACCGCCTCGGCCATAGCCGAGTTCCACGCCTTCTCGTCCTTGCGGAACGCGTCGTAGCGTTTCCCGCGTAGGTCGGCACCTTGCCGCGACCAGTCGAACTCGGGCTTCGGCTTCTTCCATAGCGGGTTGGCCTTCTGCTCGGGGAACTCTCGCTCTTGGCCCTCGCCTTTGCCCTTGGTCCAGTCGCCACCCTGCTGCGTCACGCTGCCACCACCAGCGTTGCGGGCGCGAGTCTTCCACGCCTTGACCGTCGCGGCGTGCGGGTCCTTCGTTCTAGCCACCCAGCGTGACCTCGCCCGACCCGCGAAGCACGACTTCAGTTTCCGTCATGGCGCCGATCGTCGCGAGCTGTTCATCTCCGCCTCCGCTCTTGCTCGAACACGTACCCGCCCAAGGCGGCCACGTCGTCGAGCGTGGCCTCGTCCGGCTGCGCGGCTGGGCTCCCGAAGTCGTCCAGACAGTGCAGCAGCACGGCCTCAAGCGCCTCGTCCCGCTGCATCCGGTCAATGATGTACGCGCCGAACCTGTCGAGATCGACCTGCGCCTCCTTCGTCTTCGACTGCACCGTCACCCAGCCCGCCGCCGCCGGGATGAGGGACGCGGCGAGGGCGGTGGCGATGATGACACGCCAGTCCCGCCTCGGCTCCTCCTTTGCCGCCACCACCTCGCCGCTGCCCATCTACCACCTCTTCAGCGCATCCATCGCGCTCAGCTCCGGGACGAGCCTCACCCCTTCTTCTTGGTGACCTTCTTCCGCCCTCCGCCCTTGGCGAATGGAGCTGCTTTCTTCCCGCCGAAGTTACCCGCGTTGCCCTTCTTCTTTGCCATGATTCCTCCTCAGCTCTTCTTCCAGAGCATCAACGCCAACGTGAGCTTCTTCCAGAGTGACGATCATCTCGACCTCTGGCCTCGTGAACGTGTCGGTCATGTCCCGTCTACAGAGCCAGCGGCGACCGACATCGACCGCCTGCTCGCACCAGATCCGGCCGAGCGACTCGACAATCTCCTGCGGCCCGAGTTCGGACATCTTACGGCTCCTTGTTCCACGGCCGCAGCTTCGAGATGGCGCTCGCGGTCGGCCAGTTGTTCCCGTTGCGTCAATGTACACGATATCGGCATACGACACGGCGTCTTTCACGGCGCTCCCTCAAGGTACGCGGCGAGCATCCCGCACAGGAAGAACGCCAGCAGGACCAGCAGCTTCTTGACCTTCGAGATGGGGATGCGCTTCACCTAGTCGTTCTTCTCCCGGGCAGCCACCAGAGCGACGCGCCCATGCTGCCGGTCGGCTGGAATCCCTGACTTCTCCGCCACCAGAGTCCTGCGCCTTCGTGGGCGGCGAGGGCCGTCGCGGTGGCCTCCATGTTCGCCTTCCGGTTCCGGGCGCGCGTCTTCCACGCCTTGACGGTCGCCGCGTGGGGATCTTTGGTGCGGGCCATTACGTCAAGTCCCGCCACGTCTTCGCCGACGCTGCCCGGTGGACCCGCGCCTCTAGCGCCCGCGCCCGCGCGTCGAAATCGACGGCCGTGATCCACTTGCCGTCGCTGCGGCCCTGAGAGTCCCCGACTTCCCGCAGGACCGCAAGGATATGAGGCAGCTTGTCGAGGTACGGCTTGATGTAGGCGGCCGGGGACTCCGTCCCCCCTGACCCGAACGCAACCAAGTCGAGGAACATGCTACGGGGGGAGCCCGGCTTGAACGCGAGGTTGTGGTCAATCAGCCGGACCTGACCATCGTCCACGACCCAGTTGCCGGAGTGCCGGTCGCCTTGACCTGTGACCCAGTCGAACATGGCAGTCCTCTTGACGTCGTGCTCGCTGTCGCCGAACCTGCCACCCACGGGGCGCGTGAGTGGTCCCCGGGCGCGCAGCGGCAGCTTGTTTGCGACCGTCCCTTCCTGCCACTCCGCGAACGAGCCGTCCCTCTGCGCCCCCGCAACGCCGTCCAGCGGGCCACGCAGGGTCGTGGACTCGATCGCCCTGACCGCCGCTGCCGGCACCATGTCGTCCATCCCCACGAGCTTGGCGACTTCCCACGCCGCCACCTCGGCCTCCGGGGTGCCGTACTGCGTGTGGCGTCCGCGCAGCTTGAAGTTCCCCTCCGTTCCGTCCTCCAGTGTCACCTTGAACGTGTCGGACACGCCGCCCTTCTGCTCCTTGACTTTCGAGACCGGACCGAGCAGCCGGCGCTCGCGGTCGCCAAGCGACCCACGCTTGCGCGTCTCCCATGCTTTGACCGTCGCGGCGTGCGGGTCTTTCGTCCGTGCCATCAGTCGTTCTTCTTCGCTTCGCCGCCCCACTCGTCGGCGGAGCCAGCCTTGGCCCGCTTCACCTTCTCCCGCTCCTCTTCGGTGAGGGAGCCGTCGGGGTTGAGCTTCGGCGCGACCCACTTGTGCTTGACACCCACGGGGGCGTTCTTGGCGAGCCGCTCCAGCCGAGCCAGCCGAGCCGCCTCGTACTCCGCGCTGTCCTTGTCCGTGACCTTGATCTTGACGACCGTCATCTTTTCCATATTCGCCGACCCCCCGTGGCCCCGCGACGAATCCGGGGCGGAATGCCATCACCAAGCTCGGCGACTTTGTCGAGAGCGAAGGCGTTGAGCGCCGACCGATCACGGCTCATGTCGCCGGACGGCACGCCGGGCAGCCGCATGATGACGTCGCCGTTCTGAACGTAGAGGAAGCGAGCGTCCCGGGCGTGCCTCTTGGCGAACGCCGCGTGGTTCCGGCCCCCGATGGCGTAGGAGTCCGCGAAGACAGCAGCGTCCACCATGCGTCCGTCTTTCGTACCCTTCGCTCTGGCGACTACGCCGCGCTTCTCGTGAGCCCACGAAACCTTCGGGTCGGCGCTCACGTAGACGTACGTGACTCTGATGCCGCGCTTCTTGGCCTCCTTCAGCAGCCACGGGTTTTCGGTCGCGTTCTGGTCGCCCGCGCTGTCCCACACGGCCCCGTAGCCGTTGGTGTCGAACTCGGGGAAGCCGTTCTTGGAGAGCGTCTTGGTAGCGAAGCCCTTGCCGCTGTTCCTCGTGGCCGTGAAGTCGCCCAGCAGGTAGAGCCCGTCACCATCCAGAGTGAACCCGTAGTAGCTGCCTTCCCCGAGGGGCCGGAGCTTGAATCCGGTTCGCAGGGCGCTCTTCACCTGCCGCCGGGGCGCCGCACGCTTGCGGGGGATTCGCGTCGGGATCAAGTGCGTGTCTCCCGAGATGCTCAGCCGGAAGTAGTCGCCCTCGTGTCCGGTCTGCGACCTCTTGCGAGCAGGCGTCATGTAGCAGGCGAGGCCGAGCGATCGCGCGAGCGTGGCGATCCCATCCGCCATCCTGCGCCACCGGGTGATGATATCGAAACCGCCGTTGTTTAGGTGTCCGTCTGCATCCAGCAGCCCGGCGAGCAGTTCGAGGCGGACCTCGCGGCTGTTACGTAGGTACCGGTTCGGGATGTGCTTCAGCCTGCTTCCGTTCCGGTCGTTACCCCCGGCGCTCCGATCGCGGCGCTCTGGGGACACCACCAGATCGCGCAGCCGAGCCAAAACCGGGTTCCCCGCGTAGGATTGCGTCGCGACCAACTGGTAGCTCTTCGCCTTGTTCGCGCCCTTGTCGCGAACAGCGAGTGCTACACCGGGCGTGGCCTCGGCCATTGCGGCAACGAAGGACGCCACCTCTGGGTCTGCTGTCGTGATCGTCGTGTTGATTCCGGTCCCGTCACCCAGCCACAGGCCAAGGAAGTACGGATTCAGCGGGACGGGCGACACTGGAAACTCGACGCCGACCCGGTACAGCATCGAAGCCCGTTGGGCGCTCGTTCCGCGACGCAGCTGGTCCTTGACGCGAACCTCCACGGTCATCAGTCGCGAACGACGGCAGCTTCCCCGCGCCCTCAGCGTTTGAATCGACAGCACGTGCTCGTCGTTCACGACGAATGGCTCGCCCTTGTTGGGCTCGACCCTGAACATCGGGCCGCTTCCGTGGATCGTGCGAAGCACCTCGCGTGGCTTCGAGTCTGGACCCATGAGCCTATCGCCGACCCGGACACCCTCGACCGTTCTCGTCGTCCCGTCGGCCAGCATGACCATCGTGCCCGGCGCGTGGCAGCCGCACCCACCGACGGTCACCAGCATCCCCTTGGCTTTCTCCGCCGCGCTCATGTTGTCGAGGTGCATGAGGAGGGCGCGCTTGGCTACAGCGTTCGCCGTCTGGTGCAGCGCCGTGTTGAGCGTGGACCTGACTTTCGCCCGATCCTCCACCGACGCGCCCTTGCCTGCCCACGGCTCGTACAGGTTCTTGGCCGCGTCGGTCTCGAACACGTTGGAGCCTTGGTTCATCTCCAGATACTTCTTCGCCATGCCGTCCGGGTCCTTCTCGAACGCGTCGGCGAAGGCGGTCTCGGCCTGCTTCTCGGCCAGATCCAGATTCGGCAGACGGGGGACATTGGGCGGCGGCGGGACGAGCATTCCGGGCACGCCCACACGGGACGAATCCGTGACCCCGTCACCATCGGCGTCGAGATCAACGTCTGGTCCGGGGTGCGGGTCGCCCCTCCCGAGGGTCGGCTCGGACTCGACGGACTTCGACATGGACTGGGCCGAGATGCCCTTGCCGCCTTCGCGCCAGTCGCTCCGCCGAGCGGTCGGGCTTGACCCCTCGCCTGCCCCGGCTCGCTTGCGCGACAGCCACGCCTTCGTGGTCGCCGCGCTCGGGTCTTTCGTGCGTGCCATATCAGCTGCCTCTCTTCTTCTCGGCCCGCTCCATGCGCTCGACTTCGGCTCGGATCGCTGCGCTCGGGTCCTTCGTTCTAGCCATCCCGTTCCTTCTCGTCGCTACGCTTGGGCTTTTCGCGCGAACCCTCGTTGCCCCTCTTGGCCCGCTCTTGTATCTCCTCGCCGTCAACCGTGAACTCCAAGTCACAGAAACGGTCGGGGCGGTGGCGTCCATCGTGGCCGTGCGGTCAAGCACGCTGACCGGAGAGTCGGGGTCTTTCAGGCCAAACGCCCGAGCTTGCACCGTTGCCGATGCACCCATCGCGCCGGCGTTGCGTCGTCGGGTCTTCCACGCTTTGACAGTCGCAGCAGACGGGTTCTTCGTCCTAGCCATTCCGCTTGCGCCGCTCGGCGGCCTCCCGCTCCTTCTTCTCCTCCTCCGTCTCTTCCGGCTCCCCGTCGGGGCCGTAAAGGAACGGGGTGTCGTCCAGCAGCCAGCCGCCGTCGGGTGTCTCAGGCATTCTTCCCTCCCCTTGTACGCTTGTAGTAGACGCCCTCGTTCGCGTAGAGGTCCGCGAACAGCGTCCAGACCTCGTGCAGCTCCTCCGGGTAGCCCTCGTTCGCCTCGTCGGCGGTCATCCGGCCCCCCCTGATCTTGTCCCCGACACGACGGGCCGAGGCTCGATGAATGCGACCCCACTCCCCGTACAGGGGTGCCGCCGCCTCGCGCAACCACTCCCGCGACTCCTCGGGCCACGCCGGGTTCCCCTTGGAGAAGCCCAGACGATAGAGCGTGCCGTCTTCCGAGGTCGCTCGGATCTCGCGGAGCCCGCCACTAAGAGCCAGCAGCAGGTCCGCCTTGCTGAGCCCCGCGCTGACCGTAATCCCGTTCTTCATCGTGAGACCCGGGTGATTGTGTGTCAGCACAGCGCCACGCATCTTGTCGCTCTCTTCCTTCGAGAACTTCACGCTGTGGCGAGCGCCCTTCGTCTCAAAGATGCGTGTCCCCTTCGCGGTGAGCAGCATCGCCTGCTCCTTGGCGTCGTCCTTGTGGTCCGCCTCGTGGGTCCGCAGACGGTCCATGCCCTCTCTGGAGAAGCCGCCCGTCGGGTTGTAGTCGTGCGAGACTTGCCAGTCCCCTCTCCCCTGAACGACGCCGCCGCCACTGCTGTCCTGAGACGGCGTGCGGACCCCAGCGGCCTTCTCCTGATTGCGCCGTCGCGTCTCCCACGACTTCAGCGTGGCGGCGGTCGGGTCCTTCGTGCGGGCCATCAGAGATCGTCCAATCCGAAGCTCGTGGGGCCACCCTTGCGGGCCTTGGCGATGGCCTCCTGTTTCGTCCCTGCGTACTGGAGGCTATGGGCCGCGCCCGACTCGCCATAGACTTCCCACGCGCCATCCTTGCCGGCAACGGCGAGGTGGGGCACGCCAATGTAGGCCCTCGCGGCGGCCAGCCGCTTGCGTTCGGCAGCGAGGAGGCGACGCTGCTTCTGCCGCTTGAACTCTCTGAGCCGAGGGAGGGTGGCGTCCAGCTTCGCCTTCAGGGCGAAGCCGTCGGGAGTCATCATGCCCCACTTCAGCCCGATCGCGTCAGGGGACTCCTCCAAGAGCCGCTCGACCATCTTGGTGGCGACGCCAGCACCACGGGCCTCCTCGGAGACCGCGATCATGCTGATGCTGATCTCGTCCCTGAAGTTTACCCAGTCGATGTAGCCGATCTGTTTTCCGGCGGCATCCTTGGCCCTGATGACGCCGTTGACCTGCCCGGAGTAGGCGGCGGTGACCTCGTTGGTGATGTCCGCGAGGGTCGGCTTGTTGGCCTTCCCGACGAGGTCTTCGCGGACCTGCGTGGGGCTCGACCCGCTGCCCTGCATCGCACGGCGACGCGTCTTCCAAGCCTTGACCGTCGCGGCGTGCGGGTCCTTCGTCCGGGCCATTACCCGACCGCCCAGACGGGCATCGGAAGCCCGGCTTTCCGTGCAACGCCGAGAACGTGCTTGTAGACGGTCGAGATTTTGACGGTGTAGGGGTCCGTCGATCCCGCCTCCCACGGCTGCCGCTTGGAGACGAACAGGTCGGAGTAGACATCCGCAAGGAACTCCTCCCCGCGCGAGCTGAGGCCGGAGAAATTATCGTAGACCCACGGGTCGTCAGGCCGCTTCCGAAACGGCTTCAGCGCCTCCGCCGTCCGCTCCGACGCGGTTCCTCCCGAGAACGCCCGGAGCGAGACCTCGTGCCCGAACTCATGCGACATCAGAACCTCATTCCCGAAAGTGGAGCCCTTGAAGAAGCTCGTTCCCTCGGGACGGTCGAAGACGAGAACTGTTCCGTCCGGCTGGTACTGGGCCAGTACCTGCGAGCCCACCTTCGCGGGGTCTCCCAGCTTGACCCCCGGCACACGCCCAGCCTTGATGTCGTCGCGCGTCGCTCGCGCGGCAGCCGCGATAGTCTTCCGCACGAATCCGGGCGACGACCACGAGGACTTCGCGTCCATGCGCTTCGACGATCCAACATCGACACCATGGGCGAAGTCTCCGCGCTGCTGGACGACACCTCCGCCCCCAGCGTTGCGGGCGCGTGTCTTCCAAGCCTTCACAGTCGCCGCGTGCGGGTCTTTCGTCCGGGCCATCAGCCGTCCCGCCGGTCCTTGTTCTCGGCCACGTTCTTCCACGCCTGATCCAGCAGACGCTCGTCTTCGGGCGTCAGGTCGGGACCGTCGTCGCGGCCATCCTTCGGGTTCTTCGGCATGCGCTTCTCGGTCATCGTAACCCCTTCAATCTCTGGTACTCCTCGAACACTCTCATCGACGTGGAGCCGGGCGATAGGTCGAACCGCCCAAAGAAGCTCTCGCCGTTCTCTTTCCACCATGCCGGTCCGCCCGGGCGCCGCATGATCGTTTGTACGGATTCCGGCCGCCCATTGTCCGGCCCCGGCCGGCGCCTTTCCGATTCAAATCCCAGTAGCGCCCAAGTGTAGTAGCCGTTGGTCGATCCACGACGGCTGGGTCCACCTGCGGCAATCACCCTGATTTCCTTGAACCCAAGCCGCGACGCCGTCTCCACCTGTGTCGCCAAGACGGCCGTGCCGATGCCCTTGCCTTGCATCCGAGACGAGACGCCCATGTCCTGATTGTGGATTATCAGACCATCGATGATGCGGTAGGATTCGCCCGCGCCGCCGGGGAATGTCGTGTGGACACCAACAGCAGAGTCGGGCCAGCCGCCGCCGAGTCGAACTTCGATCTCCACCTGCGATCCCGGTGGTGCGCCCGCGAGGTCCGCGAGCTGTTCGTGGGAAAGGTCAAGCCCTGCGATCTCCACCACGTCCCGATGGCTCGCGCCGAGGATCG
>Ga0307378_10005926_pt1 | contig 16871 bp, 13 predicted proteins | sample UN1MG_FD_202238 | JGI IMG/M metagenome (GOLD analysis project Ga0307378, IMG submission 202238) | Soil microbial communities from Risofladan, Vaasa, Finland - UN-1 | ecosystem: Environmental > Terrestrial > Soil > Coastal area > Acid sulfate soil | place: Finland: Risofladan, Vaasa | collected... | reverse complement strand
TAACATAGATTCCACGGCCCCGAAAGGGGCCAATTCGGCTAACATTTCATCACGAAAAAGGTCAAAATCGTCCTGATTTTCACCTTTTAACACCGCTTCAGAGCCAAAAAGCCCATGTTTGACCGCATTTTGAGAAACGACGCCCTTGCCCTCAACCGACCGCGGCCCAGTCGATTTCTGAGAGTTCTGCTGGTTTGCCTTGATTTGTGCTTCAGTTGACATGAGAAATACCCCTTTCGAAAGTGATTATTGATTATTGTCGATTGATTATTGACTATTCAATATAACATATAAGGTCCATGTTAGTTAGATATTATACTAAATTTAACCTTAAAAATCAAGTAAAATCTTGAAAAAACTCCGCGTAGGGGGTGAAATTTCGCACCATTTCCGTATTCCCACATGATTGGTGCGATTCATGAGATTACCCGCTAAACAATTGTTGTGTCAACAAAAGAACTGGTGCTGTCAATAGTGTTTTTTCTTGACGTGAAGGTGGGTGATTTGGTATAAATTAAGATAGATATGTTTGTATATGCCGTTTTTACAGTTAAGGCTCCTTGCATTTGAAACTAACGGCTCGTATGGGGCTTTGGAAGGAAGGAGGTAATTTCAAGTAGTATAAAAATCATGTTGTGTAAATTTATATGTCCTGTTAGTCGTTGGATTAACTCTCTTTTGTGAAGGAGGATTATTATGCGTAAGAAACTGATTTGTTTGGTTTTGACGTTGGCTTTTTGCTTGCCATCTTCACTTCAGGCAGCCACAATTATCCTGGTTTCAGATAATAAGAATAGTGGCAACACGGATCCCGTAACTGGCGGCCCGCGGGACCAGCGGTGGATTGACCTGCTGGAGGCCAATGGTTACATTGTTGACCTGAGTTTTGCTAATACGGAAGGACGTACGCTCGATAATGCAAAGATAGCAGCTTTGAACGCCGCTGACCTTATTATCGTAAGTCGCAACACCATCACAGACCAATACGACGAGGGCGACGAGCCGACCCAGTGGAACTCCATCACGACGCCGCTTATTCAACAAAGCGCACCTTTCGTACTGTCAGATGGGGATGGGTGGAGATGGTTCGACACGCTCAACAGTTCCACCGGCCAACCCGACCTGGAGGTGGTGGATACAGACCATGACTTGTTCAGCGATCTGACGCTCGGTGCGAACAAACAGGTCGCCATCATTGAGAACCAGCGCAGTTACATTGGTAACACTACTGATGCCGGCAACGGTATGGTGCTCGGCAAGCGGGCGGATAATGGGGGCTGCTGGATCGTCGAGTGGAAGACAGGCGTGGAGTTCTACGACGGATCAGGCCAGTTCGCCGGTGGTCCGCGCATCTACTTTCCAATTGGTCGTTCTGGCGATAGTCGCGATGGTGAGTACAACCTGACCGCCGAGGGTGAAAAGGTTTTTCTCAACGCGGTCAGATACATGGTGGGAGGCGCGAAAACCGTACGCCCAAACGCTCACAGCCCTGTCCCTGCGGATGGTACCATTGATGTTCCGCGGGATGTCGTGCTCAACTGGACCCCGGGTAAGTTCGCCAACACGCACGATGTTTACCTCGGCACGATTTTTACCGACGTGAATGATGCCGGTAGAAGCAATCCCAGCGATGTACTGGTCAGTCAAGGTCAAATCACTGCAACTTATGATCCGGGCAGTCTCGATTTTGGCCGGACTTACTACTGGAGAATAGATGAAGTGAACGCTCCTCCGGACTTTACGATATTCAAAGGCAATGTCTGGAGCTTCACGATCGAGCCGTACGCTTATCCCGTAGAGAATATAACTGCCACGGCTTCCAGCGCAAACAAGGCCATTGAAGGGCCCGAAAACACCATCAACGGCTCCGGGCTGGATGACGATGACCTGCACTCATTAGAAAGTGCCGATATGTGGCTCAGCAGTATGACTGGGGCGCAGCCGACCTGGATTCAGTATGAGTTCGACAGGATTCATAAATTGCATCAGATGTGGGTATGGAACCACAACACATTGTTTGAATCTATGCTCGGTTTCGGGTTAAAAGATGTTACCATCGAGTATTCGACTAACGGCGCCGACTGGACGGCGTTGGGTGGCGTCCCTGAATTTGCCCAGGCGCCCGGAGCGGATGGTTATGCACACAATACCACGGTTGATTTTGATGGCACAACAGCAAAGTACGTCAGGCTTACTGTTAACAGCAACTGGGGCGGCTTCTCCCAATATGGTCTGAGCGAGGTTCGCTTCCTCTACATACCTGTCTGGGCTACAGAGCCCAGCCCTGATTCCGGGGCGACAGACGTGGGTGTGGATGCGATCCTCAACTGGAAAACGGGAAGAGAGGCGGCTAAGCATGATGTTTATATCAGCACCGACGAGCAGGCTGTGATAGACGGTAATGTCCCTGTTGACACTGTGACCGAGTCCAGCTATGCTCCCTCCCTTGATTTAGCCGGCACGTACTACTGGCGGATTGACGAAATTAACGATGCCGAGATTCCAACAACCTGGCAAGGTGACATCTGGAACCTCTCGACACAGGAATATCTTGTTGTGGACGATTTCGAGTCCTACAATGACATTCCCGCCGGGCAAGAAGGCAGCAACCTGGTATATGGTACATGGGCAGATGGATTTGAGAATCCGGTAAACGGATCGACCATAGGTTATAATGTACCGTTCCAGCCCACAATAGAGACCTCGATTGTTTATGACGGTGAACAGTCTGTGCCCCTTTTCTACGACAACACCGTGGCCACCTATTCCGAGGTCACAGCAAGTGTCGCTGATTTGGGCGTCGGCCGGGATTGGACAAAGCATGGCATTAAAGGCCTGACTCTGCGGTTCTTCGGCGATCCAAACAATGTTTTACAGCAGATGTATGTGAAGATCAACGGCTCCAGGGTAACATACGATGGCAGCGCCGAGGACACAAGGCTGACGGAGTGGCAGATGTGGTATATTGACCTGGCCTCGATCGGCGTTAGCCTAAGCAATGTCACTGAGCTGGCCATTGGCTTTGAGCGTATTGGAGCGGTTGGCGGCCAGGGAATGGTTTTACTCGACGGCATCAGGCTGTATTCTTATGACCGTCAGTTGATCACGCCGGTTGACCCCGGCGCAGTTGGATTGCAGGCACACTACGAATTTGAAGGCAATACCAACGACAGTTCCGGCAACGCACGCCACGGCTCGGCCATAGGCAATCCGGCTTATGTAGCCGGCAGCTGGGCCAGGCCATGAGCTTTGACGGTCTCAGCGACTAAGTCAATATCGATGGCTATAAGGGCATCACCGCGACGAATGATCTTCAGCCTGCATTCAGCATTACCTGTTGGATCAAGACAATCTCAGCCGAGAGCGAGATGGTAAACTGGGGTAGTAGCGATGGTTCACCTGTAGGTGGTCAATACTGCACATTGCGCATCAATGAGGCTACACTGCGTACCGAACATGGAGACGGTAATCTCAGGGGTAATACCCCCGTCAACGATGGCCAATGGCACCATGTGGCCTTAACCGTGGTCGAGGGCGGGAACCTGAGGGTTCCGAATACCATCCTCTACGTGGACGGCCAGCCGGATTCGGTTTTCTCGGGTTCGGATAATATTTTCAACGTGACTGCGGATGCCGATGTCAACATCGGCCGGCGTGTCCCTTACGATGACCGGTACTTCAACGGATCGATCGACGATGTTAGCATCTATGACCGGGTGTTGTCAGAAGAGGAGATCGCATGGCTTGCCGGCCGGATTGCACCGTTTGACAAGCCGTTCTGATATATAACAGGACGGTGCCGACTATGTAAAAATAGCGGATTCGTGGCTTAATTTAATTGAAATCCGGGGACACCAGAGAATGGTGTCCCCGAACAAACTAAGGTCGTTTACCTGTTTTGTTCATTCATTTCTTTTTCTCTTATTTCTATAAGGCTTTGGTACGCCTTTTCTCAGTCAACCTCAAAAAAATGTAAGCGTCCCTCATATTTTCAAATAGGTAATATGCAAAAAAGTTTTTGGTAATTCTCGCCCATAAATCACACTGCAATCCCTGTGCCGAAGAGGATTGATGCTGTCTGGATTGAAGCTGAAACAATTTTGCCAATCTTTTAAAGACTGTCAACTTGGCGTGGTTATGATGCCTGCAATACCAAAATTGGCACCTTTCTTTTAGTCCAATTACAGTTCTGATTCATAGAAATGCGATTTTTATATTGCTTAAGTGCTTGTTTATAATGAACATATCGAATACTGGCTAAAATAGCGTTTTCTCAGTGCAAAAGTTGGTATATCTTTTGCACATTCAATATAAATTGCAGAAAAGACGCAAGAATAAACAGACAAACTAAACAAGGTATTATTTTAAGTACTTAATTAACAAGGGATTAACGATTGAATTTCTAATAAGTTAGATATTTTATGGAGGCAAGTAATTATGGCAGTTAAAGAATTGGCATTTGAATCAGAAGCACGCGCCGGATTATTGGCCGGCGTGGAAAAACTCGCCGCAGCAGTAAAACCAACACTGGGCCCGAGGGGTCGAAACGCCGTCATCGATAAAAGCTGGGGCGGTCCTACAGTAACAAAAGACGGCGTAACGGTCGCTGAAGAAATTGACTTAATCAACAAAAACGAGAACCTCGGGGCGAAATTAGTAAAAGAGGCTGCGAGCAAGACCTCGAAAATCGCCGGCGATGGTACGACAACCGCCACTGTGCTGACCGAAGCACTTTTCAAAGAAGCTTACAAAAACCTCACAGCGGGCGCAGATGCAATGGCACTTAACCGGGGCATGCAAAAGGCCGCAAAAGCAGTAACCGATAAGCTCAAATTACTGTCAAAGCCGATAGATATCACTAAGGCCAACGATATAATCAATATCGCCTCTGTATCAGCTAATAACGATGTTGAAATCGGCAAGATAATGGCTCAAGCATTCCAGCGGGTTGGCAAGGATGGTGTTATTACCGTAGAAGAGGGCAAGAGCTTTGAAACGACAGTTGAGTTCGTCGAAGGTATGCAGTTCGACCGTGGATATCTTTCGCCACATTTCGCAACCGATACTAATAATATGGTCTGCGAATTGGAAAAACCTTTTATCCTCGTTTACGAAGAGAAAATCAGCAATGTTGCCAAATTAGTGCCTCTGTTAGAAAAGGTTTCACAGGCCAACAAGCCTCTGCTGATTATCGCTGAAGATGTTGAGAGCGAGGCATTGGCGACCTTGGTAGTCAATAAATTAAGAGGCATTCTGGAGGTTGCAGCCGTAAAAGCACCCGGCTACGGCGACCGCAGAAAGGCAATGCTGCAGGATATCTCGGTCTTAACAGGAGCCGAGCCGATCTTTAAAGACCTGGGAATCGAGATGGAAAACATAAGCATAAAGCAGCTCGGTCAGGCCAAAAAGGTAACCATCGACAATGATAAAACAATCATCATTGAAGGTGCCGGCAGTCAGGAAGGCATCAACGGCAGAATCAAGCAAATAAAGGACGAAATAGAAATAACAACCAGTGATTATGACCGTGAGAAGCTCCAGGAACGGTTAGCCAAACTCACCGGAGGCGTCGCACAAATCAATGTCGGGGCGGCAACCGAAGCGGTAATGAAAGAAAGAAAAGCCCGAATCGAAGACGCCCTGCACGCCACGAGGGCGGCTATTGAAGAGGGAATCGTGCCTGGCGGCGGTGTGGCTCTGATCCGCTGTATCGATGCCGTGAAGAAACTGAAACTCGAAGGCGACGAGCAAACCGGTGCCGATATTCTTGAAAAGTCACTATCAATGCCGTGTTACTATATTGCTTACAACGCAGGAACAACTCCAAATCTCGTAGTCAACAAAGTCGCAGAAGGCAAAGGCGGCTTCGGATACAATGCCAACACGGATAAATACGAGGACCTGCTGGAGGCCGGCATCATTGATCCGGCAAAGGTTACCAGGATTGCCCTGCAAAACGCCGTAAGTATAGCCGGCCTGCTGTTAACCACGGATTGCCTTATCACCGAAAAACCGACAAATACGCCAAAAATGCCAGGCGGCGGTCCCGGAGGCCCAGGCATGGGCGGAATGGGTGGCATGGGTGGTATGGGCGACATGATGTAAGATGGCGAGAAATGAGAATCGTTTTGACGCTGCCCGAAAGAAGAAAAAGCGGGACGCCCAGTTTTGCCTGGAAGAAAAAAGTTAAATAGAACAATGAGGCAAAAAATGAACGCGAAGACAACTTGCTCATGTACCTCTGCTGAATCTATCTGCCGCCGAATATATCCGGCACTAATGATCGCTGCAATATGCGTACTAATGATTTCGGGCTGCCAGCAGGAAGGAGCCAAAACGTTTGTTCTTGATTCGACCGGTGGGAAAAACACGCTGAGTAAGGACGAACGGATGAATTGGTGGCGTGAAGCGAGATTCGGCATGTTTATCCACTGGGGTCTTTACGCGGTACCGGCCGGCGAGTGGAAAGGTGAACGAATTAAGGGTATAGGTGAGTGGATTATGGAAAAGGGTCAAATACCTGTCTCCGAATATGAACCGCTCGCCAAGCAGTTTAATCCTGTCAAATTCGATGCCGAAGAGTGGGTAAAAATCGCCAAGAATTCAGGGATGAAGTACATCGTCATTACCAGCAAGCATCACGACGGCTTTTGCCTTTGGGATACGAAATTTACCGACTATGATGTTGTCGATGCCACACCGTTTAAGCGTGACATCCTGGGCGAACTGGCTCAGGAATGCAGGAAGCAGGGGATCAGACTTTGCTTCTATCATTCGATAATGGACTGGCACCATCCAGATGCACAGGCGCCTTTTTATCCGAAATATAACGACACGAGCAAATCCAATCCGAATTTTGACCGCTACGTCGAGTACTATCTGAAGGGCCAGCTAAAAGAATTGGTTCAGAATTATGGGCCGCTTGGAATACTCTGGTTCGACGGCGAATGGGTCAAAGACTGGACCCGGGAAAGTGGCTGGGACATGTTTGAGTACTGCCTTAGCCTCCAGCCGGATATTATAGTCAACAACCGCGTAGGCAACGGACGTCAGGGGATGCGGGGTCTCAGCAAGAGCGACGAATTTGCCGGCGACTACGGGACTCCCGAACAGGAGATACCCGCGACGGGTTTGCCGGGTCTTGACTGGGAAACCTGCATGACCATGAACGATACGTGGGGATTCAAGTCCTACGACAATAATTGGAAGTCACGCGAGGATTTGCTTCATAAGCTGGTTGATATTGCCAGCAAGGGCGGCAACTTCCTGCTGAACGTCGGACCGACGGCTGAGGGTCTTATTCCCGACCCCAGCGTGGAGCGTTTGGCCGCCATCGGCGAATGGATTAAGGTCAACAGCGAGAGCATTTACGGAACCACGGCGAGTCCGCTCGGCGAGGTCACATGGGGCCGGTGCACTGCAAAGCCCGGCAGGTTGTATCTGCACGTCTTCGATTGGCCGACAAACGGCAAGCTCGAAGTGTCCGGCCTTAAAAACAAGGTCAAAAAGGCTTACCTGCTGGCTGATAAGAAGAGAGCAAAACTGCTCGTGACGCGTACAAGCAGGGAAAAGGTTGTTGTTACGGTTCCGTCTAAGGCGGCGGATCCGGTTAATACGGTTATCGTTCTGGAAATAGAATAACAAATAAATAAACAATAAATGGAAATGAATAGATAAGGAGTGAGTTATGAACCTTAAACCTCTCGATGATAGAATTGTAATCAAGCAGTCAGAAGCTGAAGATAAAACCGCCGGCGGGATTATTCTGCCGGATACGGCGAAGGAAAAACCGCAGATCGGCAAGGTCGTTGCTACCGGGCCGGGCAAACTGCTCGATGACGGCAAGCGAGGCAAAATGTCGGTGAAGAAAAACGACGAAGTGATCTACGGAAAATACATGGGTAGCGATATCGAAATCGACAGAGAAAAATATGTCATTCTCAGAGAAAGTGACGTTCTCGGAATTGTAGAAAAATAAAAGATTCAATTACACACGAATTCACGAAGGATAAGGCAAAAGGAAAATAGCCAATAATTGAAAAGAGGTAATAAAAATGGCAAAACAATTAATGTATGACGATACGGCACGAGCACATCTCAAAGACGGCCTGTCACAATTAGCCGAAGCGGTTAAGGTTACACTCGGACCGACTGGCAAGAATGTTATCCTGCAAAAAAGCTGGGGCTCTCCTAAGGTGACAAAGGATGGTGTCTCTGTTAGTAAAGAAATCGAGCTGCCCGAACCGTTCAAGAACATGGGCGCAAAAATGGTCAACGAGGTTGCCAGCAAGACCTCGGACGTTGTCGGCGACGGTACTACAACATCAACTGTCCTGGCGGAAGCAATCTACACAAATGGCTTAAAGTATGTAACAGCCGGTGCGAATGCGATGGCCATTCAGCGGGGAATCAACAAAGCAGCAGAAACCGCCTCTAAATTTATCGAATCGGTCAGTGTTCCCGTAAAGGGTCACGACGACATTGCAAAAGTGGCAACTATCAGTGCGAATAACGACCCGTCGGTAGGCGAAATTTTAGCCGATGCAATCGACAAGGTCGGCAGTGAAGGCGTCATTGAAGTCGAAGAAGGCAATGCGATGCAAAACGAGCTGAACGTAGTCGAAGGTCTGCAGTTTGAAAAGGGTTATATATCCCCATACTTCATGACCAACGCCGATACGCTCGAAACGGTTCTTGAAGATGCCTATATCCTTCTGCACGAAAAGAAAGTATCCAACATTCGCGAGCTTATTCCTCTGCTTGAAAAGGTTGCTCAAGTCGGCAGTCCTCTGCTGATTATTGCAGAAGATGTGGAGGGTGAAGCTTTAGCCGCACTGGTTATTAACAGGCTGCAAGGTATTTTGAAGGTCTGTGCGGTCAAGGCTCCGGGTTTCGGCGACCGCAGGAAAGCGATGTTGGCCGATATAGGCATATCTACAGGCGGGCAGGTGATTACCGAAGATTTGGGAATCAAGCTCGAAAGTATCGAGTTGTCACAACTGGGCAAGGCAAAGAAAATCGTCGTGAACAAGGATGCAACAACAATAATTGAAGGGGGCGGCAAAAAGAAGGAAATTACTGCCCGCTGCGGTCAAATACGAAACCAGATTTTAAAGACAACCAGTGATTATGACCGTGAAAAATTGCAGGAACGCCTTGCAAAACTAACAGGTGGGGTTGCCGTTATCAAGGCCGGAGCGGCTACCGAAACAGAAATGAAGGAGCGTAAAGACCTGCTGGAAGATGCGCTACACGCCACAAGGGCAGCAGCTGAACAAGGAGTGGTCGTCGGTGGTGGCGTTGTATTCCTTCGTGCTATCCCCGATGTGGTAAAAGCCAGGGGCAAGGCCAAGGGCGATGAAAAAATTGGTTTTGACATTGTCATAGAAGCCCTCAAGGCTCCAACAACGCAGATTGTTGAAAACTGTGGTGAAAAGGGCGATGTGATTGTTGCTCATCTCATGGATAAAGGCAAGAATATTGGTTACGATGCCAATACAGGCCAGTTCGTCGATATGTTCAAAACCGGAATTATCGACCCTGCCAAAGTCGCCAGGACTGCTCTTGAAATGGCCGCATCGGTAGCTGGATTGATGCTGACAACCAATGTCTTAATAGCTGAGATAAAAGATAAAGACGAAGAGCCTATACCAGGGTCTGTAAGATAGAACTCGTCGTGCGTATTGCGTGATGCGTATTGCGTGGAAAAACGAGTTATGGCCGGAAAAATAAGAACATACCGGGATTTAGACATCTGGAAAGCAAGCATCCAGTTGGTGAAGGATGTGTACAAGTTGACGGAGAAGTTTCCAAAACAGGAAGTCTATGGTTTGGTAAGTCAAATGAGAAGGGCAGGCGTTTCCGTTCCTTCAAATGTAGCAGAAGGCTTCAGACGATATCACAACAATGAGTACAAGCAATTCTTGTACATATCGTTGGGAAGTTGCGCAGAATTGGAAACGCAGGCGACAATAGCAAGAGAACTGGCCTACATTTCCAAGGACAAGGAGACTGCGTTGCTCGAAAAAGTAGACCACATCTCTCGGATGATCTCGAACTTACTAAAGAAACTTTAACCTAATACGCAATACGCGATACGCGCGACGCGATACGATATTATGGCCAAACGGGATTACTACGAAGTTTTAGGTGTGGGCAAAAACGCCTCTGCCGATGATATTAAGCGCGCATATCGGCGTATGGCAATGAAATATCATCCGGACAAGAATCCTGACGATAAGGAAGCGGAGGCAAAGTTCAAAGAGTGTGCCGAGGCCTACGAAGTCCTGAGCGATACGGAGAAGCGTCAGCGATACGATCAGTTTGGTCATGAAGGTCTTCGCGGAACCGGTATGCACGACTTCTCGCGGATGAACGTGCAGGATATCAACGATATCTTCGGAGATATTTTAGGAGATATGTTCGGTGGCATCTTCGGGGGCAGAAGCAGAAGGTCAGGCCGAGGCGCCGGACCTGCTCGGGGCTATGACCTGGAAACCACCGTCGAACTGACACTCAATGACATATCCAAAGGTGCTGAAAAAACCATAGAATTTACCCGCCAGGATGTATGCAGTGAATGCAATGGTAATGGTAACGCCAAAGGGAGCAAGCCGGACAAATGTTCGACCTGCAGCGGTTCGGGTCAGGTGGCAAGAGGAGGAGGTTTCTTTCAGATGGTCTCGACCTGTCCCCAATGCCGTGGCAGCGGACAAATAATAACCAATCCCTGCAAAAAATGTAAAGGGACAGGCAGAATACCAAAGAAGAGAACCGTCAACATCAAGATCCCGGCCGGCGTACACGAAGGACAGGGTATAAGGGTGACCGGCGAAGGTGAACCGGGCCAGGGAGGCGGACGCAGAGGCGACCTTTATTGCTATGTCAGGATAAAACCACACGAATTCCTGCAGCGTGACGGAAACGACCTGATTGCTGTTGTACCTATAAGCTTTACGCAGGCTGCCCTGGGAACAACTATTGACGTGCCAAGCATCAATGGGACCAAGGGCTTGAAAATCCCCCCCGGGACTCAGTATGGAAGCGTCTTCAGAATAAAAGGGCAAGGGCTGCCGGATGTGCGAATGCACCGAATCGGCGACCAGCTTGTACAAATTACAATTGAAACTCCGACGAGACTCAATGCGGAGCAGCGGGAACTGCTCAGAGAATTTGCCAAAACTGAAAATAAGCGTGTTTCTCCCAGATCCGTAAGCTTCTTCGAGAAACTGAAAAATCAATTTGGTAACCTTTGATGAAACAGAACAAAAAAGAAAAATCGAAGATTGCAGATTCGCAGCAGGCAAAAAACAGCGAATTGGAAGAACTTCGCGAGACTATAGAAAGTCTGCAGAAGGAAAAAGATGATGTTTTCGCTAAACTTCAGCGAGTCAGCGCCGATTACGCGAATTTCCAAAAAAGAGTGTCGAAGCAAATCGCCGATACGATCAGCTACGAACAGGAAAAGATAATAAAAACACTGCTGCCGGCCCTGGATAATTTTGAGCATACGCTGCAGAACGCACACTCTTCGGAAAATGTCGACGTACTCGTCAAGGGTATCCGGATTATTTACGACCAATTTCTCGACATTATGAAATCTCACAACGTCGAGCAGATAGAGGCATTGGGTGAACAATTCGACCCTAATATGCACCAGGCGATGACGCGACAGAGCGATCCTGAGAAAGAAGAAAACACTGTACTGGAAGAATTCCAAAAGGGATACAAACTAAACGGACGGATTATTCGGCCAAGCAGGGTGATTGTCAATAAATTGCCGGAAGAAAAACCGGGCGATGGACAGGAAGCTGAGCCGCCGGAACAGCCTAAAGATGAATATGATGGGGCAGACGAGTATGGAAGTCCAGATACGGAGTAATTGCTATGCCAACTTATGGCTATAGATGTAATAATTGTAAATATGAGTTCGAAAAGTTTCAAAGCATAACCGCCAAACCCAAACGTAAATGCCCGGAGTGCGGCAAGGTGAGTTTGCAAAGGCTCATCGGCGCCGGGGCCGGTATAATCTTCAAGGGCTCCGGATTCTATCAGACCGACTATCGCAGCGAGAGCTACAAAAAAGCCGCCGAAAGCGAGAAAAAGAGTAGCACCGATAAAGATACAACGAAAAAGAAAACCGAAACAAAGGCATCAGATTCAAAATCCAGCGAAAAAACCAAATCCACCACAAAAGACAAAAAGAAATCAGCCTGACTCACTTTATCAGCCGGGCGATTTGTCTAAATTTTGGATGTTTGGCTGTCTTGAGCAGCTCGAACAAGGCCATTTCTGTGCAACTGATTTTGGCTCCTTCGGCAGCCAGGCGACTTATTGCGATCTGTTTATTTTCCAGAGCTCTCGAAGAGACGGCGTCTGCAATCACATTGACGTCGAAGCCCTTTCGGAGCAAATCAACGGCTGTTTGATAAATGCAGACGTGGGTTTCTATCCCGCACAGCAGAACTTGATTACGTGCTGATTCGTTCAGCTTAGCGTTGAACTGATCGGCTCGGCAGCAACTGAAACTCGCCTTATTGATCGGCTCATTTTCGGTTAGGAGTTGTGCTATTTCAGGAACTGTCGGCCCGAGGGCACCGGGGCACTGCTGGCACCACAGGATTGGGATATTCAGGATTTTAGCCGCTTTGATGAGGATTTGAATGTTATTAAATAGAGTCTGCCTGTCGTGCATTAACTGCGCCAGCTTACCCTGGACATCAACAACAACGAGACAGCACTTTTGTATATCAAGCATCCCTACTAATCTACTACAATAGTCAGACGAACCTTTTCTTTATCCCGGCCCTGTCCAGCCGATTTCCTGATTGCTTCACGTTTGCCGGTCAGGATTGGCTTTGGTACCAGCCATTGGGGGGCCAAACTGTAGCTTCCGCCTTCTATGGCCGATAGAATCTCCCTGCCAGGCAAACGCTCGGTCATATCGTTCAAAACAGCAAAATCCCTTGCTAAATCGATATACTTTTGGTCATTATTCTGATTGACAATCTCAGTAATTTGCTCAGTTGTAACGGCTTCAATCGCAACCTGCTGGCCGAATATTTCGGTGTCAACGAATAATGTTGCCTTATCGAGCCGGGGCCATATATAGCCTATTTCAGCCAATAGTAAGCTCAAGTCTTCCCTGCTGCAGCTTAAAGAATAAATGCGTCTGTCCTGCCGGTGTGTCTGAGTGATGGAATCTGAAAGGCCGTTATCCGCAATCGCTCTTTTGATAAACGCATCAACAGAGGCCCGAGCGCTTGTTTTCAATTCAAGTCTGCCACTGAATCTCGACGCTACAACAACACTGGCTCTCGGTGCTGTCACATCGACTTCTTCCGGAAGCCTTCCATCCTCAACAGCAACGGGGCCTTCAGGGACAGTCTGGGGGGCTAAAATCGGATAAATTACCGCTGACAAAACAGCTGCCAAAGCAATCATAGCGGCAGCGGACAAGACTTTGCGAACCAGCAGATATCTTGTTCCAATTTGCTGGTCAAAAATTAGCGTCTGCTCATCAATCCGTGTGCTGCCGGCCAGCGAGGCTTTAACGTTTTCCAAAATCTCAGCCGGGGCTTCATCTATGGGCAGAGAGCCCAACAAAATCTTACACTTTTGCAGTTGTCGTAATCTTTGTGCTATCTTTTCATCATGAGCTATCAGCTGTTCTGCTTCGGTTTGCTGACCGGCATCCAGCTCGCCATCAATGTAGCTATTGAGCAATTCGTCAATACGCTGGTCAGATATATCCATATTTGGATTTTCTTTCATCGCTAAATGGCCTCCATAATATCCCTTAACTTACTTCTGGCCCGACTCAATCTGCTTCTAACCGTACCTAACTGGATCTTCAAAACTTCTGCAATCCGTGCATAATTCATACCTTCGATGTCACGCAATACTATGACGGTTCTTTGCGCATCATCTAATTTCATCAGTGCTTTAACAGCTATTTCGTACAGCTCTTTGTTCTGAGCTACCGCCACAGGGTCAGGTGAGCTGTCATCGCTCAAAAAATCCTTTAACACCCGCCTTGTTTGGCTGTCGTGTTGTTCATCCTCGGCATCCAGGGATCTCAGCGACAGCTTAGCAGTCCTTTGGCAATAATTTAAGGTCAGATTGACTGCTATTCTAAATGCCCAGGTGTAAAAACTGCTTCTGCCCTCGAATTTACTCAAATTCTCTATTATTTTGACAAATGTTTCCTGTGTGAGTTCCGCGGCATCGTTGGGATCAGCACATATTTTTAGTATCACGTTATAGATACGATTCTGATATTTAATTATAAGACGTTCCAACGCATCAGAATCGCCATGACGATACTGCTCGATCAAAACGGTATCGTCAATGCTGATACGCCCGTTAGAATCCTGCTGTTGGCGGATATCCATGTTTGCCGCTTCCGTCAAAGCTTCTCTCCTGAATTAGACCAACATAACCACAAAAAGTTCCGTTAACAAACAGAGCAAAAAAAGCTAAACCTCGGGATATAATCGCAGATGTGCCCTTTTTGGTCAATGTAATTTCGCAGTGATGGTAATTTTCTGAAATCTCTAAACATGTTCCTCCAGGCGTAAGAGATGACAGCGTAAAACAAAAATTGTCTAAATCAGTTATGCAGAAGCTGGATGACGAAGCTCAAGCATGACCAGCATAGAAAGAGCCTGGGGGTACCCTTGGTACCCCCAGGCCCGTGAACATTACCTTCCAGGCCATAATACATGGTGGCCTGATTTAACATTTCTTCGTCTATGTTCTATGGCTTCGTATCACACGACAGCATTAAAGCATGCTGTCTGCCAATAAAACATAATTCTACAGAACAGCCGTCTTAGAGACCCGCAATCTCAGCCTCAGACAAAGCCCGGTCATAGACCCGAACGTCGTCGATCAGGCCTGCGAAGAACTTCTTTATTACGCCGTCACTTTGGCTCCATATAGCTCCGATAAGGGCGTTCTGCTGAGATGCTCCGGAAAGGTCGTATCCCTCAGGTAAGGTTTCGGTTCCGTCCAGGATCCCATCGACATATACACTCGCTGTAGCTCCGGCTCTCATTGCAACCACATGATGCCACGAACCATCAATAACAACGGTAGCACCCTTTACCTGAACTTTGTCGACGTTGTCATCAAGGGTCAGAGTCATTTTTTCGTCGTTACTTTCATTCATAGCGAGTGCGTACCGTATTCCGTCCGAATCATCGCCGCCGTTGGCAAAGACGGTGCCTTTTTCGGTCTGAGTCGTTTGTATCCACGCGGATACAGTCCAGTCACCGGTACCGATGTTGAGGATGTCCGGATTGCCGCAGTCAACGTAATCATCACCGTTAAGCTCCAGCGCACCGCCTATTGTTCCGGCCACCCAATTGGGGTCGCCGTTAACAACACCGGCGTTCTTGCCACCGTAGCTTGAATCAGACGCTATGGTTCCAGCGCCATCATCTAAGGCCCAGTGTGCTATCGGCTCACAATCGCCGAGGAGCCGGACGTTGCTGATGGTGATCGAACCCGAGCCACCGGCAGCCGGATTGTCAAGGTTGCCGATAACAAGAGTCGCGCTGGTAACCGCAGTCCGGTCGATGCTAAACTCATCCAGATCAATGATCCAGTCAGTCACGGCCGTCTGCTGTGTAGCAGCCGGATCGGGATTGACGACAGCCGATGTTGCTCCGGAAGCATCTTCAAGCACCATATACATGGGCTCTGCCGAATTAGACGCCAGACCGATTTCGGTGGATTTTAACGGTCCTGGCATAACACCACCAACGGAGCTGATATTCGAGAACACAGCCTCAGCAAAGGTGCTGGCACCGGAATGTGACGTTACCGCCAAACCGATGTGGATGGGTGCCGGGCTCATAGGAATAACCTGCGGATTCCAGGACATCGGTATCCAGGTCACACCATCTGTGGAGTAATAAGCATTGACCATGGGGAACATCCGCTCGATCTTGAGCCAGACCGGTGCAGTCAGTGCCTGCTGCTCGGCCGTTGCCACGGAAGAGTCATTTGTAGCATCCATGCTGGTCATCGCCCTGGCCTGGTATTGGACGCCGTTGGCGCCGGTCACAAATAAGCCTGCGAACGCTGAACCGGAATCCAGAGATTCACGAATCATAATCCCGGCCTTTGTCCAGTTGTCGGTATGAGCCAGACTGTCGACCTTGACGGTCATTGAGCCGTTCATAACGAGTGTCGTGTAGGCGTACTGGAACTCATCAGCGGTACCAATGATGTCGGCGCCTCGGCCGACCACCGTAACGGTGCCGTTGACGTCATCCACTGTAACGCTTCCGGGGCCTGACTGGCCAGAGTACGAAATCGCTATTGCGCCGATTCCACCACCACAGCCACCAGTCAAGTCCTGTGCAGGATCTATCGCCAGCGATAGCTGGGAAAGGAACGGATCGACACTGTTGTCATAATCCAGAATCGTTTCCACATCATAGATAACTATCTCGGCGGTGGTTGTGAAGGTCCAGATACGACCCTTACTGATTGTTCCGTCCGCGCCGACTTCGTCGACACGCCAGTAGTGAGCCGAATCGAAGACAATACCGTCTGTCGCTACGTACGAGGCCTCAGCAACTCGACCCTGGTAGACACCTGTTGTGTCAGACGCATTTGCGTCCGCAACTGCATTCGGGTCGGTACTGATGTAAACATCATGCTCAACCGCCCCGTCACCCGGAGTCCAGGCTAACGATGACATAGCCCAGATGTCGCCTACCGCACCGATAGCCGGCTGCGGCTGCCAGGCGAGGGATAAATTACCATACGTCTGCCTCATCTCGTCCTCTGTGAATGCCTTGTCGTAGATGGCCATATCGTCAATCAGAGGTATTGGAGGTCCGCCGCTGGTGGTGCCG
>Ga0307378_10005925_pt1 | contig 16872 bp, 13 predicted proteins | sample UN1MG_FD_202238 | JGI IMG/M metagenome (GOLD analysis project Ga0307378, IMG submission 202238) | Soil microbial communities from Risofladan, Vaasa, Finland - UN-1 | ecosystem: Environmental > Terrestrial > Soil > Coastal area > Acid sulfate soil | place: Finland: Risofladan, Vaasa | collected... | reverse complement strand
CTGCGGAACAAATCTGTCAGGTATCGGCAAGGCCATGCTGATCTATGCCAACGATTACGAGGATGAATTGCCTCGTTCCGGCGGCAGAAACAGCGTATGGGCTGCAAGAATACCTGCATGGAACGCCCTCAATCGATTTAATGCTTACGGCGTATCTGCGACCGGCGATGGCGGCACGGCGAACATCTCATCCTGCTTCTACCTTCTGGTCAAGTATGCCGAGGTAACGCCCAAGTCGTTTTTGTGCAAGGGCGATTCCGGAGTTTCGGAGTTCAAACCCGCCGACAATGGCGCAGGCGACAGAGATCTTATCGATCTCTGGGATTTCGGCACTGATCCGGAAACACATTGCAGCTACGCCTACCATATGCCGTTTGGCCTGTACGCTCTGACCACATCGAGCGAGCCCGGTATGGCGGTGGCGGCCGACAGGAATCCGTGGATGGATTCTCCCGGTGCAACAGCTAGGCCGTTCCCCGGCACGTATAATCCCGATGGCGGCAAAGAGGCTGTATCATACGGCAATGCCATTGCCCACCAGGGAGATGCACAAAACGTATTGTTCCTGGACATCCACGTCAGCCAGGAAAAACGCCCGTTCTGCGGTATCAACGATGATAACATCTACACCTACTGGGACGGCGGAGACATAAGAAGAGGCCTTCCGCCGACAATTGGAAGTACGCCGCAGGAAAGATTGGATTCGTTGCTGGTGAATGATGGTCTAGGCGGCTCCGGCGGCACCGGCACCACCACTGCTCCACCAGCGAAGGGCAGAGCATGCTTCGTTGCTGATACACCCGCGATGGTTAACGGTAAGCTCGTCCAGATTTCACAGGTAACTGCCAACGAGACAATCGGTTCGGTAGAAGAGCACGAAGGCACTTTCCTTTGTCGTGACATAGTCCTCGACAGCGGAAAAACCATCAGCGTCGTGGACGCTCACTGCTTCATGCTCGATTCGGGACAATGGGTTGCTGCACAGAACCTGACAAGCAGCCTCAGATTGAAAACACTAACCGGCACAATTGGCATCAAGAGCATTACAACAAGGAACTACACCGGCAAGGTTTACAATCTGAAGATCCAGGGCTCAGACCAGTATATGGTCGGCGAGGATTCAGTAATTGTACGTGATTTCTAATACGGCGTTTAACGGGTATTCAACCCGCTTATAGAACACCGTACGTGTTTATAGTTTAATCACGTATAGATTATTCTTGCTTCGGTTATTTACAAGCGGTCTTATGCACAATTGCATAAGGCCGCTTTTTTATTTATTGTGCTTTCCGCGGGGGCGTTTTCATTTTGCAACTGATTCTTGTAAAATCGGCTTACTATCGCTATCATAGTGCAAATGGCAGCTAAATCACACAAGGACAAGAACAAGCAGGGTCCCGTGGCGGTCAATAAAAAGGCTTACAGGAACTTCGAGATTATCGAGAAGTACGAAGCCGGCCTCGGACTGCTGGGTTCTGAGGTTAAATCGCTTCGGGCCGGCGGCGGGGACCTGAGCGGTTCATACGCAAGGATCGATAGCGAGCAATGCTGGCTCGTCGGTGCAGGTATTGCACCATACAAGCAGGCCGGAGACCGGCAGCACGACCCGACCAGAAAAAGAAAGCTGCTGCTGCACATGGCAGAAATCCGCAAGATAAAAATCAAGCTCGAACAGAGAGGTTTTACTCTTGTGCCTCTGAAGATTTATTTTAACGACAGGGGCCTGGCAAAAATAGAATTAGCCCTTGCCAGAGGTAAAAGACAATACGACAAAAGACAAGCTATAACGAAGCGCGATCAAAAACGCGACATTGATAGAAGTATGAAAAAATATCGAAGATAAGGAAGAACAGAATTTAGAGGAGCCTGAGATTATGGGTAAAGAAAATGAGCAGGAGAAAAAGATCATCGTCGATGAGGACTGGAAACAGGAAGCACAGAAAGAGAAGGAGATATTAGCCGCACAGGAAGAAGCTGAGAAAAAAGATGAGCCGGAAGAGGAAAAGTCGCACGGCCCTCTGCCGGAAGGCAATTTTGCCGCTCTAATAAGCATGCTTACAACACAGGCATTATTCGCCATGGGCCTGCTGCAGATGAAGGGGCAGGAAGAAAGAAAGCCCGATCTGGAACTGGCTAAATATAATATCGATATGCTCCAGGTCCTCGAGGAAAAAACCAAGGGCAATTTGACGGAAGAAGAAGAAGCAGTGCTTGTGAATACTCTCAACGAGCTTCGTATGGGCTATGTTAAAATCGCAGGGTAAACAAAATTGGCGAACATATTAGACAAAATAATTGCCGACAAGCGGGCCGAAGTGCGTTCTCGACAATCACAGATAAGCCTCGATGAGTTGAAGCAGCAGGTTCGTTCTTTAGCCAAGTGCCGCAATTTCTACAAGGCCGTCACCAAGCCTAATCGTCGGGGCATAAACGTTATCGCAGAGGTCAAAAAGGCCTCGCCGTCGGCCGGGCTCATTCGTGAGGATTTCGATCCTGTGACAATCGCGCGGACCTACGAGAAATGCGGCGCCGACGCCATCAGCGTCCTTACCGATGAAAAGTACTTTCAGGGCCGACTCGAATACATAAGTCAGATACGCAGGGAGGTGGATTTGCCCGTTATGCGAAAGGATTTCATTATCGACCTCTGGCAGGTTTACGAATCCCGCGCCGCCGGCGCCGATGCTATATTGCTGATAGCCGAAGCTCTCAAGCCGGGCGAGTTGATGGACCTGATGATTGCCGCTGCCGAGCTGACGCTCACCGTGCTGCTGGAGGTCCATCAGGCAGATTCCCTGCTGGCGGTTCGCAGTATGATTGGCTTTCCCAAGAAAGGTTACAGCGTTTTAGGGATCAACAATCGCGACCTGACGACGATGCAGGTCGATTTGAATACGACCAGCCGGCTGGGGGGACTTCTCGATCATAAAAACGAGTTGGTCGCCGAGAGCGGCATAAAAACACGGGCCGACGTAGAAAAGCTCATGTCAGCCGGCGTAAAAGCCGTCCTGATCGGCCAGACGCTATGTGAACATCCCGATATCGAGGAAAAATTCACCGAGCTTTTCGGATGAGATTCTTTTGTTGGTCCTTATTGCGAAATTAGAAGCTTGTGACAAAAACCGCAGGCCAAATGTGAAGCGAGGTCAAAGTATTATGAACGTATTTTTCTATTTGCTTCTGGGATTGTTAGCCGGTATTTTCAGCGGCCTGATCGGTATTGGGGGAGCGATAATTATTATTCCTTCGCTGGTTCTTTTGTTTGGTCTGTCACAGCACACCGCCCAGGGCACAACGCTGGCATTGATGGTCCCGCCGATTGGCCTGCTCGCCGCGTGGATGTATTACAAACAGGGTTTCGTTGATTTTAAAATAGCCGGGCTGATCTGTCTGGGTTTCTTTTTCGGTGGTCTGGCAGGCGCCAAATTCGCAACCGACATCCCGGAAGATGTTCTGCGAAAGATTTTTGGGGTGATATTACTTGCTGCATCGCTGAGAATGATTTTCTACAAATAAAAAATATTTTCTGCTTCGGCAGCTCACCGTACTTGCTATTTTTTTTGTGCCTTCTGGATTTTGGCCCAGGTGTCACGTAATGTGACGGTTCGGTTGAATACCAGCTTTTCTTTCGTGCTGTCTTTATCGACGCAGAAGTAGCCCAGCCGCTCGAACTGGTGCCGACTCAGTGGCTTGGCTTCCGCCAGAGAAGGCTCGATCCGGCACGAAGTCAACACCTCCAGCGAGTCAGGATTCAGATTGGATTTGAAATCCTCACCCTCGGCCACTTCGTCTGGATTTTCCTTCGTGAACAGATGGTCGTACAATCTGACTTCGGCCTCGATAGCGTGCCTGGCCGAGACCCAGTGCAGCGTCGATTTGACCTTGCGCCCGTCCGGAGCGTCACCGCCCCGCGTTGCGGGGTCATACGTGCAGTGCAGCTCGACAACTTCGCCGTCGGCGTTTTTAACCACGTCGGTGCAGGTCACAAAATAAGCATATCGCAGCCGAACCTCCCGGCCGGGGGCCAGGCGGAAGAACTTCTTCGGTGGCTCTTCCATGAAATCCTCCCGCTCGATATAAAACTCGCGAGAGAATGGCACCTTTCTCGTGCCGGCACCGGCGTCTTCCGGATTGTTGACAGCATCGAGCTCTTCAGTTTGGCCTTCGGGGTAGTTGTCGATGATCACCTTGAGCGGTCGAAGCACTGCCATCACTCGTGGCGAAGTTTTGTTCAAATCCTCCTTGAGGCAGTGTTCCAGCAGCGCAATGTCAACGGTACTGTTAAACTTGTTGATGCCGATTCGCCGGCAGAATTCCCGGATCGATTCGGGCGAATAGCCCCTTCTTCTTATTCCGCTGATAGTCGGCATCCGCGGGTCGTCCCAGCCGCCAACCAGGCCCTCCTGAACCAAATTCAGCAGCCTTCGCTTGCTCATCACGGTATAAGTAAGATTCAGCCGGGCGAACTCAATTTGCTGCGGATGATAAGCGCCCAGTTCGTCGAGGAACCAGTCGTACAGGGGCCGGTGGTTCTCGAACTCCAGCGTGCAGATCGAATGCGTTATCCGTTCGACGGAATCTTCGAGCCCGTGGGCCCAGTCGTACATCGGATAGATGCACCATTTGTCGCCGGACCGGTGGTGTGAGGCGTGCAGAATGCGGTACATCACAGGATCGCGCAAATTCAGATTGGGATGCGCCATATCGATTTTCGCTCGCAGCGTGCGCGAGCCGTCCGGGAATTCGCCCGCCCTCATCCGCTCTAACAGGTCCAGATTTTCCTCGACCGAACGATCGCGATAGGGACTATCCTTACCAGGCTCGGTAAGCGTGCCGCGGTACTGGCGCGTCTGCTCTGCCGCCAGGTCGCAGACGTATGCCTTGCCCTTTTTTACAAGCTGCACGGCGTACTCGTACATTTGCTCGAAGTAGTCCGATCCATAATAAAGGTGCTCGCCCCAGTCCCAGCCGATCCAGCGAACGTCCTCGATGATGGAGTTAACGTATTCCTGCTCCTCCTTTTCCGGATTCGTATCGTCGAACCGCAGATGGCACCGGCCGCCAAATTCCGCTGCTATGCCGAAGTTCAGACAAATGCTCTTGGCGTGTCCGATATGCAGATACCCGTTCGGCTCCGGCGGAAATCGCGTCACCACACGCCCGTCCCATTTGTTCGTCTTAAGGTCCGACGTAACGATCTGCCGGACAAAATCGAGGCTTCTCGAACTTGTCTCAGCGTTGTCTTTCTTGTTGTTTTCGGTCATCTTATTTCGACTGTGCTCCTTAATTCTCAAGCCCTGCGGTGAATCGCAGGATCTTTTCGCAGCTTTCGGCAATGTCCTGCAAATACATTATCTCGTCACGCGACATGAATCATCTCCTGCCTGATTTACATAATTACAATTACATATCAAGTATATTGGATTTGGTCCGGATATCAAGAGTCCAATCTTTACAGCTCTTCTTTTTAATAAGCCTGCCTGGCCGGTCTGAAACAGACAAATGAAATCAGGACCAGGACCACTCCCGAGATAAACAGCAGGATTCTGTTCCGCGGCTCGCTGCAGCGTCTGAGCCACTGTGGCATGGCAGCCTCGGCGGACTGGCCGTTCGATTCGTCCATCAGGGCCTTGCGAGCAGCGGCCAACTGCAGGCTCCTTGCCCTGGGATAAGCTGTGTTTGCATCCACAGCTTTGGTGCCAAGCGTAGCCGGGGCAAGGCGATCGACAACCATATTGGGATCCTCTTCCAGCCTCTCCAGCAGCACATCGTAGTCCGCGTTGAGAGATTTGAGCCGTTCCAGGGATTTCTGCGCCGCTCTCAGGAACTGTTTGTTCTGATAGTACTGTATCAAATCGTCACAGAGTACCGAGCTGCTCAGCGAGGCCGCACCGATACTGAAGAACAGAACAAATAAAACCAACTGGATGACTTTCCGTCCCTGCATAGATCAAGACAGAGCGGCTGGCGAACCGCCCAAACATTTCTCCATAATACCTGAAATATAGCACGCCATTTTTCTGAGAGATTATCGACTTTCGCCGATGACGTCAAGGCCGGAGCGTAAAAGTTGCTACGATAATATCTCCTGGAAAAAGTTTTTCTTGTCGCATTTCTGTCCTGGACTTGCTCTTAATAGTAGAAGCGCTTCCGTATGGAAAGGTTCCAACGTGCGAACAGATGCTGAATTGGTGAACGCTGTCCTGGATGGCGAAAAGCAGGCTTTTGCCGTACTTGTGAAACATTACGAGCGGCCGGTCCGTGCCGTAGCGCTGGACGTTCTGGGCGATTATCATTCCGCCGCGGATGTCTCGCAGGAAGCTTTCATTAAAGCTTACGAACAGCTCGCTGGGCTGCGAAAACCTGAGGCTTTTGGCGCCTGGTTGATGAAAATTGCCCACAGATGCGCACTTGATTCGGCCCGGCAAAAACTCAAAGAGCCTCGGCTTGAAATGAAAGCTGCATCATTGATAGAGAATCCGAATGGACAGCTTGATGAGGAAAAACAGAAACTTTTAGCCGCCGTCGTTAAACTGCCAAGGTCCGAAAAACAGGTCGTTATACTCCGTTACCTCGGCGACAACAGCGTCAAAGACGTCGCAGACATAGTTGGCCGAAGCGTAGGAACCGTAACCAAACAACTATCACGGGCACACAAACGCCTAAGAAAAATATTAGAGAGGTCGGCAAAATGACTTCCGAAGAAACCATAGAAGAAAGACTGGAAAAATTAGCTCAGGCAATCGGCCCTGACGAAACGCTCGTCGAGAATGTAATGAATCGAATCAATGCTTCGTCTATTGCCGGTCCCTCAAACGGTCCGGCACAAAATATTTGGAGAACAATTATGAAAAATCCAATTACGAAATTAGCCGCCGCAGCCGCGATCATTATTGCTTGTTTTACAGGTTTACATTTCTGGAAAAGTACCGGTTCGGGAATCGCCCTGGCGGATGTGCTCACGAGAATCGAGCAAGTCACAGGATACATGTATCAAATGAGTTCAACAATAACAAGACAGGGTACCACTACGAATTCGACGAGCACAGTATTGATCTCACAAGATCATGGTGTGAGAACGATCAAACAAGGCATTGATCCCAATAACGGTGAAATTCAAGACGTTTCGACATTATATATCTTACCCCGGCGAAATTCTCTGATTCGCATTGACCACGGTAAGAAAACATACACTCGCATAAAATTTAAAGACGCCACGACTGAGAATCACGAAGAAGAAGACAATGATCCACGAACAATAATCAAACAGTTCCTGAGTTGTGACCACAACAGTCTGGGACAATCGGTCATTGACGGGGTTACAGTTGAAGGATTTCAAACCACAGATCCTGCCTACAAGGGGGGCTTTAGCGAGCAATCTGCCCTTTTTGCGGCACGACGTGAGAAAGTTGATGGGAAGATATGGGTAGATGTGAACACATTTTTGCCTGTGCGATCGGAAGAGGAGATTGTAACAAAAGGAGGGAAAAGTATATACAAGGTCAGCTATGATTTCCGGTGGAATGTCGTCGTTAACCCGGATGATTTTGAACCCAACATACCGGCGGACTACAGGTCACCTGTTGGAGATTTCATCATTCCCGCTCTCGATGAAGAAAATGCCATCAAGGGCTTGAGACAATTTGCCGATGCTGTCGGGAAGTATCCAGCAAGTTGTATGGCTATTGCCGAGGAGCACAAGAGACATACAGGTTTTGACCTCAATTCTTATAAGGATCTCTCCGACGAAGAAAAGACCAGGAAGATGAGCGAACTAATATCACTCGTAGTATCCCGTTACTTCTACAAATATCTTGTTGAAGAGAACAAGGACCCCGTTTACTATGGCGAGACGGTTGGGCCGGATGACACCGACAAAGTGCTGCTGAGATGGAAGCTGGACGACGGCCAATACCGCGTCATCTTTGGTGACCTTCATGCCAATACTGTAACAGCCGATGTTATGAAAGAACTGGAAACGGCGCTGCCGAAGTAAAATCACTGCCCAAGTACGATGTTTGCATAAAGGCCAGGCCGGGTTTGCTCGGCCTTTTTTGCTTTTCCCATAAGGGAGAATGCGTAGAAATCGCGGCTTTTTTGCAATTTTGAGAAAATTTTTTGAAAAATATTGTAACTTTTTGGGGAGTTTCGCGTCTATATAGGTAGGAACACATAATAGGCCGTTCATAATAAGCCAGCCCCAAAGGGAAGGCTGTTAGAATTGGAAAAATGCGTTATCACCCTCCTTCAAGAGGCCGATGCCCACAGGGTCGGCCTTTTTTTGTTGATAGTTCATAGTTGATAGTTCATAGTACACAGAACAATGAACAACGAATAAAAAACATGAGAATTCCTCTGACTAAATATGGTTTACCACAGGTGGTTGTTTACCCTGCGGCAGTGCTTGCGGCAATGATTGCTTTTCCGCTGTTAACGGCGGCTTTTTTGCCGCAGTGGGCGGTTATTGTTATAGAGGTGGTTTTGGCCGCTATCCTGATATGGGCGATGATGTTCTTCCGCGACCCCAATCGGCGCTGCCCTGAAGACATTAACCTGCTGTTGGCGCCCGCCGACGGGCATATTACCGAGATCGAAAGCATAGAGGAAACGAGCTTCATCGGCGGACCCGCCCTGCGGATCGGAATATTTCTGAGCATTTTCGATACCCACATAAATCGTGCCCCGTGTAACGTCAGAATCGAAAAAATTACTTATAAAAAAGGCAAATACCTCAACGCGATGAACCCTCAATCGGGGCGACTCAACGAGTCCAACGAGGTGGACATGACCCGAACCGACAATCCGAAAGACAAGCTGATCGTCCGGCAGGTCAGCGGGGCGATTGCCCGGCGAATCGTCTGCGCGGCGGCAGAAGGACAGGAATTTGCTGGCGGTGAGAGGTTTGGTATGATAAAATTTGGCTCCAGAACAGAGTTGTATTTGCCTGTCCGTGAAAATGCAAAGTGCCTCGTCGAGATAGGCGATAAGGTAAAAGCGGGCCTTACGCCGCTTGTAAAATACGAATTTCGAGATCCAGAAGATGCCGAAATTAAAAACTGAATCTGCCAGGAAAAGTCTGCTGCGGCGGGTACGAAGGCAGAGATTAAAGTACATCGCGATTCTGCCGTCGCTGGTTACGATTCTCAACGGCATCTTCGGCTTCACGGCGATAATCTTCGCCGGCAAAGGTTCGGGGGCAATATCTGTAGATTCCAAAATACCGTTCTTTATATTCGGGTCCACCACTTACTTTGCGTTGTCCGGCTATATGATTCTCGTGGCGATGATTGCCGATATGCTCGATGGCCGGCTCGCACGAAGGGTAAAAAGCACTTCCAGTTTCGGAGGCCAGCTCGACAGCATTTGCGATATAATCAGCTTCGGCGTGGCGCCGGCATATCTCATGCTCAATGTTCTGGAAAATGAACTGGCATCGATGGGTCTTTCCGATGAAAGATTTCTGCAGCGTTTTATCTGGCTCTCGGCGGCTGCGTATATAAGCTGCGCGGCTATCCGGTTGGCCAGATTCAACGTGGAAAACGAGGAGGATGAATCGGCGCACATGAGTTTTATGGGCCTGCCGACGCCGGCCGCCGCGGGAGTAATAGTCAGCCTCGTAATATTCCACCAGGAAACACTTCCGACATTCGCTATTATTTGTGCCCTGCCGTTTTTTGCCCTGGGTATATCAATTCTTATGGTCGGCAGGATTCGATATCCACATATTCTCAATCAGTACCTAAGGGGCAAAAAGCCATTCGCATACCTGATAAGGGTGCTGCTGCTGCTGGCTTTTGTAATCTGGAATATACAGGCGGCTATGGTGTTGATTTTCTGTGGTTTTGCGGCGAACAGTTTTATGAAATGGTTATATTTCAGAGTTCCAATTTCACTATACATCGCAAAATTGAGACACAAAGTAAGCCACAATAACGACAATCTCGTCCCGGCGGTGCAGCATTCAGGTTCTATGGCCATAGACCATGCAAAAATCGATGAGCAGGACGATAGCACTGGTGGACCGGTGCACAAGTAACTTGGGCACTAATCTGCATTCGAGACCGGATGCGTAGCCTGCTGTTTGACGCCGGATTGATTTATCTGATAGTACCGCTCGACAATCCCTATCAGCCGGGTCAGGACCTCTCGACCTTCCGAGCTTGCTTCCAGGCCGACAATCTGCAAGCCAAGAGAGGCGTTTTGGTCGTCTGCTGTGGGCAAAACGTTTCTAATCTGGGCACTCAGCACTAACGGTGTTTCATAAGGCAGAGGTGTAAATCTCATGCTGATAAACTGTCCTTTTTTAAAGTTGGCTTTTCCGGCATCGTTCTGGTTCGGCACTATAACCTGAGCGCCTCCGGCGGAAATGTCCATCAGCCTGCCCTGGCAACAATTGTGCATCTCGCCGGCTGTATCATGTTTTCGCTCTGCTGCTCCGTGTTTGCCGCTGCGATGCCATAGCAACATTTTTACCTTCAGTGATTCAGGCACGTTTACACGGAAGTAGCTTCTCCGCTGGATTACTTCTATCTTATCCGGAAAAGCAAGTACGATCGTTCCGCCGCACTGTCGGCATGTCTCAGGATCAGTTGACGGTTCAAGTGCTTTGACAGTCGTATCAAAAACAAACTTGCCATATCCGTGTTTGAATGAAATGCCGACCGGTTGATCCACACGTATATTTATAGGACGCTGCCTCATGGAGATAGTGCTTTCAACTTTAAGTCTGTCTCCGTCAACTTTTGTCAGCAGAACCTTAGCGACGTGCCATTTGTCTCTGGACAGATAGGACATAATGGCAGGCACTTTCATATCGATCGCTATTTGCAGAATTCTCTCTCGATCAACCCCATGTGGCGTCATTACTTCATTCATATCAACCCCCTTCGCTTTAATTGCCGATTGCCGAATTCCGATTGTCGATTTTCAAATCGCAAAGCGAAAACCGAAAATCGCAAATTTTTCTCAGGGAACTCTATTAAAATATATGAATAATTCCGCCGGGAACAAAATCCGTTCCGGATGAAATTTGTAGATTTTATTCGACCGGGCCGGTGAGATTCCGCTACGGTAAGCTTGCAAAACACGCTTCGAATCATTACTATTGCTGCGATTATGAATAATACTTACGGAACAAACAAGCCGCCTTACGATAAGATAGCCCTCCTGGGCCTTTTTATTTTATCGTTGCTGGTAGCCCACCTCATTGTTGTCTTCAAGTCCAGAATTTCATTTTCGGACCCGATCCGGTTATCTCAAACGGGTTTATCGGTATCGATACCGGTCGGGCAGGCATGGCAAAGCGACAGAGAATGGCAGTATAAGGAGAATATGTTTTCCTTAAGCAGCCTTTTCCCACGCGGTTCCGACAGACCGACCACATGGGCTAATTGCCGGTATCTGTTGAGTACCGAGACGACGACGCCGCAGATGCGGTTCGAGCAAATGGCATCTGAAATCAACGCCGTGATTGCAAAAATAAACCGTACGGGCGGTTCGCGAACCGCCCCTACCATTCACTGGGCAAGAATTGAAAAGCCCGAAGTCAATTTCACCATGTTCTTCGCCACGGCGAGATTACCTGATAACCGGCAGCTCGATATCGAAGTGAGCCAGATTGCCGGTGACGGCGAGCTGGCCGAGCTGGTATTCAAACACATCATAGAGACTCTGATATTCGATAATAACCAGCTTCTAAAGACCGGCGCGGAAATCGTTGCGGAAATCAAAAGCAGAGGTCTCGCCGGATTTCTGGACAATCAGAACCGGCAGGCTTTTTTTCTGATTAAAGATGCAAAGATGAGCACAATCGGATTCACAATGGATGTGCCCGTCAAAACCGGCACGGATGGCCCTGCCACAAGCGGCCGGCCGAATATACAGGCGGCGGGTCTTTACTACGTCAGAGCACAAAACCCACTCGAACAGGCCACATCCTTTCAATGCAGCAACAATCTCGACGAGTTTGTCTATAAGAGCGAAATCAGCCACAAAACCGGGCGAAGCGGCACTGAGACGATTCTGGACGGCAACGGCGTAATAACCGTCAGAAAATTCCAGGCGAAGTCCAACGAGAAAACCTACCGACTCGGCCCTGCTGCGATTCCGGATGTTTTCCTCGACCAGATCCTGTTGCAAATGCTCGAAAGCGGAACCAGACAAATCATCGCAGACATAATCGAAGCCGGCGGTAAAATCATCCCGACGCTTATCGCCGCTATCGAAGTGGCACAAGATATAACCGACAACGAAGACGCCGCTTATGCCTTTATGCTGGAGCTCCTGGACGGACGAGGATTCTCCGAAAAGATCTACCTCAACGACCGAAAGCAGGTTTACCTCAGACTCGCCCGGCAGGATAACATATATATTCTCGAACGAGCCGAAGTAGACACTATCGTCAATGAATTCCCCGAACACGCCGAACATATTCTACAAAATAATCAGATGATGAAATAAACATATTTTTAAAAAGGAGTCATTATGAAATCAGAACGAAATACCCAAAATTCGCTTGTATTTGTTTTTTACCTTTTGGCTTTTTGCCTGATCATGTCCGGGTGCGTAACCGACCCGGCAGGCCGGGCCGGACAAAAACGTCTTGATGCGGAGGACTGGTCCGGCATGAAACTCTGGTATCAGCAACCGGCAAAAGAGTGGACCGAGTCACTGCCAGTCGGAAACGGACGGCTCGGGGCAATGATCTTCGGCGGCACGGAAAACGAACGGCTCCAGTTCAACGAAGACACCCTGTGGACCGGACAGCCGCACGAGTATCAGCACGGCGGCGCCGTCGCGTACCTGCCGGTCGTCCGCAAGCTGCTGTTCGAAGGCAAACAACGCGAGGCCGAGAAACTTGCAGGCCAGCAGATGATGAGCGTACCGCTGGGGCAGGAAAAATATCAGCCGTTCGGTGACCTTCGCCTGAGCTTCCCGGGCCACGGCCAACCAGCCGACTACCGCCGGGAGCTGGATATCGACTCGGCACTGGCAACAGTCCGCTATCGCGTAGGCGATACCGAGTTCGTACGTGAGGTCTTTTGCAGTTTTCCGGACCAGGTGATTGTCGTGCGTCTAACCAGCGACCAACCGGGCCAGTTGACGTTTAGCGCGAAACTCGACAGCTCCCATTCTGATTCTCAAACGTTGGCGGTCGATAACACCCTTGCACTCCGCGGCCGGATACAGGATGAAACAAACGCTCGAACAAAAGAAACACGGCTCAGCGTCCTGAATTTTGAAGCCCGGCTGGGCTGGCGCGTCTCGGGCGGGGAAGCAGAACTCACCGATAATGCCCTGGAGGTTACGGGCGCCGATTCGGTGACGCTGGTTCTGGCCGCCGCGACGAGCTATAAAAACTTCAAGGATGTCACCGCCGACCCGGCCGATATATGCCGCCGGACAATCAAGGCTGTTGCCGGCAGGAATTATGATTCGCTGCGCGAGACGCATATCGCAGACCATCGCCGATTGTTCCGCAGGGCGGCGTTCGAGCTTGGCACGACCGAGGCGGCAGAGCAGCCGACCGATAAGCGCATCGAGAACTTCGCCAAACAAAATGACCCGCAATTGATGGAGCTTTACTTTCAGTACGGCCGCTACCTGCTGATCGCAAGCTCGCGCCCGGGCTCGCAGCCCGCCAACCTGCAGGGTATATGGAACGACAAACTCGACCCGCCCTGGGACAGCAAGTGGACGACCAACATCAACACCGAGATGAACTACTGGCCCGTCGAGGTCACCAACCTGTCGGAATGTCACGAGCCGCTCTTCGATATGCTCGACGACGTGGCCGAGACCGGCCGCAAAACCGCCATGGCCCATTACGGCTGCCGCGGCTGGGTCCTCCATCATAACACCGACCTCTGGCGCGGAACAGCGCCGATCAACGCTTCCAATCACGGCATATGGGTCACGGGCGGCGCCTGGCTCTGCCAGGACCTCTGGGAACATTACGCCTTCACGGGCGACAAGGAATTTCTTAGAAATCGAGCCTATCCACTAATGAAAGGCGCCGCGACGTTCTTCGTCGATTTTCTCATCAAGGACCCGAAGACCGGCTGGCTGATAAGCACGCCGTCCAATTCGCCGGAAAATGGCGGGCTCGTCGCAGGGCCTACGATGGATCACCAGATCATTCGCGATTTGTTCAGTAACTGCATTGAGGCGGCTTTAATTCTCGGCGTGGACAAGGACTTCCGCGAAAAGCTCGCCGAGATGCGAAGCCAGATCGCCCCGAATCAGATCGGCCAGTACGGCCAACTCCAGGAATGGCTCGAAGACAAGGACGACCCGAAGAATCAGCACCGGCACGTTTCGCACCTGTTTGGCCTGCATCCCGGCAAAGAAATCACACGCCGGGGTACACCCAGTCTGTTCGCGGCCGCACGAAAATCGCTCGAACTTCGCGGCGACGGCGGCACAGGGTGGTCCATGGCATGGAAGGTCAATTTCTGGGCGCGCTTCGAGGACGGAGACCACGCGTACAAAATGCTCAGCAGCCTGCTGACCCCGCAGCGAATGTATCCCAATATGTTCGACGCCCACCCGCCCTTCCAGATCGACGGCAATTTCGGCGGCACCGCAGGCATCGCGGAAATGCTGCTGCAAAGCCAAACGGGCGAGCTGCATCTATTGCCGGCACTGCCTTCCGTCTGGCCGGACGGCCACGCAAAAGGCCTGATGGCCCGAGGCGGTTTCGAATTAGACATCGACTGGAAAAACGGAAAACTTAACGAGTGCATCATCCGTTCGAAAGTTGGAAATACATGCAGAGTTCGCTCAAGTGGACCCGTCATGGTGACCTGCGAGGGCAAACCCGTCAGCGTCACAATGCTCGAAGAGAGTGTTATCCAGTTCGATACGAAGACCGGACGGACGTACGTAATCGTAACCGATACAGAAAATCCACTGTAATAAATTAATGAGAGCATAAAATGAAAAAACTAAAAGCGGCAGTCGCAGCGTTAGTTTTCATAAATCTTTTTGCAGGATGTTCCGTACACGGCAGCCAGTCAGTCGGCAGCAACGATGAACAATGGAACCACCTGAAGTTATGGTACAACAAACCCACCGGACAATGGACCGAAGCGCTGCCGGTCGGAAACGGACGCCTGGGAGCGATGGTCTACGGCACAGTTCAAACCGAACGGCTGCAACTCAATGAAGATACCCTCTGGGCGGGTCACCCGCTCGACCGGGACCGTGTCGGGGCTTACGAACATCTGCCCGAGGCCCGGCGGCTCATCTTCGAAGGAAAATATGCCGAGGCCCAGAGCATCATGCAGCGCGAGTTTATGGGCGAGCGGCTGATCCGCAGCTACCAGACGCTCGGCGATCTGAGACTGCGATTCGGCGACAAAGGGCAGGTCACCGATTATCGCCGGCAGCTCGACCTTGACGCCGCCACTGTAACCGTCACGTACCGGCTCGGCGATGCTACTTTTACTCGCGAGGTTTTTTCAAGCCCCGTCGATCAATGCATCGCCGTTCGCCTCTCGTGCGATAAGCCGGCACAGATTACATTCGACGCGAGTCTTTGGCGGCCTGAGGATTTCACCGTCGAGACCGTCGGGCCGGACCGCATCGTAATGAAAGGCCAGGCCACAATGCAGGGCGAACATAAGGGCGTCAATTTCGAGGCCCGGCTGAAGATTATTCCCGAGGGCGGAAAGCTTACGGCGACCGATGAAGGCCTAAGGCTGGAAAATGCCGATGCGGCAACACTTTTAATAACTGCGGCGACAAATTACCGCGGCGACGATCCGCAGGCGGTCTGCGACAGGCAATTGGCCGCCGCCGGCAGAAAAGAATATCCCGAATTGCAGCAGGCACACCTTGCCGAGCACAGGCGTCTGTTCCGAAGGGTGGCGCTGAATCTCGGTGAGACGGCTGCGACGGACAAACCGACCGATGAACGTTTGCAAGCCATGAAGGACGGCGCCGACGACCCGGCCTTGTGCGCTTTGTACTTCCAGTTCGGCCGGTACCTTCTGATATCCAGCTCGCGCCCCGGCTGTATGCCCGCCAATCTCCAGGGCCTATGGAACGAGCACGTCAAAGCCCCTTGGAACGCCGATTACCACATCAATATCAATGTCCAGATGAACTACTGGCCCGCCGAGGTCTGCAACCTGGCCGAATGTCACGAACCTTTTTTCGACCTGACCGACAACCTGCAGCCCCGAGGCAGAATAACAGCTAAAGACGTTTACAACTGCCGCGGCTTCGTCGCCCATCACACGACGGACGCGTGGTTCTGGACCAGTCCTATCGGCAACGTCGGGTACGGCATGTGGCCCAGCGGTGCGGCCTGGTGCTGCCAGCATCTATGGGAACACTACGCATTCGGGGGCGACCGGGAATTTCTGCAAAAGCGGGCCTATCCGATTATGAAAGAAGCAGCCGAGTTCTTCCTCGATTTTCTCGTCGAAGATCCGAAAACAGGCAAGCTGGTTTCAGGCCCATCCATATCGCCCGAAAACAGCTTCCGCACGCCCGACGGCAAGACCTCGAACCTGACAATGGGCCCGGCCATGGACCAGCAGATCATCTACGACCTGTTCACCAATTGCATCGAGGCGGCGAAGATTCTCGGAATCGACGATGAGTTTGTAAAAGAGGTAAAAACCGCCCGCGGCAATCTGGCCGGTCCTCAGATCGGTTCTGACGGCAGACTGATGGAATGGACCGAAGAGTTCGAGGAACCCGAGCCCGGCCATCGTCACGTCTCACATCTTTTCGCACTGCACCCGGGTAAACAGATTTCCGTCACGGGCACGCCGGAGCTGGCGGCCGCGGCACGAAAATCGCTCGAATACCGCCTCTCGCATGGCGGCGGCCATACCGGCTGGAGCAGGGCGTGGATCATTA
>Ga0307378_10005924_pt1 | contig 16872 bp, 27 predicted proteins | sample UN1MG_FD_202238 | JGI IMG/M metagenome (GOLD analysis project Ga0307378, IMG submission 202238) | Soil microbial communities from Risofladan, Vaasa, Finland - UN-1 | ecosystem: Environmental > Terrestrial > Soil > Coastal area > Acid sulfate soil | place: Finland: Risofladan, Vaasa | collected... | reverse complement strand
ACAACGGCGTCCATGGCTTCCGGGTACTCGGTCTGAATATTGGTATGGTTTCAGGGCTGCTGGATCGGCTTTTCTGGAAGATATTGCCGGTGGTCAGATTTATCAACAGGCGCCCAGAAAGGCGCAAAGGAGGCTGAAAGTGGGAAATCACGAAGTCGGACGAGCTATGGGACGTATGGCTGAGATGGCTCTCAAGATGAGAGGTAACCAAACCGCCTTGGCTCTCTTGGATGAAATCTGCGAACCATATCGTGGTGCCGATGCAGAATTTGAGGCCGAAGACCCCAATAATCCAGGGCACACTCATCCCGAATATTGTCGATGGACTGACCCCAGGGGGCCACTAGGTATTCTCATCCGAGAGGCTTTTGACCCTTCAGTAGATTGGATTGGCTTACAGTCTCAGGCGGAGAAAACTGGCGATGATGACAAGATAGAAGAGTTCTATGAAAGTTGGGGGAATGGCCCAGAGAAACAATTCGATGCTCGTTATGAGTTTTGTTGATAGCGTATAAGCTACATTACACGCAGAGGGAGAAGGATATGAGCTACTGGCGAAAACTTAAAAAATGGTTGGGAAATCAACCATCGGAGCTAGGTTGGTTCCTTTGGGGACTGGGATGGTTTATCTTAGGCGTTTTGATCGGTAAATTATAGAAGAAAGGAGGAAAAAGGAAATGAACAAGCGAGAACCTGTAGATAATCCTAAGGGGTCGTGGATTGATTGTGAACATAAGTGGGACTCTTCTAGAGATGTCAGGCTATGCCTTTCTTGCGGGCAGGTCAGGCAAATCCCCTCTGATGGTAAAAATGCTCGAATAGTATGGCCAGGGCGTGGTTCAAATGTAGACCCGTCCAAAGAAGATAAAGCTTGCCTAGCTGTTCTGGCCCAGAGCTCTGGTATCAAAAAGATAGCTGAACTAACCGGTTTGGATTGGAAAATGCTCCGGGCTTGGATAGGTGCTTACTGCCGCAAACCGAAGGTTCAGGAGGATAAACCGAAGGTTCAGGAGGATAAATCGAAGCCCAAGCCCGCGCCAGAACGGAAACCACCCCGGAAGCCTAGAGTCATGAAAGTTATTCCGAGAGAGTCTGTTACGGGCTCTTTTCTGCCGGCTTTCCCCACATTTAATGAGAGCTGGCCGGAGATGGTACAGCTGCGCTGGTTGGACACCTACCGTACTCTAGCCCTGGTACTGCGGAAAGGAGAAGGATATGAAAACTAGGTGCTTCCGATGCCCACTATGTAAGACGGAGGTCTGCTCATTTTATGACTTAGTTCGCGCCGTTATCACCCACATGAAGAAAGCCCATAGTAAATTGGCCGCTGCTTCTCTATCTGATGAAGATATAATGCGGGACAGCTATGAAAAGGAGGTTTGAGAGATGAAGATAGAAGGAGCGTATAAGAGAGGTTATACGCAAAGGAGGCTAATGAGTGGAAGATAAAGCAGATGGGAAACTAGGTCTTGCCCTGACAAATTGTGTTATCTGTGGGACGTCCTACTTTGGTGGCCGGCAGTTTACCTGCTCGGATGCCTGCCATGAAGAGCTGGTGAATCGGATGGTCACCAAGTCCGGCGAGTTCAAGATGGTTATCAGCTTGAGGACGCGTAAGGCATATAAGGTACCCACGAGGGAGATCATGGAAAAAGGGCTACTGGAACAAGAGTTGGAGAAATATCCTCTTTGGACTGAGGAGTGAAAGGAGGTTAATCATGATATGGTCGAAGACTTGGCATCGAAAGGAAACCTTTTTGGAGGTCGGGTTATCCCTAAACGACTGGGCATTACCGCTTCATTTAGAGGCTTGCCGGCCGTATACCACGTCTACTAAGCCGGAGCGGTGGAAGAACGATATCATTATCACAGTACTCTGTTTCTACGTGAGGATAGAATGGCGAAATATGACTACAAAAGAGCAGGTGATAGAGCTACGGGTGAATGATTCACGCGCCACCCTGCGGCAAATTGGGAATAAATGCCACATTACCCGGGAGAGGGTTAGACAGATACTTAAAGAGCAAGGTCTGCCAACTGCTGCGCAGGTGGACAGAATCCCCAAATTCTGCAAGACCTGTGGTAAGAAGCTGAAACAGGCCAATAAGACGGGTTACTGCCAGAAGCACCTGAAAGATGGTATTACTCATTGTCCTCAAGGTCACCCCTACAATGAGGGAAATACCCATATTAGCTCTCGGGGGGACAGAGTATGCCGAGCTTGCGCCAGGGAAAAGAAGCGAAGGTGGTATGCTGCCCATCACGCGGAACAGCTCGCTTATCGTAGGTTACGGAGGCTTAATCAACAGGCACCTAACTGCACAGTACAAGAGTACTATGAAAGGAGAGTAGTGATGTCCAATAGTATGGCTGAGTATCCCAAGGCGATTTGCCAGTCATGCAACAAGAAATTCAGTGGATGGAGCTTAGCACAGAGGGAAAGCTGTGACTGTGGGGGTAAGCTCATTATTGACTTTCCCTATAATCAAATCATAGGCTATATTAAGGCAGGCAACCGAAATGAACAGAAGGAGGAGACATGACGACCTACACTGTAGCTGAGCGGGAACTTATGTTCCGGAGCATAGCCGGCAACCCGACTGCGAAGCGCATCGCCGAGCGTGCCCTGCAGATCGAGGATGAAGAGGAGGCCAAGGAAAAGAGCGGGGAGAGAATCTACCCCTGGCCTGGGTTCGAGTGGACAGATATCCCGGCTGCGACTCAGGTGCTCAACCAGCTCGTCATTGAAGAGCTCCTGGTCACCGGTGGCCCTCGAGGGACATACCGCAGCCGGTCAACAACAGCCTACAAGCTAAAGGAACCTGAGCTCGTGAGGGAGTGCTTGGAGAAACTGTCTGAGATAGAGGAGGGCACCGAAGAGGGTGATATCCCGACTGACCTCTTTGACTTCATCCTCGGCCAGGACCAGTTGAAGGGTCTCCTCTTTAAGAGCCTCCATGCCGAGCGGCCGGTGCACGTGCTTATGGTCGGCCCACCGGCATCAGCCAAGTCGATGTTCCTGGGTGAACTGGCACGGCTGCCTTACTCCCGCTTTACCCTGGGCGGTGGTACTTCAAAAGCAGGACTGGCCGACTTCTTGCTTGAGTTCCGGCCGAAGTACCTCATCATTGATGAGATCGACAAGATGCCGCTAGCGGAAATGAGCATCCTGCTTTCACTGATGGAGAGCGGTATCGTGGCCAGGCTGAAGAAACGGATGAGGGAAATAGAGAAGCTAACTACAACGGTATATGCAGCAGCGAACCGTGACGAGAGGATCTGGCCCGAGCTGAAGAGTAGGTTCTTTACCATTCACCTCCGGGAGTACTCTGAGGCCGACTTCATCAGCATAGCTAGATCTGTACTGATGACCAGGGAGAAAGTTGAGCCAGCTCTAGCAAGGTATATCGCTTCATCTCTGGCTCGACATACCCGAGACGTGCGTGAGGCCATCCACTTCGGGAGACTAAGCCAGAGTACCCAAGATGTTGATGAATTGTTGAGGTTAAAATTCCCCAGCAGGGGGTTATTTTAAGTAAAGGAGGTCAGTAATATGCATTGGTCCATTATAGTTATAATCAGTGTGTCCTGTTTTGCGCTTGGGCTGTATTTCCTCTGCACTAGCATATACCAGCGTGTCAGAGAGATAATTCACCTGGCTGCCGGGACCGCAAGATGGTTCTAAAAGACCCATGACTAGGAGGTAAACTTATTATGATATGTCCGAGGTGTGGCTCACGTACTGTCATTGACAGTCATGATTATGATAAGGGAGAAATAGAAGCAGAATGTGAGAGTTGTGGACACTCGTGGACACAGCCATATAATCCAAATCCAGAAGTGGAGAGAAAGGTCCGGAAATGAGCAGGAGACCGGATCTGAACGATGGCTCAAGGAGGAAAATGACTAACCCTGTCCGATTGAGACTGATTCCTTATAATGCTCGGCTAATTGATGCTCGGAAGGCCCGCCGATGGACACAAAAGTATCTGAGCCTATTAACCGGTATAAGCTCGAGCCAGATAGGGCACATTGAGACTCTCAGGACAATCCCTAGCCAGCAAGCGAGGGACGAGATTTGTTCGGCGCTGGAGTTATCTGAAGATTACTTATTCCCGACGAGCCTAATGGAGGCACTCCGAGACGGTTCATTTGGTCATCGTGTGGTTGAGTTAGAGGAGAATCAGCTTCAGCAACTCCCCAGATCCCGCCCGCCTTTACTGTCGCCTATGATTACTCAGGATGAAACTCTTGAGGTGGAGATGACACTGGACCTAAAGAAGGAATTCGCTGATGTTCTCTCCGGACTCACCGCTCGTGAACGAAAGGTCCTGAGCTTAAGGTACGGCTTGGGTGGAGACTCTCCCAAAACTCTTGAGGAGGTGGGGAGAGCCTTCGATCGCACCCGAGAAACTATACGAGTTATTGAGGCGAAGGCTTTACGGAAATTGCGGCATCCATCCCGGTCGAGGCGGTTAAAGGACTACCTAAGGTAATTATACGTGAAGGAGGAGATAGAATGAGACCACTAATAGCTTTCTGGACGGCTAAATTGCAGGACAATAAATGGCTGATGGGACGGGAGAACATAGAGATGGTCAAGCAGACCATCTTGGCGCTGAAGGAGTTGCAGAAGTTGAGGGCGACCTCAAAAGTACAGAGAGAGGCCGACATCGTCCGTACCGTGAAGGAACTTAGTGGAGTACGTGAAGGAGGTGGGAAATGAAGGTTACAGTTGTCCACGCTACCCCTCATATAAATTTCCCTCTCATTAAGGCTACTGGGCTCCTGTTTATGCCCGACGCTCTGCCCAGGAGTGACCTTGATATAGAGTGTGATAGGGTAGCTAGAGAGATGGGTCTTAGACCTCCGCATCGCCGACTGGGTGCAGTCTGGGCCTGTTTACCCACCTGGGAGCAGACTATCGACTGGTTTATGAACGGGAAGAATGGCTTGGTAGCCTTTGAGGTGGATGTTTACCCAACTTATGCCTATAACTTTAAGCCTCTGTGGCAGGAGGAGGAAACGGAATATGCTGAAGACTTTGATAAAGCTGCCCGGGCATACTGGAAATCAGCTACTCTCCTGAGCCAGTTAGTCGGTAAACCCGAGCCGTGGCCTGGTAATTCAGAGATTCTGGTCCGAGGGCCGGTGGCACCCTGGCGACTCAGGATGTATCTTTCTTACCAAGATTACTTGAAGACTACGGGCGTGTAAGGGATGTTATACGTGAAGGAGACGAAGAACTATGTATCAGTTGATTTATGCCGGGAAGGAAGTTGAGGAGGCGATAAAAGCTCGGTACCCTGATGCCAAAATTAAAGATGCCTCGGACTATGTCCATAGGGAACGGTTTGAATGTGAGGTTGAGGTTGATGAAGATGAGTTCTACATTTGGGCAATAGTGGAAGGCTACGCAAGTGACTGCTTCTCTTTTGACTTAATGTTAAGAGATCTTCCAAAAGGTTCGAGGCAAAAAGCATGGGACTATATAGCGGAGGCCAAAGCTATTGATGAGTCCGAAGGCTACCAATATTCCAAAGGCAAGGTTAGCGTATAACGGGGGGATTAAAGGGCCACGCGAAAAGGGCTGGGAAATTACTCCCAGCCCTTTTTCCTTTGTGTTGAGCCAGACCGCTATGGACTATCCACCCCCGACCTTAGCCATCCAGTTAGCGCGCCATTTTGCCGGATCCGGCGCAATAAACGTGGCTTCCTGGACACCGGCCGCATATGCGGTTTTCATTGACGCGGAAAAGGGCTGCTCATTATAATGAGCTATTGCCCTGGTCTTAGCCGCATTATAAGCCATTGCCATCGTTGAAGCTTTCCTGCGAAGCTTCCCCTCCCCCTTAGCTGCCATCTGTTCTAGTGATAATGCCATGTCGATACCTCCTTTGAATCTTTCTACGGACAGTTTGCTCTACATTTAGAATTGCGTCAAGGGTCCCCTCCCCGACCCCTACCCCCCCCTTGACAAAGTCACCCTTTTGGTGTATGGCCAAAGGCTTGTATCCACTTCTCGCAATCTTGCAGATATCGAGGTAACAACTGCAGAATGAGTCCTTCAATGTCACTCTCAGAATCACCCCCTTTCAGGGCGTAGTTAGCCATCCCCTCAGCACAACCGACGGCCCACTCCACAGCAAGGCTGATTACCCCCGGCTTATAACCCAGGTCAATGAGTTCCTGTGTACGATTACTTGTGAGCTCATCCCTTTTTCTCATTGCCCTTCTTTTCTAACCGCTTGGTTGCCCGCTCGAATATCGCGTCCAGAGAATCCCTCTTAGACGCAGAGTGACTGGTCAAACGGGATATCCATTGCTTTTCAGATATCGTACCATCAGCGAAATCCTTTGCCCATTTCAAGACCTTATTATCGCCTATCTCCTCGGCTACCGCCTGGGCGAAGGCTACATCTGCGGAGTTCGCCTTCTGCTGGGGGGTTGTGTCTCGCTTCTTCTTAGGCTTCGACTTCTTAGGCTTTGGCGGGGGTACCAGAACTGGCTCCTGTGAAACGGTCTCTGAAGGTGCGGGAACTGGCTCCTGTGAAACGGGCGCTGAAGGCGTTATAGAGGGCTTTGGCTGAGCTACCATCTTTTGGGTCTTACTCACCCTGTCAGAAAGGCTGTCTGCCCATTGGGTAAGGCTCTCCAAGTCTTGTAGTGTTCCGGTGCCCTGTGCCAGATGTAGTAGGGTCTCAGAGCCTCTCAGGTCACGCAAGGCCATGCGTATAACATCATTCACGGTTCTAATTATGGCCGGGCCTGGTCGCCACGATGGTTCAGCCCTCGATACCCTACCCAGGATTTCCCTTGCCCTCTGTACCACGGCAGGATTATTGGCTGTCCCTGTCTGTTGGGCTTCCAGCATAGTAGCCTGCACTAGAGACACTATCTCAAGAAAAGCCTGCTCGGGATTACTGGAATCGGCTGCAGGAGATCCGGTTAAAGCACTATCCAGGTCTCTAAGAGTATGGTCGCCTTGCCGTATGATAGAGGTAACTCCATCAATCGCACTCCTGAAGGTCTCAATCCCAGTACGGATAACATCGGCTAGAACCTTGTCCGGTCGGTCTCCTGATACCATAGTCTCACCTCCTAAATTCCGAATGTGTCTCGGCGCAGACCTCTGGAGTGTTCCCTCCCAGTGACAGTTTCCAGAAGAGCACCGGCCTTTTCCTCTCTCTGACCAGTCGTTCTGGTCGTCTCTGGGGTGAATTCATCAGAGCGAAGTGCTGTGCGCTCGATAATACCCATCAGCCGGCTAATATTCTTATCCATCTTTTCGGTACTGTCCTTAATGAGTTGCACCGCCGGGCTCTGATCGGTAACCACCGGTCCGCCGACACCGAGTCTTTCTTTCATCGCTTGTATTCTATCATAATCCTCCCACGGGTCACGAGAAGCTGCCTGGGCAATCATGCCCTCCAGACGCTCAAACCTCTGCTCCTGGCGCTCTGCCTCCATGGTTTCGATGCGCTCGGTCAGCTTGCGGACGGTCTCACTATCCCCGTCTTTCCCCTTACTCTCGAGCATATTGTCGACCATCTTCTTCATCATGTACTCAAGGATAGTCTCTTGTTTCTTACCGCCTTTACGGACAGGTGTACCCTCGTCAAATTCCTCATCCCCGGTGTCAGGCTTGCCCCGGGAGTAGGCTGATATCATCTGTCTCTCCTTAGCTGAGTCGACCGCTTCCTGGTAGGACATTGGACCGCCAGGTATCGGCATCCAGTCGCCATCCCTATCCTTATCGAGCTTCCAGCCCAAGCCGGGGTCCATACGCCGCTCAGGTTTAGCCGGCTTCTCGTCTTCAACCGCCTTCCTTAGCTTCCTGTCTTCGTCTTTGTCAGGGAAGAACTCATCGGTCATATACGGAAGGCCACGCGAGTGAGACCACCAATCAATAATCAGCCGGCGCTGCTTATGATTAACCCATCCTGCGGCGCTCTTGAGGAGAGTCATGTTCAGCCAGTTCAGGTCATCAATATCTCCGTCAAAGAAGATTGACGCTATGGTTGGGATGACCTCTTTGGGTGTAACACCAATGTTCTTGAGTTCCTGGATGAAAAGCCCCCTCTGGTCCAGGGGAACACCGTTACTCCTCACCATCGGGGCCTTATTCTTGCCCTCTTCCCCGGAATCTGCTTCCTCTTCAGTGTCTTCCTTGTCCCCATCCCCGTTCTCCTCCCGTACACCGGTCTCAAGCGTGGAAGGCGTTACGCCTTCCCGCAGGAACCAAATGCCGTTGTCGTTCTTGTCGGCTAAGTTCAACTTTCTTAGCTCTAGAGCCTTGGTGTAGACGCTCTTATAGGGGTACTTGATGGTCTTGCACATTTCGGAAACACTCAGCCCCCCCTGGGCGTAGAGCAATTCGACTATCTGTGATATTATGGAGGGAGTCTTGGTCATAGTGCCTCCTTTCTAGCTTCTTCCTCGGCCAGCTGACGGTGCAGGGTAAAGCCCAGATTGTAGACATAGCAAAAGAGAGCGGCAAAGGTATTCTGGGCCAGATAGTGCCTGTCAAAGAGGTAGTCTTGGAACTTTTTGACCATTTCCACCTCTGCATCAGACAGCTTCACTGCTTTGACCCTCTTCACATCTTCCCGCTTCATTCGTAACGGTACAATGACCTCGTTATCATTCAGCGAGACCAGATGCGCTATGAGTTGTGGGTCTATGTCGATTTCTTCGACCTCGACCGATTTACCTCTATCCTCTACCATCAGTCTCCTCCTGTGAAATGATTTCTGACCCGCTGCGCTATGCCGTGCGCATCAAGGCCGTATTCCTTCTTCAGATTGGGTATCTCATCATGGCCTGGGGGGACATCACCAACCGATATCGAGAGCACCAGGGGCAGATTGCCCCCCTGAGTCCGTCTTCCCTTAGCCTCGGATATGGCTTCCATCAGGGCCGATGCTGCCCCACCCACCGAGCCCTCCTCTATGACCCAGACTATTTCGTAGTCATCAACCATCTCTTCAACCATGGCCGGGTCTACGGGTTTGATGTATCTCAGGTTGACTACCTGGGGCTTCAGTCCATATCCCTCCAGCTCTATGGCAGCGTCAATGGCGGAGTAAACCGCCTCGCCGACGGCAGCCAGGCAGATCCTCTTCCCTTCACGCATAACCTCGGCGGTGCCGGGAATGATCTGCCTCATTTCCTTATCCGGAGTGACACCCCGTACCTCTCCTCTGGGATACCGGATAGACCATGCCTTGCCGGAATGAAGTGCCGTCCAGAGCATGTGGCGCATCTCATTCTCATCCTTGGGCACGGACACCGTCATGTTAGGCGCTAGTCTCATGTAAGCCATGTCATAGAGGCCGTGATGGGTTTTACCATCCTGACCGACAAACCCCGCTCGGTCTATGGCGAATACGACGGGTAATTCATTCAGGCTGACCTCGTGCATTATCTGGTCAAATGCCCTCTGCATGAAGGTGGAGTAAATACACACGACTGGCTTCAGTCCTGCCTTGGCCATCCCGGCAGCCATCGAAACGGCATGCTGCTCACAGATCCCGACGTCGAATACCCTATCGGGATACCTCTCCTTTACCCTGACCAGTCCCGTTCCGTCCAGCATGGCGGCAGTGATAGCTACGACACGGTGGTCCTGAGCCATTATCTCTGCCAGGGCTTCGCAGAAGGCATACGAGTAGGAGACCTTACTCGGCCCAGGCTTGGGCGGCCCGGGCTGATGATAGCGTGTCGGGTCCTCACTTGCCGGCGTCCAGCCTTGGCCTTTATTGGTAAGCACATGGAGAAAGGGAACTCTATCAGAATACTGCCTTGCCCGGGTAATCATCTCGAAGAGCTCGTTGAGGTTATGACCATCTACTGGACCAAGGTAGTTGAAGCCCATCTCGTCCCAGACATGGCCTATCTCCGGGATGATGGACTTCTGAATGGCAGACTTTATTCCCCTTCCCAGGCTGAGAGCCAGAGGCCCCAGAGGCACCTTAGCCGCCAGAGCCTCGGTTACACTTTCAAACTGCTGGAAGTCTTTGTCCAGCTCAAGCTCTGCCCGGAGGTGGGGCAACCACTGTCCACGCCACTTAGCCAGCCAGCCCACGTTTTGACTGATGGCCATGCCGTTATCGTTCAATATGACCATCAGGTTCCGGGGGTTCTGGGCAATGATGTTCGATAGCCCCTCGTAGGCCAGGCCGGAGGTAAGGCTCCCATCGCCGATGACGGAGACAAAGTATCCCTTTTCCCCTTGCATCGCAGCACCCATCGCTAGCCCCAGGGTGATAGACGGTCCGCATCCGGCATGCCCCAGAGCCAGAACGTCATGCTCTGATTCCGAAGGCTCGAAGTAGCCTGAGTAACCCTCGCTGGTCCGGATCTTCTCAAATCCCTTTGCCCTGCCAGTGAGGATTTTATGAGCGTAACTCTGGTGGCTGACGTCGAAGATTATACGGTCGGTGGGAGAGTCAAAGATGTGGTGCAGGGCTATGGTCAGCTCGACTACACCGAGATTAGAAGCCATGTGGCCACCGTTACGGCTCACTGTTGAGATGATGAGCTGACGTATTTCCTCGGCAAGAGTGGGGAGATCTTGCACAGGTAACCTCTTCAAATCGGCGGGTGAATTTATCCTCTCCAGTAAGCTCATACTAGTCTCCTTCTAGCTCTATTTTAGTTTCCTTATCGGTATGCCGCTTAGTCGCTTGAGCACTTTCCTGAACCGCTCACTATCGACTATCCACTGGTCACCCCGATAGCGGATAGCCCTCGCAGCGTACTTCTGGGAGAATACATCCTCACCTCGGCCGCGAAGAGCACCGTCTACCAGGTCAAGAAATGTGTCTTCGCTCATCTCAACCTGTCCGGTGTACTCATCGACGTCGGTAATGAGGGAGAACTTACCGTTACGAATGGAGTAGACTCGCTCTATTTCGTTCTCTCCGTGGATCACCCACTTGCCGATCCATCCATCGGCTTCTTTCCAGTCATCATCGTCGGCCACCGCTGCCACCTGTTCCATCAGGAAATCAACTAGTCTGCTTATTTTAGTCTGTCCAGTAACCACCGCGTCATGCCTCCTTTCTCCTTATCCATCACGATTGGCTTATTCCGTAAGATACCGTTAAGTACCTCCTGGAGTGCCTGTTTCCTCTCTTGGTGCCCGGCAAATGGAACGTGACCAAGGTATCGGAGCCCCAGACCTTCAGTTAAAGTCTGGACGTCACTGGGAGAACGGTCGAACGGATTTGAAACCTTGCCACAGTGAGGGCAGGTATAACCGGCCATATTTGCCACGATGCCGGCTATTGGGGTCTCATTCTCACGGAGTACATTGATGGTTTTCTGCAGGGCGAGTACGGCCAGGTCATTAGGCTGGCAAACAACCACGGCGCCATAGATATTGGGGAGATACTTAAGAAGGGACTGGACTTCATCACCTGAGGTGGGCGGAGTATCTACCACGACGTACTCGAGATCATCATCCCAGGCTATTGCGCTGGTAGCAATCTGCTTTACCGCAGAGGCTTTGGTTTCTCCATCCCACATATTCGGCGTTTCCTCCGTGAAGAGGAGTCCTATTGAGAAGACCTGAAATCCATTGTGCATGACAGGGCGGAGTTTCCCACCTAAGAGGGGGTCGTAGCCCGGCTCTCTCTTAAGATGCAAGGCTCTGGGTAAGGATGAGGCATGGATATCCACATCGAGAAGCCCCACCTTCTTCCCCCTCTCCTGAAGCCCCTCGGCCAGCCCCAGGCAGAGCGTAGTCTTCCCAGTCCCGCCTTTGAGACTCAGGACTGGTATTTTCCTTGGTTCTGTCATATCACCTCCTATCCAAAAACGAAGAGGCGACAACCCTAAGGGCTGTCGCCTCTTTATCCAGCCAGCGACGCTACTTTCCTTCCCAACATAGCACAGGCGGTAAAACTTGTCAAGGGTTTAACCGAGGATTTATGATGGAAATTTAAGAACCTGGTGCTGGAGGCTTATCCTCTGGCGGCTTCTTCCTGAAGTAGAATATGACTATCATCTCTACCCAGGCCGCGGTATGCCCGAGGATAGCGAAGAGCGCCTCAGTTCCTCCGAGTTGGCGCCAGACAATAATGAATAACAGAACCATAACGGAGAGCACGAAGATAAGGGCCAGGATGAAGTTAGGCGACTTTAGCTTGACCATGTAGGATACCTCCTTTCATAAAATACGTCACTTTTTACGCTCTGACAGGAACGAGAGCACTACATCAAACTGGGCGCGCCACTCCGGCTGAAGGGACAGAGAGTCCAGGTTGCCCCCGGCCTTCTTGAGATAGCGAGCCTCAATCCGCGCCATCTGCTCCGGGATGCCCTTGTTTCCCATCCAAGAACTGATATCAGCGGCATCCTCTTTACTGATAAAGTCAGTGTTGAGCCAGTTGCGCATGGTTCTATGCGGTGTTACTTCTTCGTCAGGGAATTGCTCGAGGGCCAGGACCACCGGGAGAGATCTCTTCTGCTCCTGAATATCGTTGGCTGTCTTCCCGACCACGGCCTCATCACCCCAGATGCCCAGGTAGTCGTCATGTATCTGGAAGGCCACACCCATATTCAGGCCGAACTCCCAGGCAGCACCCATCACTTCATGCTCTGGTGAAGCCAACCTAGCGCCAACCACACACGAGGCAGCGAAGAGGTCACCCGTCTTTCCTCTTACCATCCGTAGATAGTCCCTGACCTTGACTGTGGGAGCCTCCGCAAAGGAGAGGTCCAGAAACTGTCCGTGGCAGATTGCTATGACCGTATTTTCCAATACGCTGGATATCCACAGCACCTTCTCACTGGAGACACCCCGGAGTGTCAGACGGTGAACGATGAGCCGGGCGTAGCACGAAAGAGCGAGTCCGGCGTTGATTGCCTGGTCCGCGCCCCAGATTGCCCACACGGTCGGCTGATTATTTCTCTCCTCTCCCTTGTCCTGAATGTCATCGAATATCAGGCTGGTACGGTGGGCTAGCTCAAGAGCAGCTGCCGCGGGGATAGCTTGCTCTGGGTCACCGCCCAATCCGGCGCACATGGCGATGCAGAAAAGGGGCCTGAGATACTTGCCCTTAGAGCTGGAAGATGGCTTTCCGTATCGGTCACAAAATCCCAAGTGGTACGAGTTTATCGTATTCAGGTCAAAGCCCCCAGTACCACCCTCTTTCAGGCACGCCCTAAGCTCGTTTTCTACTTTCTCCCGAAAACCCTGTAATCCATCAAACATATTTCTTGCTTTCCCTCCAATTTTGATGTATTATAGCACATAAACCGAGGTGAAGGAGGTGGAATGTGCTTAATCCTTATCTAGAGCAGCGACTCTTCTCTTTACCCGTCCAACCGGTCCTGGTGGAGATTGACTCCAATAAGTTTGCCGCTACCCTGGGACAAATCCTAGGTCTTCATCTCAAAGTAGTCTCCGAGCTACCGTCCTTCGGCTTCGCAGCCGTAGCTCCAATAAGCCCTGGGAGCATCAAGAAAATCAACTCCTTACCTGGTGTTCGCATTGTTCACGCCAACCAGGTCAAGACCATCTTCCAACTACCCGCAGCTGACGAGTGGTTTCCCACTTCCGAGAGCCGAAAGATGCTTGAGGTAGAGGATGCGTTCAGGGAGGGCTTCAACGGCGAGGCAATCACTGTCGGGGTCACAGATACGGGTGTGGATGCCTCACACCCGCAGCTCATCGGTACTGAATTCTACTCTCAAATCATGTGGCCTTTCCGAGAGATACTGGACGAGAATGGACATGGCAGCCATTGTGCCAGTACCGTCGCTGGGAAACTCTACCATACCCCACTGGGAGTCACCGTTGAAGGTGTAAGCCACGCACCCATGGTATCGGTGAAGTGTCTCGGCCGAGGAATCGGGACAGGTTTCACCAGTGAAATCATCAATGCGATTTCTACCTGCTACGATAAAGGCGCCCAGGTAATCTCAATGAGTCTGGGCTCTTCAGAGTGCCAGGGCGGTTGTCAAGTCTGCCCGGAGTGTCGGATGATATCCTTGCTGACGTCCAGAGGCATCATCTTCGTCATCGCCGCCGGCAACTCAGGACCGCAAGAGAACACGATCGGCTGCCCGGGCTGCAATCCAGACGCCATCACCGTAGCAGCGGTGGATAGGAACGGCGACGTGGCGTCGTTCTCAAGTCGAGGTGGGGACAAGTTCCCATTTAAGCCTGACGTGGCTGCCCCCGGAGTCAACATCTACTCAGGTACCGCACGTGGATCGTTGATTGACATTCAGGAAGCCGGTGCTGGAGTTGGGTTTGCTGCCATCAGCGGTACCTCTATGGCCACGCCCCACGTAGCAGGATTTATGGCACTCCTCAAGCAGAAATTCCCGAAAATCACCGCCGCTCAGTTCAAACAGTCCATGGCGCAGCGGGGTCACTCCAAAGACTTCCAAACCGGCTGGGGAATCCCAAAGTGGAATTATTTTAAGTAGAGACTATCAAATCGGGAGGAGGAAACTATGGTGGAAGCCAAGAAAGGGATTCAAGCCCTGCTCGATGCCAAGCAATTCGTCCCATCCCTGGCCGACCTCCTTAAACCATTCCCGCCACCGAAGAAGGGTGAGCTGGTGATGCAAGGCGTTACGGCTGATTTATTGAGTTACGCTTTCGGCTACATACCGGGAGTCGGTGATATTGTAGGCCAGTTCGTCAATGACAATATCATGGCCGATGTTCAGGAAAAGCTATCTGAACCAGAACGGACCGAGTTCAGAGCTCAGAACCGTGTCTATCCCAATGGTATCGCCCTACTCAGAACCTTCCAGCGGACAGGCGTATTACCCGGAAGTAGGGTGAAATGACGATGCCACCAGGTCAGGGCGGCCAGATGGCTGAAGCTCTGGGAAAGATGCTGGGTGTTCCCTCCCCGGAGAAGGTACTCGGGGAGATGCAGAGGCTCAACCATAACCTGGAGATTCTACAACCCGATATCCACCTTCTGGCCCAGGCGATGCAGAGTATCTCAGGGAACGATATCAGGAACCTTTCCGCTACCCTGAGTAATATGAAGGCCGGAGACCTGCTCAGGATGCTCAAAGAGTTCATCAACCTGGGAAATCAGATCTATGAGAAGCTATGGGGAAAGAAATAGACGCATATTCAATGGAGGGCCGAAAGGAACGAGTCCTACAGGCTCTCGATATACTAATTGGGAAAGAGCGTCCCTTGATAACCGAGGATGAAAGAGCCATCATTGGTGAATACAGGGCTCTTTCAACATTTGGCTTTGGTAGAATGGAGATCATAGTTGTAGCCCACCGTATGGACGGCGTCAACTTGACCTATCATAAAAAGAGGAGAGATTTGATAATTTCTCCTTAGACCACTTGACAAATCCCTGTAGTCTAGGTATAGTTTTATCGGATAACTCGCTGGCGAGAGAAATCGAGGCGAGTCACCTCGCAACCAGGTCTTTCTGCTACGGCCGACCTGGTCCTTACGGTGACTCGCCTCTTTTATTTTAATCGCCAAATCTGCGAGAAGGAGGACCTCACATGGCAAGAGTATTGGGGAAACTCCCAACACCCCTGGAGACTGTCGACACGGTGGCGGACCTCGCAAACCAGGTCGCCCGGACTCCATTTCGGGTGGTTGGCAACGTTCTGACGGAGGCAGGTCGAGCTGCCAAGAACATCGAGGGCGACATCGCCAAACCAGCCAATTACGCAGAAATCCCTCCGCCTCCTGATGTGCTGGTAGGCTCAGTCCTCTCCGGTGTGGGACACGCGGTAGAGGGAGCACTTAACACGGCCAAAGGGGCTATCGACGGAGTGGTCGAAACGGGCGATGGCCTGAGACGAGAAATCCAACAATTTGTAGGGAGGTAAAGAAACATGCCAAACGGGCAATTTAACCCATTCACCGCTCCCCTGACACTCGTTAAGCAGGTCGGAGAGCAAACCAGCCAAGCCATCCAGACCCTTGGCAGTGGAATGACTCAAGCAGCCAGCCAAGGATTGGATGCCATGATCTCTGGGGTGCCACCGCTCCCCGGGGCACCAGCACCAGCAGCACGTGCAGCGCCATCGTTGATGCCTGCCAACCTGCAGCAGGTACTCGGGCAGGTTGAGAGCCTGCTCATCCCACCCGGACTGCCCCGACCTTCCCAGGCTCTAGGGGCACAAGGACCAGCGCCAGCGCCAACTGCGCCTGCGCCTGCGGGGGCTGACTCTGTCCCCCCAGCCATGGCACAGCGGAAGCGAATCGCAGAAAGGAGGGGCTTATAAATTGGCTAGAGAAAGAAAAGTTCGCCAAGTCATGATGGATGCCGGCTTATACAAAGAAGGCACCCGAGAACAGCTTCGCAGTGACTACATTGCTGAAGAGGAAATCACCATCGCAGGGAAGAGCTATACTCTTTCCAAGATGTCCTTCCTCGACGCCAGAATCTTCACTGACGAGCTTGATACCATCCTGGTCCAGCAGAACCCGTTCATCCACGATATCTTCGCCAAGGACGCCGTAACCCTTTTTGACGCTGTCCGCATGGTCAACGTCAACACCAAGCAGGGTTTCAAAGGCGCCCTGGCAAGCGGTAATGAGCTGGACTTCTCCCTCATCATGGCACGTCAACTGCAGGATCCTGATGCGGCTGTGCAGACCCGCCGAACCACCTGGATAAGAACCATCGGGGCAGGGATGATCGCTAACGTTCAGCAGTTCTACGAGGATTTGACCGGCGCCGTAGCCGCCCAAGAGCAGACCATGGGCGAGGAAGAGGCGATGGTATGGATGGCCTTCTACAACCCGGCCCAGATCCCATGCGTCGACGCCTTCCAGATCCAGATGAATACCGAACCCTTTGATATCCAGTCCCTGGACTTCGACCAGGTTCATATCGAGACGGGTGACGTTATCAT
>Ga0307378_10005920_pt1 | contig 16877 bp, 16 predicted proteins | sample UN1MG_FD_202238 | JGI IMG/M metagenome (GOLD analysis project Ga0307378, IMG submission 202238) | Soil microbial communities from Risofladan, Vaasa, Finland - UN-1 | ecosystem: Environmental > Terrestrial > Soil > Coastal area > Acid sulfate soil | place: Finland: Risofladan, Vaasa | collected... | reverse complement strand
CGACTCTTGTAACGTCGTATCGTGGGTTCGATTCCCACCTTAGGCTTATTTCACTCGAAGACCTGCGGGAGATCCCTTTAGGGCTTTGAGTGGCTTTGAGTGCCTCGAAAGCGTAGACGGCGACGCACCTGTTTCGTACGCAGGAAAGCAGGGTTCAAGTCCCTGTCGAGGCTTCCCGGTTCGTCTCGCTTAGTCTACAGAGCCTCTTTCATTGACCGTGCTCCAGCTATAACTTGTTCTACTGCTTCTTTATCTTGCAAAATGCTCATGTCGTCTCTCGGGTGCGGGTTGTTGGAATCCCATTTTGACTTTGACTCAGAAAAACGCGGGTTCGATTCCTGCCGCCCGGATTAGTGTAGGATTGAAGCAGTTACATAACTGGTACACAGCGTCTACATACAGGCGCATATCGGCTCCCTACCTACTTACACTAGGCGGGGAGCTTTTTTTGTGTTACATTACGGCGTGATCAAAGTAGGTTGGCCATCTAGCGGGAATACACGTCTTCTAGCACAGGTGTGGCGCGTACTGGACCTGAGTGGTATGACTAGTAGTGTTCGAGAGTCCCGAAACTTCACGCGTGCAGGTTTCGTTTTCCTCAATGGGTCTAAGATGCAAACCCTGAAAAAGGGTGTCCCGTTGGGAGAGATCTTCACCTTGGAGCTGCGCTTTCCAAATGGTGTTACCCAGCTAGAGGAGATTATGCTGATTCCATTCACTCGGCACAGTCAGCTTGAGCAGCGATCCAACGATCCAACCCAGCTAAACTACCGAGGCAACAGCAAGGTAACACTATGACCTTTGTTCCATCCTTCAAGTGCACACACTGTGGCAGTGTAAAAGCTTCTCGCGTATCCGGTGACCAGGGGCTGTTTGTTCCCTGTGGCTGTGATGATGCGCAAAAAGCGTGGGAACAAGAACACAGAGCTTCGGTAGAGCGTAGGAAGCAAGCTCGGGTTCGTATGGGGGGAAAGAAGAAATGACACAAGAAAACGAAGAGTTTTCAAAAGCATTCAAGGACTGTTGCCCGTCACAAGAGGCTGCACACTGGGCTAAGAAGTCTTGCCGCAAGTGCTATGGGCGCGGTATACTCGGTAAGCGTCACGTTTTTGGTGGTAAGAAGCAAGCTGAAGTATTCTTGGACACTCAAACAGGTGACAAGATTTACTTGAACGCAGAAAGCACGCAGGACGTGCACTGTTCGTGTACACAAAAAAAGTTTCAGAAGTGGCTGGCTGAGTTCAGACGCTTCTATCTTGCGTTGAAGGCACAGAACGAGGGGGAAGCTAATGAAACTGCAGCAGCATAGAAGGCAGGTGAAGCCTCACGAGATCAGAAAGAGGTCTGACTACACGAAAGAAGTCACAAACACAATCAAGGTTCCTGGGGAGCGTGAGCCTACCAAGACAGGTTACAAGGTGTCTTCTTTCAAGAACAACAGCTTCGAAACGTTTTACGAGGTTATGTTGGCAGGGACTAGTACTGATCGTGTTCGACACTACACCAAAGACAAAGTTATTTGGGTTGTCGCAGGTCAGGGAGTACTTGAGCTGCAGGGCGCCGCAGGGCGTGTGCTGGTGCCTGGGGACCATGTGGTTATAGAACGTGGTGACAGCGCCAGGATCACAACCACCGGACAGCAGACACTGGAAATGCTGGTAACACAACAAACGAAGTATGACGCCAAGCTTGAAACCACCGAAGAAACTTTGGTGGAAAGAGTAGCTACAGAACAGGACTTGGCTGAGCCTACCACACAAGAACGTATGGCTGGTGTGGTTGATTTTGCGCCTCGCCGCGGGTCAAAAGCAGTAGAGCAGCAAACAGCTGAGCGTGCGTCTCGTGGTAGGGTCGGTGGTGGTAGGCCTCCTATAGACGGAACACAGGACCCCGCACGTATGGGTTTCCAAGCAGGCAAGAACGCGCGACCTACGAACGGAAAGTTCAGTGACTCAGGAGCAGGTTGATAGCTAATGCACTTGTACTTACGTGACGATTTGCTGAGCAAAGCGGTAGAGCCTCCAGCCCCTCCTGGGGGCGGTCCTAAGACAACGCCTATGGCGGCTGTGTCCGGTGGTGCGGATGCTGCACCGTCTAGCGCCCCTGCTGCGTCTAGTGGTCCTAAGACAGTGCCTATGCCGGAGCGTCAAGCGGCTGGGATCGGGAGCGCGGCTGCTAAGCCATCAAAGGGTCCTGGTGAGCTTCCAGCAGGCATGCAGGTGTGTTCTGTAGGTGGTATAGGTGGTAGGTGCGAAGAACTTGGTGGGCCACCAGGAGGAGCCGACACCCATAAAATTGGGGGTGCGGCTGAGATAGAACACTCACGTCAGATGGCTGCCAAAGGTGCTGGCGCCCCACAGGAAGAAACCGCCACCGAAGAAAAACCAGACTCCCCAGAGGAGGCGAAGAAGAAGAACGATGACGCGTCCACGTCTTTCAACTCGCTACGGAATGAGACACAAGGCGTGTCTTCTGTCAAACCTGAAGACTACCCAGAAGACTCGCAGCCTATGGATCACTACAAGGTGGCAGCTGCGTTAGAGGCGCAAGGCGGTGGTAACGACTCTTCTAAGGAACTGGCTGAAGGGCATAGAAACATAGCACGCCAACGCGCAGAAGCCATGACACCACAGGATCATACGGATCTTGCACAGCAGTTGAACGCCGAGGGTATGAGCAAAGAAGCCCAATACCATGAACAGACCGCGAAGGAAGGAACTGCAAAAGAAGAAGAGGCGCGTGACGCAGGAATCGGCTCAGAGTTCGACAAACTCATCGAGCAGTTTGACGACAAGCAAGCAGCCGGTAAGATTGCTAAGGACGCATTGGCCGAGCACAAAAAGATGCTCGCCAGCAGGGCAGAAGGGGACGAAGCCGACAAGCAAGCAGCCGGTAAGATTGCTAAGGATTCTTTGGGCGACTACAAGAACAAATGGTCTGAGGAGAAATACAACGACCACAAAGAGAAGAAGTCTGCTCATGAACAGGCTATGTTGGACCACACAACCAAGAAGCCTCGACAACCACCCCCGTTTACTGACAAGCCGCCAGACCCTGACAGCTTCCCAGAAGATGGATCTGCCTACAAGACGGCGCAGAAAGAGCACGGGAAAAAGAAGACCGCTTCTCAGAAAGAGCATGCCACCCACAAGAAGGACACGTACGACTGGCAGCAGAAGGACCGAGACCTGAAGGATGCTCACCAGGAGTACAAGGCGCAGGACAAGGACTTCAAAGAAGCTGAGGGAGAGCGCAAGACGCAGGCAAAGGCTGACGAAGCTACAAAGAAGGCGAGCGAGAAAAAGGCTAAGGACGAGGAGTCAGCGGCATCCAAGGAGTCCGCAGCCAAGGCTAAAGAAGAGGCGGATAAGCCTCGTGCACCAGCCAGTACCATGGAGCACGCTCAAGTAGCGGGGCACAAAGAGAGCGCGAGCAAGGCTAGCGCTAACATGGACGCTTGGTTGGAGCACCTAGACACAGACATGGAGCACACAGAAGAGGAGAAAGACCAAATTCGGGCTAAGATCCAGATGGTTCAAAATGGTCTTCAGACACATATGAACCTACAGCATGTTCCAACGAACGACCACAAGGCAGAGCTGAAAGAGCTTATAGGCCTGGCTGGAGAACACGGAAAGGCCCCTCCGGAGCATCAGTTGGCGGAAGGCGCAGACCCTGAGGCACCCAAGGCACCCAAGAAACGCTCTGTGAATCTAGTAAGTGCTTTCGAAAGCGGTCGCCAGTTCGGCACTCGGTTGGGACGCGCTGCGGCCACCGGGGAGATGGCTGGCTCCATAGGTTCCGATATTTTGAACTACGGTGGGAGGGGTGTTGTGTCCGCAGGACAACACCTACTCAACAAGCCACGACAGGCAGACACCAAAGATCCCGGTGACCCGCAGAGAGAGGCGGTGGACAAAATGATGGCTAAAGACCCTTCGAACCAACCACAAAATCTGGGTCAACAAGCTGCGAGTGCTAGACAAGAGGATGAAGGCACACACAAAAGTTTGTTTTTGGACCTCAATGCCAGCTTAGACTTGTTGAAAGCTGTGCAGACACCAAACACTGCGGTGTCTTCACCGTCAGACAAGACCGCGCAGCGACAGCTGAAGACTTCTTACGCGCAACAACCAACTGGCGTGTTGGGTGGGGCGGGGCTTGCCATGTATGATGATCCTAAGGTAGGTGCTAAGTGGAAGCACGATCCAGAAGATTCAATAGAAGAAGAGTTGGACGAAGACAGCAAAGCAAAAGATGAAGATGGCACAGTCAAGAAGTCGATGCTAACCACAGATTTACCAGAAACTGGTATCTCTATGATCCGCGGGCTAAACAAGTCGCTGAGCGCAGCTCTTGAACCTGCTCGCTACAATCCTCGTGAGGTTGAGTTCATGTCGGAGGTTATGGGAGAGTCTGATGCAAACATACGCAAGGGGCTGGTCTGCATAACAGGAAGAAACAGGCACCGTTTTCACGAGTGGCTGATAGACCGCATGAACAAGTCTATGGTGTCTATGGGGGACTATCATGTCTAAGTCAGGAACAGCTGATTTTCCTGAGTGGGTTTCTAGGGTAGCGTCTTGGCAAGATTCCACAAAGGACATTCCGCGTTTGGTTCATGAAGATATCGTGAAAGCCAAGCTGAAGCCAGAGGAAGCCACTCGTGGTTTCAAGTCGTTGGTAGAAGACCCACTGGCTGTTCAGTACGCGATGGGCTACAAGGACCGTAAGTACTCTCTGACGTACGACGTTCTAAAGACAATTCCCCACCAACTCAGCCTTGTGGGCGCTGTGGTAAACACGCGCGTGAATCAGGTGGCTGCGTTCAGCGTACCCTTCAGAACGTCTAAGTCCGTGGGCTTTGCTATCAAGCACAAAGACCCGTCTCACCTCACGTCTAAGAGTGAGATGAAGTTCATTCAAGACCTGGAGACGTTCATCTATGCGTGCGGTCACCACGAACCAAACCCGCACAACCATATTAAGAGAGACGATTTTGAAGCTTTCTTGAAGAAGGTAGTACGAGACAGTTTGATGTATGACCAAATGTGTTTTGAGATCATCCCAGACCGTCGTGGCCAACCATACGAGTTCATAGCTGTAGATGCAGCTACTATGCGCCTAGCTACGGATCACAGTATCTATGGTCCGAACGAAACGTACAACTCACGCCAACCGGCGTATAGTGGTCGTCTTCTCCAAGACATGATGACTGCTGGCAAAAACCAGAACAGCGGGCCGTATCGTGCCATGCTGTTGTACGATCGTGACCCGAAAAGAAAGCCCGCCTACGCGCAGATGATCAATGGCCAGATACAAAACGTCTACACAGAGGATGAGCTGGCGTTTGGTGTTCGTAACCCACGAACAGACATCTACATTCAGGGCTACGGATACAGTGAGCTAGAGCAGTTGATAACTGTCATCACGTCTCACCTGTACGCAGAAGAGTACAACAGGCGTTTCTTCATGCAGGGGTCTGCACCTAAAGGGATCCTTAACTTCAAGGGTGACACTATGACACCTGACATGTTGGAGGGGTTTCGTCGTCAATGGCGTGCAAGTTTGGAAAGTGTGGAGAACGCGTGGAAGACACCCATTCTGCAGTCCGAAGCTGGGATAGATTGGATTGATCTTCATCCATCAAACCGTGAGATGGAATTCAACAGTTGGATCGAATATCTCATTAAGATCACTTGTGCCATCTTTTTGATGGATCCTGCAGAACTCAACTTCGACCTACACGGTGGTGTAACGCAAACCCCGTTGTTCGAGTCTTCTCAAGAATGGAAATTGAAGGCAAGCAGAGACCGTGGGTTGAAGCCACTATTACGCTTTGTCGCAAAGATGATCAACGAGCATATCGTGGCTAAAATAGATGACCACTTTGTCTTTGATTTTGTGGGGCTAGACGAGCTTACGGAGCAAGAGAAGCACCAGATGCATACTGAGCAGCTGGCTACGTACACCACTATGAATGAGATTCGTAGAGCACAAGACAAGGAAGATTTGGAATATGGGGACATTCCTATGAACCCTGTGTACTTGCAGTACATGCAAGTGAAGATGCAGCAGGAGCAGCAGAAAAAGGCAGAAGAGCAGCAAGAGAAGGCGCAAACACAAGCAGCCCCCGCAGCTGGTGGTGCCCCTGCAGCAGCTAGCAGCGAGGACAGCCGCGGCACCCCGCAGTACGGGGATAGGTTCAAGAAGTCTCTAGACAACACCAAGTTCATAACAATAGAACTAGACGACTGGTTGGACGCGGTGCGTGAGTAATGGGACACAAGCTCCAAGGACACGTTGATTTCCAAGGCCTCCCTGTTGCGGTAGAAACTCGCACAGGTGCTGAGCGTCATTGGACGGATGTGTCTACTGGAGAGACTGGCAGCACCACCATGCTATACGACTACGGGTACGTGAAGGGTACGTTAGGCACAGACGGGGACGCGGTGGATGTCTACGTAGGACCAAACAAAGCCGCTTCGACGGTATTTGTAGTCACGCAAAACCGAAAGCCAGATACCAGTGGCACTGGACCGTGGGTTGAAACAGACGAGCAGAAGGTTATGCTTGGCTTTTCTACTGCTGAGGAAGCACAAACAGCCTACATACACCACTACAACGACGATCGTTTCTTCGGAAGTATGATCGAACTCTCCGTAGAAGACTTCAAGTCCCGACTACAGACACACCAAGGAAAGCTTATCAAAGGCTTCATATCCGGTGTGGTGTCTAAGTTGCGCGCGATGGCAAACAAGTTCACTGGCAAGAAGCCTGCGGACACGGGCAGTAAGAATCCTGCAGCGGGCGCCAAAGATCCGTCAGTAGAAGCAGCAGACCAACACTTTCAAGGCCACCACCCCAAGTACACTAACAAGAAGGACGACGACGGTGACGGGGAGGCGGATCGTTTCTACCACGCGTGGGTGAACCACCACCGGGGCAACACAACTAGTAAGGCGTTGAAAGAGACGCCAAACCCTGCTATACTGTTTGAGGATAATACCCCTATGCTTATACTTTCGAAGTCTGTGGCGAACAAAGCATTCGAGCCCGTTGCCCGCAAGACGGGTAGTGAGGAGGCACGCATGTCTATAAACAAGGCTAAAATGGTTGATACCGGTGAAGACGAAGCACAGAAAGGCATTCCACCAGGCGCTCGTTCGAAGTTCACGGCAAACGCGAAGGACACTGACGAGGACAAGGTTCCTGATGAGTTCACGGCAAACGCGAAGGACACTGACGAGGACAAGGTTCCTGATGGGTTAGACAAACGTCCCGATAAACCGGGGTCTCGCAACGCGGAGGTGAAGAAGGGTGATCCAGGACCTAAGCACGTTTCCTACGATCGGTCATCTCCTCTTACAGGCAAAGACACCATTGCACGTGACGAGGCTAGGGCGTCGGAACCTACTGGAGAGTTGTCGATGGACAAAAGTAACCCCTACTCCGCGAGATCAAAGATTCGGTACGCTCAGAGTGTCAACGCTGATCTTGACGAAAGTGACCGTGCAGCTGGTGTAACCCCCGACAAGCGCCCTCCTCCGCGCTCGCCGAAGAGTCGGTACGCTCAGAGTGTCGACGCTGATATTGCCGAAAGTGACCGTGCGGCTTCAGCAAAGTCCATGAAGAAGGGTGATCCAGGACCTAAGCGCGTTTCCTACGATCAGTCATTTCCTCTTACCGGCAAAGATACCATTGCACGTGACGAGGCTAGGGCGGCGGAACCTGCTGGAGAGTCGTCGCCTTTGCAACGGTCCATGAAGAAGGGTGACGACGATGACAAGGATGAGGAAAAGCTTTCTAAAGTTGTCACTCCCTCTGACGTGGTCACTCCCTCTGACGTGGCTAAGAGCATTCGTGCGATAGCCATGGAGTCGTTGAGAGAGGCGCGTATTACAGCAGAGACAGAAACAGCTGCGCTACAGACCCGACCAACACCTGCTGCAGGCGTCCCAATCATGAAAAGCTTCGGTGATCATGTGGATATAGAGAAGGCCCTCCGCGCAATCTCTGTGGCAGGCATGAGCCGTAAAGCTCGTATGGACGCAGCTTTTCAGTTCGGACAGTCCGTAGGACGCACCCGTCCTGCGATTCCTCTGGAAGCTGCACGTATTGCCACAAACGTCGGAGTGACTAACGTGCGTTCTAGTTATGAGCCACCTATAGTTCCTACCCGTCATGTGGATGCTCCGCTCGCGCAAGACCGTCCGCAAGGCACACACGCCTCTTGTGTGGTTCATGGGTACGTACACAAGAGTGACAGCCCTTGCCCCCTATGCACACAAGCCGGTGGCAGTGAAGCAGGGCCGCTCTGGAGACGCTAATGGACCTCTTTTTACGCAAGTCTCTTACTGGCTGGGATATCGCCAAAGCCAAAGGAAAAACCTCCACGGGAGAGCAGCGGGGCGGGGCGTACATAGCGCGGGTACAGACCGGTTATGAAAAGGACGGATCTCCCAAATACCGGTACTTCAATGAGAAAGAATACGAGGCCTATTTGTCGGGGGACAAAGAAGACGGTGACAAGAAGGGCGAAGAGAGCAAGAAGAAGGGTGACGGTCTGAAAGACAAGCAAGACAAAGAACGAAAGGAAGAGACGCACAAGCAAAGTAAGCTCTTCAGCGCAGCTGCCAAGAAAGAAAAGAAGAAGAAGGAGGAGAAGGTAAAGAAGTCTCTTCCCCTTCTGTACTTAGAGGTAAACGATGAGTAAGAACAACATGTCCAGAGTTCCTGTTCGCTTCATCCCAGGCAACGAAGACCTGTTGAAGTCCCAGGTTGGCACAGCATCCCCAGGACCGGGGTGGGCTGGGCAGCGCGAAGGCACGGACTATCGTCCTGAGGAAGAGCAGGCATACAAAGTAGGTGGTGGGGTATGCCCGTCGTACCGCACACCTACTGATCGTGTCAGCGGCAATCAGATGTTCCGGCGTTATGCTAACGGTGACCTAGACGTAGGGGTTGCGTTGCATCATGTTGTGGACGCCCTGCACCGCGCAAAGATGTCTGCTGGGCACGACCAGTTGAACAGTTTGGAGAAGGTGGCACTGAGTGTTCTTTTTCCGCAGTCGTTCTCGTATGTGGACGCAGGTATGGCAGGATCCGTAGCTACTGTGCAGCTGCGCCTAAGCCCGCTGGAAATAGTGCAGATAAGAGAGGCGGTCGCGCGTCATCTTGCTGAAGAGTTGAACTGGAACGCTGGGCAAGGTGGGGGTTCTGTTCCCGGCAGGAACACCACGAGAACATCTTGACTAAGGCTAGGATCAAGACAAATCTAACCAACCTAGAGTTGGATTTGGTAGGTCGCAGATTGCAGGACCTGGTGAAGGGCCAGCAGAAGTTGCCAAAGCCTGAAAACCCCGCAGAGAGAGAGCTGCTCCGTAGAGCAGACCACCTCTTTGATGTGCTTCTTGAAAATCTACAGAAAGAGGTGTCCAGGGTTTTGTTGCGTAAATGACGTAGGGGTTGGAGCTGTATTGTGCAAAAGTTGTTGGTTTTCTGCCTAGCGTTCATGCTGGCTCTAGGGTGTGCTGGAAGCATGCCTCGATACGTTCGCACCCCAATACAAATGGCTGCAATCAACGACGGTGTAGTGGCGTTGGTTATGCTCCCACCAAATAGTCGATCCGGGCTGCTTCATGTGTACTGCACAGGAGCCTTCGTTGATCGCTATCGAATTCTTACTGCAGCCCACTGTGTAGACGATGCGTCTCACGTCTTAGTAGCCACCTACGTGGACTACACAAGCTCAGACCGGCTGTTAACCACTGAGTCTCATGTGAACACGTTCTCGGTCACACGCGTGTCTACCGCCATGGATTTGGCGCTACTGACTGCGTTAGAAGATGACCTACCGCCACACCACGTATTTGTGGTGGCCCGGCACGCCCCTACACAAGGCGAACATGTCATATTGATGGGGCACCCACTTGGTTTGCCTTGGAGCATTACGCAGGGTGTGGTATCCTCCGACTACCGTGTTGGGTGGCCCGGAGAGTTGCCTGACGTAAATCCGTTGTTTATCCAACACGATGCTAGCGCATCTGGGGGAAACAGCGGTGGGCCATTGTTGAACTACAACAACCAGATTGTTGGTGTGCTGGTGCAGGGTGTACAAGGTGAAGGTCACTTGAGTATGAGTGTACACACCTCTTTGGTGCAGAGCTTCTTACAGGGACTACGATGAACAGACCACAAAGACCCACGGATCCTAATCCGTTGTTTACTTTAAATGACGCGTATGTTGTCAAGAGTGCTTCTACTCCCATGCAGAAGCAGCGTGCTTTAGATGGTACACCACATACACGTGGTGGCCGCACGGGTTTGCACCCAGGGAATGTTGAGCCTGTAGGCGACAACCAACCTTCGTTGTACTTAGAGAAGTCATTGGTGGCAACAGGAGGCGACATACGGTCTGGAAGTGCTGGCCCTATCGGCCCCAGCGTCCCAAAAGTTGTCCACGGCGGTGGAATCTCAGATAAAACCGTCCACGGCGGCATCCTCTCCGGTGTCGACCGTGACAATGTCGTCTCTATGTCTATTAACCCAGACGAAGCCGTGAAGTCTTTTTTGAAGGGTTCTTACGGGGTAGGCCCAATGGACGCTGCGGCAGCAAAGAAGCCTAAGAAGGCTCCACAAAGCTTGCCGCAAACCCCTACGAATCCTGTGGGCGGCGAGGAGAAGGCTCCCGGAATGGCTAAAGCCATTGATACGCTCCGCAAGTCTGTTGACGCGCTTGAAAAAGCCGGGCGTAGGACTGCGTTCAACGCGGGCACTACAGTACAGAGCGACGCTAAGGCGCCCATAGCTCCACCCTCGAATGTCACACCCCAGCAGCTCTCTGGGAAGGAAGCAGACTATCACGCGGTCCACACTGACGCCGCGGATGATGCTGGCGACACCAAGTTGGCAGACCCAGCCAAGCCCAAGAAGGACAAGAAGGCGGGCGCAGCCGGAAAGTACGCAGGTAAGAAAGTTGCTGGTGCGGTGAACACAGCTGTTGGTGTAGCTGGTAAGGTGGCTAATACTGTACTGAGTGTCATACCAACATCAGGACGTTGAGGCATGCGCAAGATAGGGGAACGCCTACGGGAGCTGCGCGACGTAGTGCGCCTCCACACGAACTGGTTCGCTGTAGCTCTTCTAGGCAAGGACGCGGTCTCTGCTGAAGAACTGCAGGAACTTGTCGTGTATGGAAAGCTACCTCTAGATGAAGCTCTTGATCTTGCCAAGAAGTCGTACATACTAGGTAGGCTCCAAGCCACACTCAAATCCTCTGACTACAAGAAGCTGAGCTACGAGGAAGTCGCAGATGCTGCTGAGCTTGCACACCTCACAGCGTTGGAGGAGTACGCTGTAGAGCAAGCAAAGCTTCACGCGGCTGAAGGGCTGAAGGGTCTCTCGGATGAGGTAGCTGCTGGTGTGTTCAATCGTTTGAAAGACGCAGTGAACAGCACAGTCAGTGAATCATCTGTGCGTAGCATCATTCAGGATCACACTGCGATTGCCCTCACAGAGAAGCAGCCATACCAACAACTCGCTTCTACACTAGCGAAAGAGCTTAAGACGGCGTCAGGCAGAAACTGGCAGCGGGTAGCTGCTACTGAAATGCACAGAGCAAAGCAGATCGGCACTGTGCAAGCAATCGTGAACAAGCTTGGACCGTACAAGCACTCAGACGGACCAGACTCTATGGTTCGGATCATTCCTAACCTAGACACTTGTGAAGATTGTTCTGGTCACTATTTAGAGAACGGGGAGCCTCGGGTTTTCCGGCTGTCTGAGATTCTGCAGGCTGGTTCTAATGCAGACACTGGTGTGAAGCACACACGCGAGGGTGGTAGGCACGCGCACTGGAAGACCACACTGCCTCCGCTGCATCCTGGGTGTGGGTGTCGTATAGAATACTCACCCGGTTCTTTGAGCAAGGCTGTCGGTGATGCTCCGATCTCCGCGGCTAGTAAAGGGTCTGGCAGTGCCCCGTCAGTGAAGGTGGATGCTGCTCCTACTCCCGCGAGCATTCCCGGCGTAGCAGCACCAGGGAACGTTGCTGGCCCAGGACGCCCGTCCGGTACTGAAAAGACTCAAGTCGCCGGAACCGGCAAAACCATGCCCGCATCAAGTGTATCTCCCGAAGGTCAACCTGAAGAAATGGTTGACTGTCCGTTTGGTGGGGGTGCAAGTTGTAAGAAGCACGGAGGGAATGGTTACAAAACACATAAGGCTGACGGAGCTATTATGGCGGCTCATCAAGAAGCGTTGGACAACGGAGCCACCCCAGATGACCCAGAAGCCGCACAAGAGCTGGTGAGCAAAGATCGTGCAGCAGCAGACGCATACTCGAAATATCCTCCAAATGACCAACAGGTATTGAAGGACATCGTAGAGATCAGAGACACCAAGGAAGGTATCTCTGAAGAGGATATGGCAGAGGCAGTAAAAAAGGGCATTACTGGCGTGTCAGACTCTTTCAAAGTGCGAATAAAGGACAACGGTCACGCAGCAATGAAACCGGGCACTGTGTACGATGACAAGGAGTCTGGTGTACTAGCTGGCGGGGATTTGGGACAGTGCCCCGTTGGAGAGTTCCATAATCACGAAGCGTCGGCGTTCGACTATTCCCTTTTGCTGGGTTCCGCTGGTAGTGTCCCTGTAGCTACTACACGCTCGCACGAGGGCAAACCTGTAAGTATGGCAGCCTGGGCGGAAGGCTTTAATCCGCTGGGCTCTCAGCTCCACGCGTCAGGCGCGAGACTAGCCGCGCGTGGAAATAACTACAAAGCACTACTTGACAGCGCACCAGAAGGCAACAGAGACGCGCTAAAACAGAAGGTGGATGAAATCATCTGTTTGTCAACAGCAAGCAACGGTGGTGACGATCATTCAGACAACTGGGTGGTAAACAGCAATTTCTCAGATGTTAGAAAGATAGACAACGGCGCGAGTTTTGGTAACTCTATGTTTGGTAGCAAAAACTCGATGCTGATGGCTGCTGCCAAGAATAGTGCTGACGGAATGTTCCAAATGCCTGACCATGTGGTCTCACGAATGTCTACTATGTCGTTGGGAGATATGCAAAAAGGATTACCGAAGTTGCAGGATTGGCAAGTAGGGCAGCAGTTTATGCGACAACAATATATGCTGCATCTTCAAGAAGCTAATGGGGGGTTGGACCCAGAGTACTTTTTAGGGACTTGGGCTAACCCCAGAGGCAACTCCGCTATGTTGCGGCCTACTAAAGCGGCTTCGGCGCCAGTAGAGGGGTGGGGGAAAAACCAAGGTGAGGCGACCCAAAAGTTCTATGGACGAAAACAAGCCCGGCAACTTCCCCACCAAATGTTCGACAGTTTTTGCAAGCAGTGGATGCAGGACGCAGCAGGGGATGAAAAGCATCCGCACCACGAAGCCGCCAAGGAGTTGAACGACCTAGGGATCTTTATGCCTGCTGGGTATTCTGTAGAAGAGACCTTTACGGCGCGGGACGGCACTATTTCAAGACACTCGGACGGTAGCCCTGTCACACAACTACGGTATCGCTCTACTATGCAGAATCCAAGTCGTGTGCGAGAGGACGGGCTGCATAAGAAGTATGCAGATACAATACGTGCGGAGTATCCCCCACTCAGAGGAGAATTGTCGGGGCATCGCCTCGGCGGCGGACTTGCCACCCTTGCGGGCCGGAGGCAGTCTACCGAAGGAGCATCTCCAGCACCTCCAGGAAATAAGACAGTTGCTGCTACACCCCTGTATGAACAAGAATCCAAGAAGGGTACCGTGAAGAATAAGACAGTTGCTGCTACACCCCTGTATGAACAAGACTCCAAGAAGGGTACCGTGAAGAAAGGAGTGCGTCTTTTTCTGGACTTGACAAAGGCGTGGTAGTGCTTAAGTTGCTCGCGGAGGTGTGTTTTGGAAAAAGTAATAGTTGTAGACGGACAAGCAGGCAAAACAAAGGCTCGCCTCACCTGGGACGGTAAGAAAGTTACGTGCGATGACGAGAACTTTTTTGAGTACTTGAAAAGCGAGTGTGGTTCAGTAAAGGATGGGTCTGAGTTTCTGCAAAACGTTATGCTGCGTTTCAAGAGTGGTTATCTACACGCGTACAGAATCGGGAAACGCGGAGAGAAGGATGAGCAAAAAGATCAGTAGGTGCGTTCATGGTGGAGGTTCTTCTTGCAGGCAGCAGGGGGGCAGTGGTGTTGCGTCTCACGCTCGCGCGTACGTACACCCTTACCCAACCACCTTAGAAGTAGGTCTACCTGTAGGTGATTACGTAGAGCCCGTGCAAAAAGCTATTCGGTCTGTGCGTCTAGACAAGATCCAGGAGTTGTTCGACGAGGACAACGCACGGTATGCATTAGACACGTACGTGCACAGCGGCGCGAATATAGTTCGCACCGTTAGAAAGTCTTTGTACAACTTCGATTTGGAGACAAACGAAGGTGTACATAAGTTGCTAGAGTTGTTGCCTGTGCTAGACGTAGCCATCCTACAAGAGGTGGCTGGGGAAATCTGGCCTGGGTATCCAGCACAAGAAACGGACCCAGACCTTCTACGCGGTGAAGTCTTGGGTTATCTCCTGGACTGGCAGGATGGACATGGACAGCAAGAAGGATAGCCGCGGACCCGAAGCTCAGAGCGTCGATGCCCGCGCACTTATGTACGCCTTTACGCTTCAGCAGTTGAAAGCATATGGTCGAAAGACGAAGCTGCAGTGGATGCAGGTTGGGCTGTCCAGCAAACAGATAGAAAACTTCGTAAGATGTGGTATACTGGGCGTCGAAATAGACCCAACAAACACACTGTCTTACTACGCGGTGCCCTCGGATGACATCAGTTCCTGACGTACATAAAGAGCTTGGCGAGAAGAAGCACGTGCACAGATTTACTATGCGTACGGGTAAGCAGATTTTGTCTAACGTGGACACCGCGGTTAGTGGGGGCCATGTGCACGAAGTGGACGGTAGGATTACCTCAACTTCCCGCGGTTCTGGTCATACGCACACCGTTGTGGCTGATGGTGTGGAAGTGGTTAGCGGTCCCGCGGCGTGGCCGCAAGAGATAGGTTTTCACCAAGAAGCGGTCCTAGAGAAGGGCCTGATGCCAGATCTAGTAGACCCCACACACAACTATGTGTTCAAGACTGGGGAATACGGGATACACAACTTCTGGTACCAAGATATGCGTGGAAACTACTGGCGATACAGCAATGCCCCAAAGGATCATAAGGACTATGATCTTCGTGCAGGTATCCCCCTGATGGACAAGAACCAGCCCCTACCGCACACAGCCCCTCAGTACTTTACCTTGGAGGGGCGCAGGCGTAGCACGGCCCTACCAGAAGAAGTTGAGAGTGTTGTGAACGCGGGATACGACCCGCTGAACGCTAGAAACGTTTGGTATGAAACCTATGAAGATCCAACAGACGGGACCAGGCGTTACATCTATCTGGACTCAGACATACGCGAAAACCCCGACTTGTGGGTTCAGTACCAGCTGCGCGTCGTTGACGCTGGACTGCTGCAGTACCGACAGTTCGCTACATACCTGTTCACGGAGAAGCAACATCCGAAGGACCGCATAGTAGGTGCTATTCTGATGTTGGTTGAACAGGGCTTGTACGAAATAGAAGAGCTTGCCGATGCTGTTATCTCTGATATAGCGTTCATAGACGAAACCATCAAGCTTCTAGGCCGCAAGTTCGTTTGTGATATTCCTTTTTATGACTTCTTGACGAGCTTAGTAGCCGGTAGAAATCCTTCAGACCCGTTGTTCATGGTGGACACCTACCACGGACAGAACTCGTTTGGGTACAACTATTTGTTCTCCGTGTTCAAGCACATGAACATGAGTCCTCAACACTTGATGTACTGGCGCGCTAGCCAGATGTTTTCTCGTGTAATGAACCGGCTGGCCATGGCTTCTGACGTACCTCCTGAGGAGGTGGAGGGCCGTGCCTTGTCGGAATTGCAGCGCATGTTCAGCACTAATGAAAACATCAAGCACATGGTAGACCACAAGGTTCGAGAGACGTTACTGTCAAACTACGGTGTTGACCTCAAGAAGGCGTTGTCTAGATCAGAGGTGGATGACTACGGTGTACTTGTGGTGTTCTCCGATTTGTCTGATTTACGCGGCGACGAGCTTGCTTTCTCAGCGTGGTTACACGCGGAGCCGATGCACGATATCAGCGAAGCAGAAGAGATCGCATTAGAAGCACAGCTGGCCATTTCACAAGGTGGTGACGAGGGTGATGACGAGGGTGATGACGAGGGTGCGGAAGACCAAGATCCAGCAGCCCCCGGTAAGGATGGTGGGGAAGCAGGGCCTGGGGCTATGGCGGTGGCCAAAGAATGACTAGCAACCTTCAAGGCATACTGACTGTGTTCGATAGCTGGGAGCCCCTAGAGAAAGCCCGCAAAGCAAAAGGGCTGAACAAGTGGGGCAAGCTACAACACATTGCACACAAGTTGTCTGGTAAGTCCAAGGACGCGATTACTTACACGTGCGCGCATTCGTCTCACGTAGGAGACACGCACGTGTTGGGCTCCGTTGTCGGCACACTGCACTTTTTGGTGGGCTACGGAAATCCCGGATTTCATATGGCTCCGTATCATTGGCAGATTATAGACCCCGGCATCAATGATGAAGAAGCTGAGGAACTACACAAGCTACGCGGGCATCCTTCTAGACCAGAGTTGTGGCGTGCTGCAGAGTTGGAGGACATGCCGGAAGGGGATTTCGTCCTAGGGATGCCCCACCCATCAGCCATTGTGGCGCAGGAGCGTGCGAAGAGATCTGCAGAAGGTATCCGTGTTGTTGTAGGCAGCGGAACCTACCTGGCTGTCCCTTCTGAAGGTTTGGTGTACGGAGAG
>Ga0307378_10005918_pt1 | contig 16880 bp, 10 predicted proteins | sample UN1MG_FD_202238 | JGI IMG/M metagenome (GOLD analysis project Ga0307378, IMG submission 202238) | Soil microbial communities from Risofladan, Vaasa, Finland - UN-1 | ecosystem: Environmental > Terrestrial > Soil > Coastal area > Acid sulfate soil | place: Finland: Risofladan, Vaasa | collected... | reverse complement strand
TCGTGGATTACTCCGGTTCCCGGCGGTGTCGGACCGATGACGATCGCGATGCTGCTGAAGAACACGGTCACCGCTGCCGGCCGGATGGCCGGATCAGACTGACTGCTCGCGCGTTTCAGGAGACGGCCCGCCGCGGGCGGAAATCGTGAGCGAGAGCCAGATCCCGATGTTCGATGGACGCGAGACTGAGCCCGGGACCGCAGAGTTGGATCCCGGGCTGATGCCGAAGCCCGGATCCACCCCGGAGACCGCGGTTCCCGTGTCGGAGGTCAACGCCGCCGTCCGTCACGTGCTCGAGCAGAGCTTTGCACCGCTGTGGATTCGCGGCGAGATCGCGAACTGGAGACCCCACCGCTCGGGACATCGCTGGTTCAGTCTGCGAGACGATTCATCCCAGCTCCAGGCCGTCATGTGGCGCTCCGATGCCGCGCGCCTTCCCACCGAGCCCGAGGAGGGCATGGAGGTATTCGCGTTCGGCTCACTCACCCTGTACGAGCCCCGTGGTCAGTACCAGTTCGTGGTCCGTCGGCTCGAGGCAAAGGGAGAGGGACTGTGGCGTCTGGCCTTCGAACGTCTGAAGCAGAAACTTCAGGCGGAAGGCCTGCTCGACCCCGAGCGGAAGCGACCGCTCCCCAGGGTTCCGATGACCGTCGGAATCGTGACGTCTCGATCCGGGGCGGCGCTCCGTGACATGCTCGCGGTGATCCGTCGCCGGGCCCCGTGGACCCGCGTGCTCGTGTCCGACTGCCGGGTCCAGGGCGAAGGGGCCGCGCTCGAAATCGAGCAGGCGCTCGAGCGGCTCGTGGCAGAGGGCACCTCGGATGTGATCGTGCTTACGCGCGGCGGTGGATCGATCGAAGATCTCTGGGAGTTCAACGACGAGTCGCTGGCCCGGGCGATCGCGGGGTGTCCGATTCCGACAGTGTCCGCCGTGGGACACGAGATCGACTTCACGATCTCAGATCTGGTCGCGGATGTGCGCGCTCCGACCCCTTCAGCGGCGGCCGAGGGCGTCACCGAGGACGCGGTGGCACTTTCCGCCGAACTTCGTGCCCGTGCGGGCGACCTGGTCGAGGGACTCCGTCGCCGGACCCGGACGGAGGCGGAGCGGACTCGCCGAGCTGCCGGGGCGCTCCGCGACGCCTGGCATCGCGGGATCGCTGCGCGGCGGTCGCGGCTCGCCGTGGCGGCCGGACGATTGGATGGCCTGAGTCCGATCGGTGCGCTGCGCAGGGGCTTCGGCGTCGCCCTGGACGCAAACGGTCGCGTACTGCGCTCCGCACGAGAATTCGAGCCTGGCACGAACTTCGTGTTGCGCCTCACAGATGGCAGAATTTCGGCCACAGTCGACTCGGTCGATCTGGAGGCGCCTCAGGTTCCCGCCAACCCCGACAACGCCCGAGTGGCGGAGGATGATGAGACGTGACTGACAGGATTGCCGCGCGGACTGACGGAGACGAACCTCGGGTTGGATTCGAGGACCTGATGGCGGAGCTGGACAGGATCGTCCGCGAGCTGGATGACGGTGATGTCGAGCTCGACGAGGCGCTCTCCCTGTTCGAGACAGGAGTGAGCAGGCTTCGTGACGCCGGTCAATTGCTCGACTACGCACAGGGGAAGGTCGAGGAGTTGATCGAGTCGGCGGCCGGCGACCTGTCAGTGATCGGATTCGACACCGCATCGGGTCCGGACGAGGAGACTGACGACGAGTGAGTTCCTCATCGGTCGAGCCGGAATACCTGGGCCCGTGGAGAGACCGGATAGAGGCTGCGCTGCTCGAGTTTCTTGATGCGGAGCTTGCCGGGGTCCCCGCGGATCTGGCGGCGCCGCTGCGGTACGCCGTTTTGAGCCCGGGAAAGCGCATTCGGCCCCTGCTCCTGATGGCGGCCTATCGTGCCGCTGGAGGCACTTCGGACCGGGTCGTGGATCTCGCCTGCAGCGTTGAGCTCGTACACGCGTATTCGCTGGTTCACGACGACCTGCCGTGCATGGACGACGATGTGCTTCGAAGGGGACGGCCGACCGTTCACGTCCGGTACGGTGTCGGCCCGGCAGTGATGGCAGGCGCAGCCCTGATGCCGCTTGCCGTTCAGGCCATTCTGCGTTCCTCAGGGCCAGTCGGCCTCGACGATCTGACGACCCGCCGCCTGGTCGCGAGTCTTACGGCGGCCTCGGGCGCAACCGGCATGGTCGGAGGTCAACTGCTGGATCTCAGGGCCGAGGGCCGTTCCGTGGAACCTGCCGAACTGGAGAGCATTCACACGGGCAAGACGGCTCGACTGATCAGCGCATCTGTCGCCATGGGCGGGATCGCTGCCGGGGCCGATGAGGCGGAAGTTGAGCGCCTGAAGCGCTTCGGCTTACGGCTCGGGCTGGCCTTTCAGGCGATCGACGATATTCTGGACCTGCGGGGAGACACTGAGAAGCTGGGCAAGGAGCGCGGGCGCGACACGGCCCTCCGCAAGGCGACCTATCCGGGATTGTTCGGGATGGAAGAGGCGGTGAGCATGAGCCGCCGGCTCGCGTCCGCCGCGGCGTCCGAGCTGGCAGACTTGGAAGAGTCGGCCGAGCTGCGGGACCTGGCCGGGTACATCATCAACAGGAGCCACTGACGTGCGAGTAGGCGTTGATGGGCACACAGGGCACGCAACGCTACCGGACGCTCTCCGGAAGCTCGATGAATGCGCGGACGGACTCGGACTCGAACTGTATCTGTCCGATGACCTCGCGGCCGTGGTGGACGACGATGGATCGCCCCTGCTCGAGGGGAAGCCGCTGCCGAGCGACCTGGCTGGACTGGACGTTCTGCTCACGCTGGGTGGTGACGGGACGCTCCTGCGCGGAGCGAGGCTCGCGGGCCCGCAGAATGTACCGGTCCTCGGCTGCAACCTCGGGCATCTCGGGTTTCTCACCGCGGCTCCAGCCGACCGGCTGGGCGAAGTGCTTCAGCGCCTGGAGGCGGGTGACGTCGTCGAAGAGCGGAGACTGGCACTCGACGTTCAGGTTACCCGGGCGAGCGCCAGCTTGCCGCGTCAGGGCGAGGATGAGGACATCTCGGGGAGAGTGTCAGATCGTCACCGCATGTGGAGCGGCTATTCCCTGAACGACGCCGTGATCCACAAGGGCGGATTCGCTCGTCTGATCCGCATGCGCGTCTGGGTAGACGACGAGGAGATCGGACAGTACAGCGCTGACGGAATCGTGATCGCGACGGCGACCGGCTCGACGGCCTACAGCCTGTCCGCCGGCGGGCCGATCCTGGTTCCCCAGATGGACGCGATCGTCGCGAGCCCGATCTGTCCGCATACCCTCGCAGTGCGCCCCGTAGTTGTTCCCGCCGACTCGGTCATCACGATCGAGCTCACCAGCGACGTGGGCGGAATTCTCGTCACCGTGGACGGGCAGCCAGGCGGAAGTGTGGAGCCCGGGGACCGGGTTCGCGTGGCCCGTTCTCCGCATCCGGTGCGTCTCATTCGGCTTCCCGAGCACAACTTCTTCCAGGTTCTGCGACAGAAACTCCGCTGGGGAGACGTCCGCCCGAGTGAGCTCTGATGTCGCGTTCGTGAGGCGCCGGAGCGAGAGTCTGGAATGCTGACCGAACTCCGGATCCGCAACTACGCGGTGATCGACGACATTCACGTCGAGCTTGGCCCCGGGCTGAACGTCCTCAGTGGCGAGACCGGTGCGGGGAAGTCGATCATTGTGGGCGCACTGTCCCTCCTGCTCGGTGAACGCGCCGCGGCGGACGTGATCCGGGCGGGCGAAGACCGGGCGATCGTCGAGGGTGTATTCGACCTTCCGGACGATCCCATTCTCCGCGCGCGCTGCGACGAGCTGGGGATCGACGTGTCGGACGACTGCCTGATCCTCCGCAGAGAGCTGCAACGTGAAGGTCGCAACCGCGCGTGGGTGAACGGATCTCCCGCAACGGCAGGCCTGATCGGTGAGCTCGGCGCCGCCCTGGTCGATCTGCATGGTCAGCACGAGCACCAGGCTCTGCTGCGTCCCGTTCCGCAACGCCGGATCGTGGATGAGTTCGCCGGCGCCGGGACGGTCGCGGCGGAGGTAAGATCGGCATGGCAAGCACTGCGGGCCGCGCGAACAGAACTCGAGGCAGTCCGGCGCCGGGTAGCAGAGGCGCGCGAGAACGCGGAGTTCCTGCGGAGAAAAGCGAAGGAGATCCAGAGCGCCGGGATCGAGCCGGATGAGGAAGATTCGCTGGCGGCGGAGGTCCGGCGCCTCGAGCACTCCGAAGAGCTGCTGGCCCTGTCGGGCGAGCTGCACGACGTCGTGTACGGCGGCGACGGAGCGGTCGTGGACCGGCTCGGCGGCCTGCGACGGGCACTGGACTCGCTGCTGCGGATCGATCCCGAGGCGACCGAAATCGAAGAGCTTTACGAGACAGGGCAGGCGACGTTAGACGAGCTGGGACGCCGACTTCGGGACTATCGATTCCAGGTCGAACACGATCCGGGCCGGCTGGCATCGCTGCGCCAGAGACAGGACCTGCTGTTTCGGCTGCGGCGGAAGTACGGTGGAACGCTGGAGGACGTGAAGGCCGAAGGGCATCGGGCACGGGCCGAGCTCGATTCGATCGAAAACTCGGAAGATGAGATCGAGCGTCTGGAAGGCCAGGAGCGGGACCACCGGGAGGCCCTGTCGGCGCTCGCGACCCGGCTGGGGGAGGCCCGCCGGCAGGCGGCGGAACAGCTGGAGCGGGAGGTAACGGCCCAATTGCCGGACCTTGGAATGCCGGGTGGCCGGTTCTGCGTCGAGCTGACGCCGCTGGAGGAGCCGGGTCCGGACGGAGCGGAGACGATCCGGTTCCTGGTCAGCTTGAACCCGGGGTTCGACCCGGGCCCCCTGTCGCGTGTCGCTTCCGGGGGCGAGCTGAGCCGCGTAATGCTCGCTCTCAAGAGCGTGCTGGCTTCGGTGGACTCGGTTCCGAGCCTCGTATTCGACGAGATCGACGCAGGGATCGGTGGACGTGTCGCCCACCACGTCGCCGGACGCCTGGAGACGGTCGCCGGCTCACATCAGGTGTTCGCGATCACGCACCTGGCCCAGATCGCCGCGCGGGCGGATGTGCATCTCCGGGTCGAAAAGGAGGAGCAGGCCGGCCGGGTCGCGACCCGACTGGTTCATCTGCGGGACGAAGCTCGAGTCGAGGAACTTGCCCGGATGCTGGGCGGTGATCCGGAGAGCGAGGCGTCGCTGCGACACGCGAGAGAATTGCTCGTACGGGCGGCGGGAGACGAATCTCAGAACAGTTGAAGCGGAACCCGCACGTTGAACGTCATGATCTCGGACGCGGGCGTCTGTCCGCCTCCTCCCGCTATCGACCCCTGCCACACGATCGACATTTCCAGCGGAAAGTTGGCGATCCCGGCCGCGAATCGTGGCGTGGTCCGGTAGTAGGCGCCGATCCCCAGCCTGTGACGGCTCTGGCTCGACTCGCTCGCCAGGGGTGACGGGTCGGGAACTCCTTCACCCGTGTACTCGTCCGATCCCTTACTGCGCCATTTGTATTCGAGTCCGAGTGATATCGTCTCGTTCATGCGGAATCGGGGAGACAACCGGAGCTCGAACACGTCTCCCAGATTCCGGTTCACCGTGCGTTCCTGATCCGTGTACGCAAACGGATGGTCGGGGTCTCGGACCCGCATCACGAGCTCGTCGGCGAGCTGCAGGGTGTATTGCGCGCTTCCCACGATCCACAGCCAGGTCCCGACCTGGGCGTCCTGCCATAACCCGAATTCCAGGTCGGTCTGTCCATCGCCGATCGGTTGCTGCATCGCGCTCGAGGGAACCAGGTAGGGGGCCGCGTCAGGCTCCGACAGCGGAATCCGCAGGCGCGCGCCCACCGTCGTCCGGAAACGGGTCCCCGAGCCTCTGAGGTCCGGTTTGCGGGTAGCCCGGAACCGGTCCTCGTCTACCGGCGTGATCGGTTCGAAGGTGTCGAACAGCAGGACGCGCAGCCCGACTTCGATCTCGCCCAGGTCCCAGCCGCGCGTCGTGTCGATCAGCGAGTCCACTCCGATCGGTGCCCCCCCCAGGATCCGCTGGAGGTCCGTGCTCTGGGCGGAATCGGGGAGCGCAAAGGTCGGCAGGGAAAGACCGAACGCCGTGTATCCGTCGGACATGGTGGCATACCGGTCGGTCAGTTGAGCCCCGGCCGTTGACTGAGCTGTCGGGAGCAGTTGCTCCCCGCTGACCCGATCCTCCAGTGCCAGCGCGAATTCGTCAGATCCCTCGAGCAGCGCCCGCGCCGCGGCCTCCTCTTCCGGCGTCAGCGTCCCGCCCTCGATCAGCGCGACCAGGTCTGCCTGAGCGCTGGACAGCGGGCCGAAAAACGACTCCGGAACCGGAAAGACGGTAGAGGACGGGACGAAATTGGCGGCGGTGGAATCGTAGGCATAGGCCGTTTCCGCCCTTCCCCGCATGACGGGAACCATCACGTCCACGGATACCCGGTTGAACAGGCCGAACGACAGCCCCAGCGGAACCCGGCGAATGTCTTTCGTGACCCTTCCGTAATCGAGATCTCCGAGCGATACGTCGGTGGCGGACAGCGAATCGTATCCCAGGGCGACGGCGTCCCGGTTCAGGTCCGCGAGGAGCGGATCCATGCCGGGGAACAGCCGTTCGACGATCGGTCCCTCGTACTCCGAGTGCAGCGGCTCCCTGGAGCCGTCGCTCACCGTCGCGCTTCCGAGCGCGAACTGGTCGCTCCAGGTCTCCCAGCTTGGAGACAGCTCGATCCACAATGCTCCGTGGTCCGGAAGCCGTGCATCCCGGTCGTACGCCTGGGCCAGGCCGATTCCCGGGGAGGCGGCCAGAAATCCGGCGGTCACGACGAGGACGAGTCCGGACCGGCGTTCGAGCATGGATCGCATCGGATCTCCGGGCGCGTGTAAGTGCGGCGATGGGCCGAATATGCTCGCGGCTCCGAAGCCGGCACAAGTCGGCCCTGGACCTGCCCACCGGCCCCTTTCGGGTCTCCACTCGTCTCGATACCATACTGCCGCGTCCGATCCGTCGGGCGTGACGGCGCCGTGGCCGAGCGGCTAGGCAGGGGCCTGCAAAGCCCCCTACTCCGGTTCGAATCCGGACGGCGCCTCTGGACCGGCCTTGCGGCCACCCCGCATCCGGGAGGCGGGGGGCACTCATGACTCCAGTCGCAGAATCCGATCCGTGAAGCGATTCATCACCCTCGATAACGTGCTGGCTTCGCTGCTGCTGTTCATCCCGGTGGCGATCGTGATGCGCTACGGCATGGGAATGGACGGCACGCCGGTGTTCATCACCGCCGCGATCTCGATCATTCCGCTCGCCGGGTACATGGGGCGCGCCACGGAGCGACTGGCGGAGCACGTCGGCGCTGGTGTCGGAGGACTGCTCAACGCGACGTTCGGGAATGCGGCCGAGCTGATCATTGCGGTCCTGGCCCTGCGGGCCGGTCTGCACGAGGTCGTGAAGGCGTCGCTCACCGGCTCGATCATCGGCAACATCCTGCTCGTGTTCGGGCTCAGCGCGCTCGTCGGCGGTCTCAGACATCCGCCGATTCAGCGCTTCAACAAGACGGCCGCCAGCCTCGGCGGGACGATGCTGGTGCTGAGTGCGATCGGGCTGGTGATCCCCGCCATCTTCCACGCCCTGGCCGGCGACGGGCACCAGATAGTCGAACGGAATCTCAGCCTCGACATCTCGATTGTCCTGATGCTCACCTACGTGCTCAGCCTGGTGTTCAGCCTGCGGACGCATTCGCATCTCTACCTGGGTGCCGCGCACGCGGACGAGGAACCCGAGACCCACGGGCATGAGGCGCCGGGAGGTCGGCAGGATGCTCTGCGGGCCCTGGGGCTGCTCGTTCTCTCCGCGGCGGCGGTGGGGTTCATGTCCGAAATGCTGGTCGGCAGCCTGGAGCAGGCGGCCCACGAGCTCGGAATGACCGAGGTGTTCGTGGGGGTCATCCTGGTGGCGCTGGTCGGTAACGCGGCCGAGCATTCGACGGCCGTGCTCATGGCGCTGAAGAACAAGATGGACCTGTCCGTGAACATCGCCCTTGGATCGTCGATCCAGATCGCGCTGTTCGTGGCTCCGCTCCTGGTGTTCGTGAGCTATTTCGTCGGGCCGCAGCCCATGGATCTCCGTTTCACCGGCCTCGAGGTCGTCGCCGTGGTGATGTCGGTCGGCATCATGGCCCTGGTGTCACAGGACGGGGAGTCTCACTGGATGGAGGGGGTGCAGCTGCTCGCCGTGTACCTGATGCTCGGTATCGCGTTCTTCTTCCTTCCGGTGTAGCAGCCGGGCAACCACCGGTCCACTGGTCGCGTCTAACGATCGGGCTGGGTCATTCGTGGCGTTTCCTCCTACCTGTTCGGCTCAGCGGGATGACGGAACCAGGTGTTGTCGTGAGGGGAGGATGATCGGCTTCGTACATCCTCTCGTAACTCCTTACCCGATCGGTGCAGGCTATCAATGAAGTCGCGCTACATCGTCACTCTGATCGTGCTCGTCCTGGGCATCGCCGCGATCACCGGGATCTATCTGAGACTCCAGGAGAACGCGGCCACCGATGACGAGCCGGACACCGAGAACAGCGCGGTGGTCGATTCCGCAATGGAAGCGGCCCGCGGGACCGCCGCGACTTCGGCGTTTGCCACCGGCGTCGCCATTCCGGTCGAGGGTGGGGTCGCACGGCGGGGCACCTTCGTGATCTGGGCCACCGCAGAAGGACAGGCGGCCGCGCTGAGGACCGGCCTGCTGGCGGCCGAAGTCACCGGATCGATCGTCGAGGTTCCGGTGCGCGAGGGTGATTTCGTGAGGGCGGGGCAACTGATCGCACGGATCGACCCGAGCGTGTACGAACTGGATCTGAAGGAGGCCGAGGGCGCGCTCGAGCAGGCGATGGCCACCTACCAGGAGTTGACGCTGGGGGACGAGCGGATCGACGACGAGGTCTTGAAGACCGAGCGCCAGCGCCAGGCGAGAGTACGCAGCGGCCTGGCCGGTTCCGAAGCGCGGGTCGAGCGGGCGCGATACGACCTGAAGAAGACCGAATTCCGGGCGCCCTACACCGGGCGGGTGGCGAATCTCGCCGTTGACGTCGGATCCCGGGTCGGGCCCGGGGATTCCGTCGCCACGATCGTCGACGTGTCGAGCGTGGACGTGGACGTGCAGGTCCTGGAGAGCGAGATCGCTGCCGTGGCGCGCGACCGGGAAGCGACGGTGCACTTCACGGCGTTTCCGGGAGAGGACTTCACTGGTGTCGTCGTCTCGGTCAATCCGGTCGTGGATCCGACGAGCCACGTGGGCCGGGTGACGGTCCGGCTGCGAAATCCCGAGGCGCGCTTCCTCCCCGGCATGCATGCCAACGTCCGCATCGCGGGCGCGCTGTACGAAGACCGTGTCTCGGTGCCCAAGGAGTCGATCGTCGAGCGGAGCCGACGCGAGGTCGTGTTCGTGTTCGAGCCGTCGGAAGAAGGCAGCGCCACGGGGCTCGCGAAGTGGCGCTACGTGACCACGGGGCTGGAGAACGAAGACTGGGTCGAGATCGTAGCCTCGGACGATACCGACATGGTCGAAGAGGGCGAAGTCGTCCTCGTCGGAGGGCATACGACCTTGACGCATGACGCCCGGGTCCGGCTGGCCGTGGTGGATGGCGAGGAGGTGCAGTGAAGCCGGGCGGATCTCCGGCGGCTGCCCGGGCCGGTCTCGGTGCCGGGCGGATGCTGTCGGGCATGGTCATGGTCGGGCTGCTTTCGTCTCCGGTCGCTGCGCAGCAGGTCGTGACGCTGGAGGGGGCTCTGGAGATGGCCCTGACGCGCAACCCGGCAGTGGAGTCCGCCGAAGCTTCCGCGGCCGCCGCATCGTCCGCCCGCTGGGCTGACTGGGGCGCTTTCCTTCCGACGGCGCGGGCGAACGCCTCGCTGGTGGCGACGGACTTCACGAATGTCACGTTTCTGACTCCGGAAGGATCGCCGGCCATCATCGATCCACCGCTCACGGACAATTCGAAGAGCAGCAGCGCCTCACTGTCGTTCGGACTCGGCCTGCTGAACCCGGAGCGGATCGCGAACGTGAAGTCGGGCGCCGCCCGTAAGGACGCGGCGTATCTGCGCCTCACGGCGGCCCAGCGGGCGGTGATCCGTGACGTCAAACGGTCGTACTTCGAGGCGCTGAAACAGCGGCGACTGCTGGAAGTTGCGGAGCGACAGCTGGGGGCCCGACGAGTGGACCTCGAGGTGACGCAGGACCGGTATCGCATCGCGGCCGCATCGCGCAGCGATCTTCTGGGAGCGGAGATGGACGCCTCCGACGCCGAGCTCCGCGTTCTGCAGGCGGAAGACGGGCTGGGCGCCGCCGTGCGGGGCTTGCAGGTCGTGATGGCCGATCCGGTCAGCATCGAAGCCGGTCTCGTCACCCTGGTGGAGGTAGAACGCGTGCCGGACGCGGACTTACTGGACGTGGCGTCGCTGGTGCGCGCCGCGCACGAGTCGAATCCAGCCCTCGCCGCGTTGCTCAAGGACGAGTCGGCGGCATCGAACGACCTGTGGGCGGCCCGTTCCTCTTACCTGCCGCAGATCGATCTCGGATTCGTGTTCGGACGCGGTCTGCAGCTGGGCCGGGACCAGAGCCTGTTCGAATTCAGCCCCGCCAACACGAACACGTCGTTTCAGATCATCGGATCCTGGAATCTGTTCCAGGGATTCGAGCGGAAGCGGCAGACCGCGGTGGCCGACGAGCGGCTCACCCGGGCGCGCACCGACTGGACCGCGGGCGCGCTGCAGCTGGACAAGGACGTACGCGACCTGGTCCAGGAGATTCAGCGCCGGGACAAGCGACTCGAGATCCTCGAGCGCAATCGGGCCCTGGCCGACGAACGGCTCGAGCTGGCGCGCGAACAGTACCGGCTCGGGAGCATTCCGTACTTCAACCTCCAGCAGGCGATCGACCGGACTACGCAGGCGGAGCAGTCACTGTTCACGGAACGCTACGATTACCTGATCCGCTGGGCGGACCTGGAGGAGAAAGTCGGACCGGCACTCGCATCGGGTCAGGCGACCGCGCCTGGCGCGCCCTGAGGGCAGGAGAGCGGAATGTCCATCTCCGACCTTTCGATCAGGCGCCCCGTGGCGACGTGGATGCTGTACGTCGCGATCGCGGTGGTAGGCGTCGTCTCCTTCCTCCGGCTGCCGATCGACCTGCTGCCCGATGTCTCGTTTCCGACGCTCTCGGTGTGGACGAGCTATCCGGACGCGGGTCCGGCCGAGGTGGAGCGGTTCGTAACCGAATCGGTCGAGGCCGCTCTGAGCCGGGTTCCCGGGGTCCGGTCCGTGGACTCCCGCTCCCGGGAGGGCCAGTCGCTGGTCCGTCTGCAGTTCTACTGGGGCACGGACATGGAGTTCGCGATGCTCCATGTGCGGGAGCGGCTCGACAACCTCGTCGGCGTGGTCCCCGAGAGCGCGGAGCGGCCGGTCATCCTCAACTCGGACCCGACGAACGACCCGATCCTGTCTCTGGCGGTAACGGGTGCCGATCTAGCTGAACTGCGCGACCTGGCCGACGCGGTGTTCAAGCGGCGCCTCGAGCAGCTGGATGGAGTCGCGCTCGCCGCGATCACCGGCGGGCCGGTGCGTGAGATCCAGGTGGTCGTGCAGCCGGATCTGCTGCAATTGAACGACGTGAAGGTGTCCGATATCACGCGGGCGCTGGACCAGGCGAATTACAGCGCGCCGGGCGGCACGATTCGCCGCGGGAGATTCCGCTACAGCCTGCGGACGCTCGGCGAGTTCCAGACCGTCGACGAGCTGCTGGACGTGGTGGTCGCGCGGCCGCCAGGCGGCGGCGTGGTCCGGCTGCGGGATGTGGCGGCGGTCCAGGAGGGGGTGGCCGAGCGCGAGACGATCGCCCGGTTCAACGGTGTTCCGGCGATCGGATTGCTGGTCTACAAGGAAGCCGGTTCCAACACGGTGCGGGTGGCGGACAAAGTCGACGAGACGCTGGCTCAGCTTCAGGCCGAATTTCCGGCCGTACAGATCGAAGTCGCGACCAGCCAGGCGACGTTCATCCGCGATGCGATCTCGAACGTGGTCCAGGCGCTGGCTCTGGGAGGCGTTCTCGCCTTTCTGGTGCTGTTCTTCTTCCTGCGCGATCCCCGCTATCCGGTGGCCGTCGGCCTCGCGATTCCGATCTCGGTCCTGGCGGCGTTTTCGCTGTGCTACCTGTTCGACGTCAGCCTGAACGTGATGTCGCTCGGCGGCCTCGCGCTCGGGGTCGGAATGCTGGTCGACAACTCGATCGTGGTGCTGGAGAACGTGTTCAGGCATCGCGAGGAGGAGGGGCGGGGTCCGGTCGAGTCCGCCTCGATCGGGGCGGGTGAAGTGGCGGGTGCGATCACGGCATCCACGCTGACCACGATCGCCGTGTTCGGACCGGTACTATACGTGAAAGGGGTCGCGGGGGCGCTGTTCGCGGACCTGAGCCTCGCGGTCGCGTTCTCGCTGCTCGCCTCACTGCTCGTGGCGCTGACGCTCCTCCCGGTGTTGGCCGCCAGTTTCGCGCGTGGGGGCGAGCCGGAAGGGGAGACGGAGGCAACGGGCAGGCACGGTGTTGGCACGGAGCCCGCTGCGGACGCCGCCTCCCGCGGCCGATTGGGCAGGACGGCGCGTTCGGTTGTGCGGGGCGCTCGTTCGATCCCCCGGCGCATCGCCGGCATGTTCACCTGGGTTCTGCAGTCGATCGTCATCACGTTCCGGGACCTGACGCAGGCTATCGGCCGAGTGCTCGGAAAGCTGACCCGGCCTGCGCTGGACGCCTTCGATCGCGGGTTCACGAGGTTCGCCGCGCACTACGAGGCGACGCTGCGCGCTGCGCTCGACAGGCGGGGACTGGTGATCGGACTCGCCGCTGTGAGTCTGCTGGTGGCGATCCTGATCGGGTCCACGCTTCCGCTGGGCATGATGCCGGACGTGGACGAGGGCGCATTCCGGGTGGAGCTGAACCTGCCGGTCGGCACGCCGATCGAGGTCACGGCCGATGCGGCAGCGCGGCTCGAGAGTCTGCTGCTCGAGTCCGGGAGCGTCGATGCCGTGTTTGCGCGAATCGGGCGAGCACGCGAGGCGGAGCTCGCGACCCGGGAGCTCAGCGGCCTCAACAGCGCGGCGCTCGATGTTCGGATCCAGCCGGACGGCCCGCCGGTGACGACGGTCGTGAACGAATTCCGGGCGGGGCTCCCGGGCACGGGCATCGACCCGCAGGCAGTGTCGATCGAGACGGGCCGGAGTACGTCGCTCGGGCGGGCGCTGGGAGTCTCGGGGGCGGATCTGGCGGTCAAGGTTCGCGGCGAGAATCTCGACTCCCTGGTCGCCGTCGCGGAACGAGTGGCCGATCGGCTCGAGACGGTGGAGCGGTTGGCCGATGTGCGGATCGACCTGGAGATCACGCAGCCCGAACTCGAGATCGAGGTGGACAGGGCGGCAGCGGCCCGGTACGGCGTCTCGGTGACGGAAGTGGCCGACGCGATCGAGGGGTACCTGCGCGGGGTCGAGACGGATCGCCCGTACACAGAGTTCTCCGACAAGATAGATATCCGCGTATCGTTGCCGGAGTCCGAGCGGGCCCAGCTGTCCGATGTGCTCGCGCTGACGCACGAGGGCGTGCCGATCGGCGAGCTGGTGCACGTGCGGCAGGGCTACGGCCCGGTGGAGATCAGGCGGGTCGATCAGAGCCGCAACGTCCAGGTCCTGGCGGACGTACGCTCCGGCGGGCTCGATGACGCAGTCCGCGAGGCCGAGGCCGCCCTGGCGGACATGTCTCTGCCGCCCCTGACTTCGATGCGCGTGGGCGGAGAGAACGAGGAGATGCGCGAGAGCTTCCGGTCGCTCGGATTCGCTTTCCTCCTCGCCCTGTTCCTCGTGTTCCTCATCATGGCGGCGAAGTTCGAGTCGCTGATTCAGCCGCTCGTCGTGCTGGTCTCCGTGCCGCTGGCGGCGATCGGCGCCGTGCTCGCGCTGTGGATCGCAGGCGCCGGCCTGAACGCGATGAGCGGAATCGGCATGGTGATCCTGATCGGGATCGTGGTCAACGACGCGATCATCAAGGTCGACTTCATCAATCAGAAGCGGGCCGAGGGCGACTCGAAGCGTGACGCGATCCTCGAGGCGGGGCGGCTGCGGCTGCGTCCGATCCTCATGACCACGGTGACCACGGTCCTCGGCCTGCTGCCGCTCGCCGCTGGCTGGGGAGCGGGGGCCGATCTCCGGGCGCCGCTGGCCGTGGCGGTGATCGGCGGGCTGATCTCCGCGACCGTGCTGACGTTGATCGTCGTGCCGGTGGTCTACTCGCTGGTCGTGTCGCCCCGGGAGCCGGTCGGGTCCGAGGTGGTGCTCGAGCCGAGTCCGGCGCAATGATCGATCTGTCGATCAACCGGCCGATCGCGACTGCGGCGATCTACATCGCGCTCGTGGCCCTGGGAGCGTACAGCTTCCGGTTGATCCCGGTCGAGCTGCTGCCCGACGTCGATTACCCGCGGCTCACGATCAACGCCTCGTGGGGGGGCGCGTCTCCGGAAGCGATGGAGGCATTCGTCACTTCGCCGCTCGAGTCCACGGCACAGCAGGTCCGTGGGGTGAGGAAGATCACCTCCACCTCCAGCAGTGACGACCGCGGCACGGGCTCGACGTCGGAAATCGACGTGGAATTCGAGCGCTCGGTCCGCATGGACTTCGCCCGCCTGGATCTCAGCGAGCGGATTTCCGCCATGCGGGATGAGCTGCCGCCCGGCGTGCTGCCGCAGGTGCAGCCTTATGTCCCGCGGGAGTTCTCGGACGAAGAGCAGGCCTTCCTCTCCTACCAGATCCGCGGTCCGTACACTTTCGGTCATCTCGCGGAGCTGGCGGACGACGAAATTCAGCCGGCTCTGGCGGCCGTCGATGGAGTCGCGTCGGTGATGATCCGGGGCGACGAGCAGCGAGAGGTCTCGGTCGAGCTCGACGGGGAGAAGCTCGAATCGCTCGGGCTCAGACCGATGGATGTGGAGGCGCGGATTCGCGAGCTCTCGACCCTGCGGGCTCCCGGGTCGCTGGTACTGTCGGGGCGCCAGGTCGCTCTCGCCGTACGGACGCGGGTGGAGAAGGTGTCCGAGCTCGAAGACCTGGTCCTGCTCCAGCGCCCGGAAGGACCGGTTCGGCTGCGGGACGTGGGAACGGTGCGTGAGACGACCGCGGATCCGTTGATGTATTACCGGATCGACGGGCTCCCGACGATCTCGGTCATCATCTCCCGTGAGTCGGGAACCAACGCGGTGCGGGTCGCCGAGCAGGTCAAAGCGGAGATCGAGCCGCTGCAGGGCAAGATGCCGCCCGGCGTGGTGATCGAGCTGGACGTGGATGAGAGTAAGGAGATCCACAAACAGCTGACGGACCTCCGGCTGCGGGCCACGATGGCGGCCGTGGTGATCCTGCTCGTGCTGATGCTGTTTCTCCGGTCGCTGGAAGCCGTGCTGGTCGTTTTCGCGACGATCGCGTTCAGCATCCTGATCGCCGTGAACCTGCTGTACGCCGGCGGCTTCTCGCTCAACGTGCTCACGCTCGCGGGGCTCGCGTGGGGCTTCGGCCTGATCGTGGACAACGGGATCGTGGTGCTCGAGAACGTGGAGCGGCACAGCCACCTCGAGCCCGATCCGAAGAAGGCGGCGAGCGCCGGGGCGCACCAGGTCCTGCTGCCCGTGATCGCCGCGACCGCGACGACGGCGATCGTCCTGGTACCGTTCCTGTTCCTGCAGGGGGAGCTGCGGATCTACTACCTGCCGCTCGCCTGGGCCGTCGCGTTCGCGATCCTCGCGAGCCTGTTCGTCGCCTTCACCTTCGTGCCGACGATGGCGAGCCGCATCCACCACTGGAGAGGACGCGTGGTGGGCGTGCGGCCGGAGGACGACGTACTGGCGGTTGAAACAAGCGGTGGGGCAGCGGGGGGCAGGAAGCGCGAGCCCACCTACATCCGGATCTATCGTGGGGTCCTCGGATTCGGGCTCGACCACCCGTTCATCATCCTCGTGGTATGCGTCGGGGCCCTCGCCGGCAGTGCCTACCTGTTCGACAAACACGTGACCCGTGGCGTCAGGTGGGCTTCGTTCTGGGGGCAACGGACGTACATCGACGTCAACATCCGCTTTCCGCGCGGCGCGGGACTCGATCGTACCGATGAGCTGGTGCGGTCATTCGAAGAGAAGATCAGGACGCTGCCGGAGGTGGAGCGCTACGAGACGATCGTGCTGCCGCAGTACGCCAACATCCGGGTGACGTTTCCCGAAGCGCTCGAGTCCACGCAGGTGCCGGTGGCGATCAAGGAACAGATGGTGGCTTACAGCTACCAGTTCTCAGGCCCTGAGGTCCGGGTGTACGGGTTCGGACCCAGCTTCTATGGGGGCGGAGGATCGCCTCCCAACTACTCCCTCAAGATCCTCGGCTACAACTACCTCGAGGTCCAGGCGATCGCCGACGACGTGGCCGAACGGCTCAAGCGATTCAGCCGGATCCAGGACGTGGATCCGAATGCCAGCGGTCGCTGGTTCGATCGTGACAAGGAGTTCGAGTACTTTCTTACCGTAGATCGGGAAGCGTTAGGCGGACACGAGCTTACGGTCGAGGAACTGTTGGGGTTCGTGAGTGCGAACCTGCCCGGCGATCGCCCCCGGTTCCAAGTGATTCGGGTCGCCGGGGAGGAGCTTCCGTTTACCGTGAAGCTGGCTGGATACGAGGAATTCGACCTTCTCGCGATGAGCCAGCTCCGGGTACCGTCGGGTGGAGGAGAGGACGTGCGGCTGGCCGACGTCGCAGTGCTCGACCAGCGAGATGTGCTGGCGCGCATCCTCCGGG
>Ga0307378_10005917_pt1 | contig 16880 bp, 20 predicted proteins | sample UN1MG_FD_202238 | JGI IMG/M metagenome (GOLD analysis project Ga0307378, IMG submission 202238) | Soil microbial communities from Risofladan, Vaasa, Finland - UN-1 | ecosystem: Environmental > Terrestrial > Soil > Coastal area > Acid sulfate soil | place: Finland: Risofladan, Vaasa | collected... | reverse complement strand
AAGCGATCCCGTTATGACCACTTCGGTACCTCTCCTTTATCTTTTTTATCTGCCTCATAAATAATAACCTTAATAACCATTAGTGTCAAAAATATTTTTCAATTATTTTTCAATTAAGTCTTTTTAACTACGACCACTAAAGTTCATACTAAATTATATTCACTTAAAAAATATCGATTTTTGTCGATGTCGATTTGAAAATATCCAAACTGATTTCAAGTTTTCATCCCGCTAAGTACATATTATGGGGTCAGATCTGACCCCATATTGCTCCCAATCTTCCAATCTGCGGAAGATTATTGGTCTTCTGGTAATCAAAAATCGCACGCCTATTAATACGAGCGAGCGACTAAAAATGGTGCAATTTGTTTGTCGATGGCCTTATTTTTTTAAATCGTTTTATTAATATAATAATCAACTGGTGCAAAATTATCAGTCAAAATTGGAATATCCGCATCAACCGTCTTTTTCCATAAATGCTGCAAATATTCATTTAGCTTTGGATCGCTGTCATTAAAAGTTTGATCTTTTTCAGATTTTAGGGCTACTAAAATTATGTTTTGAACCATATTGCTATCACCCGAATCTGTCACAGGAAATAAATAAACTTGTGGGAAAAGGCTTTTATATGTTGCGTATTCTGCTCTTAAAAATTTACCTTTTTCGCCTTCTATCGCTGAAATAAGGTTTAATATAACAATCCCATCATCATTCAAAATATTATATTTTTTTTGCACCGCTTCTTTTGTTGTTAATTGGTATGGCAAAGAATAATGAGAACTAAAAGCATCTCCAAAAATTACATCATATTTTCCTTGTGTTTTGTTTAAAAATACCCTTCCGTCTTCATGATAAATAGTTAGCCTTGGACTTTCTTCTAATCTAAAGTATTTTTTTGCGAGCTCGGTCACCTTGGGATCAATTTCAACTACATCAATTGTTGCCTCGGGATATTTATGTAAAAAGTCTTTGGGATATGAATACCCTGCACCGCCAAGCATCAATGTTTTTTTAAAATTCGGATTAAAATGTTTTGCCAAATGATAATATTTTGTGTATTCGTTAACTAATTCGTCACTATCTAAAAACATCGACGAATGATTCTCGTTGTTGATTCCCATCATTTTAACTATCTTATTTGTCCTGAAATCAATACGATTATAAATCCAAATACGATTATAGGCCGTATCAACATCTATAAATCCGCTTTTGGGGAGCATATAATTAAGTCCACTAATTGCAAGCCAACCAATAACAACAATAGCAAAAACAGATAGCTTGATCCAAGTGTCTTTTTTTGCAGAAAGTGCCAACGAAATAATAATTAATGTTATTGATAAAATAATCAATAATTTATTTGTGCCGAAGTGTGGAATTAAATAAAAACCGGACAAAAATGTTCCGAAGATGCTTCCAGTGGTCGATATTGCATAAAGATTACCTACCGTTGAGGCCGAAGTATTTAAGTTTTTTAATTTTAATTTTACAGCATAAGGAGAAACCATTCCCAAAAACACGCTGGCTGGCAAAAATAAACCAAGAGATGCTAAAACCGAGGAAGTTCGGATATCTGTAAAACTATTTTGCAAAACAAAAAGCCAAAAGTCTTTTATTAAAACCGTCAGGCCAATTGAAATTGCCGCTAAAAAAATAATCAGGGATAAACTTTTAAAACTGGATTTTTTATCTGCAATTTTTCCGCCTAAATAGTAACCAAAACTAAGACTCCCCAAAATAATACCTATCAAGCTAGTCCAAACGACAATCGATGTTCCAAAATATGGTCCAAGCACTCTTGAGCCAACAAGCTCAAATATCATAACGACCGCGCCACACACGAATACTACAATTTCTAAAAGATATTTACTGATTTTCATATTTTTATCTTAGTCCTTCCTTTCGTTTTTAATTTAAAAAGTCTCTTAAGCTGTCCTTATTTTCTCAGTATCTATTATTTAATTCTATTATTTCAAAGACCTGAACCCGTTAGATTGTTCTTCTTCTTATTTTATATTTTCAATAAATTGAATTTTTATTCCATTTGGGTCGAGTATATATATAAACCTAATAGAAGGATTTGGTTGGCTGGACTACTTTGTTTATGCGTTCAACCTGGTATATTTTTCAAGTGCTTTATTTCAATGTAATATTATTTTTCTATATTTATTATACTACAAATCTTCTATAAATCCTTTTTCAAACAAAAAAAGCCAATAAGATCCCAGGGGGCAGGCTTCACAACTTCACATGCTTTCCAAAAGAAATATTATTTTTATCTATTTTTATCCCAAAAAAATAGGTGTCTGCCTATTATTTCCTGCCCTCTAAAAGTGCTTGACAAAATCATAGTGTTTTACAATGACAGAGGAATTAAAACTAACAATATTTACTTATAAATGGGGAAAATGTGTAAAACCTGTGGGGAAATACCTTCTTGAAAGCCTTGTAAAATAAGGGTTTTAAGAGAATAACGCGAGAATTGTTTGTACGAGCAAATTTTGCCTTAACTGATACTTTACCCCTCAAAAATGGCACTTTTTTAACTAAAATTCCATCATCTTAAAATCTGAAAGTGGCTATTTATAAGGATTTTAGGATTTCGGGGAGGCAAAAATAGGCCAAAAATGGGGGTCGTAATTGCTGATTTTTCGAAATTTGAAGCGCGTTTAAAGGCACTCTCCGTGCGTTTTTAGGGCATTCCTGAAGGGGGTCTGAAATCCCTATAAATAAAGAGTTTCATAAGGAGCAAAGAGGAACAGATAACCATCCCCTATTCCTTCTATATTTTTAAGCCTTTCTCTTTCTTACTCATTGCAGTTAAGACAAGCTCCATCATTTCTGAAGGCAATTGTTCATTTTGCCATTTTCTTTCTGCATCTACTGATTTACCTGCATTTTTTACGGCTTTCAAAGCATATAAGGCTGCTCCCAATGAATGGTCAGCCATATGAGCAGTTGCTACTGCGTGTCCAATGGAACGAGCAACTGCTATTGAAATTGGGTTTGAAGATTCCCTGGCTACGGCATGTGCACTTACAGATGCATTTCTTGCTTCGCCTACTGTTACTTTTTCTTTTTCCCATTCTTTAGCAACATATAGTGCATGAATTAGCCGCTGGTCAATATTCTCGTCAATAAGTGATAATACGTGTTCTGAACATTCCCTTGCCCATCTCATTAATTGATGATGATGGTCTTTGGTAAGTGGTCCGCCACGATGTACTGCAACAAATCGGTTATCTCGCATCATGATTACTCCAAGAATAAGAAAATTTTCTTTACTTCATTGAATTTATCCCTGGCCATATAGTCTATTTTTGCATAAAGAAAGTTATTTGACTATTATGAGCTGTGCGCGTTCTGTTTCAGGTTCTGAGCAAACTCTTCCGCATGTTTGAGGTCTAGAGCATTAGGTCTACCCTTATTCATTCCCCCAAATAGTTTAAGAAAACTATTGGTGTTAAAACCTTTACAACTGAATTCATCAACGATCATGTAACCTTTAGATTGCAGTTTTTCCCTAAGCAACGAGTGATCTTGGGCGACTTTGGCTTCTCCCATAATTGCACTGGTTGAAAAAATGAATGCTTTCTTGTTGGTTACCTGTGGTAGTTCATCGGCAAGGTCAAGCAGAAATTTATGATGTTTTTCACCATATATCCCTGAGCCAAAGCCTATTAGACTATACTCTTGAAGCTCTTCAGGGTTTATTTGCTGCGGCGTTTTTATTTGGGCATCAAGAACTTTTGCAAAGACCTTAGCGATTTTTTCAGTATTATTGTGATGATATGAATACAAAACCAGTAGAGATTTCATTACCATATTTTCCATTTTTTTTCACCTATTATTTTTATTATTTAAATTTTCCTGTGCAGTTATCATGCACTATTTTTCCCCTTATGCATGATACTTTAATATTTGGAAAAGAATAAGAAAGGGGAAAGTAATAAATGCTTGAAACTTTTAGATTATATTCGACCCTTACTATTAAAAAACCTTCTTTTTCTGAAAAATAATATATAACAATAAAAAAGCCCTTTAGAAAAAATGATAAGAATTATCCAAAGTTGAAATACCCAGAAGCACTTCGGATATCTGGTTAAATAAGGGGTATAGACAAACTGGTTCGGATATGAACCAGTTAGATGTAATTACAGGAGAAAGAGATGATTAAAAAAGTAACCTTTGATGATATACAGCAAATTTGTGATATTTATAACCACTATATACAAAATACTATAATCACTTTTGAAGAGAATCCTGTTTCCTATAAAGAAATGAAAAAACGTATAGTCGAAATTACTTCTTCTCTACCATTTTTTGTTTATACAGAAAATGAAGAAATCATTGGCTATTCGCATGCAAGCAAATGGAAAGGTAGATGTGCCTATCGTTTTTCTGTTGAAGCAACAGTCTACTTAAAGGCCGGCAAACAGGGTAAAGGAATTGGGACTAAACTATACACAGCACTATTAAATGATCTTAGGAAAAGAAACATTCATGCAGTTATAGGTGGTATAGCATTGCCTAATAAAGAAAGCCAACATTTGCATGAAAAATTTGGTTTCAAAAAAGTCGCTCATTTTACAGAAGTTGGATATAAGTTTAATAAGTGGATAGATGTTGGTTATTGGGAACTACTGTTAGAATAAACTCTTAGGCTCTCATCGATATATCTAATGTGATAGGGGAGTGTGACAGGGGACGGTAATACGATAAAGGGCACTTTTAAGTTCTATTCTTAATGGTCTGGTCATGGGGTCAATATAGTATATCTTTTATTGCATTGCAAGACCCTATTTTGCTCAAACATTAGAGGAGGTTTCTATGGAAATCAGATTTGATAAGAATATGAGTATGGTTATGAAGATTCTTGTTATTATAAGGGCGATTTTTAGTTTTGCATTAATATTTGCCATGCTTTTCATTTCCACTGGGCGCTGGGATTATTGGCAAGGATGGTTATTTTTTATGTTGTGGATTTATAGTTATTTGTTTACTTGGATTATAATCCCATCAGAACTTGTCCAAGAGAGATTTAAACCTAATGCTGGGACTAAAAAATGGGATCAGATATTATATCGACTTATTGTATTATTAAGTTACATCATTCCTCTTATTGCTGCTTTAGATGGGTGGCGGTACCACTGGACAGGCAATTTCCCTTTATGGATAAATGCCTTGGCTTTTATTGTGATTTTTCTCGGATTTTCCCTGTCTAATTTTAGTTTGTGGAAGAATCGATTTTTCTCAAGCACTGTCCGCATTCAAAAAGACAGGGGCCAGTTTGTAATCGATAAAGGGCCATACGCATTCATCCGGCATCCTGGTTACGCAGGTTTTATTGTTTCTTACCTTGCTTTAGGATTTGCATTGAATTCTATTTGGGCTTTAATTCCAGCAGGTTTATTAGCGATTACGTTTATCATTCGGACCTATCTTGAGGATATCACCCTCCAGAAGGAACTGCCGGGATATAAGGAATATACTGCAAGGGTAAGATATCGATTACTTCCATGGATATGGTAGGGATAAAAATAAGGTTAGTTCAACATTCATATTAAGCGGATGGTTTAAAAACTACTGATAATTTAGCTCGATAAAATATTATTGTGAAATTAAGAGACTACAAGCAACGTCATATAACAACACATATAGGGAATAATAATAGGGTCACCTATTTATCAACTTTCTTCTTAGGTCTTCCTTCCGGTTTTAATTTAAAAACTCTCTTAAGTTGTCCTTCAAGTCTTTCTACAAAATCATTGGATCCAAGAGGCCGGCCTGTTCTGGTCTTTTCCCTGATCCCTTTTATTTCATCGGGATTATCAGGCGCCTCTATAAATTCCTTCCATTCTTTTGGGTTTTTCTCTATATTTGCAGTGTTATCCCTCCGGAAGCGCCAATACAAAGAGTCGGGGAAAAAATAGACACCGAAAAAGAAAAAGGCAAAATGATTTTGCTGCATTATCTTTTTTACTGAAGGCATAGTTCACGGCAAGTGGATGTTTTTATCCTCTGCCAATTGGGAAATGTCCTTTTGGATTGAAAAACTGCCAAAGAACCTGAAAAAATATCGGCTCGAACTTCATTTTGGGCCAAAAGCGGGCTTCCCTCATTTTTATCTTGACTACTTTCATTTTACTTGTTACCATATTTATGAAGGGTTATATAAGCACCTATACTAATATTATCATAATTAGGAAACTATGAAAAGTCAAAATAATAACGAAACAATTGGGGATAAGATAAAACTGCTTAGAAATAAGCAAGGATTGACACAGGACGAATTGGCGAGAAAATCCGATCTTCCCTATACAACGCTTACCAAAATTGAAAACAGTGTTATAACCAAGCCGTCTATTTAAACAGTCGTAAAAATAGCCAATGGACTTGGAATTACAATTGATAATTTAATGAAATAAAAATATATGACTGATATTATAAGGAGAAAAGAAATGGATACAAACAGAAAGACCGCAATAATTGTGGGAGTATTATTTATTCTTGGGTTTGCAGTCTTATTCAACGTTGTTTTTGTGAAACCCATACTGGATGATCCAAATTATCTTATCAAATTAACCGAGAATAAAAACCTAGTGATGATGGGAGTGCTCTCCGAGTTAATTATGGCATTTGCATGCGCGGGCATTGCAATTTGGCTGTATCCAGTCTTAAGAAAGCATAACGAAGCATTGGCTCTTGGAGCTGTTGGTTTTCGAATTATTGAGAACGTATTCCAGATTGTTGCTGCGCTCGGCCTACTATCATTATTGACATTAAGCCAGGAATATGTAAAAGCAGACGCTCTTGCTGCTCCCGCTTTTCAAGCCGCAGGCGCTTTGCTGCTCGCAGTGCGTTTTTGGGCGAGCCTATTGTTGGCGCAAATAGGTTTTGGCCTTGGCGCTCTGATGTATTATTATGTATTTTATCAATCAAGACTCATCCCCCGATGGCTGTCAGGATGGGGCCTCATTGCGATTATTTTGCATTTAACCTCAGTCTTCTTGACAAATGTTGGCCAGATTGATCCTTTTTCGGGGTCACCAATCTTATTATTGAGCATGCCTATATTCTTCCAGGAACTGACTCTTGCAGTATGGCTGATCGTTAAAGGATTCAACCCATCTGCAATCGCTTCCAAGTCTGCCAAACAGATATAAACGAAAGAAAATGACAAAATCAAAATGAAATTGAAGGAAAACTTATGAAAGCAATTGTATGCACAAAATACGGGCCACCGGAAGTTCTTCAACTCAAAGAAGTTGAAAAACCTACGCCCAAGGACAATGAAGTACTAGTAAAAATTCATGCGGCAGCAGTAACAGTCTCGGACTGTATAGTTCGAAGTGGCAAAGTAAATATCTTGCTATGGATCCCCATGCGCATATTTGTTGGTTTTAGAAGACCAAGAAAACCTATACTGGGGTTAGAGTTAGCCGGACAAATTGAAGCAATAGGCAAAGATGTAAAACGATTTAAAAAAGGTGACCAGATTTTTGCATTTACCGGCAAGCGTTTTGGTGCTTATGCCGAGTACACTTGTCTGCCGGAAGACGGATTGTGTATGCCTGCTGACTGTATTATGGCATTAAAACCGTCCAATGAGACCTATGCGGAAGCCGCCGCTGTTCCTTCTAGGGGAACTTTAGCATTGTATTTTCTTAGAAAAGGAAATATCCAGAACGGACAAAAAGTTCTTATCTATGGAGCTTCCGGAGGGATAGGTACTTTTGCGGTACAGCTTGCCAAGTACTTTGGGGCAGAAGTTACCGGGGTATGCAGTACTACGAATTTAGAATTAGTGAAATCGCTGGGAGCTAATAAGGTAATTGATTACACCAAAGAGAATTTTACGAACAGCGGGGAATCTTATGATTTTATTTTTGATGCCGTTGGAAAAAGATATAGCTCAAAACTACAGTGCAAAAAAGCGCTAACTCCGAACGGGAAATACATATCAGTCGATGAGGGGACACCAAAGTTATATCTTGAAGATTTAATCTTCCTCAAAGAGCTTATCGAGGAAGGAAAGATTAGATCGGTCATAGATAGATGCTATCCGCTGGAACAAATTACCGAGGCTCACAGATATGTCGAAACAGGTCACAAAAAGGGGAATGTGGTAATAACCGTGGGACACAACCACAAAATTTAATAAATTAATAAAAATTAAAAGGAGAAAAGAAATGGATACAAACAGAAAAACCGCAATAATTGTGGGAGTGCTATTTATTATTGGGACGGTTGCAGGAATATTAAGTGTTGTTTTTACCGGCGCTATTCTAAATGCTCCGGATTATCTTATGAAGGTTTCTGCAAATGAAAATAAAATCATAATAGGCGCTCTTTTTGTTTTAGTTATGGGCTTCGTACTTGCTATGGTTCCGGTTATAATGTTTCCAATATTTAAAAAACATAATGAAGTATTAGCTATTGGTTATGTTGTTTTTAGAGGTGCCCTTGAGACAATCACATCTATTATTATTGCAATAAGCTGGTTATTACTTTTGCCATTAAGTCAGGAATATGTAAAAGCAGTATCTCCGGATACATCCTATTTTCAAACTTTTGGCACTTTATTACAAAGAGTAGCCCAATTGCCAATGGGTGTATTCGTTTTTGGACTGGGTGCTCTGATATTCTACTATTTATTATATCAATCAAAACTCATTCCACGATGGTTATCAGTCTGGGGTATTATTGCAATAATATTGTCTTTAATAACTGGCGTCTTAATTTTATTTGGCTTACAGTCTGATTTTTCCACATCTAATTTTATTATGAATTTTCCAATATTTTTGCAAGAAATGGTTATGGCGATATGGCTGATTGTTAAGGGATTCAATTCACCTGCAATCGTTTCCGGGTCTGCCAAGACAGATATAAACTAAGATAAAATGACCAAATCAAAGTAAATTAGGAGGAATACTTATGAAAGCAATTGTATATGAAAAATACGGACCTCCTGAGGTTCTTAAACTAAAAGAAGTAGAAAAACCTACTCCCAAGGACAATGAAGTACTGATAAGAGTATATGCGACAACAGTACATATAGGGGATGTGAGAATGCGAAGTTTCAAAGTTCCTCGCTGGCAATGGCTCTTCGCGCGAATATATTTAGGTCTTAGAAAACCAAAGAGAGCTATACTAGGGATGGAGCTAGCTGGGGAAATTGAATCAGTAGGCAAAGATGTAAAGCTGTTCAAGAAAGGTGACCAAGTTTTTGCATCTACCTTTTGGTCGGATTTTGGTGGTTATGCCGAGTACAAATGTCTGCCTGAAGACGGGATGCTGGCACTAAAACCGACCAATATGACCTTTGAAGAAGCCGCCGCTGGCGTTGCTTCTGGGGGAATTACAGCATTGAGTGTTCTTAGAAAGGCAAATATCCAGAGTGGACAAAAAGTTCTTATCTATGGAGCTTCTGGAAGTGTAGGTACTTTTGCGGTACAGCTTGCCAAGTACTTTGGGGCAGAAGTTACCGGGGTATGCAGTACCACTAATTTAGAAATGGTGAGATCTCTAGGAGCCGATAAGGTGATTGATTACACCAAAGAGGATTTTACCCAAAGTGGTGAGTCCTATGACGTTATTTTTGACGCGGTAGGCAAGACTTCGCGTTCACGTTGTAAAAGATCGCTAAAGAAAAAAGGAATCTATCTTAACGTTAACAGAGATTCCGGTTCCGGAGGCGACGTAAAGACTGAAGATCTAATCTTCCTCAAAGAGCTTATCGAGGAAGGAAAGATTAGATCGGTCATAGACAGACGCTATCCCTTGGAACAAATTGTCGAGGCTCACAGATATGTCGAAACAGGTCATAAAAAGGGAAATGTGGTAATAACCGTGGGACACAACAATAAAATTTAATAAATTAAATTAAGAGGAATTAAAATGACAAGCAAAATGCTAAGAGCAGGTTCGAGATTTCTCTCCTTATGGAGCGGCCTCAATTTTCTTATCTCCTCCTTGATACTGACCATTGTCGTCTTTCATTATGGAAACTCACCGCTTCTGGTAATGGTGTTTGAAAAATCTGAAATCGCTAGACTTGACGCCAAAGTCATTTCGGCTCTCAATTGTTTGACAATCCTGTATAACTCTTACGCGATTGCCCTCTCAGTACTGGTTTGGTTCGTTATCCGGATATGTCTAAGCAAAGGTCAAAAATGGGCATTTTGGGCGTTGTTGATCACGATTGGCTTTGTCGAGATATTTGCCTTTATCGCTTCCGCACCCCTCGGAAACGCACGCTGGCAAGTGAATATTATTCTGAGCGCTTTATACGTTGTGGGCATTGGCCTGTCGGGCTATTCCCTATTCAAAGGAGATAAAAAATGAATACAGTTAACAAAACTTCCAGAATTTTAGGAGTTGCATTTCTTCTTCAGGCAGTTACATCTTTGATCAGTGGAACGATTCTGCGTCAGTCATTGATTGTGCCTGGGAACATAAGTGAAAGTATGATCAATATTGCGAATAATGCTTTGCTAATGAGGGCAAATATTTTAGTTGATATGCTCACTGCCCTTGGAATCATCTTTTTAGGAGCCATTCTTTTTATAACCCTAAGGAAACAGAACGAAAAAATAGCTCTTGTTGCCCTGGGATTTTATATATTAGAAGCGGCGCTACTTGCTGCCAGCAGAATAGCGGCTTTCTCTCTCTTACGCATAAGTCAGGAATATGTAACAACAGGACACCCTGTCTTTTTGCAGACGATAGGAAATCTGGCACTTGAATCAATGGATTTTGTCGGAATAACGCTGCATATGTTAGTTTTTTGTCTTGGTGGAATCCTTTTTTATTGCCTGCTCGACAAATCAAGAATTGTTCCACGCGCTCTGTCTCTCTGGGGTCTAATAACGGTTTTTCCTATGCTGATAGCAACACTGTCTGCTATATTGGGCTATGAACTTCCATTTTTCCTATACTTTCCCTATGTCCCCTTTGAATATGTAATCGGAGTCTGGATTTTGGTCAAAGGCATAAAAATACCCGAAATGAAATTCGAAAATTAATTTATTGGAGCTGGGCACATATTCAGCTTCTTTACTCATGCAAAAAGTTCGATAATCGTTCTGTCTGGCCTGGAGAGCTTGTTAATATCCAACTCTTTGTCTTTTGCTGAAGGGCTTTTATTTTTTACGAATTATTTTTCTGAAAAAGGAGGGTTTTTATATAGTTAGTTGAATAGATTTAAATAATATCAGTAGTATTCCTTTAATCCCCATCAGGTCGAGATGTGGAAAGATTACTTATAAAACACCTGCAAGCTCATAGGTAGTTAGTATAAGGGACTATTTAAAACTGATATTTTGAGTAAAAGCAATTGCTTAACAGTTAATTATTTTATAAAAAAAGGAGAAAAAAAATGAATTCAGAAAAAAAGACCGCAACAATCTTGGAAGATGTGAAGATAAATATTAAGATAAAGCTTTCAGCATTATGGATTGCTGTAAATATTTTATATATATATGTGGATGTTTATTCATTTTATAAACCGGGGATTATAGAGGATGCAATAGCGGGAAAAGTATGGGAATTTCAAATCACTCAAGTATGGTTGTTGGGAGTTATTATATTAATGACTATTCCGAGTCTTATGGTTTTCCTGTCCCTGGTATTACCGGTTAAAGCGAATCGCTGGACAAACATCATCGTGGGTATATTAGAAATTGTTTATGTGCTAGGAGGCGCAATAGGAGAGTCTTGGGTTTATTATATATTTGCTTCTATTGTAGAAGTTGTGCTTCTTTCACTAATTGTCTGGTATGCATGGAAGTGGCCTACACATGAAAGAGTGGAAGTTACACCATAGATAGGGTTACTTTGGAAGATATCTCCCAAACGCGCGCGATCAAAGTAACTTTAGAGGAAACCATGAAAGCAATTGTATACACAGAATACGGACCACCGGACGTTCTTAAGCTCAAAGAGGTAGAAAAACCTACTCCCAAGGACAATGTCGTCATAACTTTGGAACATAATAACAAAACCTAACAAATTAGGAGAAATAATTATGAAAACAATTGTATATGAAAAATATGGTTCACCCGATATTCTTGAATTAAAAGAAATAGTTAAATCTACTCCAACAGATAATGTATGGTTAGAATAGGAGTGGGGAGTGTACTTATTGATAAATAAGGGAAAATAGGCAATTTAACATTATTTATGCTCCTACAGGAAGATTAATTAACTCCTTTAGTTTATAGGTATTTTGTAATTCTTCTATAATCTCACCCCAACAAAAAGTTCTGAACGTGTCCAATAGGGGGAGCCTGACAATTTCAAGCCCTTTGGCTTTTGCTGAGGGGCTTTTGTTTTTCCTGTTATTTTTTTAAGTTAAGACACAGTAAAAAGATATTATTTGACAAAAGTTTAAAATAATTGTACAAGGAAGACAGAATAAACAAATATCTTTAGGAGGATACTCCACTAAATACAAAGTATAATTCTTACAACTAATTAAATATTAATTAGATTATTTTAAACCATCATTATATAAAAGACATTCCCATAATTTATTATCCAAGATAATAATAAGATTAGTCCCCCTTCAATATTTCTACTTTTACATTAACCATATTTTAGTTGATGTTCCTTTAAATCATTCCACTATCCTAAGAGTTGTTCCATCCTATTTTAAGCTTAATCCTGATAAAGAAGAAAAGATTACCGATGTGCTGTGTCATACTTAATTAAGTGATCAAATAGGACTTATGCTACTATTTTCATAAACCTGTTGAGATATCTTTCAAGATAGTCTTTTATGAAAAAATATTTAGTCTATAAGTTGTTTTACTATATTTAAATACTTAATTTATCTCCAGAAGACATTGTTAGAGAATTTTAAAATAAATAGTAAAAAAACAGGGGACGGTTCTCTGTTTCATGTCCTTAAGATTTTATTTAGAGAAAATCCGGCCAATCTGGATAATTGCCATAATGAACTGCCATCGAGTTCTTTTAGATATTTAAAAATCACAGTTTGTATTTGTGAGTGCACACGGATCTATCAAGAATATCAATAAATTATCATCATCTACAAAAATATTTTCTGGTGTATACTCCTTATATTCTTCTGTATTTTACTATTACTTGTTCTTCTTGTTTCCCCGGGCATAAAAATCATCCCAGTAATAGTTTATCTTGCTAACGGTAATAGGGGATTGTCAAACAAAGAACCGTCCCCTATTTCGTTCTACAGGTTCAAGTGATTTTTGGGTTAACCCAATGGAATCAAGAATCCAAATTACATATCCAAGATTTTCATATTTAGATATCAGGTCTTCTTGATTGGTAACACAAATGTTGTTTCCATCTTGATCTTTGACTACATAAATTGTGGCAAAAGAGGGAGCACAGAAGATTAAATCTAGAAAAAATATTAAACAAATAATAAAGAATAGTAATTTGATATTTTTCATTGTTTTATTCTCCTCCTAAAAATATTTTCAATTAAATGCTGCAATTTTTTTAGTACTAGACCGATTTTCAGACTTCTCATTAAAATCTATTTTAAAAAGTTAGAAAACAAAGAATTAATCTGTGAGTATAACTTATAATTGGCCTATTAAATTGTATTATCGATAAATTTATTAGGAATTATGATAAAGAGAAAAGCAAATATCAGTTTTAGCAAGAAAATGAATATCATTAGTCAAGGTAAAGTTAATTGTATGTGTCAGAAAGGAAAGAATAATAAATTTAGTATTTCTTTTTAAATATTGCATTTTTTAGGGGATTCTTTTCGATTTTATATAAAAATAATAAAGTAATCGGTCGAATTTGAGCATAAAACACTATTTTATATATTCGACAAAAATCTTAATAATCCTTCTTTTAGGTAAAAAGGATTCAATAGGGTCAGGTCTTGCAATGACACTTTTATTAACACAAAGCAAGCATTGATACGACCTGGATGGGATCATTTCGAACCTGATTAAAATACTCCCAATACGGTATAAGGTTATCCTTTAACAATGAATTCCCAATTGATTGAATGCTAAGGAAAGTTGTCGTCTGGTACGACCAAAAAAATCATCCGTCATATTGTCCTTCAGGCCGTATTTTCGATAAACCCAATCGGCATATCGATAGTTCATTCGATCGATGATCACATAGTCAACTTTTTTCGCAAGGACTTCCGCAAGATCTTCTGCCCCCGGGAGTATCGGTGCGATCATGGCATAAGTCCGTAGGCCAGACCGGTGCAATTCATCAAGCGCCATTACTCTATCCTCTATGGCAGGAGCAGCGGGCTCAAATTTTTTTCTGATGTTATCATCGGCTGTTCCGATACTTAAGCCCACTTCAAAATCTCTTCCTTTTTTTAGTATATCCATATCCCGCAGGACCAGAGGAGATTTTGTTTGCACCACCACCGGCCAATCATTTTCTGCAAGTATTGCCAAGCACTGACGGGTCAGTTTATATCTTGCCTCCAGCGACTGGTAGGGATCACATACGCCACTTATCCAGACCTTTCCGGGTCTTTTCCTGCTGATTGCTGTTTTTAATAATTCGGGCGCATTGACCTTTACGTCAACAAATTGGCCCCAGGGTTCACGGTGCCCGCTAAATTTTTTCATAAAACGGGCATAGCAGTATGAACAATTATGCTGGCAGCCTACGTAAGGATTGATAACGTATGGATAAACCTTCGATATAGATAAAATAGTCTTTGATCGTATCTCTTTTATGATCATATTATTATAAAATAAATTGTACCAGATATTGCGTGAAAACTCCCCTCTTCTTTAAAGAAGCACATTAATTATTTTTCTGCAATAACGAGCATTTCAAAGTCTTCCGGGGTCAATTGATCTTTCCGGGAGTAGGCTCCCAGTTTAGCACCGAAAATATCTATTTTTTTATACCCAAGAGTTTTCAAAATCCAGGTTATTTCGCTGGGCACATAATAACGTTCGTTAGATTCTAATTCTTTTTTATTCCCTGAATCGTCTTCGAATACGGTAGTATTGTGATCACGGAATGTCATCAAATCAAAGGTGTTGTTCTTATAGATCGCATGGCCTTCTCCGCTATTTGATTCACAAAATTTCTCGACAGAATGATAGAGCGGAAACAATCCGTTTAGCGTGGTAAATATTAATTTCCCTGGATTTTTTAATGCCCTTGTCACATTTTTAAGAATTTCGAAATTCATTTCATCAGTCTCCATCAAAGGGAAAGCACCTTCACAAAGCATTATGGCGGCATCAAATTCACCGTTAAAAGGAAGCTTACGGGCATCATATTGCTGAAAATCAATCTTCAGATTAAGTTGTTTTGCTTTCTCCTTTGCTCTGGCAAGCTGAGATTCCGACAAATCTATTCCTGTAACTCTATAGCCTCGTTTCGATAACTCAATCGAATGCCTTCCCGTTCCGCATCCGACATCAATGATTCTTCTATTTTTATCATAATTTAACTCTTGTTCAATAAAGTCGCATTCCCCTAGTGTTCCTTGAACAAAACACTCCTTATCATATTTCTGCGCATAATTTTCAAATAATGACTCATACCACTGCTTCATTATCGTCTCCTCCCGTTCACCAAACCTACAATTATCTACAATTACCATTGCACCGTTTAAGTTCACGCCTGCCAAACTGACCCGATCTAATATTCAAACTGTCCCCTGTTTGCGAGAAAGAAATCTCTATCTTATATAACGAACCAATTCATCAATGGGCTTACGTTTTTTTATTCCCGGATTATCTGCCGGATAACCTATTGGCGTAAAAGCAATGGGTTCCATATCTTGAGGGAGATCAAGAAATTTCCGTGCTGCATCCGGATCAAAGGCCCCTACCCAACAAGTGCCAAGCCCCAGATCTGTCGCAGAGAGAATGATATGATCCATGACAATAGCCGAATCCACATCAGCATAATTCCTTCCATCCCGGCGAACCCAATTTCCTTCCGGGATCCCGCATATTCCAATCACATAAGGAGCATGAACAAACCATTCTTGGGGATATATCTTTTTTAATTCATCTTTAAAGGCGGCAGTTTTGATGACAAAAAGTCTGAAACTTTGTCTATTGGCTGCTGTCGGAGCCAGCCTTGCTGCCTCTAAAACCTTATCGATTATATTGGATGGTACATCATCCGGTTTATACGCTCGTACGCTATATCTTTGTTCAATCAATTCCTGAAATTCCATACTCTATTACCCCTTCTCTATTGATTTTACTTTTGGATCTCCCACAATATTTCTTTCCATTATATTCTATAATAATAATTATTATTCACACGTCAATCAAATTTCACGATATTTTTTATCTCTCATAAATTCTATTAAACTTAATCTACTATCAGGTATAACCGAATATCAAGTAGTCAATTATTACCATTAGTATAATGCACACCAATTGACATTTCCCCGGGAAGTGATATGACAGAGTGTACCGGGAAATTCGATACATAATGGCCCGGCTGTGGGATAAAACATGTCATCTTTTTTTTTCTTATATCTCAAGACCTGACCTGTCTCTTGACTCTGGTGAGGTGCATTGTTATGTGTTTTTATCATTCCCTTTTAAGTAACTCTTCCGTTTTTCTTCAGGAAATTTTTCAATCGCATAGCGCAACATGGTTCGAGGCATTTCTCCGTAGTGCTTTCTTAGAAAGTTCTCTTCTAATTCAATATCTCTTTTGCCAACTTCCCTAAGCATCCAGCCAACAGCCTTATGAATAAGATCCTCTTTATCGTTTAACAGTATTTCCGCGATCTTCCATGTATCAGCAAATCCATTATGCACTATAAAATATGATGTAGCCATAATTGCTATTCTACGTTCCCATAAGTTTTTCGACTTGGCTAAGTCATAAATCGGTTTTTTATCACGAGTGAATAAATAGGC
>Ga0307378_10005915_pt1 | contig 16889 bp, 14 predicted proteins | sample UN1MG_FD_202238 | JGI IMG/M metagenome (GOLD analysis project Ga0307378, IMG submission 202238) | Soil microbial communities from Risofladan, Vaasa, Finland - UN-1 | ecosystem: Environmental > Terrestrial > Soil > Coastal area > Acid sulfate soil | place: Finland: Risofladan, Vaasa | collected... | reverse complement strand
GCCCGGCACGCGGGCAAGCCGGTGAATCTGTCGGCCGGGCCGCATCTGTTCGAGTATTTTCACGTGGAGGGCGCCGAATACCAGGCGGCGGTGGCCGCGTGGCAGCCGCCGGGCGGCAAGATGCACGTGATCCCCGAGAAGGCCTTCGGAGTGGTCCATCGGCCCGAGTTGGCGGATTTCAGCATCCGCGGGCAGGAGATGGCGCCCGACATCCAGGCGGTCAACGCGGGCGAAGTGATCTTCCGCGACGAGGTCATGACGCGTTTCAGCTTCCGCAACGGCGCCACACATCCCGATGCACTCCAGTTCAAGCCCCATTGGGATTTCGGCGACGGCACGACCTCCGAAACCGTCAGCCCCGAGCACGTATATTTCGACTCGGGCGAGTATGACGTGACGCTGACGCTCAGCCGCGGCGGAAAATCGTGGAAGACAACGCACACCATCATCGTGGATGAAGGATGGGAGCGGCAGACGGTTGAAACCGCAGACGACCTTCCGCAGTATTACCGAATCGTAAGCGACTACAATTTCCAAAAGATGGCCATAGAGCACGTCGACCGCGCGGTGGATATTTTCGAGCAGATGAAGGCGCACGCGGAGATACTGCGGGCCGGCGGCGTCATACTGGCGCGGCGCGATGAGGAAGGCGTGACCGAGGAAATCTACCTCCGCCACGCGCTGCTGCACGCCGAACACCTGTGCCGCGAGATGGAGCGGCGCAGCAAACTGCCGGATAAGGATTACGACGACGGCACGGTCGACGCCTGGGCGGGCGTGGATTTCCTCGAGCGGGCGCTGGCGATAGCCGCCGAGGCCGAACAGCGCGTCCCAAGCCGCAAGCTCAAGGCGAAGGCGGCGCTCAAGCATGCGGATATCCTGTTTTACTACGCCGTCAGGCACGAAGATGCACGCGCGGACTACGGGCGCCTGCTGGAGGAGTACGAAGACCTGGAAATTCCCGAGCTGCGCGTCGCACAGATCAGGATCGGCGATTACCACCGCAGGAAGGGGCAGACCGCACAGGCACGCCAGGCATACGAGGCGGCAACGAAAATGCTGCCGACCGCCCGCATATACGCTCAGGACACGGCGCGCCTGGGTGCTATGTGCGGATCGGCCGAGAACTACCTCCGCCGAGGCGAGCTCGACGCGGCGCGCGAGCAACTCGACATGTGGGAATGGGAGTATCCCGCCGAAAAACTGGCTGGCCGCAGCGGCATGCTTCGCGCGGAGCTTGCCGAGAAGGAGCATAACCTGCCCGAAGCCATAGCCCAACTGCAGGATGTGGCCGTGGGGAATCCCGATTCGCCCCACGCACCCGAGGCGCTGCTGCGAATCGCAAAGCTTCAGACTCAGCAGGAAAACACCGCCGAAGCCCTGGCAGCCTGCGAACGACTGCGAAGCACCTACCCCGACAGCCCCCTGAAGGAGGACGCGGATTTCCTGTCGGGCGAGCTGATGATCCGCGAGAAAGGCCCGCAGGCAGCTATCGAGCGCCTGCAGGAAGCTGCGGGCACATACATAGACAGCCCGCACCTGCCCCGCGCCATGCTGACGATCGGCACCTGCTTGCAGAAACTCGGAAACCGCGAAGAAGCCCGCCGAGTACGTGAGAATCTGGTTAAGGAGTTCCCCGAATCAGACGAAAGTAAACAGGCGGAGAAGCTGCTGCGGCAGCAATAGACCACGTTGCGCCCGCAGCCTCGCAGGCACGGATTCGCACGAGGCGTGAGGCATTTTTCAAGCGACTCGGACGATTATGGTCGATTACCTCGAGCGACGACTGAAGAAGGTCCGGACGGAGCTGAGCAGGCAGCGCCTCGACGCGGTGCTGCTCACGGACGTGCGGAACGTGCGCTACTTGAGCAATTTCAGCGGCGACGATTCCTGGCTGGTGGTGACAAGCCGGGACGCGGCGCTGCTGACGGATTCCCGATACATCGAGCAGGCCCGCGCGGAATGCCGGCATTGCGAAATAGTGGAACGCGCCGGAAGCCTGAGCCAGGCGTGCCGCGAACAACTGACCAGCCGCGGCGTGCACAGGGCGGGGTTCGAAGCCGACAGCCTGACCTGGGGCACCTGGCAGGCGCTTCAGGACGATTCAACCGAATGGCGGCCCACCAGCGGGCTGGTCGAGAAGCTGCGGCGGGTGAAGGACCCGAGCGAGATAAGAAACATCAAGCGGGCCGTGGCGGTGGCCGAAGAATGCTTCCGCCGGGCAACTGCGGGCATCCGGCCGGGTGTGACGGAAGTTGACGTGGCCAACGAGATCGAGATCACGCTGCGCCGGCTGGGCGGAGATTGCAGCTCGTTCGACACCATCGTGCTGTTCGGCGAGCGGTGTTCGCTGCCGCACGGGCGGCCAGGCGGGCGCGTTCTGAAGCTGGGCGAACCGGTTCTGATAGACTGGGGCGTGCGTGTCGGCGAGTACGTTTCCGACTTGACTCGAACATTGCTTCCCAGTACAATGAATTCCAGACTCGAGGCCGTTTATCGAGCAGTGCTGGCCGCGCAGCAGGCAGCCATCAGCGCTGCACGCGGAGGTGTTGCGGCCCGCTCGGTCGACATGGCAGCCCGCCGCTCGTTGAAGCGTCGCGGGCTTGACGTCCATTTCCGCCACGGTCTTGGCCACGGCGTGGGGATGTGTGTCCACGAAGGCCCGGTCCTTTCGCGCCACAGCAGCGAAGAGCTGCGCGCCGGCATGGTAGTGACCATCGAGCCGGGCGTGTATATTCCCGGCTGGGGCGGCGTGAGGATAGAAGACATGGTGCAGATCACCGGCGGCGGCTGCAAGGTGCTCACGTCGCTGCCGAAGCAATTGAAAGACGTGTGCGTGCTGTGAGCGGCACGACATCTCAGGCATGAGGCTGGTAATATATGGTAAGTACCAATGAGTTCAAGAACGGCATGACCATCATGTGGAATGGTGCGATTCATCAGATTGTTGAGTTTCAGCATGTGAAGCCCGGCAAGGGCGGGGCATTTGTGCGTACCAGGCTCAAGAACTTCCGCACCGGCCAGGTGGTCGAGCATATTTTCAAGTCCAAGGAAGTTGTCGATCAGGCAATGATCGAGCGGCACGTTATGCAGTATCTGTACCGCGACCCGACCAGCCTGGTGCTGATGGATACCAGTACTTACGAGCAGATGGAGCTGCCTGTAAAGGGTTTCGAGCATCTGTTGCCGTATTTGAAGGAAAACGAGGAAGTTACGGCGGTGATGTATGAGGGTGAGGTGATCGACGTAACGCTTCCGTATACAGTGGAGCTGAAGGTGACGACCGCTCCGCCGGGAGTGAGGGGTGATACCGCCACCGGCGGCAGCAAACCGGTGCAGGTTGAAACCGGCGCAACGATCAACGTGCCCCTGTTCATCAGCGAGGGGGATGTCATCAAGGTAGATACACGCACAGGGGAATACCTTACTCGCGCCTGATGCGGCACCGCGTAGGAGACGCTCATGAATGATGAGAAGAGGATAAAGGAGCTTCTCGTCCAGCTTATCGACTTGATGAACGAGAACGATATAGCTGAGCTTGAGGTGGAGGAGAAGGGCAGCCGAATACGGCTGCGGAAAACGGAGAAGCAGCCTGAGAAGCCGGTTATCATTTCTTCGCCAGGCCCCGCGCCGCAAATGGCGGCCGAACAAACCGCCCCGGCTGCGCGCGTGGAACAGCCGCCCGCCGACCACCGGCTTACCATAAAATCTCCGATGGTGGGCACCTTCTACCGGTCGCCCAGCCCCGACGCCGAGCCATTCATCGAACCCGGCGACGTAGTCAACGAAGAGTCTGTTGTGTGCATCATCGAAGCAATGAAGGTGATGAATGAAATAAAGTCCGAGTGCCAGGGAACGGTCAAGGAAATCCTTGTTTCAAACGGCGAGCCAGTCGAATATGGCCAGCCGCTGTTCCTGCTCGAGCAGGTCTGACCGCGGGAGGTAAGCGTTGTTCTCCAGAATATTGGTTGCCGCCCGCGGCGAGATCGCCCTGCGGATCATCCGTGCCTGCAAGGAACTCGGTATCGAGACGGTTGCCGTTTATTCCGAAGCCGACCGAACGAGCATCTACACGCGCATAGCCGATGAAGCGATCTGCATCGGGCCGTCGGCCGGTTCGGAAAGCTACCTCAATATTCCCAGCATAATCGCGGCCGCCGAGATAGCCGACGTGGAGGCCATCCATCCCGGCTACGGCTTCCTGTCGGAGATCAGCCACTTCGCCGAAGTGTGCGAATCTAGCAACATCTCCTTCATTGGTCCGTCGCCGGCCGCAATGGAGCTGATGGGCAACAAGTCTCGAGCGCGCGGGCTGGTCAAAAGCTGCGATGTGCCCATAGTGCCCGGCAGCGAAGGCAACGTCGGCAGCGAAGAAGAGGCGCTCGCAGTTGCCCACGAGATCGGCTTTCCGGTGATGGTCAAGGCATCGTCCGGCGGCGGCGGGCGCGGAATGCGCCTGGCCCGCAACGACATCAGCTTGAGGAATGCCTTCAACCTGGCACGCACCGAGGCGGCTGCAGCTTTCGGGGACGACAGCGTGTACCTGGAAAAAGTAGTAGTCGAAGCGCGGCACGTGGAAGTGCAGATACTCGGCGACCATTACGGCAACATCATCTCGCTGGGCGAGCGCGACTGCAGCCTTCAGCGGCGCCATCAGAAGCTTATCGAAGAATCGCCGTGCCCATCCATCGACGACGCCGCGCGCAAGGCGATCAGCGAAGCCGCGGTCAAAATCGCGAAATCTGCAGGCTACTACGGCGCGGGCACCGTCGAATTCCTCGTAGATCGCTCCTCAAATTTCCATTTCATCGAGATGAACTGCCGCATCCAGGTGGAGCATCCCGTTACCGAAATGGTCACCGGCATCGACATCATCAAGGAGCAGCTTCGGATAGCGTCCGGCCATAAGCTGCGCATCAAGCAGGACGATGTCGTAAACCGGGGCGTGGCCATCGAATGCCGTATCAACGCGGAAGACCCCTACGACAACTTCAGGCCCACTCCCGGCAAGGTGACGGCATACTACGCGCCCGGCGGGCCGGGCGTCCGGGTCGACTCGCACCTGTACAGCGGCTATGTCGTGCCATCCGCATACGACAGCCTGGTCGCGAAGCTGATAGTCCATCGAAACAATCGCAGGGAAGCAGTTGCGTGCATGAAGCGGGCACTGGAAGAATATATCATTGAAGGGATCAAGACGACCATTCCGCTGTACCTCGAGATTTTCGGCCACAGCGCGTTTCTGAGCGGGAAGGTGGACACCAACTTCATCGATACCGAATTTTCCGGCTGATTGTCCGATAAAATACTGGAGGGGGAATCCTTGCGTCCGCACCGAACCACGGAAAGGATCGGCACAAATGAAAGCTTATCTCGCATTCGTCCGAGCAGTCAACTGGCTGACCGTCATCGGCCTGTCAATCGCCGCCGTCCTGTGGTATACCGATGTCATCCCTCGCGACATCCTGACTCGTGAGCCTGCCGCGCGTCTCGAGCAACCCGCCAAAGAAGCCCCGAAGCCAGAGGAAGCCAAACCGGGCAATGACGAAGCCGCACCCGGCAAGGCCGCTCCTGCGCCCGAGGTCGGCCAGGCGCCCGCCGCCCGCCAAACCATCGACGACGTCCGCGAGTATGCGTTCTTCGGCGGCGTCATCCTGCTCGCGCTCAACTTCCTCGGGCTGATCGCCCGGCTGCGCGGCACCGTCAGCCCGCACTACCTTATCTTCGAGAAGGAAGGCGCGGGCAGCCTGAAAGTGGCCGTGGATGCCATCGAAGACACCCTCACCAAATCCACCATGAGCATTCCGGAAGTTCAGGAAGCGAAAATCGAGATGATCCTCGATAAGGGCGGCAAAATGCCACGCCGGGCCACCGCACACTGCATCTTCAGCGACGTGCCCAACCTGTTTGCCGTGCAGGAAAACGTGCGACAGATTCTTACCGGACGCTACCAGGAAATATTCCCCAACGAAGACCTCCAGTTCGAGATAATCGTGGACCGCCTCAAGGGCCAGGAGCCGCCACGCCAGCGCAAGAAGCCATCCGCACCCGGCAAGCCGGAAGGTGAGCAGGCCGGTAATCAGGCGGGGTTCGGCCCGAAATATCCAGTAGAAAAATGATCTCGACCGACCGGAGCAGCGCCCACCGCCTGCCGGAATCGCAAGCGCCCCGCCTGCATTCGTCAGCAGCCGGGGCGGCTCCGTTTTCAAGCGGCCCGACTGGCGTACCACGGCTGCCGCGCCGCCGCCGGTATCTTCTTGCTTCGCACCCGCCGGGCGGCTAAAATTGAAGTTCGGTTTACAGAAAACAAGCCACGCCGGCCCGGACGCAGCGCGCCCGCCGACCCGTGGTTTTCGACCCATCCCTGGCAACGGCTCCATCGACTGCGGTTTCGACCTGGTGCTGTCGAAATCATCAGGGGCGGCATGGTCGCACACGTGCACGAATGCGGCGGATTGGGTACAATCGTTGAACGGGACGACGCGGAGCCGCTCGCGGGCGAGCGCTACTATTACGTGCACGTTGTGCAGGCCGACGGCCAGCAGGCGTGGTCAAGCCCTATCTGGATTCGGCATGGCGGATGACCGCAGCAGCATTCGACAGCGGCGCCGGGCGATGCTCATGCCGGTTTTCCGGCGGCCTGCGCCCGCAGCACCTCGGCAAGCGTGGCCGGGCTTATCGGATCGACCAGGCACGCGTTAGCCCACGCGAATTTGATGTCGTCGGACGCCTGCTTAAGCAGTGCGATAACCGGCACGTGCTTGGTCTTCGAGTCCATTTTCAGCTTGCGGCAAAGCTGCGCGGCTTCCTTCGTGTTGCTGCGGGCATCTATCACAACCGCCTTGGGCGCTTCGGCTGCAACGGTGTCGGGTATGCCGTCCAGGGATTCCGCCGCAATCAGGCGGAGGCGGTCCTTGCCGCTCACGGCAGCCTTGTCTGTCTCGGCCTGTGTGGAAGCGATCAGGTCATCTCCGCCGCCGGCAAATAGAACAGTCGGGCCGGACATGAAGCCGATGTTCGGGCGGTTGCGGCGCAGATGGTTCTCGAGGCTCTTGAGGAGCTTGCCGAGCGAGATCGGCTTGGTGAGGTATTCGTCGGCGCCCATCTGGCGGGCGTATGAGATGTCCTTCGGCTCCTTCTTCGCCGAAAGTATGACGACGGGCAGATGGCTGGTCCCGGGCTGGTGCTTGAGTTCGTGGCACACCTTCAGGCCGCTGCAGTTCGGCATCATGATGTCCAGGAGCACGCAGTCGAGCGTTTCGTTTCTCGCCTTCTGGATCGCCTCCACTCCGCCATATGCGGGAATGGCGTCGTATCCGTGGTTTTCAAGATGGCGGCATAGCAGCTCAACGGTGTCGCGACTGTCATCTACAACGAGAATGCGCTTGCGATCAGGCATGGAGGCCCCCTTTCAGGTGGCACGCAGGCTGGATGTGGCCGCACAGATTCGCGTCAGTCCAGATGAATCGTCTTTCTTACAATATTATACAGTTGAATGTACCACTTTCAATCGAAAAAAGGACGGGGGTAATTTCAGCGGTGTCAAACAATGTGAAAATGAACGGCAGCAGATCAGGCACAACCGGCGGCGCCCGCGGCCGGCCGATTGACCCTGCGGAGCCTGCGATCACCGGAAGGAGCACGCCTCGATGCACGTGATCGGAATAGAAACATCGGCCTCGACCGGCAGCGTGGCGCTGGTAACGGACGGTCAGCCGGCCGCCGAGCGGTTTTTCACGAAGGGGCTGCGCCACGGCAAGGAGCTGGTGCCTTCCATCGACGCCATCGTGCGGGAGGCCGGGCTGACACCGGCCGATATCGACCTGTTCGCCGTCAGCCAGGGGCCGGGTTCGTACACCGGCATAAGGGTGGGCGTTACCTGTGCCAAGACGCTGGCTTGGGCGCTCGGCCGCGAAGTGGTGGGGGTGCCTTCGCTCGACGTGCTCGCACACAACGCCCCGGCCGACGCCGAACGCGTGCTCGCAATGCTCGACGCCAAGCGGCGGCGCGTATATTTCGCCGCCTTCAACCGCGAAAACGGGCGACTGGTGCGCGAAACGGATCAGACGGCGCTGCCGGCGGCATGTGCGCTGGCGGAAGTGAAGCGGGGCGATTTCGTGGTGGGCGACGCCCTGCGGCTGCTGGGCGATGAACTGGCGGCCCGAGGGGCGGTCCTTGCGGCCGAGGAGCTGTGGCTGCCCAGGGCGTCGGTCGTGGCGATGCTGGGGGCCGGGAAGCGGCGGGCGGCAGGGCCTGACGACCCGTTCAAGCTCGTCCCGATATACCTGCACCGGCCCGAGGCGGAGGAGGTATGGGAGCGAAAGCACGGCGACAAGTGAAGTGTGAAATGTGAAGTGTGAAAGGGGGATGTCGCCTTTCCGCGTAGGGGCCAATGGCATTGACTTAAGCATTCATATGCAGAACAGCTTTTCACCCTGATGCACCAAAGGTGCATCGTATGATAGCCTATGGCTAGCGAACGCCCGAAGGGCGGAGCGTAGCCATAGGTAGCGTGTAGAAGAACATGACGCACTGAAGGTGCGTCGTAACAGTGCCTTGGCGGAGGCCTGTGCCCGCCCATCTTGAATGCAACGGGGCGGCAGGCCCATGAAAAACCGTACATGGGAACGCGGGCGTCTCGCCCGCATCATCAATATTCCCCTCCATTCAGAAGTGCCGAAGGCACTGGTCCCAGCAGTAGCCCAACCCGACCGACGGCCCGCGTCTCGCGGCGCCGAGGGAGCGTTGGGTCGGGTAACGCCGGCCAATCATGCCGGGAGCTCTGGAGGAGCGACCCGGATCGCGGGCGTCTCGCCCGCAGTCATCACCTGGGATCGCGGGCGTCCCGCCCGCATCATCAATATTCCCCTCCATTCAGAAGTGCCGAAGGCACTGGCCCCAGCAGTAGCCCAACCCGACCGACGGCCCGCGTCTCGCGGCGCCGAGGGAGCGTTGGGTCGGGTAACGCCGGCCAATCATGCCGGGAAGCTCTGGAGGAGCGACCCGGATCGCGGGCGTCTCGCCCGCATTCATCTTACAAACCTACTCGATCGCGATCATCATTGCGTCGAGCGGGCGCGGCGTTACCGGCAGCACGACGCAGCCTGCCTGTTCGTTGTAATATGACGGCAAAATCGAGCAATCGACGAAGTTGACGGCTCTGTAGTCGCGTTTGGGCAGTCTGACACGCACAAGCCGCGGTTCGCCGGTGCCGTACAATACCCCCACAACGACGCAGACGCGGCCGTCGCCTCGGTAGCCATAGCCTGCAAGGCCCGGGTCAGCGAGCCGTCGCCTTCGAGCAGCTTCAGTCCCACGCGGCCGCCGGGCAGGCTGGCCGCCGGCCTTTCGGACTTGATTTTGCCGAGCGAAAGATAGACAATAGCAAATTGCCATTCATTGTTCGCAGCGCAAGGAGAACCTTCCCAGATGGCCATAATTGTCAGAAACAGGGAAACGCACAAGCAATACGCCCTGGTGGGCACCGGATACGGCGAGTTCAAGCCTTCCCGCCACGGCAAGGGATGGTCGGCGCCCGTAGCCAGCGAAGATCATCATGAAATGATCGCGGTGTGCGATGCAACCGGTCGCGTCTATTGGCTGCCGTCGGCACATATCGACGTCTTATCCATAGATGGCACGAAACCATCCGAGTTGCTGCAGGGGTGATAGGCATGCGCTACCGGGCACTGCTTCGCGATCTCGCCGGAGGTGCGCGGGAATACCATTATGAAGCAAACTTGCCGCAGAGTCCCCGGCACTAAGGCGCATGTTGATGGCTTCGTGAGCGGCTACGTGGAAGGCGTCGTTCAGCAGTGGCTTCTCGTGGCGCCCAAGGCGAATCCTGCAATGCTGGAGATGTTCCGCGACCGCGACGCATCGCCGCTGCGTCAGCTTGTGCCGTGGGCGGGGGAGTTCGCGGGCAAGTATCTGACGGCAGCGGTCCAGGTGCTCCGGCTTACCGGCAGCGAAGAGCTGAGAGCATGGCTGAAGCAGTTTGTGGCGATGTTCGTCGGATTGCAGGATAAGGACGGCTACCTGGGGCCGTGGCCAAAACGCTGCCGAATGACCAACAAGACACTGACGGGCGAATGTACGTGGGATACGTGGGGCCATTACCATGCGATGATGGGCTTGATGTTGTGGCACGAGGAGAGCCGCGACGCAGCGGCCCTCGAATGTGCCAGACGCATAGGCGACATGCTCTGCCGCAAGTTCCTGGGCAGGAAGAAGCCCAGGCTCGTCGACACGGGGTGCACCGAGATGAATCTCGCCCCGGCCCACTCGCTATGCCTTCTGTACCGCAAGACGAATGACAAACGGTACCTCGCGATGGCTCTGCAGATCGTGGATGAGTTCGCGGCCGAAGAAAATGGCACTCCCCTCGCCGGCGATTACCTGCGCCAGGCCCTTGAGGGGCGCGAGTTTTTCCAGAATCCGAAACCCCGATGGGAGAGCCTCCATCCGATCATGGCCCTCGCAGAGCTGTACTGGATCACCGGCGATAACCAATACCGCTTGGCGTTCGAGCACCTTTGGTGGAGCATAGCCAGATACGACCGCCACAATAACGGCGGGTTTTCTTCCGGGGAGAAAGCGACGGGCAATGCCTACGATCACGCCCCGATCGAAACCTGTTGCACAATCGCCTGGGCCGCAATGAGCGTGGAAATGCTGAAGATGACCGGCGATCCGCTGGTTGCAGACGAGCTGGAGCTTTCCACGCTCAATTCGGTTGCCGGCAGCCATTCCGCAACCGGCCGCTGGGCGACGTACGACACTCCCATGAGCGGTGTCCGGTGCGCGAGCGCTCACAGCATCGTCTTCCAGTCCAGGGAGGGCAGTCCCGAGCTGAATTGCTGCAGCGTGAACGCGGCGCGGGGCTTCGGCATGCTCTCCGACTGGGCACTTATGAAGGATAACCGCGGACTGATCCTCAATTACTACGGCAGTTCCGAGTTCAGGGTGAAGCTGAAGCCAGGCGTGGAGGTTGCCCTGAGGCAGGAAACCGGCTATCCTGTCGAGGGACGGGTGAAGATCACTGTGAGTCCGTCAAAGCCCGCAGCATTTACCCTCAAACTCAGGATTCCGCAGTGGTCGACAAACACCACTGTGGCTGTGAACGGGCGAAAGCTTCGCCAGGCGGAGCCGGGACGCTATTGCGCGATCGATAGGACATGGAAAGCGGGAGACAGCATTGCGCTCGAACTCGACATGTCGCTGCACACCTGGCCCGGCAAGCGCGAATGCACCGGGCTTGCTTCGCTGTTCCGGGGGCCGCTCCTGCTTGCGTATGACCATCGGTACAACCTGGACAACGCTCCGAAGACGCCGGCGGTCCGCGATGTGCAGAAATGGGATGCCGTAACCTGCATGCTCGATGTGCCGCCTTTCGACGCCCGCAGCCTTGCCCCGCGCCGGGCGAGTTGGCATCAATGGCTGCCGCCGCTGATTCTGCTCGAGTTTCGTGCCGCACGAGGCAAAATAGTCCGCTTGTGCGATTTCGCAAGCGCGGGAGCTGCAGGCACGCCATACCGGTCGTGGCTGCCCGTGCTGAATTGCCCGTGCACGCCTGCGTTCAGCAGGGAGAGGCCGCTGCGCACGGTCTCGCTGTGAGCCGGGCGGGGTCTCATAGTGGTCCACATGCCGCCTGACGTGCAGATCGACAGCAAAAAGAGGGCCCGCCCGCGCCTTTCTCACTTGATCCTGCGGTTTTCAGAACAGAAAATGGGCATTCGTCGACAGGAGTATGCGATTGCAGGGAAGCTCTTTCCTTTCCGCCGCAGGAGGGATTGACTGTCATGCGCGACCGTTGATCGACGCAGCGGCGCAAGAGATCGATCCGGGGCCTGAATTGGCGGAGAACATACAACTATAGGGAATTGAGGCAGAACGTTGCGAAATGATGGCGGAGAGGGCGGGATTCGAACCCGCGGAGGGGCATAACCCCTCACTGGCTTAGCAAGCCAGCGCTTTAGACCACTCAGCCACCTCTCCGCACTTCGAATGTGCGCGTGCGCCCGGAACGGGCGAACGCCGCCGAATGGTTACTTCTGAGATTATACGACAAATCCGCCGGCGTTTCAAATGGATTTTTTCCGTTGACTTCGGCATGTCGAACGGGCAAGATATATTCCGGCCGCCGTTTGACAACGGCGCCGCTGACATTGCAACATTCAGAATCACACATACGGAGGTGAAATGGGCGCACAACGCAACTACCTCGCACTCGATCTCGGGGCCGAAAGCGGACGCGGCCTGCTGGGCACGTTCGACGGCCGCAAACTGTCCTTGCGCGAAATCCACCGCTGGCCCGAGGCAAACGTCAGGCTGCTGGGCCGCCTCTACTGGGACCTGCCCAGCATCTTCGCGAACCTGAAGGAAGCAGTCGGCCGGGCCGCATCGGCTGCAGACAATCTCCGCAGCATCGCCATCGACACCTGGGGCGTTGATTTCGGCCTCCTCGCCGGCGATTACCTCGTCGGCAACCCATTCCACTACCGCGATTCGCGCACCGACGGCATCATGGAAAAAGCATTCGAGCGGCTGCCCCGGCGCGAAATCTTCGAAGCCACCGGCCTCCAGTTCATGCAGATCAACACCATCTTCCAGTTGTACACGATGGTGCTGGAAAACTCGCCCCTGCTGAATGCGGCCGATACGCTGCTGATGATGCCGTCGCTGCTGAGCTTCTTCTTCACCGGCCGCAAGGTCGACGAGCAGACGGCCGCATCCACCTCGCAACTGCTCGACCCACGCACCAGGCAGTGGGCCAGGCCGCTGTTCGACAGGCTCGGCGTTCCTTTCGCAATCGCGCCCGAGCTGATCGCGCCCGGCGAGGTCATCGCCGGCATACGAGCAGACGTGGCCGACGAGATCGGAGCAGCGGCAATCCCCGTGGTGGCCGTGGGCAGCCACGACACAGCCAGCGCAGTTGCCGCCGTCCCCGCCGAAGCCGGAAGCTGGTGCTACATCTCGTGCGGCACCTGGTCCCTGATGGGAATCGAGGCAAGCGAACCGATCGTCAACAACAAGGTGCTCGAGTACAACTACACCAATGAAGGCGGCGTAGGCGGCACCACGCGCTTCCTCAAGAACATCATGGGCCTGTGGCTGGTGCAGGAATGCAGGCGGCAGTGGGAGAAGGACGGCAGCCCGCTCGCATACGATCAGATGGCCGCGATGGCCGCCGAAGCCCAGCCGATGCGCTGCTTCGTAGACTGCAACAGCGACGATTTTCTCGCACCGGGCGACATGCCCGCGCGCATCGTCGGCTTCTGCCGGAAAACCGGCCAGCAGATTCCGCAGGACAAGGGGCAGATCATCCGCTGCGCGCTCGAGAGCCTCGCGCTCACCTACCGCAGATCGCTGGCCGTGCTCGAGGAAATCACCGGCGGCAGGATCGACACCATCCACATGGTGGGCGGCGGCACACAAAACGAACTGCTATGCCAGTTCGCCGCCGATGCCTGCAACCGGCCGGTCGTGGCCGGGCCGGTCGAGGCGACAGCCATCGGCAATCTGTTGACGCAGGCGGTGGCACTGGGCGACCTCAACGCCGCCGAGGTGCGGGAAGTGGTCCGAAGCTCCTTCTCGCCCATCCATTACAAGCCTCAAGACACCACGAAATGGGACGCCGCATGGGAGCGCTTCCAGAAAATCTGCAAGACGTAGCATCGCCGCCGCAGAATTTCCGGGAAAACTGCGAACGCCCCGCGCCGCCTGCCGACGCGGGGCGTGCAGGATTCGGCTACACATCCCCCGGAAGAAGCGGGTCAGCCGCCCTCGCCGGCCAGCTTCGCGGTCGCGATGCGCTTCGCCTCGATATAGCGCTGCCCCTGCTGCTGCGTCTTCTCGTCGGTGAAGGTACTGCGCGCCAGCGGAAAAATCACATCTTCTTCGCTTTGCAGATGGCGGTTCATAATATCGCTGAAAACCCTGAACGTCGCGATCCAGCGGGTGTCGGCGGGCCGAGTCTGCTCGACGCGTTCCAGCATAAAGCGCATCGCCATGTGCTCCTCGAGCGCCTCGAACGCGAGGTTGAACTCGTCGACATCTATCAGGTCCAGGTACAGCGTCTCCTCTTCGGCCTCCATGTGGATTGTAAGGTCGCGGCCGAAAATGCGGCGAAGCTCCGCGCGCTCATCGACATCCCCGGCGGCGGTGGCAAGAAGCTGAGCCATCATCTGCTTCAGATTCACGTGGTCAACATCGATCAGGTCGAACAGGTTCATAGCGCCCCCCTTCAGTTCGGCAGGCCCGGCGGCCTCAGTCAATGAAACCGACGAGCCGGTCGATTCGGCGCCTCCGAAGAAAAACAGACCGGGTCGGTTTCCGTGGGATGTGGTACTTCTTTCCATCGAGGGAACTGCAGTTCCAACAGAAAATGAGGCCCAGCTCGTGTAGGGGCGGGCCCCCGTTGCCCGCCCGTCTTCTGCGGGAGCTTATGATGGTAAGGAGAAATTCGAAGATGCGGGCGGGACGCCCGCGATCCCAGGCGGCCGTCCGCCTCCGCCGGCAATCTTCGCGGTCGCGACGCAGTTCCAACAGAAAATGAGGCCAGCTCGTGTAGGGGCTTCGTGCAGGGGCGGGTCTCTGTGCCCGCCCGTCTTTTGCGGGGGCTTATGATGATGAGGAATGCGCGTGTTGCACGGCCCCATGGCCGTGGCTGAAGTCTGCCGCCCTTGCGGGCTTGTAAGGAGGGGAATATTGAAGGATGCGGGCGGGACGCCCGCGATCCCAGGCGGCCCGCCGCGGTAGGGGCGGCTCTTCGTGGCCGCCCAAGCCAAGGGCCGCACAGGTCGCGAAGATTTCGCCACCGGCCGGTAGGGGCAGGGCTTGCCCTGCCCTCTTTGCCCGTGCCGGAATTAAAAATTCATACCAACGCCCAGAATGTAGGTTATATCCTCCTTCTCGTTGCCGGCGGCGGGCGTGGCGTCGTAGTTGAACACCACCTTGAAGCTGGCAAACATGCTGCCGGTGAGCGTGGCCCTCAGTTCCGCGTCTGTCATCAGGTAATAATCGGAAAGATCGGAAACGGCCGGGAAGATGGTGAACTCGTGGATGAACATCAGCTTCGGATTCATCTTGGCATCGAAATGGTAACCAAGCCTGACCGACACCTCCTCGTTCCTTTCGTCGGCCTCGTCGTACTTCTCGCCTAGCCAGGAAAGGCCGGCTTCTGTCGAGAAATTCCGCCGATCGGTTTCCAGCCATTGATAGCCGGCGCCGGCGCCGACTATCGTGCGGTAAGCGAGGTCGGCAATGCGGTCCTTCTCGTGGCGCCCGCTGAGGAAGGTATACAGCTTTTCCGATACGAAATAGTCATACTTGGCGTCGACCCACCATGCGTCTTTGGTGGTCGTTTTCTCGCCGGTGTCGGGATCTTCCTGCTCGCCGAACATATACGCCGCCTTGACGGTGGTGCGGTCGTCCTCGCTGCGGCGCGACGCAACGGCGGAGATGTTCGCATCGAGCGTCTTCGTATTGCCGTCGGTTTTGGTGACGCCCGCGGTGACGTTGCCGGTCCATTTCACCGGCGGCTTTGCGGGCGGGTTGATCGCCGCAATGCTCGCGGCCGAAATCGCCTGCGCCTGTATACCCTCGCCGCCGGGAATGGCAAACAGGCCGTCGTCGCTTCTCAGCGCCTGCTGAACGAGCACCGTGCCGTCGATCAGGTGGATCGTGATCGGCTGATCGGTTGCGAGCGACTGCACGCTGTCCATCTTCACGGCCACGTCGCCGGCCGCTTCAGTTGCGATGGTCAGGCTGCCGCCGAGCATCTGTTTGAGAGTCCCCGTGAGCCTGTCGCCGTTCTTGAGAATCACCTCGTCGGCGCACACTCCGCCGGCGATGCTGCATACCAGGCAAACGATAACTATTCTGCTGCTCATTTCGATGGTCCTTTACGAAAACCTTCGTCAGAATCCGGCACGGCCAGCGGGTGGAATTGGCGGCCGATGCGGTTAATGTAGCAGATGGCAGGGCAAAAGGCAAGCGCTTATCAGCTAGGGAGACGGCGGCCGCCCCGCACCGGCAGGTGTGTGTAATTGCCCCCGGCAATGCTCTTGATTTTCTATCCTTCTAAGAATATACTATTTATCGAATATATTTCTGCGCACAAGACTTGTGCGGAGTAGTCACGACCAAAATCGGCGGCAGAATAGGGCAAAGCGGAGGCATCTATGAGTATGAATTCCGGCTCGCAGCATCCGGCAACAATCGTCATCGTTGGAGGCGTGGCAGGCGGCGCATCATGCGCCGCGCGGATGCGGCGCCTGCACGAAGACGCCCAGATCATCATGTTCGAACGCGGCGAGCACATTTCCTTCGCCAGTTGCGGAATTTCTTACTACCTCAGCGGTGAGATCCAGGAGCGCCGCAAACTGCTCATCCAGACTCCCGAACGCTTCAACGCTCGATTCAACGTCGATGTCCGCACCAGGAGCGAGGTGATCGCAATTCACCGGGCGACGAAGTCGGTGGAGGTGCTCGACCACAAGACCGGCCAGCAGTACAGACAACACTATGACAAGCTGGTACTCTCGCCGGGCGCGGCGCCCGTCAGGCCGCCATTGCCCGGAATCGACGGTAAGCGAGTTTTCTTCCTCCGCAGCATCGAAGACGCAGACCGGATCAAAGCCTACGTGCAGGACGCGTATCCGCGGTCGGCAGTCGTTGTCGGGGGCGGATTCATCGGTCTCGAGATGGCCGAAGGGCTGCGGAACCTGGGCTTGGACGTCACACTCGTGGAAATGGCCGGCCAGGTAATGCTGCAACTGGACGAGGAATTGGCCGAGTTTGTCCATCAGCACCAGTAGTGTCCGGTTGTTGATTTCGATCTTGGTGCTAACTCCAGTGCTTACAACCAGTTGCGAATGAAAATGAGT
>Ga0307378_10005912_pt1 | contig 16896 bp, 9 predicted proteins | sample UN1MG_FD_202238 | JGI IMG/M metagenome (GOLD analysis project Ga0307378, IMG submission 202238) | Soil microbial communities from Risofladan, Vaasa, Finland - UN-1 | ecosystem: Environmental > Terrestrial > Soil > Coastal area > Acid sulfate soil | place: Finland: Risofladan, Vaasa | collected... | reverse complement strand
TGTCCTGTGGAATGCACAAGAAGAGGCTCTCGCTGCTTCCCGTGCGCCAATCCATCTGGCATATTGCCATAAGTGTGGATTAATTTACAATATTGCATTTGACCCGAAACTCGTGGAATATTCTCCAGCTTATGAGAATTCTTTGCATTTTTCTCCGCATTTTCAAGAGTATGCTCAGGATTTGGCTCAAAGGCTTATCCGGAAATATCAACTGCGAAATAAAGATATTATTGAAATTGGCTGTGGCCGGGGAGATTTTTTGGCTCTGCTCCAGAAACTCGGGAACAACCGTGTCCTGGGCTTCGACCCAAGCTATACACCTGAGAGAACCACGGACAACTCAGAAAATTTGGTTGTCACAATCATTCCCGAGGTCTATTCTGACATACATGTCAAGTATCCGGTCGATTTTATCTGTTCTCGACATGTACTTGAACACATTGACAAACCTCTTGATTTCTTGAAATCCATTCGCAATACAATTGGCGGGCGGTTTAACTGTATTGTTTACTTTGAGGTACCAAATGCACTGTGTACTTTTAAGGACACTGGAATCTGGGATATTATTTATGAGCATTGCTCATATTTCACCTCAAAGTCGTTAACCAACCTTTTTGTACGGGCTGGTTTTGAGCCGATTAAGGTTGCCGAGCAGTATGACGGCCAGTTTCTTACCATTGAGGCTCAACCCGGAACCAGTGACACTGTATCCGATTATGAGCATGTTTTCCCAAATGTCGATACCTTGGTTAGAAAATTTCAAAATGCCTATCAGGAAAAAATGGCCTTATGGAAGCGTACACTTTCGCATCTCAAGAAACAGGGCAAACGCATCGTGCTTTGGGGCGCGGGCTCCAAAGGTGTTACTTTCCTAACCTCGCTGGATGTTTCTCATCTGCAGATAGAATATATTGTTGATCTCAATCCATACAAGCAGGGGCAATTTGTTGCCGGTACGGGACAGCAAGTCATTGCCCCTGGTTTACTTAAGGAATACCAACCGCAGGTAGTCATCATTATGAATCCCATTTACCGCGCTGAGATTCAGCAGATGCTTAAAAGCCTTGGTATTGGAGCTGAGCTACTTATTGCATAGGGATGCTCTGTGTACAAATTCTGAAATCTGTGTTGTAGGCAAACGGATATAAGATACAAGGAATGCATAAGCAATCTGTCAAAAAACAAAATATAAAAGCCATCATACTTGCGGGTAGCCGTGATTTTGGCCGGTGTCCATTGGCATCTCATTTGCCTACAGCTTTATGGCCGGTTGCAGGGAAACCGGCTTTGGAACAACTTCTTCGGCATTTGTCCCGTCAAGGTGTAAAACAAGCTACAGTTTGTTCGAACGGTGATGCCGAGTTTTTGCAAAGTTCAATTGGTTGCATGAATTCTCTGCAACTGAAATTCCTTGATGAACCTTTGCCTGTTGGTACGGCAGGATGTATCCGAGACGCGGCTGATGGTGACACCGATGCATTATTTCTGATACTGCCAGCTGGGCTTACCTTACCGCCGAATATCGACATGCTCATACAAGCCCACCGAGCGGGCAAATCTTGTTTAACGGTTATGTTAAAAGCCGATTCCGAAGATGCTATACAGACAAACCATACATCGGGCATTTATATCTGTGAACCTGCAGTTCTGGAATTCATACCTGAGCAGGGTTACTGTGATATAAAAGAAACCCTGATTCCTAATATGTTACGCCAGGGCAGAACTATACATGTTGCAACACTTCCTAAACCGGTTGGGAACTTTCGGGATAGGGCTACGTATTTGACCGCAATTGCAAGTTACCTTGATAATACCCCAAAACTAAGTGCTGATTTAAAACTGTGCAGACGTAATGGTGCTGGAGTTATATGGACTGGAGCTGATGTCGGACTTGACCCGAGTGCAAAAATTTATGGCCCCGTTGTTATTATGGATGGTGCTACACTTGCACATGGCGCACTTATCTTTGGACCAACCATAATTGGGCGAAATGTAAGTATCGGCCGGGATAGTGTTATAGTAAATAGTGTGCTATGGGACAGTGCGCGAGTGGACAAAAACAGTTGTCTTGAGCAATGTGTGATTGATTATAATGCGGCTGTGCCTGCCAATACTATTGCAGAACAAGAATCAATACCATTTAAACCTCAGGGAATTTTGGAAAGTTCGATAAGCAGGTTATTGAATGTCCTGAAAAAACATTCAAACAGATTGCAGCACATATTCCTGCTACAAGTAGGTAATATAAATGAAATATTTCCGATTTGGGTGCAATCTCGCAAGAGAAGCTTCTTGCTTTGGCTTGCAACCGTCCTTGTCCTGACCGCTTTTTTCTGGTCTTACTGGCCAGGTCTTATGGATCTTTGGAGCATTTGGCAGCGAAGTGATGAATACTCCAGCGGTCTTTTAGTTCCTTTTCTGGCCGTTTATATTTTGTGGTCGAGACGTCATGAAATTGCATTGTACCGTATAGGGCCTTCTGTTTGGGGTATATTTGCTTTTCTGGTGGCCCAGGGTATCAGAATTTTCGGATTATTCTTTCTATATGGTTCGGCAGAAAGATTGTCCATTGTTTTGAGTGTTGCTGCATTGGTGTTGCTGTTGTTTGGTTGGCAGTTTTTCCGAAAAGTTGCTACGGTATTATTGTTCTTATGTTTAATGCTGCCTTGGCCAAATAGAGTTCAGGCTGCCGTCTCACTGCCCCTGCAGCGCTGGGCCACTTCATCATCCGTGTTTTGTCTGGAGATGCTTGGCTATCCGGTTGTACAGGAGGGTAATGTTATCCATATTGGCAGGGCAACCGTAGCTGTTGCTGAGGCGTGTAACGGCTTGAGAATGATTACGGCCTTTTTCGTAATTAGTGGATTGGTTGTTTTTCTTGTAAAGCGGGCATGGTGGGAAAAACTCATTATTCTTGCATCAAGCTTGCCTATAGCTATACTTTGCAACTCTGTCCGATTAACACTCACAGCGGTTGCTTTTACTGTGCTCAATGGTGAATATTGGGAGAGAATTTTCCATGACTTTGGTGGATATGCAATGATGCCATTGGCCCTTGCAGCGGTGGTTGCTGAACTCTGGCTTTTAACAACACTTACAACGCTTCCGATGAAAAAAGAAGCAATAATAATTGAACGGCAAAAATGTTGATTAATGTTAATAATATGTAAATGAAAGAGGGGTAGAAATGAATGATTTAGAAAAATATAAGGGGCAGGTAATTGAACAAAGACCTCTTAACTTTGAAATGCCGTCCGAATCGGGTCCTCAAACCGCCTCCAGCTTGATTGTTGCAATACTTCGCCGTTGGTACATTGTACTGTTGGTAGTTTTCGTAATGCTCGCAATTGGAATACCGGCAATATGGTTCTCCATCGAACCGGTCTATGAGGTAACTGGTGCTATAAGAGTTGCCCCTATTCTGACAAACATCATCACAGGCGAAGCAGACAGAGGGGAAATATCAAATTATCAGAGCTTTATGAATACTCAGGCTGAAATGGTCACAAGTACTCAGGTGGTGCAGAGGACAACAGATGATTTAATTGATAAGAACTTGACTCTTTTTGAAAGTGAACCAAACGGTTTTTTCGCAAAATTAAAACGAAAGTTAAACAATAGCAAAACAAAGCCTGACTTAGCAGAAATATTGAAACAGATGATATCTAATGGGGTTATCACGGCTGTCGCTGACCGTCAAACCGAGTTTATAAGGGTAACTATGAAAAGCACAAACCCGCAGGAAGCGCAGCAGATTGTGGACGCTTTTATCAGGGCCTATATGGCCGTTGAGGTTTCCAGTTCCACCCAGGGCCAGGACCGTAACCTCACCGTTCTTGAGAATGAACGTAAGGTTCTCGCCGAAAAATTACAAAGACAGCGTCAAACAATAACTCAATTAGCGCAAGAATATGGAACTGTAACCTTGGATGGCCGGCAGGATATGATGTTGCAGCGTGTTGCGAGCCTGTTAGCCGAACTCACAAGGATAGAAGCACGTAGAATTAACCTCGAAGCTCAGGTACAATTACTCCAACAGGCCAATAAGGAGGCTATTGCGCCTGAACAATTGATGAGAATGCGCCAGGAGTATATAAATAATGACCCAACTCTACAGGTTTTGACCGGGAATATCGCTCAATTAGACCAGGAATTCATCGTTGCGCGGCAGACTTTAGCCCCAACAAATCCAGAACTCAAACGCAGAGAAGAATTGCTACAGGCGTTGAGAGCACGTCTTGAGGAGCGAAAGCAGGAAGCGAGCCAAACGTTCGATGATTTGATAGCAAGTGAACTTATAAAAGCTGGCAATCAAAAGCTTGTTAACACACAGGCCGAGTTAGAACAGACCGTAGCGTATGAAACACGTCTTCGAGAAATACTCGCTAAAGAGGATAGTCAAACAATAGGGCTTGGCCGTAAACAGTTGACAATTCAGGATTTGCAGTATCAATTAGACCTCGACAAAGAAATGTATGATACAGTACGCCGGCGTATAAAAGAATTGGAAATGGAACGAAAGCGCCCGGCAAGGGTTTCTGTTGCTTATAATGCTGACATTGTTTCTGTCCAGGATAAACGTGTCAAATATACAATGGCTCTTATGTTCGGCGCAACGGCCTGCGGAATGCTATTGGCTTTACTCAGAGACAGGGCGGACTTGAGCTTACGCACACCCGATGATGTGGCCAAGCGAATTGGTATCCGGATAATCGGAACTACCACCAGTTCGCACCCCTTCAAAAGAGCTCTTTTCTTAAAACAGGTGGCTGAAGACTACCAGACTATTCGTGCCAACCTGGGATTACTTGATGGTGGAACAATGCCCAAAAAGTTGGTTGTTACAAGCCCTGGAACGCAAGATGGCAAAACTACCTTTGCTATCAACCTGGCCACAAGTATGGCCAGAACGGGAAAGAAAGTTCTGCTGATAGATGGTGACTTGAGAAAACCTGATGTTGCACATCTGTTGAAGCTGCCGAAGAGCTTAAGAGGTTTGCTGGAAGTGTTCCTCGGACAAAAGTTTGAAAAGGCTGTTTATTCTGTACCTTCAGCTGGCCTTGATGTACTTGTACCTGGTTCTTGCGATACAGCCGATGCCTGCGAATTGTTAGCTTCACCACAAACAGCTCAGAATATAAAGATGGTCAGTCGAAACTATGACCATGTGATTATTGATACACCTCCCATACTGGCCTTTCCAGATGCACTGCTCTGGGCCAGAATTGCAGATGCGGTTATATTGGCAAGTTTCGCAGGTCATACTACCGCACCCGATCTTAGGGAAGCAAAGGACAAACTCGCCCAGATAGATGTTAGCGTATTGGGAACAGTTCTGAGTAATGTAAGAGTTGGTCATGGTTACTATCGTTATGGATATAATTACTATTCAAGAGATGGCCAAAGAAAAGGAAAACCCGGAAAAACTGACCCCAGACTACTCCTTCCTATGCAGGAGACCCGGGATGATACCAACCATTCCAGCTCTTGAGATAAATTGACCTGCTGAAAATTAGCAAACAAACATTAGTGCGTAACCTAACAATGAAACTAATTATAATGCATAAAAACAACAGCTCTGAAACCGGTGCAGATAAAGGCCTGCTTCGATTTGCTGTCTTGAATGAGCCTGTTGCGAGTGTTATTTTCGATGGGTTGAACAAAAATTTACAGTTGAAAGGCGATGGGAACATTCTACTCGCCATTCCACGAAAATGGGATGTTGAATCTTCAACGACCTTACCTGAGATAGAGCGTTACGATAAATATATTCCGCTTTCCTATAACCATCTACAACTAATGAAACGAAACTGCTGGTTCGTGATTTCCAATGGACGATTTGCTACACAAATTAATAATTATTTGCTTTACAAGGTCTTGGCCGATATCCCGGCAGATGTGGTGGCTGTTAATGTCGAGCCACGATTACTGCCGTATTGTGAAAAATTGCTCTTCACATCTGATAGCAAAGTTGCCGGTTTTCGTCGGCTGTATTCCGATTCCTCTCGACTTGTACCTTTCCCTCTTAATTGGCCTCATCATATTTTTATTAAAACTGATATCTTAGACCGAGTTTTGGCTGACCATACTTTGCCGCAGGCTTTTTCTGATTTTTTAAAAATTTGCTACTCATACGACTTGACCTTGCGAGCAATCAGCATTGGAGGCTCCATCTTGGATTTAGACACGGAGGAAGGTTTGCTGGGCTTTGTTTATGCCGGATTCAAGTCTTCTCAAACGAAGAGTACTTATGCAAAAAATAACTCTCGAAACAAAATCCTGGGCGCTGATACCGTCAATGTATCTGACAGCGTCAGATTATTTGGGAAAATATTGTTTGGGAAAAATGTTAATATCGGTCAAAATGCAATTATAATAGGACCAACTATCATTGGTAACGATGTTAGAATTGCAAAGGGAGCTGTTGTCAGGGCCTCAATCCTTGGTACTGGTGTTTCGGTGCCTCGCAATTATCTTCTCCAGAACAGAGTTCTTATTAGCTCGCGACACCCTCAAAAACAGACCAATCGGATTAAAACAAGCCGAATAACAACAAAAGCAATTGGTGCAGCTTTCCAAAAAAATTTCTATACAAACAATTTCCGAACCTGGCCGAAATTCTCCTATGCTGGGTGTTTTAAAAGAATTATCGATATTGTTACTGCCATAACTGTGCTGGTCCTTTTTGCACCTGTCTTTCCGATAATCGCCATTGTTATAAAACTAACTTCTCCTGGACCTGTATTCTTCAAAGACTCTCGACAAGGATTGCACGGCAGAGTATTCAACTGCCTCAAGTTCAGGACTATGCTATTCGGTGCTGATAAGATACAGGATAAATTAAGAGTCTTAAATCAGGCCGATGGCCCACAATTCAAAATGGCCGATGACCCGAGACTTAGTGTTGTCGGTAAGTTTTTGAGAGACACATACATAGACGAAATACCCCAGTTTCTTAATGTGCTGGCCGGCCAGATGAGTGTTGTTGGTCCGAGGCCTTCTCCTGAAAGCGAAAATACTTTGTGTCCATTCTGGCGGGATGCTCGACTTTCGGTTCGTCCGGGCATCACCGGTCTTTGGCAGGTTTGCAGAACACGCCAGCCAATGAAGGACTTTCAGGAATGGATACATTACGATACAAAATATGTTAGAAACCTCTCACTAAGGATGGACTTGTGGATAAGTTGGCAAACTCTGAAAAAAATGATCGGCAATTTCATCGGGCAGTTCTAAAAATTCTCTGTATAAATTAGAAGGGATTGGCGATGCCGAGAAGATACTTTAACTGGAAATTGGCAATAGTTTTGCTAATTGGTTTTGCTGTTTTAATCCTAACCGCTTTCACACTGCGCCAGTGGCGCAGAAGCCACAGAGCTAATCGCGGTCTTGACCTTGGTATTAGCGCGTATAACGAATATAGATGGGAAGAAGCTGCGAAAAATTTGGGCAGCTATCTTGCTGTTGAACCGAGTGATGTTTCGGTGCTTCTTAAATATGCTGATGCGCAACTTAACATCAGGCCTCTCAATCGCAACAATGTTCAGCAGGCTATGTTGGCATATCGAACTGTTTTGAGAATAGAAAAAAGCAATTCCAAAGCCGCTGGTCAGCTTACGGGAATTTATTTAACAATGGGTATGCCAGGAGAGGCCGAGTTAATTGCCACCCGAGCACTTGAGGCAAAAAGGTCACCAGAAATACGGAGAATGTTAGCAATTGCTTTTGCCAATCAGAGAAAATTTAAAGAGGCAGCAAGAGAATTGAAAAGTATTATTGAGGAACATCCCGACCAAATATTAGCTTATGACGCATTAGGCAGGCTCATTGACCAGCGTCCGGAAGATTTCTCGCAAGTTCCTCAATATTGGTTCGATGAAGCTGTGAAGAACAATCCATCCACAGCAGAGGCTTACCTTATTCGGGCGGCATATCATTTAAGGCATAACCATAGACCCGAAGCATTGGCTGATTTATTGCAAGCAGAACAAAAGGATTTATCTGATACAGCTATAAGACTACGACTTGCTGAACAATTCATTAATGCAAATGAACTGAGCAAAGCACAAAAGCACCTTGATGCTGTTCATCTTTCCGAACCGGTCAACCAAACCCTTTGGAAAACTTCGGCTCAGCTTGCACTGAAGTCAAATTCAAAACCTATAATGCTAAAAGTGGCTGAAACCGGTTTAAACGAGCTTGCCTCTCAACCTTGGGATTTTATGCCTACCGCTGCCGAACTATATATTAAATCTGATGACTTTGACCACGCTGGTGACTGTATCTCCAGGATGCGTCAAAAGGATGTTGCCCCTGCAGCAACTGCATTCTTGGAAGGTCTTCTCGCCAATAGGAAAGGTCAGGGTTATGAAGCGTTTAAACACTGGCACCGCTCTATTCAATTGGGTTACGATTCCCCGCGAATCCGATTGGCTATGGCATCGGTTCTGTATCGTTTAGGTGACGGACAATCGGCGCTGTGTCAGTTAAAAACCCTTGTCTCTGAACGACCTGATTTCTTCGAAGGACGTTTAGCCCTTGCAAGATTGTTGGTCAAGACCGGAAACTGGACTGAAACAGTAGAACAGGCTCGTATTGCAATGCAACTTTCTCCTGATAGTGCTGAGGCAGCTTTGCTGTATATACAAGCCCAGATACAACTGCTTGCAGAAAAACAAACAGGCAAAGATTCACCACTCTGGCAGGACATAGAAGACCACTTGACTAAATTGGAAAGTGCAACTAATGCTGCCCTTGGTGTAAAGCTTTTGCAGGTTCAGCTTGAGATTCAGCGGAGTAATTTTGTCGGAGCCGAAGCCTTAATAACTGAATTAAAGCAAACCTATCCCTCACAGGTAAAAGTTGCGATGGCCGAAATTGGGCTGTTTCGTGCCATGGGCAAGATGGATAATCTGGAAGTTAAGTTACAGGATATCATAGAAAAATTTCCGAACTTTTCTGAGCCTGTCGAACATCTTGCAGTTTTGTTGGACCAGCAGAATAAACGGGAAAAATGCGAAGGTATTATTAAAGATGCTTTATCGCGTATGGAACAGCCCATTCACTTGAGAGAATTATCAATTCTTTTAGCTGACTTTTATGACAGGTGGGGCAGGGAACAGGAAGCCTGCGAATTGCTTACCTTGCTTGCGGAAAAACTACCAAATGAAGTTTCTGTTAAACGGCGGCTCTTAAAATGTGAGCAGGTTGTGAAAGACCAGAAAAAGGCACAGCGGCTTGTTAACGAGATTAAGTTTCTGGAGGGTGAAAAAGGCTGGCAGTGGCGGTGTGAGCAGGCTAAAATTTGGCTCGCAAAGGACGATTTTGAAAGCTCATATCCACAGATTATTTCAATTCTTAAAGAGAATTTGCTGGCAAATCCGGATGACCAGACCAGTCGAATGCTTCTGGCCAAAACTTACGAAAAGGCAGGGCAATTGCAGCTTGCCATTTCAACTTATGATGAAGCGTTGAACCGCTCACAGTGGGATGTTCGCATAGTCGTTCCTGTTCTTACTGCTCTTTACAGAGCAAATGAATACGACAGGGCGGACGAAGTTCTTCACCGCCTGACTGATGAAAATCTCTTCCACCCCGACCTTGAAAAATTAGAATTGAAAAGCCATCTTCGACGTGGTGAATTGAAATCGGCCGGTGATATTTTGGAGAACTTATTGGTTGATGACCCAAACAACACATCTATGCGCCTAACTCTTGCGATGCTCAGGATGAGGCAAAATAAGTTTACAGAGGCAGAACGGATACTGAGAGAATTAAAAATTCGGGAACCAAATTCAATGCCGATAACTATTGCGCAAATTCAGTTGAGTATTCATCAGAACAGACCGGAGAAGGCATTAGGACTTTGTGATGAAATAATTGACAGGCTTAACAACGCATTAACTTACATTATTCGTGCTAAAACATTCACTTCATTGAAACGGACAGATAGGGCGATAGAGGACTTTGAGCATGCTGTAACTATCGAACCGGACAATGTCGAAGCGTGGGTGGCCTGTAGTAACTTTTACCTTTCGATAGGCCGGAAGGATAAAGCCGTAGCCTACATACAACAGGCGCTATCACTTGCCCCTGACAGTCTATTAATTCAAAAACGTGCCATTTCGTTGTTTTTAGCATCGGACAATGCCCACTTGGTCAGTCAGGGAAGGAACATTCTTAACGAAGCTCTAAAATTGAATCCTGAAGATATTGATTTGCGTTTGTTCAGAGCACGTTTGCTGATCGCCGAAGGAACGGCTCCCGCAATTGAAAATGCTGAGCGGATTCTTCAAAAAATAACAGAAGACCGGCCTAAAACTGTTGAGGCTTGGGTATTGTTGGGAGGAATTTCCCTCAGTCAGGGACAGCCTGGAAAAGCCATAGATATTGCGCTGAGAGGCCTGGTACAGAGGCATAATCATAAATCCTTGCTTTTGTTAAAAGCCAGGGCAGAAGCCACAAGGTCTCCAGCCGTGGCGATTCTAACTCTAAAGGCGCTGCAGGAACTTGACCCGAACAATGCTGATATTGCGGTACTTCTTGCTGAAACATATAACAAGGCAGGTGAACCTGAAAAAGCTGTAAATCTTCTCAAAAAACAGCTCCTCTCTTGTAGCGGTACTCTTGACGAGCGGAAAGTAAATATCGCTATAGCGGTAGCTTTGTCTAAAAATGGAGACAAACGAGAGGCTCAGGAGACTTTTGATTCACTATGCAATGCTGTTCCTGATGACCCTGCTCCTTTATTGGCGCAGGTTGAACTGCTAAAGGAAGAGGAACTTTGGGACCAATTAAGGACAAAGACCGTTGATTGGTATCAAAAACACCCGGAGGATATTTATACACCCAATAAGATTGCTAATGACTTGGTAACTTGTCAGAACATTCAGGCTAAAAAAACAGCCGAAGACTTACTCCGCAAAATTCTGGACCGCAACCCTGATTCTCTCCAGGTAATGAACACCCTTGCGGTGCTGCTGCAAACGACCGGACGTTCTGTAGAATCGGCTGCACTCTACCGGAAAATTCTCACTCTTCAACCTGATAATGTAATCGCCATCAATAATCTGGCATGGATACTCTGTGAAGAACTGGGACAATATCAGCAGGCGCTTCAGCTTGTCCGGCAGGGACTGCAAAAGGCTCCGGATTATGTTGACCTTATCGACACACGGGGTGTTATATATTACCGGTTGGGTGAATATAACAAAGCAATTCTCGATTTCACTCAATGTATAAATTTGTACCCCGCAAGGGCGCCGTCCGTTGTAGCTTCGTATTTTCACTTGGGAAGGGCCTTAATGAGCCTTGGCCAAAAAGATGAAGCTATTGAAAGCTTAAAAAAAACTTTGGATTTGAATAGTGAGATTGGAAACTTGTCTGCAGGGGATTTTACCGAAGCACAGAGGCTGCTTGAAGAGTTATCACAAGGCGTTTAACAATTAAGACTTTAACTGTAGGAGTTTAACAATGCGTCATCCACAACACTCAGAAAATGAGAAGGATGTTAGGGCTGAGGAATCTCTTTTTCAGTCGCCGCGAGTGGCTCTGCTTGATGAAAACCATTGGTCTTACATTCAGAGACGCTACCATTTGAGCCCGAGAGAGATTCAGGTTGCTAAGCTTGTTTGTCAGGGTTTCAGCAACGCTGAGATAGCAAAGGTTTTGAAAATAAAGCCGGGCACCGCAAAAACTCATTTGCGAAATATTTACCGGAGAATCCGCTCAAAAAATAAAATTGCGATGCTCCTGAAGTTTCTCCACGTTGCCACTAAATTCTCTGCCATCTCTGGTATTACTCCTCCTATTCCTGTTATTGGAATAGAAAAACCTGTAAAAAAACCACTTTCTTTAGAGCAAGTACATAAGGAAGAAAAACAAACACAATAGCTTCTGATTGCTTATGAACTCTTTTTATATCTCCTGTTCTTATATTTTCATCATAACTGATTACAAAAATGTATGGATTTTTTCATTACCACTTTTAGGATAATCCATTAGTGGTAGATAGTCCTTTCTTAATGTCATACTTGAAAAGCAGTAAAATATTCATTTTTTTTAATTTTTTAGCATTTTGTTCTTGACTTATCACAAAGAGTTTATACTATTAGTAGTAATTGGCAAGGGAGGGATCCTGCCAAAAAGTGCTGAAAATTTGTACTTACCAGCAAAAAACAATAGTTTGATGAAGGCAGAAGTTTATCTTCTGTGCCCACAAATTGTGTGACTTGTGAGCAAGAAGGGTAACTAATGATTTTGCAGAGGAATAAATCCTTCTGGGTAGTGATATTGATATTAGCAGTTGCATCTGCAAATGGTTCCCCTACGGTAAGGACAGAAAATTTTATTACACCGGCCGCACAAACGATGCCGGATGCTACTGATAAAATTTCCTGCATTATCTTCAAGTCTTTTTGTACACGCGATGCTGAACTTGCAAATCTGAGCGCTGAATTTCTACAGCCTCCAACAGACTCTGTTGCCTTGAGCAATATCCATCTGAATTATGTAAAACCTTTGCCCGCTGTACCGACGGCTATAATAATGGCCATGTTTGGTTTCGTCTGTGTTTCTTTGGTTAGGGACCGCAGACTTTGGCTGGTGGCTTTGACCGGTATATTGTCAGTGGGGCACACGGGAATTCAAACTCTTCCTCAATTGTTTCTTCGAATAAGCTACAAAAATCATATACACCAAAAACCTTTTGCACAGCTTGCCTGTTTATATTTAAATGAAAATTCTCACCGGTTGCGTAGTGACATCGATGGCACACAATACATAGGCTTGCTCCATCATCTGGCTGGAATACCGAGGGCAAAGAGCGTTTCGGCAATAATGCAACCAAGGCAGGCGGATGCACTGGCCGGCTGCAGGGAAATATTTGTAAAAGTCTTTGCTTATTCACACAAAAATAAACCATGTTATATATCTGCAATCATATCTCAAAAATGTAGTTTGAATTCATTATTTAAATGCTTGGCTTTCAAGGCCGAGCAGATTGTTTGTTTCTTACCTGCATTTATTTTTGAACAGCTTGCCCGTGGACCTCCTTGTGTTGCTTGAGAAGTCTTTTTCAAACTTTAGGTTTGGAGTGTTTTGGTGAGTACTCTGGCTTTGTTTGTCAGAAATAAATTTAAGGATAATAAGTAAAGATGTTTAAGGATAATAATTATGAAAAAGCTGCTTTTTATATGTGTTCTGGCTGCTTTTTGTAGTCACGCTGCTCTGGCAGGGCCTTCTTTGTATTTCGGTCCGGTTCCGGGCACTGCTTCATGGACTCTTACTGGTGAAGATGGAACTTATGTTATGAGTTTCGACAACATTTATGTGACTTTAACCGACCCTGCAGGTGATGATGTGATTAATGACTTCATTGGTCTGCCGGATATGACACTATCTGACATCGGTATAAGTGGAGGTTTTGTCGTGGGTACTCTTACTCCCGTTTCACAACTTACTATCACCGACGATGAAAGCCAGGATGTAGTAATGACAGCCGACTTAGGCGCTGACTCGCTGATGAAAATCGGCGCGGGTTTTTCAGCCTTCTATATCGAAGAAAGCGACCTGACAAACATCGATGGAACGGAGGGCTACTCTGGTGTAATTGACAGCTTTATCGAAGCTGGTTCATTGGAAGGCCTGTTTGTCGACCTGTATTTTGCCGGTAGCACCTTTGACACTCTTTTCGATAATCTTGAAGTAGTTGCCAATGGTGAGGATGTCAATTTCACCGTAAGCGGCGTACTCTCAGGATACATCTCACAGGGAGGTGTCGCTCACACACCTGCCCCGGGCGCTGTCTTGCTCGGTAGCATTGGTGTGGTCTTTGTCGGCTGGCTGAGAAGAAGAAGGGCACTGTAAGAGGTCGTAAAAAGACCAGGGTTGGGTCTTTTCGCCTGACCTTGGAGAACCGTAGCTGAACTAAGGAGATTGTATGAAAAAGTTGATTTTATTAGCTACTGTGATGACGTTAGCTATGCTCTCAGTGTCTGCAAAGGCCAATGTAACATTATGGCCAAGCGATTCTGACATGTTTGACTTAAACCATAATTCCTACTACATCTGGGCAATATCGCCTTCCCTTGCCGACGGAGAGATAATTACCGAAGCAAGTCTTACTTTCTACTCGATAAACAACAACATGGAACCGGAGGACGATATTATGTATATCAGGCTTTTAGACTATGCTGATGTTGGCTATGCTGTAACCGCTCTTGGTATGTTTCAGGTTCCCCCAGATATTTACCTTGGCTGGGATAACCAGGCGGACGGCGATGCCATGGGCGGATATGGTCAGTCGCTGACAACATTCGAAGATGACAACGCATACTGGAACGGCTGGACTTGGGTAAACCCATCAGAAAATTTCACCTATGACTTCAGCGACAGTGAGGTCGATTTCTTGAACGATTCAATCCAAAATGGTGGTTTTGCTGGCATAGCCATGGATCCCGACTGCTGGTATCGTCGTCCCGAGTATCCTAACTGTTGGATAGGGTTGAATTTGGAAACATGTGTCATTCCGGCACCGGGTGCTGTCCTGTTGGGTAGTATTGGTGTGGTCTTTGTCGGCTGGTTGAGAAGAAGAAGAACGCTGTAACTTTTTTATTGTTTTTAAAAATTTGTTTTTATAACGGGATGGGAGGAAAAATGCCTTTGTGCTCGAGGCCTTTTTCATCCTTAAAGGAGTATAAGAGATGAAAGTATTAAACGTTTCAGTTGGTTTTGTTCTTGTTGTTTTGTTGCTGTTAAACCAATCGCTGCTCGCAATACCTACCTTTCAGACGTACATCGAGGGATCAACGGCAGGAAATGCCGGAGCAGATATGCAGTCTTGGCTTATTACAGACAGTACCTTCAACTTGGTTGTTGTGGGTGCTTATAGTGCCAAGACACAAAGTCTGACGGAAGTCACGCTTTTGCTTTCTGTGCCGCAGGGTGAAACCGGAACTATTTCGATCAGCGGTGCCACATTGCTTACAGACAAGCCGCCGGTGCCGAATGTGGATGGCTACTATAACCCGAACGCCGATGCTGATATAGACCTTCTGACGAATGTCTTGGGAGTTGACGGCTACAGTGATAAAGGTTTTCTGCCTGAGGGTGTAAACTTCAACAACCACTATCCATTCCAAGAAGGTGTTTCAGACTTTCTGATTTATGGGGTGGGCGCTTTCGACCCTGTGGGAGAAATCCATAACTATAATGCCGATACCACCGACCCTGACTACGTAGCCCCACCAATCCCACTCACCGACAATAGCTTAGGTGAGGAAAAGGTTTTTGAGGTTTCCGTAAGTGGGTTCAGTTGGGTGCACTTTGACGCCTATGGATACGAAGTAACTGACAACGGGCGAGTGCTTAAAGCTACTTGGGATATTTCTCCCGGCTCGCACGATGCCACTTATATCCCCGCTCCCGGAGCAGTATTACTTGGTGGTATTGGTGTGGCCTTGGTTGGCTGGCTCCGAAGACGGCGAACACTATAAAACTGCAGGACAATTAGTTTAACATGGAATGCATCTTATTGCAGGGGTGGTAATATAAATTAGGGGCAGGGGGGATTGCTCCTGCCCATTTCTTTGTGTTGGGAAATTTCCTATTCCTTTTGCCACAGCCAATTATTGGCAAACATATCGAGGTCGGCGTACTCCACAACCCCGTTTCCGTTCAAATCCTCAATGCACTTCTGTTCAAGCTTCCATTCCTTGGCAAACTGCCCGAAGTCGGCGAAATGAACGGTACCGTCAACATTAAAATCAGCCGCATTGCCATTTTTGCTTGCTTCATACGTCCCGCCATAAGCACCCATATTTATCCGTTTGCCATTTGGCCACGCTTCATCACTCCAATCCGAATTCGGGTCTCCTGCATCAACACATGGACTTGTCATCGCATCGAAAATCCATTGACTTTTATAACCAGTGGTTAAAAAGTATTCTGCAAATATCTGCAGGTCCGCTAAATCAACTGTATTGTCATTATTTAGGTCTTCCGGCAGTTTAGTACTCTCCTCAAACCATACATTGGCAAGTTTGGCAAAATCGAACAGATTTACTACTCCATCCTTATTAAAGTCAATTCCAAAAGAGTTTCCATCCCATCGCCCGTAAGCACTTTGAAGGTGAAAATCCCACATATTAGGCTCACCATTTGGGTCAAATGATGCAAAACACGGGTCTGTATCTATATTACCTGTCCCTGCCCATCCATCTTCAATATTACTGTACGTAATTATTGGGCTGCCATCGCCAGCGTAGATTTGCTCCGAACCATTGGACCGGATAATGCTGTTTACAATGTTCGGGCTGCTGCTTGAGGAGCAATATATACCATCTCCTCCCCACTCCGGACTTGTCGAATTTTTTACGATGGTACAGTTGGCAACTTCAATGTCACTGCCTAAAGAGCACCTTATTCCTCCGCCAAATGATGCATGGTTTCCCGCTATTATACAATTGATTATAGCCGCCTTGCTTTTTGAGCAGTAAATACCTCCGCCGCTGCCCTCGGCTTCATTATTTATTATTACACACATCGTTATTGTAGGACTGCTGTCGTAGCAGTAAATACCTCCACCAGAAACGTTCGTTGCGCAGTTTCGAAGCGTAAGCCCGGCAACAACAAAGTTTGCATCTTCACCGCTGTGAATATAGAAACCACGGCCTGCCTTGTTTGCGTCAATGATGGTGCTTGCTGTAACATTGGAGTCATTGGGGTCTGTGCTGCAAATTGTAATAGCTGCCCCGTTTGGGTCGAGGTCATAATTACCCGCTCCTGTATAAAGCCCGGGACGTATCTCTATAATATCACCGTCTTTGGCGTCGTCAATTGCAGATTGGATTCTACGGTAGGGGTCTTCGAATCTTCCTGTGCCGGGGTCGTTCGGCCCGT
>Ga0307378_10005911_pt1 | contig 16896 bp, 33 predicted proteins | sample UN1MG_FD_202238 | JGI IMG/M metagenome (GOLD analysis project Ga0307378, IMG submission 202238) | Soil microbial communities from Risofladan, Vaasa, Finland - UN-1 | ecosystem: Environmental > Terrestrial > Soil > Coastal area > Acid sulfate soil | place: Finland: Risofladan, Vaasa | collected... | reverse complement strand
TTCCGGGTACTCAGTTTTACTTGAATCCTTTAAGAAAAAAATGTTTAGCTGAGACTCATAAAAATTGGAGTGAGATACCTTGGCCAATTAAATTAATAGTTTCTGCCCAGTCAGAAATGAATGGCGAAGAATTAAAAATAGATCCAGATTTTAAAGAGTATTGGGATCTGATCGAAGAGCAAAGAGCACAATTAAAAGAGTGTAAAAATACAACTGAGGTCAGAGAAGTAACTGAAAAAATTTCAGAGATAGTGAAACAAAGAGCACAGGAGAATGGAGAGGCTCAGGGAGAGGAAGAGGGGGAAGAGGGAAGTGAGAATGGAAAAGGAAAAGGCAAGGGAGAAGGCAGCTCTAGTGATAGCTCTGATGGTGGCGATAGCGACTCTGATAGTAATAGTGAAGGCGAGCCAGAAAATGGGAGCGATGGTAAGAAATCTGGAAAAGGAAAAAATCCTTCAAAAAAATTAATGGATAAAATTCAAAAGATGCTTTCTGAAAATGATGGCGACAATAAAGATTCAGATTTTGATAAATTCAAAACTGATCTTGGAGATTATATAAATTCTCAAATCAATCAATCGATCATTGATGATAAAGAGCAATTGGACGAAGGTAGTAGAAGATATCGTAATCACGAATATGGAATGAGCAGCAAAAAACATACTGCAATCAGTACAAGGTTTGACAAGGTTACTGATTGGACTGGGACTGGAAATTCTAAAAAATATATGGAGCTTAGAAGTGAAGTTCTTCCAGCGATTGGTCCTGTAAAAAATTCTCTTGAGAGGGTTTTGAAAGTTATTGAAAATGCCAGATGGGTTGGAGAGCGTGAAAGAGGTAGCCTAAATAGAAAAGATCTTTCTAAAATGGCAAGTTATCCGAACTACAGAACTCCATTCAAGGATTACAGAAAAGTTGAAACTAACAACGTAGCAATTGAATTGTTGGTTGATATGAGCGGATCTATGGGTGGCAAAGTGAGAGTCGCAAAGCAAGCGGTTGTTGCTCTGGCTGAATCACTTAGAAGTTTACAGATACCTTTTGAAGTTACTGGATTTCAAGCTAAAGGTGATTCAAGAATTTCGAATCTGTCTCGCACTACTGACGGGGCTAGATTCAATAGAACTAATGAAATATTAGACCACTATGTTTTTAAGTCTTTTAACTCTACCGATCTGAGTGGGATTGAAAGAATTTTCTCAGGACACAATAACGTGGATGGTGAGTCAGTTAGATGGGCTGCAAAAAGATTGTCTGAAAGAAAAGAGAAGAGAAAAATTTTGATGGTGTTCAGTGACGGTATGCCAGCCGCTCATGTGAAAGATTATCAAGTATTGAATGGTGATCTGAAACGAGCAGTAGAGTCTATCAAAAAATCTGGGATTGAATGTATTGGATTCGGAATTGAAACTGATGCTGTCTCTCACTTTTATCCAGAATTTATTGTGATTGATAAGTTGGCAGATCTTCCGGGCAAGGTGATGAAAAAACTAACTCAACTGATCACAAGAGGATTGAGGGCGTCATGAGAACATTCAGAGTTAAATTATATTTAAGTCAGCCTGTAGGAACTAATCTTCATACTTGGACTCTGAGTGTCTATTCAGAAGATTCGATGTCAGCTTGCATCGACGCTGAAAATTTATTTTATGAATCGTCTATCTCAAGAGATTGGAACGGTAGCGTGACTAAAGTTGAAATAGTTCCAAATGCAGAACCAGATATTGAGCCATTTGATTTTATAGGAGAGTTAAAAGCTATATGATTAAAAGATATTTTTTTGATGTAATTGTTGAATCTTACGCAGGGGATATAGCAAAGTACGGGATTCATGTTCTGGCTAGGCATCTGACAGAGGCTAAGTATAATGCAGAAATATATTCTCAAAAAAATATGGGACTGAAGGACGATGACCAATTCACCTTAATATGTACTGGAGATGTAGGTACCACATTGAAAAAAATGCCTAAAAAGCAATTATCATTCATGGAAGAATTGAAGGCACTATGATTTACTGCGAAAAATGTGGAGATCCAGCAAAGATAGAAGATTTAAAGCAGATGTCTGATTATAAAATGGTCTGTGACTATTGTGATTACTCTGACATGGAAGCAAAAGAAAAGGAAAAAGAATGAGTGTTTATTTTCCGGGTTGTAGATTTCCAAGGCCAGACATTGATTTGACTCCGTATAATGTTGAACCGTTTTATGATGGCAAAATTAGATATGAATTTTTTAAAGATCACCAACATGGATATAAAATCATAAAAGTCACTTGGAATCCAAATTACGACAAAACAAAAATGAGCAGCATAAGAAATCCAATACACTTGGAAGAAATTATTTTTAAAAATTATAATAGGGCAAAGGTGCTCGCTGAGTGGAAGGACATAAGAGATCGTGTAAGGTTTGTCAGTGAACTGGAGGCAATTTAATGCAAATAGATGAATTTCTAGCACTTATTAGATCATTGTTATCGGCTGAGACTGATGGTGACTCAGTGAAGTTGATCGAAGTGATGCCGGGTAAAATGGTGGCGATCAAATCTGAAGGGTTGACTCCAGAGAATCGTGAAAAGTTTATTGCTGGTGTTTCTAAAATACCAAAGATTCATAAGGGACTTAGTTATTTGAATATGGCTGATGTACCAGAATTTCCAATGTCCCAAAGCCAAGCAATCATAGTGCAAGCGGTTGGAAAAGCGTTTGGAGTTTGGAATCTTTCACCTGTGGATCTTGGATCAAAAGAGATGCGTGATATCATGATCCAGACTGACACTCAAAAAATGCTACCAATGAATACCGGCCTGAATTCGAGAGGCGTCACAGCACCGAAGCAAGGTGTTTCGGTCGAAGCAAAGGTGGATATCAATGCCAGCAAAAAGCTCTAAAGATAGAATTCCAAGCGTACAAGAATATGTGAGTGATATTATTCGGCAGATCGCCAATACTAGAGGTTTTAAAAATCGCATGTTGGTGACTTCTTTTGAGCAGGAAATTGATGCTCACGGTAAAACTGAAACGATAGAGGCAAAGTTTAAAGTGGAGAGTGGAAGGGTTTATAAAGTTTTAATTTCTTCTGGTGGCGGTGTGAAAGTAGATATGGCAATTAAAAGTAGGGTTGAACCAGAGAATAATGATTTTATGAAAGATTTAAAAAAAATAAAATGATCAGAAAGCAGCTTGAAGAATATTGTGCAAAGCACAGCATTTGGGTTCCACCAAAAGCATCGAAGAATTATTTAGAAGCTGCAATCGCTAGAGCTGTTTATCATCGTGGAAAATCTAATAAGAAAAACTGTTTTGGGTATTGGGCCAAGGAAGACTCTAGTTGTTTGGTATGCGATCTCTCAGAGGCTTGTTTTGAGGCTTCGATGGGAATGGATATGGAGAGCTATCAAAAGGCGTTTGATGCGGTGGAGAACCCAAGGATACGCTTCACAGAAGGTTTAAGAAAGTAGGAAGAATGTGTACTGAACATTATTTGATAGGTTTTTTATGGGGGTTTTTAACATTACTAACTATTTGGTGGATCGTATCACAAAGGGGATGATAAATGGGCGTGTACATAAATCCAAAAAATGAAACTAAAGAACAGTTTTTAGAACGTGAAGGTGAACCAGTCGATCATACAAAAATTAAATTCGATGAGTTAACAGATCGTCTTCCAGTGGTGCTAGTGTCGAATCTATATTTCACAGCCGCAGGTGTCGCTTACGATAAAAGAGAGTGGAAAGATTGGTTGAGCTGTCATGACGATGGAAGGCCAAAAAGGTATTATTTAGTGCAGAGAGAAAAATTATATAGCGTTTCAAATTTAACAGAAGATGATAAATAAAATTTAACTGCGTCTACGACCCCGTAAGGTTGACTAGCATCGCCAATCGGCAAAGTCCAAAGCAGTTGCCCCAGTGATTAAAACCCACTGGGGATTTTTTTTGCCATCAAGTTGACATCAACCATCTCCTGTATTATCCAATTATCAGGTTAGCCAAAAGCCCCGTTATACTCTGAATGAGATGGCAAGCGGGGGGAACTCGAAAGAGTGCTCTTTACCGGAGCTACCTGCAACCAGAAGTTTCTACGTAGAAACTCAAATGGCAAGGGCAGATCCAATAGGATCAGGTAACGGACTCAACGAGATGCAAAGCATCTAATCATGATCGTTAAGTTTGATGATGTGGGATTAAAGAAAATTTGAAAAAAGTTCCCTATAAAGAGTGTGGTGCTATGTCTTCTTTACAATTGACTAATAGCATCATGGTCGTGTAAAAGGAATCTTTTTTCGGATCTTACGATCTGCACAGCGTCAGAGTTAACGATTGGTTTGTTTGGATCTAAACTTAATCAAAGCTAGAAGAATATTCAAAATATGAAAAAGCCAAAAAGGAAGCTATCAAGAAAAGAGTTATCAAAAGAAAAGTTATTAGAAGAGTTACTTCAAGAAGAAAATAATTACTTAAGAGATATAATTGTAAGATTGAATGAAAAGTATAAAGAAACAATGAAAGATAGGGATCATTGGAAAAGTAGATATGAAGCTTTAGATAATGGAGACAGATTAGCTGAAACAGAACCGGCAGATAATGAAACACCAAAGTTTCCTGAAGACCTTGGTACGAAGTTGATTCCAGCATCAGACTTTGGAACTCCTGTTAAAGATGTTATTTGCTTCCCACTGTCAAAAAATCTTAAAGCCCATTCAAGAGAATTTGAAAGACGCCGGAGAGAAGCGATGGAATCTGTGAAGAATAGTTTTCTAGAAAATTATAATCAGAAGAAAATGCCAGAGAGAAAAAAGTATAAGAAAAACCCAGAGGTGTTTCCAGAGTTCGATGAGAGTGGTGAAGTGCAAAAGCCAAAAAGTTTCATGGATGAGTTGAGGGAGATATAGATAATGGGCTGTAAGAGTTGTGGTGGCATAGTGAGGGCGGTTCAAGGTGCAGTTGATGGCCTCATCAGTGGTGACGGTGTGATAGCAGATCCAGAAGTTGTAGAGCTGAGAAGAAAGATTTGCTCTCAGTGTAGATTCTACAGGGTCAGAAGACATGGATTAGATAAGTGTAATGTGTGTTCTTGTTATGTTAAGGCTAAAACATTATTGAAAAGTGAAAAATGTCCAAAGGAGTTTTGGTGAGTGAAACCAACTTAGATGAAGTAGTTGAAAAACTTGAGAAAGCACAAATAGAAAACTCTGCACTCAAACGGACCATTAATTATCTAAATAATGTCGGTGCTGAATTAAGAGAAGAGAGAGAAAAAATAACTGATTCTTATCATGGCTGCAATATCTACAGACAAATTATTGAGAAAGAAAATAGCAAACTCAGAAGAGGGTTGGTCTTTATAAAAGATCTGTGCTGCTTATGCAAAGATCAGAAAAATCACCATGAGCTTTGTTTTGTAAGAATTGCCATTGAAGCACTGAAGGTTGAATGAAAGATTTTATTTGTGTTCATAAGGGTTGCAATTATTCAAATGGCCGTAACTGCCAATATTGTGATGATTATGGAGAGCGAAGAATGTGGGTTTGGAAATTGAGACAGTGGTGGTTGTTTTTCAAAAGAAGATTTGGTTGGTGATATGGGAAGAAAAGGTAAAAATAAAAAGCCTTGGGAAAAAGGTTTTGAAAAAATCCCAAGCTCTAGCGGTCATTTATTCACTCCTGTTTATACTCCTGCCGAAAATGTGACCAACGATGCAATCCGCATCATGCAGACAATTCTGAATCAATTGACATCAGTTGTTCCTGTGAAGATTATAAGAGAAGGTCAGTTTTCAGCAATAGGTGAGTCGGCTGAAGGTGAGGTCATCATCAGAGAACCTATCAATCATTGTCTAAAATTTAGAGTAATGTCTGACAATTTCGCAGGTTACATCACTCTCAATGGAGGATTCTCTTATAGTGCCTGTAAAGGCATAAACACCTTGTCTGCAAATAAATCTTTAGGGACAGAAGTATTTATGACTGATGAAGAGATTAGAATAAAAAAAGAAGATGAAGATACGAGAAAGCAAGCATCTGAATTTCTAAATGAGCTGGCGGAATTATGACGGAGGGGAAAATGAAAGACATGAAAGACTGGGAACAAGCGAGAGATGAGGCTGCGGATGCTTATTATAAATGGTGTGACGCTGTAGAAAAGAACTACAAAACAACTTCACAATCGCTTGATGATGTAACCCAAATCCTTAAAAAAGAAAGGGAAGAAAATGCCAAGTTAAAAACTGAACTTGAGAAATGTGTTAAAGCCGAACGTGCCAAGAGTGAAAAGCTGCTCGAAGAGTTGGAGGATATGGTGTTTCTAGTTGATGATTTAATTAAACGCAACATTTCATTGAGTGAGCTTGACTCCTTTACAACAAAGATAGCCCGTGCCGCTATCGCTGCTTACAAGGGGGAAGAATGAAAGATGCTTTCGGTGAAGAATGTTGGAAGAGGGCCAAATATTATCAGGAAGAAAATGCCAAGTTAAAAACTGAACTTGAGATAAGTCAGAAAGACGTTAAGCAAGTAATGGAAAATTGGAACGATGCTGTTAATCAGGCCACTGAATTAAAAGCTGAACTTTGCAAAACAGAGATACAAAGGCTTAGGTTTGAAAGGGATTGCAATGAGATGAAAATTGAACTTGCACAACTCCAAGAAGACTTTGAAGGCGAAGTAAGAGAAAACGATTACAGACTCGAAGAAGAAAACGCCAAGTTGAAAATTGAAAACAGCTACCATGCAGATCATACAATTTACCAAGGTAACTGTATAACCTGTGCTGAGTGGGAAGATACTGATAGAGAAAACGAAACACTGAAAGCAGACCTAGCACAGCTCCAAGAAGATTTTGAAGGCGAAGTAAAAGAAAACGATGCAAGGCTTGTAGAGTTAAATAAGTGTAGAGCAGCAATGAAGTCACAATCCGAAGGAATTAAGGGTGCAAAGAAATATAATCAGAAGTTTGGGACTCTCCCTAGAGGGAGTGTGGCTTAATGGCATTTTTACTTCCAGGGGAAATAGAACAAGACAAGAGAAGGCCTGATAAATGGGCTGACCTATTTGGGGAAGAAAAAAAGGGCCAGTCTCCTGACCCCACAGCGAAGGAGTTACCCTCAACTGGTGTTGCAAGTAGCACTATAACACAATCAAAAACTCTTAACATGGTATAGGCCGGTATTTTACTTATGCCATATAAACGAAGGGGGAGAAATGAAATCTAAAACAGAGCAGCGTAGATTAAAGATTCAAAAACCAAAGAAGGGGATAACTCTCCTGTTACCTCTGTTACCTAGTGATGTGGAGAAGTTTATTAAAAAAGTTTCTAATCTATCTGGAGTGGATGAGAATAGCGTTGTCTGCGTGCTTGTGACTTTATCTTTAGTTAAAATGGAGAAGAAATGAAACATGAAGAATCAAAAGATTGCTGGTGTGAGCCTACTCTTGATTACGTTGACGAAATAACAGGCGTTGAAGTTTGGGTTCATTGACCGTTAGATCAACATCACTGAAGGCATACAAAGAAATCACTGAGAGTGGCTTACTCGCTCAACGTGAGCGGCTCGCTTATATGACCATTTATAAATATGGACCAGTGACAGGAAAAGAACTTTCAAAATTAATGGGTATCGCAGAGCAGTGGAAGATTTGCTCGGTGCTTAAAAAGAAAGGGCTTGCAAGAGAAGTCGGGAAACGTAATTGCAAGATCACTGGCCGAGAATGTTATATTTGGGATTTGACCGATGCCACCAAACCGCTACCAATTCCAAAGCGATTGTCAAGATCAGAATTGATGTCAGAGAATAAACGGTTGAAGGTTCTTTTAAAAAAATCTATTAATAAAATTAAAGAACTCAGCACTTGAAAATATACATCCTATATTGTAATCCATCAAAACGATCAACAATGGGAGAAGAAAATGTATTGCAAGTACGAAGTCACAAAAGAAGACCAAGAAAAATTAGATAACACTTTCACTTACCACACACCAAAAGCAGATCAGATTGAAAGATATCCGTTGCTCAGAGGTCAAGCACGACAACTGGCAGAAATTATTTTATCTGCATGTCCACCTTCAAGAGAGAGATCTATTGCGATCACTAAATTAGAAGAGTCTATTTTTTGGGCCAACGCTTCAATAGCCAGAAATGAATAGATGTTTAGTACCAGCAAAAAATCCATCTCAAAATACACGTACCGTCTTAGCATGGTGAGTCGAGAGGCTGGACTTTATAGATGGGCTTTGAAGGCGGTTTTATTCGCTGGAGTACCAGATATTTTAAAGTCAAGGATTGAAGAAGTGCTAAAAGAAGGTGACACTTATCGTACTGCATACGAAGAAACTTTCAAAGAGAAAGTGATTCCATGGGAAGAGATGGGGGATATATGAAACGGTTTTGGAATTTGGTTTTAAATTATTTGAGTTTGGCAACGCTCCCACTATGGGGTGGATTTTTCTTTTTGGGAGTGTTCATTATGAGTGGTATTCAGAAGGACAAAAGCACCATGAGAGTTTTAAGGGGAGATGAAAATCTCTGGAACCAAATTATTTAGATTGAAGTTTGTGGAGGGGAAGTAATGCGTAAAGAAATGCCCAATTGGGTACGGACTTATAGTGGGAAAAAGTTTTGTATCACAGCACCAACACCAGATCAGATTGACCTAGTAGATATTGCACACGGACTCAGCAATATTTGTAGATTCACAGGACAAACCAAAGAATTTTATTCAGTTGCACAGCACTCTATTTATGTAGCTGCCGAAGTTTACGATCAAACTGGAGATGTAAAGAAGGCTATCGCAGCTTTATTGCACGATGCCCCGGAGGCGTATCTCACAGATGTTCCATCACCATTAAAGGTGCTACTGCCGGAATATAAAGTGTTTGAAAATTTAGCCTCTGAAGTGATTAAAACAAGATTTAATCTTGTTGATTGCCCTGAAATACATGAAGCTGATTTAAGATCACTGGTTACTGAAATGCGTGATCTTATGAATGAGTCTGAGGCTAATGAATTAATTGGCTCGGAGCCATTTACATTTATAATTGAGTCTATGCCACCAAAGTTTGCAAAAGAATTATTCATTAAAAAGTATTTAAGCTATATGGCAATGTTGGCCACTGAAGAGATTCCAAAATCAAGTGAACTCTCATGAATTGTTCAATTTGCAATCATGATGGTTCTGTAATTCTAAAGAATATATATTTTTCTGAAGAAAAAATATTGCATGGAGAGAATTTTAAAAATATTCCTAAATGTATTTCTATGAATTTTTGTTTGAATTGTTGGAATCTTAAAAAAGATAAAGAGATTGGCACTTGGTATGAAAAACTTGGAAGAGTGTTTGGCTACTCTGTCAGAAGAATATCTTGAATCAACTAAAGCTACTGGTTTGGTGTTGACTAAGGTAGCTAGAAATTTTATTCGTAATGGAGTTATTCCGGGCAAGAATACTTCATTGTTTATTCTGGCAATTGATTTTTATGATTTTTGCAAAACTAAAGAGATGCCAGATGATTTGATAGTCGAGTATTCAAAAATAATTTCACCATTTAAGGGGATGATAGATGACTCAGATAAAAGTTGAATACGTAAATCACATGGGGAACGATTTGACCGTTGTTAATGCTGCACGAATCAGTCATGCAAACGAATCTGATACTTTAACCGAAGGTGATATCAAATTGATTAATTATTTGGCCAAGCATGAACACATGAGTCCGTTTGAGCATTGTCAATTATCAGTTATAGTGCATTGTCCACTTTATATTAGATCTCAGATTCACAGACATAGAACTTTTGCCTACAATGAAATTTCTAGAAGATATACTTCAGAAGATATTGAATTTTTCTATCCTGAAAGATTACGCTATCAAGACAAGGTTAACAGGCAAGGATCACAGGAAGAGGTGCCTGAAGGTTTGAATACAGTCGCACTGAAAGAAATTAGAGAGGCCACTGAAAAATGTGTGGAGCTTTACGAGAAGATGCTCGGTAATGGTATCGGTAAAGAATTAGCTCGAATGATTTTACCGCAGCACCTTATGACTCGTTTCTATATGAGTGGAAACTTAAGAAATTGGTCACACTTTGTTCGGCTTAGAATAGATCCACATGCCCAGAAAGAAGTGCAGGAGATTGGCCATGGGGTTTTAAAGTATATCGAACAATATTTTCCAGAGTCTTATAAGGCTTTAAGCAATAATAGATTGGGGGTTGTTTCATGAAATGGATAAAGCTTTTTTGGTGGCTGATTAAATCTGAATTGTCTCAGTGTGAAATTAAATCTGCCTGTTTGAAAAGGATCGCAGAACATGATGAAGAAAAACAGCTTAGAGCCTACCCAAGTAGAAGAATCCCAGTCGGAATCTGTTAAAGATAAGAGCTACTACAAAAGGTACTATAATGAAAATTATGGTGGCAATTGGTATGATAAGCAGCAACCAAAGAAGTGCTGCGGTTGTGGAAAGTTAATTTATCTAAAAAAGTGTCTTTATTGTAGTTTGCCAGAGATTTTATAAATCAATGCCGAAGAGGGGGAATGGATGTCTCTTCTATCGCAGGATGGATTAACGATGGTTGGATCGATGATTCATTTTTTCTGCACTATCACCCTAGCGAAGATTCAAGGCATTACACCGAAGGGTTCGGGGATTCAGTTCACCATACAGGGTTCTATGTTACTGGACTTATTTTGTTGGATGCTCTGGATGATGAAACTCATGATTTCTTTTTGCACGGAATTGAAATCAGAGACTATCCTCAAGGACTTATCAGGCACCCACGTACTATTTTAGAAGATGGATCTTTTGAGTTGTGTAATCGTGACCAATTCACTCCGTTTTTATTTGCCGCCAATCATGTAGATCCAGATTTTGCCAAAGAAATTTATTCAAAAATGAAGGATGATCTGAAGCTATTGTCACACCATAAGGTGTTCTTTGAGCGTTCCCTTGGGCTTCCTGTGAGTTATCTCAGAAGGCTTATGGCTGATAGCCTTGAGTTGGTGGACACTGTGGTAGATAAGCTTGGAGAGTGGGCTATACCGCTTAATCTGAAGTTTCTTAGCGGTCGTAATGGTATTGATTCATCTATAGTTAAAAATGGTTGTCGTGGTGCGATTTCGTTGGCTAATCAACCGACTTTTATGGCTAAGGTGAATTGGTGGTTTTTGAATAAGTGTTTTGATTTGATCGCCACCTTCACCCGGTACTTTACATTTCGACACAACAAGACTAATGACAACCCACCACCAGTGCATTTGATTTGGTTAAGGGTTTTGCAGCTATGGAAATAAAAGATCTTGTCTTAGAAGCGGCTTCCTCTTTAGCTAAATTCTTTATAGATAAGCCAGAATGGGAAAAGTATTTAATAACCGTTTCTTTTACGGGCAGGACTGAGCCGAACGATCAGTACCGACTCCGAAATATAAAAATTCAGGTTCATAAGATTGATCATGATGAACAAAAAGAAGAAATTAAAAACTGAGGTTCCCAATGTCCATGCGATCGTTGAGGCTTGGAAGAACGAAGAGTACTTCCAAGAGATGGTCAAGAATATCGTGACTAAGGCAGTCACAGCCGTTATTGTTGAAAATTCAGAGGCTATCAACAAATCAATTTTCAAAAATATCGAATTAGTGGTCGGCAAGAAATTCGAAGATGGCGTATGGATAAGAAACACACTTCAGAATTCAATAGATCTAAGCGTCGAAGAACAAATCCGTGATAGATTCAAAGGGGAGAGATATAAAGATCAGATTGAGAAGTCAGTCGAAAGGGTGACAGCTAGTGATTTTATGCAAGAATTGGTAAAATTGTAGTGGACTTATAAAATGACTCTGGGTACTAAATAATCCTTACCTTTTTGCTTCTGCTATACAGGTGAGTCCGTAAAGCCCCACTCTCCACAGGTGGGGCTTTTTTTGTTCTCAGTTTCTACGTAGAAACTGTGTTACCATTGGACCGGGTACCCACTGGATGGATTGTCTATGATGGACTCTCCATTCGCCTTCTGCAAAATATTTTCTTCTTTGTTGTATAACCTATCAAGAGTCAAAATTTACCTAGAGGAATTTTATGTGGATTGCATTGTGCGGCCCGACTGGGACCAGCAAACAAAAGATCGTTGAATATTTAAAAAAAGATTTTGAATTTGAAAAATATGAGTTTCCCATTGAAGAGAATCTGCCAGCCTTCGATAAGATTCTTACCCTCTTGATAAAACACCAAGAGCGGCAATTTAGAATTCATGAAGATATGAAAGATTCTTCGATTCTTACGGTGCGTAGCATCTGGGATGTGAGTGAGGTTTTCTCAAAAGTTATGTTTAAGCGACAAGAGATCAGCAAAGAGCAATACAACTGGATCACTAAGTATGTGTCAGCCGTAACGGATTGTCTCAAGCCACCATCTGCAATTATTTATATGAAACCAGTTTCAAAGATGGCATCTTACAATCGAATATTGATGAAGGAAGGCGAAGTTGATCAAACTCTTTTCGATTTGATGGCAGAAGCCTACGAAGAATTTATGGGCAAATTGGGTATCCCAGTGGTTGAAATAGATCATGGAAGTTATATTGATGAAATTTTGAAACAAATAGAATATGGTGTTTCTTCACTTAAAACTTCTGCATTGACTGAAGATAGTATTTGGACTCGAAGGATGTTTAAATGAATTTTGAATTTGGTTGGAATAAGCCTAAAAAAGTTGAAATGTTAAATCGTGGCACTCAGCAAACTTATCTAACTGAAGTTTCACCAAAACAAATCATTAAAGAGCCTTATGGATTCAGAGAACAAGATATCATTCATTCTTTATGTCTAGTATTAAGTGAATTAATTGAAATGCAGGAAGCACAATTCCAAACTCAAGCAAATCAGATGAGTTTAAATTTAACTAAAACGAAGGAGAAAATAAATGCCATCCAACAAGAAGAAGACGAGAACCAAGAAAAAAACAATACCAGCACCGAACCGGAAAGTGTCAGCCCGTAAAAGTTACAGTGGCGTGTTGACAGTTCGAACTGCTCCAAGTGTTCACGGAAAATTAACCGTTATCGCAAGAAAAAATGGAGTTTCTTTGAATAATTTAATTTCTGGACTTTTAAAAGAGAAAGCTGGCTACTATGCAAACACTAAAGCAGCTAATTGAAATAAATTTAGAAGGTGAAGTCGCTCCTGAAGTACGGGAGCGGCTTGAAAAAGACATAAGAAATCTTGCAGAAGTATCAAATAATAATTGGTTGAAGGATCAATTTCGACTGGTTCAAAATGTGGAACAACTTTTACTTTTTTCAAATCCAGAGGCAATGAAATGACAGAGTGCGATCAGTGTTGTCATACTTATCAGGTTGAGGCCAATGTTTGTCGGCCTTGTCCTAACTGTGGGCATAAGGGTGCTTGTGAGGTGATATTGGTGGAGAGAGTTGGTACGGAAAGTTCTAACGCCGATTAATGTTCACTCACCTTCATAATCATACTGAAGCTTCAATAGCTGATGGATTATTTCATCCAAAGAAGTGGGTTGAAGCACTCAAAGATAAAGGGTTTAAGGCTCATGCCATAACAGATCATGGTGTGATGACTTACTCCCTTTTGTTTTATGAGATGATGAAAAAAGAAAAGATGATCCCAATTCTTGGGTGTGAATTCTATTACACTGATAATCCACTAGAAAAAAATAAAGACAATCGTAGATCAAATCATCTGGTATTAATTGCAAAAAATTATGATGGGCTTAGAAATCTTTTTAGACTTTCAAATTTAGGATTCACCGAAGGATTTTATTTCAAGCCACGTATTGGTTTGGATTGGCTTCGAAAGTACGGTGAAGGGCTTATCTGCCTCACGGCTTGTCAGGGTGGCGTTCTCTCAAAAGAGGTACTCTCTTGGGATAAAGATAGAAATCCAATTCATAGAACCGATGGCGATCTATTAGGGCGGTTCAAAACATTCAAAGAAATTTTTGGTGAAGATTTTTATGTAGAATTCCAAGGCCATAATGGTGACGGACAACAAATAGTTAATTCAGCTTTTTATAATATTCTTAGAAAGCAAGATGGTTTTCAACATGTGGTGACAAATGATTGTCATTATATAACACAAGAACACGCTCAAATTCAGGTGCATTTAAGAGAAATAGCCTACAGAAGTAAGAACTCAGAGGCAGCTAACAGTTATACATCTCATGATTCTCTTTGGCTAAAATCAGAACAAAATATTAGAGACACATTTTCAGAAGAGCATGAATATCTACCAAAAGCTTTTGTGAATGATGGGATGCGGAATACAATTGCAATCACGGAGAAGGTGAAAGATTTAGAACTTCCCAAAGGTCAAAGGTATTTGCCAAAATTTAAGAGTAAAATGAAATCATCAGATTTATTCCGTGGGCTTACAACTAAGATGCTTGCTCAATTCTTAAAGAGCGACAGGATTAGAGTTTCGAAAAAAGAATATATCGATCGTTTTAAAAAAGAATATCAAGTTATAACCAAGCACGGATTAGAGGATTACTTTTTAATAGTTTGGGATTTGGTGCGATTTGCAAAATCAAAAGGAATATATACAGGTCTTGGCCGTGGTTCTGCGGCTGGATGCTTCATAAGTTATCTATTGGAAATTGTGAGAATAGACCCATTAGAGCATAAGTTAATTTTTGAAAGATTTTTAAATGAAAATAGATGTGTGTCCGGTGAGTTGCCAGATATTGATCTCGATTTTGAATCAGAACGTCGAAATGAAATTAAAGATTATATATTTGAAAAATACGGCAGAGAGCATGTATGTGAAATTGGATCTTATGGAAGAATGAAATTAAAAACTTCTCTTTTAGATTTTGGAAAATCACTTGGAATAGCAGGGCATCGTGAGATTTTAGACATAACAACAAGTCTTAAATTAGATAAGGGTGAGGAAGATTCACTCGAAGCGGCAATGGAATCAAGCCCAGAGTTGAAACGTCTTTTGATTAAGGATTTATATTATCCATTTGCAGTGGAAGAGATCGTTGGACAAATAAAGTCCCAGTCAATTCACCCGGCTGGTTTGGTTATTTGTTCAGATTTAATTTCAGAAATAACTCCACTAAAAACTCAAAAAAATAAAGAAACTGAAGAGCGTGTGATTACCACTCAGTCTGAAGATAAATATATCATCGCACAGGGTTTAATGAAGATGGATATACTCGGTGTGAAAGAATACGACATTATAAAATATGTGATTCGTCATAGCGGAGAAAAGCTTTCTGTAGATAATTATGTAGAAAGAATTATGGGCAAAGAGAGAGAAGAGCCAAACGAAGAGGTTTGGGATTTTTTCAGAGCTGGAAAAACTGAGGGTGTTTTTCAATTTAGTAGTGATGGGATGCAGGGATTACTTGTGGACATGCAACCAGATTGCATCAATGATTTAATAGCAGCTAACGCACTTTATCGTCCCGGCTCTTTAGGAAATAATTTTCATACAGATTATTGCAATAGAAAGCATGGGAGAGAGGAAGTTTCATATGCCCACACTGACGTTGAAAAAACATTGGCTGAAACTTATGGAGTTCTTGTTTATCAAGAGCAGTTCATGGAGGTTATTCATAGGTTGGGTGGAATCTCACTTGTCGATTCGGATATTATTCGTTCCGCACTCGGAAAAAAGGATGAAGCGAAACTTCACAAATTCAAAAAGCAGTTCGTTGAAGGTGCCACTGGGAAAATTGGCGAGACACAAGCGGAAGAGCTATGGGAGCAGATAGAGAAGGCTTCAGGGTACACATTTAATAAGTCCCACTCAGCCGCCTACTCAGTATTAGCTTATATATCTCAGTATTTAAAAATTAAACATCCTGCACACTTTTGGGCGGCTCACCTAGAGTGGGACACCAGAAAAAATAAACAAGACGAAATGCTTATTCATAAAAGAGCAGCACTTAAAATGGGAATCGAGTTTGAAAACCCATCGGTTAACAGGTCAAGAGCACATTTTTGGGTTGATGGTGAGACACCAGTTTGGTCGTTCGCTGGTATCAAAGGTATAGGAACAAAAACAGCGATGGAGATTCAATTGCACCAGCCATATAAAGACTGGGAGGATTTCTATAAGAGAGTCAATAAAGGCAAAGTTAGATTTAATATTATGATGAATCTGATTCATGCTGGAGTATTTGATGAGTTTGGAGATAGAAAATTTCTCATTGAGGACTTACATAAGAAAAAGGGTAAGCCAATGCACGGTACACTCGCATCTGGTCCCGGTGCAAAACTTTTATCGAGTGATCTTAGTGAAGAGGGATTGATGTTGAAGTTTCTTGAGGTGATGGGATTTTTCGAAAGAAAAATAAAAGATGTGAAGGGTGGGTTCGAAGAGTGCGTCACTCAATTAGAGCTGGAAGAACACTTTGATGGCCAAGATGCGTCAGTTGGTGGCATGTTGGTGGATGTTCGTGCAATTAAAACCCGTAAAGGTGACCCGATGGCATTTGGGACTTTGGTAGATCAGGATGAGAATATTTCACTTACATTTTTCCCTGACATATGGCGTAAATTTAAAACAGAAATAAAGGTAGGCCGTGTTGTTAAAGTGCAAGGCACAAAATCTGAATACAAGGGCAAACATAATCAGCTTCAAGTCACTTGGATAGATTCTTTTAAAAAATAATTCCAAATGAAAAATTTCTCTGCCATCGTTGTATAACTTTATATGGCGGCAGAAGAAGAAAAAGAATTGATATATCGAGTCGAGAAGTTGTTACCTACGACTGTGGTAGTCAATGTAAAGAAGTCACTTGCCATCACAGAAGATCTTGATACAGAGGTCGATCGGGCTGCATCAGTTTATGGTTATTATGCCATCTTAGCAGAGAAGTCTGAAACCAAGTACCAGCGTATTAAATTGGGTATTGAAACTTGGGAAG
>Ga0307378_10005909_pt1 | contig 16901 bp, 13 predicted proteins | sample UN1MG_FD_202238 | JGI IMG/M metagenome (GOLD analysis project Ga0307378, IMG submission 202238) | Soil microbial communities from Risofladan, Vaasa, Finland - UN-1 | ecosystem: Environmental > Terrestrial > Soil > Coastal area > Acid sulfate soil | place: Finland: Risofladan, Vaasa | collected... | reverse complement strand
ATTTCGCAAAAGGAAAGCGCATCTCTTACCGCCCATCCCAGCACAGCATCTTGCAGAAGGAAAACGCATGTCCTTCCGCCCGCTCCAGCACAACAGGCCGCCACGCTGCAAGCTACGAAGCCTCGCCGGCCAGCCGTTCCCCGGCCACCTCCTCAGCCGTCACGAAATAAAACCCGCACGAACTGAACCGGCCGCGCAGATCGCGTTCATCGATCGGAAACGCCCGGCACTGCTTCGCCCGCCGCTCATACACACTGCACTGATTCCCGCCCTCCAGATGCGGGCACCGGAACATGATCGAGCAGCACTCGCCGCACCTCCGGCACGCGCCCCGCCGCCGCAGCAGCGACCGCTCCACGTAGCCCTTCCTGAACTTGCACAGATAATAACGTCGAACCTTCCCCCACCCTTCCGCCAGCCATTGAATGAAAGACAAACGCCAAACTCCTTAAGCGGCGAAAAATATCGCAGCGATTCCGGGTGCGGCATCGAGCGGTCACGGATACTATTGAGGCCATCCGCTATCTTAGCGCGGTGGGCGGGAATATTCAACGGAAAAGCCCGCGGAAGCGGGATGTGGGGGAGTGCAGCCGGCATGAAAAAGGGCGCCTCTTAGAGGGACGCCCAGGATGCTCCTTGGAGCATTGCCCTCGCAGCAAGTGCTTGATGCGGGCAACAAAGCCACCCGCGAAATGCTACGCGGCCCTGCTCACTCGCATTTGGCATTCAGATTATTCCGCACGAAGATCAGATCCAGCACATTCACCTTCCCATCCCCGTTCACATCCGCCGTCCAGTTATCGTTGCTGTTCACATCCGTACCGAGCCGGTTCCGAACCCAGATGAGATCGAGCACGTTGACCTTGCAGTCGCCGTTGGCATCGCCGGGGATGGGCCAGGCCGCCAAAACGATGTTTATGTTATCTATCCAGACGGTGGAGGTAACCACTCCGTGCGGGTTTATGCCAAAGCTAAGCTCACCCACTTCGCCCCGGTAGGCCGTGATGTCCCGTTGAAATTCCACAAAACCGCCGGGCAACGAGGAGAGCGCGATCGGCGTGCCCAGCAGATGGCCGTTGAATGAAATTTCGAGTTCGTCATCCGACGATGGGTCGCGAAGGCTCAGGAGAAAGCTGACATAGCGTGCTCCCGCTGGAACGTAGACCGGTTGGTGAGTGAATCGAGCGTTGGTGAATGAGAGTTGGGCAGCGCGGTTTCCGGGAGCTTCGGCATCGTCAATAATCTTTGGGGCATCGGTATAGCCTGGAAAGCCCTGCCAGAAGTCGGCATTGCCGATCTCGAAGTGGCCGTTGAAAACAGCCGGACAGTCTCCGATCTCCCGCCTGTCGCCGGTGGCACAGAGATCGGCCCTATCTCGGTATCGCGAGCCGTATCTCGACAAAGCATATCCTTCCGTAGTCGCGTCCGCTATGGTGCCGGCGTACCACACCGGAATATCATTGTGGCCTTGGCCTGCCAGCCGAAAGCTCGCAGCACCATCGACGTCACGGCCCTGAAGGAAGAGATGGTGAGGCGGGATCGTATAGACAGGATAGTCCGTTCCATCTCCCCAGTAGTTGTCGGCGAACGAGACGCCACCAAATACGGCAACTTCATCGCCGGGGACCTGGCCGATCGTGCCGAGGTCAAGCCCTACGCCATCGAGGACAGGCTCGTCTTCCCCATCGAGGAATGTCATCTGGTCAACTGCCTTGCCAACGGCTTCGAGGCGTCTGGCGGTGTGAGTTATCACAATTCCGCCCAGGCTCGCTCCGATCAGATGGATCGGCCTGTCAGCTACGCCGAGTTTCATGAGACTTGAGAAAAGTGCTTCGCCGGCGGCCTCGCGCCAGCCCTCCCCAAGATCAAGAGATATCAGGTCTACGATGTCGTTGGAATGGCTTGCCCAGTCGAACACGACTATTGTCTCGCCATCCACATTGCCATCGGTGGTAACCCCAGGGCACGAGGTGAAGGAATTGTTTTCCATGCTCAACACGAGAACGCGGCCCGTCTGTGCTTTGGCATATATGGCCCTTGCCATGTCGAACATCCACTCGTCGCCGTTCAACTCGCCACCGACACTGAGGCCGTGCACTATTACCGTTGTGCCGAAGGACCAGATACCGAACACCCCCGAATCCGCCCACGCGCGGTTCATGCGCCGGCCGTCGATGGCGAACGTGCCCGACTGCCCCTCTCCGCTGCTGGGCTCGCCGAAGGCACGGTAGGCATCGAGGCTGAAGATCGGCGATTCGGCAATGCTGATGGCGGCGTTGGCTATCGTGGCCCCGCTTACGCTCACAGCAACTGCAATAAGCAAACAGAACAGCTTCCTCAACCCGATGTGGCTTTTCGTATTCATCATCCGTTCTCCTTGATTTCGGGGCAACGCCCTCGTCTTGTTGTTCGTACCTCGCAGAAGCGTTCGCCCTGCGGCTGGGCAGCCGCCGGCTACCAGCCTCGGCAAGGCTTTTGTGTCTTCGGCCTTCGGCCCGGACAAAAACGATAACGCCAAAAGTCCATTTCGTCCCGTAGGGACGACCCAACCCTAGCCCACCGTTTCAACGGTGGGCCTCCAACGGTGGGCCTTCAACCATGCGAACGCGATAGCGCCAAAAATCTTCGTCCCGTAGGGACGATCCAATTCCTAGCCCACCGTTTTAACGGTGGGAACAATAACGCCAAAAGTCCTCTTCGTCCCGTAGGGACGACCCAATTCCTAGCCCACCGTTTCAACGGTGGGCGTCATTAATGGTGGGCGGTGACACCTCAATCCCATACATATCGTTCATCATAAGGTTCACCGTGCCTTTCCAGAAAAGCAACAAACTCTTCTTCAAAGCTCTTCTCTTTATGATGCTCTTCCTGATTATGAATATAATCAATGGTTCTGTTTAAGGCGGCGACGCCGATTCCAAACGCTCCATAACCTTCCTGCCATTGAAATGACCTTGGAGCATTCATCTTTTCGCCTGCCCATTTTGATGATCCGCCTTTGATCAGTTGTATCGCCTTGGCAATGGTGATTGTCGCCGGCAACGACAATAGAAGATGCACGTGATTGTCGGTGCCGCCGACGGCTTTGATCTCCAAAGAATGATTGCGGGCTATGCCGGCGATGCACGAATGCAAATCTTCACGGAGATCGCGAGCAATGTGAGGGCGTCGACCTTTCGTGCTGAAAACATAATGAATGTAGTTGCACACGAACGAGTGCGGCATAATTTCCTCCGTGGACGATTCTCACCCGTTGCAGCCGTTATAAACCCACCGTTATAAACCCACCGTTGGTAACCCACCGTTGGTAACCCACCGTTTTCCAAACCACCGTTGAAACGGTGGGCTAGAATTGGGTCGTCCTTACAGGACGGCGCCGCTGAAGCGGCGTGAATCCCCAAGCGCTTCGCCCTCCCGCAAGCTGCCGCTTCGGCAGCCGTCGGGCGTAAACCAAATGGTAAAACAATAAAATAACAAATGGTTATTCAAGAGTCCTGGCACAACGGAAGCCGTAGTCGTAGCGCACGTAAGACGGCGTATCGTAGTAGCGATAGCCGACCTCGACGTACGTAGCACTACTGCCCCAAAGGCCGCCGCGGAGAACACGGTACGTGCCGCTGGCCGGACCCGTGGGGTCAGATGTGCTTGACGGGTACCATCCATACCAGTCGGCACACCATTCCCATACATTGCCGCTCATGTCGTAGCAGCCGTAGTAGCTTTTCGAGTTCGTGTAGTAGCCAACATCAGTGGTGGTGCCTTTGCAGTTGTTGTAGTTCACCTTGTCACAGCTTATGCTGTCGCTCTGGATCGCGTAGGTCCACAGGCTCGTGCGGCCGGGCGTCCAGCCAGCCGCCTTTTCCCACTGTGCTTCGGTGGGAAGATGGTAACTGCCTGCGGGGAGACCCTCCGAATCACTTCGCCAGTCGCATAAGGCGACGGCGTCGTACCACGTTACCCACCTGACCGGCCGTCGCTCGTAACCCGCCACCGGATGGTAGGTGTAGGCCCCGGGCACGCCTTCGCGTTCAATCTCGCTGGACATGTCCGTCCGCCAGCGGTCGCCATTGCCGGCGTTCAGGAACATACAGTAGAACTCGTTGGTAACTTCGTACTTGTCGATCCAGTAGTCGCTGAGATAGACCTGCATCCAGTCGGCCACACCATCCCACGTGCTGCAGGAGAACGTCCCCGCCGGCACGAAGCACATCTCGGCCATCGGGTTTCGGTCGTCGGCCACGATGCGTGCCCTGAAGTTGCCGCCGGTCAGGCCCGGCGCGTCGGTGCCGACGTTCCACACGATGTGTTTGCCGCCGCCGGGCGCCACGCCCTCGCCCACATCGCCGGACACGTGCCGCGTCACCAGCGCCCACGTCTGCCCGCCGTCGTTCGAGATCGTGCAGAAGACAACGCACGCATCGCCGTCGGCGTCCTGCAGATCATAGTAGATATCCACCACGTTCGAGCCGTCCGCCCGTTGCGATGCGGTGACGTTCGAGACCTCTGGGGCATTGTTGTTCGTTTCGGCCGATACTCCATTCCCCAGAATGACGCAGCTCAGCACAGCCACCGTAATTGCACACGCTTTCATGCTCTTCTCCTTTCGAGCCGTAATCTCATTTCTAGCGCTTCGCCCTCCCGCAAGCTGCCGCCGTGGCAGCCTCGGGCAGAACAAATGGTAAAAGAATAAAACAGCAAATGGTTATTCAAGAGTCCTGGCACAACGAAAACCGCTGACGTTGCTCACGCCCGACGGCGCATCGCCGGTGCGACAGCCAACCTCGACGACCGTTGCACTATTGCTCCAACCGCCGCCGCGAAGGACACGATACGTGCCGCTGGCTGGCCCGGTCGGATCTGAAGTGCTCGTTGGATAGGCTCCATCCGCCCACCAGTCCGCGCACCATTCCCACACATTGCCACTCATGTCATAGCAGCCGTAATAGCTGTTGTGGCCCTCGTAGCTGCCGACATCCGTCGCATGTCCGACGCAGTTGTTGTAGTTCACCGTATCGCAGCTTATGCTGTCGCTCTGGATGGCGTACTTCCACAGGCTCGTGCGAGTGGGCGTCCAGCCTGCCGCCTTTTCCCATTGTGCCTCGGTGGGCAGGGCATAAGTACCGGCGGGCAGACCTTCGGCTTGCGAACGCCACTCGCAGAAAGCCACTGCATCGTGCCACGTGACGTAGCGGACCGGCCGCCTGTCGTATCCTTCCTTCGGCCGATACGTGTACGCGCCGGGATCGCCAAGTTTCACGATATCAGCCGACTGCCTGTAGTAGGCGTCCTTCCCGCCGGAGTTGAGGAACATGCACCACAGCTCGTTCGTGACTTCGTACTGGTCGATCCAGTAGGTGCTGAGGAAGACTTCCGAACCGGTGCTGCACTTGAAGATGCCTGCCGACACGAAACACATCGGGGCGAGGAAGTGGCCGTCGTCCGCAACCACGCGCACCTTGAACGATGAGCCGAGCAGCCCCGGCGCGTCGTTGGCGACGTCCCACGCGATATGCTTGCCGCCGCCGGGTGCGCGGCGCTCACCGGCATCGCCCGACAGCGAAAACGCCGCCACGCCCCACGTCCCGCCGCCATCGTTCGACACCTTAATCCACACCGTGCAGGCGTCCCCGTCGGCGTCGTCCAGATCGTAATACACATCCACGACGTTCGAGCCGTCGGCCCGCTGCGACGCGGTGACGTTCGAGACGACGGGGGCGTGGTTGTCGACGTTTTCAGCCAGGACGGGCGGTGACAGCGCCAACAGCAGGCAGAATGCGGCCAGCAGAGTTACGGAACCTTTCATGGTATCCTCCTTGTGAGCTACCGGCAATTGTTCAGTTCGTACGACTTGATTGCGACTACCCCGGACATAGAGCAGTATACACCGGGAAAGGGGCGATGTCAAGAAAATGTTCGGAATCGGAATCCGGTTGGCGCGCTCCCGATTCGGACGCTTGATCTTGACGCATCCAGCGATGAGCGAATGCATTCCTTCATAAACGAAGCCTGCCCGCCGCGCGGCTCGGAAGCTCCAACTGCCCCCCCCTCGTTTTCCCCTTGATTTACCCGCCCCAACGCAATACCCTTTCCAATAGTCATAGTTTGCTGCTGCGGCTGCGCGCGGGGCGGTTTCCCGCGGCGCCCGGTCGCGGTTTCACCTGCGGTTCCGTCAACACGGAGGCTCGGATATGCCTGACAGGAAAATCATCTGCCTTGCGATGGCGTGCCTGCTGCTGCAGGGGTGCTCTTCGTGGTGGTTGCGCAAGGATTACTCGAACCCGCTGCCGGCCGGCCAGGTGGCACTGCGCAAGATTACGGACCCTGCACGGATTCCTGATTTCCGCCGGGCGTTCAATAATCCGCATAAGCTGGTCGCGAGCATCGATCACAGCCTCACTTATTTCAACGAGCATCCGTCGTCGCAGGCGTATTTCCCTTACCTCGACGTCGGCCACAGCCGGGCGGTGAAGTCGCTCGAGCGTTTCAAGCGGCTGCTGGCCGAATGCTCGACGGCCGACGAGTTTCACCGCCGCCTGGTGGAGGATTTCGACGTCTATGAGTCGGTCGGCTGTGACGACAGGGGCACGGTTCTGTTTACCGGCTATTGCACGCCCATTTACGAGGCCAGCCTGACGCCGAGCATCGAGTTCAAGTATCCGCTCTACAAGCTGCCGCCCGATCTGGTGAAGCGCAGCGATGGCGTGGTGCTTGGGCGCAAGACTGCGGCGGGGGACATCGTGCCGTATTACACGCGCCTGCAGATCGAGCAGGGCGAGCGGCTGAAGGGCCTCGAGCTTGTGTATCTGCGCGACCGGCTGGAGGCGTTTCTGGTGCATGTGCAGGGGTCGGCGTTGCTGCGGCTGCGCGACGGCAAGATGATGGAGGTGGGCTACGCGGGCAAGAACGGCCGCTCGTATAGCAGCCTGGGCCGGATGCTCGGCGACGACCGCAAGATTCACCGCGACCGGGTGTCGCTGACGACGATCAAGGAGTATTTCAGGGCGAATCCGCAGGACCTGGATACGTATCTGCCGCGAAATGAGAGCTACATTTTTTTCCGCGAAACTCAGGGCGGGCCGTTCGGCAGCCTCGGCAGGCAGGTTACGGCGTATTGTTCGATTGCCACCGACAAGAACAAGGACCCGAGCATGTCGGAGACGGCCGAGATTTACCCGCGCGGCTGCCTGGCGTTTGTGGAGACGAAGCTGCCGAGCATTGCAAGGTCGGACGGCCGCGTGGAGAAGCGCCCGTACAGCGGGTTCGCACTGGATCAGGATACGGGCGGCGCGATTCGCTCGGCCGGCCGGTGCGATATTTACCTGGGGACGGGCCGCGTGGCGGAGCTTCTGGCGGGCCATACGGTGGCCGAGGGCAGATTGTATTACCTGTTCATCAAGCGCGAGCTGATTCAGCGCGAGCTGTGATTCATAGCCGGTTACCGGCCAACGGAAACGGACTATGATCGTTGGCGTGAACACGTATTCGCTGGGTTTTGCGGGCAGCATGGAGGCTCGCCTCGAATTGGCGGGGAAGATCGGCTTCGAGGGGATCGAGTTCCGGCCGGCGGACTTCGGCCTGGCTGGCGATCCTGCATCGGCCGCGGCCGACGCGAAGAAGATTGTGTCGCTTTTCGGCGGCTACGGCGTGAAACCGTGCTGCGTGGCGTGCGACGCGGATTTCGTTCAGCCTGAGCGTGCGAAGTTCGCCGGTTACATTTCTTTACCTGCCTGAGTGGCTGTTTCGGGCCGAAATTGGCTTGAAATGCGGCCGTATCAATGAATAATTAGTGCAGGAGTCCAACGAGGTACGCCACCGCGCCGGGCCTCATTAGTATGATGCGTATGAACCACCGTACAACCGCCATAGCCATAGAAGGGGCCACTGCGCTGCTGGCGCTGCTCGTGCTCGCGGCGTGGCTGGGCGGGGGCAGGGATGAGGACGTGCAGGTGCGTGCAGCCCCTGAGGCGCCGACGCATCAGCCGGCGGTGATGTTGCCGGAGGTCCGCGGGAATCTGACGGTTCTGGACGGCACGCCTTCGGACCTGCCGGGGCTGTGGCCGGGTTTTCGCGGGCCTCGCGGCGATAATATCCGGCCGGAAGGCCCGCCGCTGCTGCGCGAGTGGCCGGCGCAAGGCCCGCTGGTGGTCTGGTCGATTCCCGTCGGCGAGGGGCACGCAGGTGCAGCGGTGAGGGATGGGCGGGTGTATCTGCTGGACTACGATCACGGGGGGCAGGCGGACGTGCTGCGGTGCCTGTCGCTGGCCGACGGGCGGGACATCTGGCAGTATTCGTACGGTGTGGAGGTGAAACGCAACCACGGTATGTCGCGTACGGTGCCTGCTGTCACGGAAGATGTTGTTGTCAGCCTCGGCCCCAAATGCCACGTGACGTGCCTGGATGCGAAGACGGGCGAGCTGCGGTGGTCGGTGGACCTTGTGCGGGAGTATGGGACGAAGGTGCCGGCGTGGTACGCCGGGCAATGCCCGCTGATCGAGGGCGACAGCGTGATCATCGCGCCGGCGGGGCCGGAAGTGCTGATGACGGCGCTGCGGCTGAGCGACGGCGAGGAGCTGTGGCGTGCGCCTAATCCGCGCGGCTGGCAGATGACGCATTCGTCGGTCGTGCCGGCGGAGGTCGGCGGCCGGCGGATGTACATCTATTGCGGCAGCGGGGGTGTGGCGGGTGTTTCGGCCGACGACGGTGCGATTTTCTGGGATACGACCGCCTGGCGAATAAACGTTGCGACGGTGCCTACGCCGCTGGTGGTGGGGGAGGGGCGCGTGCTTTTGACAGGAGGATACAACGCCGGCAGCATGCTGCTGGGGCTGGCTCCCAAGGATGAAGGCTTCGAGGCGGAAACCGTTTTCCGGCTCAAGCCGAAGGTGTTCGGTTCGGATCAGCAGACGCCGATCCTGTACGACGGCCATATATATGGAGTGATCCCGAGCGGGGAGCTGGCGTGCCTGAGCCTCGACGGCGAGCAGGTGTGGTCGAGCGGCAACACTAGCCGCTTCGGCCTGGGGCCGTATCTGATTGCGGACGGGAAGATACTGGTGCTGGGCGACAAGGGCACGTTGATGATGGTGGAAGCGACGCCCGACGGCTACCGGCATTTGGCGCAGGCGAAGGTGCTGCCGGGCCACGACGCCTGGGCACCGATGGCGATGGCCGAGGGGCTGCTGATTGTTCGAGATTTGAACACGATGACTTGTCTCGATCTCACGGGGAGTGCGCAATGAACAGCGACACGCCTTCCAACAATGATTCGCCGCAGCCGGGGCTGAAGCTGACGCCGGTGCGTATGCTGCTGATCGTGTTGTGCGTGGTGGCCGTGGGCATTATTATCGCCCTCACGCAGCGCGATGAACTGGGCCGGGAATGGCGCTACCAGGAGAATGCGGGCCTTGCAGGGGATGAGATTTCCACCGAGGCCGACGCGATGCCGACCGGGCTGCAGGCGGCCCGGTCGATGGCGGTGGGTTCGGACGGCATCGTTTACATCGCAGGCGACAGCAAGGTTCGCAGGTTCGATGCGGCCGGCGGGGTCGCCGGCGATTTCCCGACAGACGGCACGGCGGAGTGCCTGGCGCTCGCGGATGATGGGACGATCTACGCGGGCATCGGCGGGCGCGTGCTGATCTATTCAGCAGATGGTGTGCAGAAGGCGGCGTGGTCGGATCTCGGCGAGCGTGCGATCGTTACGAGCATCGCGTTGGCCGGGGAGAAGGTGATCGTGGCCGATGCCGGCAACCGGATCGTGCTGGTATGCACGCGCGAGGGCGAGGTGGTTGGGCGGATAGGCGCGCGCGACGACGAGCGAAATATTCCGGGGCTGGTTGTGCCAAGCCCTCATATGGACGTTGCGATGGGGGCCGACGGGCTGTTGCGGGTGGCGAATCCCGGGCGTCATTGCGTGGAAATCTACACGCTGGACGGGCATCTCGAGTTTTCGTGGGGAAGCAGCGGCTGCGGAATCGAGAATTTCACGGGCTGCTGCAATCCGGCCGACATCGCGGTCACGCCCGACGGCTCGGTTGTTACGAGCGAGAAGGGCATCTATCGCGTGAAGCTGTATGAAGGGATCGAGGGCCGGCTGATCGGCGTGGTGGCCGGCCCGCAGTCGTTCGAGGACGTGGCGGCGCGCGATTTCGGCCCGGCGGGTTACCCGGGGCTGGACATCGCGATAGACCCGCACGGGCGTGTGTTGGTGCTTGACCCGGCGCGTTGCGAGGTGCGGATTTTCGTGCCGAAGGCGGAATCGAATGAAGAAGCACAACTCGAAGACTGAGCACGGCAGGCGCGAGTTCATTCGCGGAATGCTGCGGACGGCTGCGATGGCAGGACTGGCGGCCCTGGGGCTGGTTTCAGTGCTGAGGCGGCCGGCGCCGGGCGATCACAGGTGCATCAATCGCGGCATTTGCAGCGGTTGCGGCAGGTCTGACCGGTGCATACTGCCGCAGGCGGTTTCTGCGCGCAGGAACGGCCGGAAGCCAGACACAGCAAATTCAGGCGGGAATGACTGATGGCCGAGCATGATGCAAAAACGAGCCGGCGTGAATTCCTGCGGGGCGGCTTCGCCGGCGTCGGCTTCCTCGCCCTGGGCGGAGCGGCAGGGGTGTTGTCGCATCGCAGCGGCGGGCGGACGGTCTGGCAGATCGACCCGTACAAGTGCATCCAGTGCGGCAAATGCGCCACCGATTGCGTGCTCGAGGTCTCGGCGGTGAAATGCGTGCACGTTTACGCGATGTGCGGCTACTGCGAGATTTGCACGGGATTTATCGACGGCGGTGCGAGCAACGCGGGCGGTGGCGCCGAAAACGAGGCGTGCCCAGCGGGAGCGATCAGCCGCAGTTTCGTTGAAGATCCGTATTATAAATATGATATAGATGAAGAATTATGCATAGGCTGCGGGAAATGCGTGAAGGGGTGCGAGGCGTTCGGGAATGGGTCGCTGTTCCTGCAGATTCGCCACGATCGCTGCCTGAACTGCAATCATTGCAGCATTGCGGCCGTGTGCCCGTCCGGGGCCATTCAACGTGTTCCCGCCGATCAGCCGTATTTGTTGAAGGAACCCCGACCGCTGGATGAATAGATACATCGCCCTCATTTTGTTGCTGACGGCCGCCGGGGCCGCGTATGCAGAAGTGCCGCTGCCGGAGTTCAGCACGGAATACGAGCTGCCGGAAACATCGGTTCCCGCGCCGGCTGCGGTGCTGTACGACTACCTGGATGTTGTGCTTCTCGCGGTTGCGTTGCTGATTGCGGCCTGGCTGGCGCTGCGGAAGCGGTCGCGGCGCGGTCTCGTGGTTCTGGGGCTGGTGTCGCTGGCGTATTTCGGTTTCTGGCGGATGGGCTGCGTGTGCCCGATCGGCGCCATTCAGAATGTGGCGATGGCGCTCGGGCCGGGCGGCTATGCTGTGCCGACCACGGTCGCCGCGTTTTTCCTGCTGCCGTTGCTGGCGGCGCTGCTGTTCGGGCGGGTGTTTTGTGCCGGGGTGTGCCCGTTGGGCGCCCTGCAGGATATCGTGCTGCTGCGGCCTGTGAGGCTGCCGGAATGGTTGCGGCACGCGCTGAGCGTTTTGCCGTTTATTTTTCTGGGGCTTGCAGTCGTTTTTGCGGTGATGGCCGGGCCGTTCATCATCTGCCAGTACGATCCGTTCGTGCGAATATTCCGCCTGAGCGGCTCGGCTGCGGCGATAGCATTCGGGGCGGTGTTTGTCGCGCTGTCGGCGGTGGTTGCGCGGCCGTATTGCCGTTTCCTGTGCCCGTATGCGGTGCTGCTGAGCTGGATGTCGCGGGTGGCGAAGTGGCATGTAACTATCACGCCGGACGAATGCATCCAGTGCCGGCTATGCGAGGATTCCTGCCCGTTCGATGCCATCCGCAAGCCCTCAACGCAGCCGGTTGGCCGCACGGAAGGCAAGAAGCTGCTGGTGGTGCTGTTGGTGCTGCTGCCGGTGATGGCGGCGGTTGCCGCGCTGCCGGGTTATTGGGCGGGTGATTTGCTTGCGCGTGCGGATCAGACCGTCAGGACGGCCGATCTGGTGTGGCAGAATGAACTGACGAAGCCCGAGATTACGCCCGACGAGGTGACCGCCTTCGCGCGGACGGGCAGGCCTGCGGGCGGATTGTATGCCGAGGCCGCCGCGATCGTGAAAGACTACAGGGTAGCCGGCCTGGTATTCGGCGCATGGGCGGGATTGGTTATCGGCGGCAAGCTGATTGCGTTGTCGATCAGGCGCACGCGCAGCGATTACGAACCAGATCGCGCCCATTGCCTGAGCTGTGGCCGGTGTTTTGAATACTGCCCGCGCGAACGCATGCGGCACGCAAGAACGGTGGAGACCAGCGATGAGCAACCAGCAGGCTGACGCGCAGTCTGATGCTGCCCGCCATTACTATCGCACGGCGATCCATACCGCCGTCATCGCTGCGGTTTTCTGCGCGCTGGTGGCCGGTTACCTGTTGTATCTGCACCGGAAGGAATGGCGGTCGGGGCTGCTGAATTCGCCGGAGATGTTCAGGCTCAAGGAGGAATTGGCGGCGGCCGGCGACGACGACGCACGCAAGGCCGAGCTGACGGAGCGAATCCGTGCGCTCGACGTGAAGCTGCGCAGCGGCAACCTGCGCACGCGCGAAACGGCCCGCACCGGCGGTTATCTGTTGGCGGGCGGGGCGGTGGTATTGATTGCGGCCCTCGCTGCGGCCGCATCGTTTCGAAAGAAGCTGCCGATGCCGCAGCCTGTTGAGGAGCAAGACAAGGACGCCAACGTACCACTGAGGAGATCGGTGGCTGCGACGGGAGTGGCGGTACTTTGTGTCGTGGTGGTTGCGGCTGTGCTGGCGCCGGGTCTGCACGAGCTGTATTTCGCCGGGCGCGATGCAGACCAGGCCGCTGAAACCGATTTTAGCAGCGAGGAGCCGGTTGAAATCACGCCGGCGCAGCAGACGCCATTCCCCACCGATGAGGAAGTCGCAGCGAACTGGGCGTCGTTTCGCGGAGCAAACGGTGCGGCCACGTACGCCGAGGACGTGCCGCTGTCGTGGAACGGCGAGACCGGCGAGAATATCCTGTGGAAGGCGGAAATTCCGCTGCCGGGCAATAATTCGCCCATCGTGTGGGGAGATCGCGTTTTCCTGACGGGCGCCGACGAGGCGAACCGCGAAGTCTACTGCTTCGATGCCGGATCGGGCAGGCTCGTGTGGCGGAAGGCGGTGGCAACGCAGCAGGAGAAGCCCAACGTGATGGAAGACACCGGCTACGCTGCTCCGACGGCTGTTACCGATGGCCGGCGCGTGTGCGCGATGTTTGCCACGGGCGACGTTGCCGCGTTCGATTTTGACGGAAATCAGCTATGGCATAGGGCGCTCGGTCTGCCGGAGAACGCCTACGGGCATGCGTCGTCGCTCGCGATGCACAAGGGGATGGTGATCGTGCTGTTTGACCAGGGGTATTCGGCGGAGGACGGCTTGTCGGCCATTATGGCATTGGATGCAGCAACTAGCGAGGAGAAATGGCGGACGCCACGCGATGTGCCGAACTCGTGGGGCAGTCCGATCGTCATCAAGGCGCTGGGTTCGCACCAGGTGATCACGTGCGGCGATCCGTGGGTCATTTCGTATGATCCGGAAACGGGGTCTGAAATATGGCGGGCGGAGCTTCTCGGCGGCGATATCGGGCCGTCGGCCACGTTCGCCGGCGGGACCGTGTTTGCCTGCAACACCGGGTCGGAAGCGGCGGCGGTCGATCCCGGCGGCACCGGCAACGTAACGGAAACAAACGTGTTGTGGAAGAACGACGATCACGATCCGCCCGACATCTGCAGCCCGTTGAGCGACGGCTCGCTGATGTTCATGGTGTCCACCTGGGGGATAGTGGATTGCCATGATGCCGTTACCGGCGAGCAGTTGTGGGAGCATGATTTAGAAGCCGAGTTCAATTCGTCGCCGAGCATCGTCGGCACCAACGTCTACCTGCTGGACGTCGATGGCGTGATGCACATATTCGAGTGCGGCCGCGAGTTTGCGGGGGTCGGGACGGCCCAGCTTGGCGAGAAATGCAAGGCCAGCCTGGCGTTCGCCGGCGGCAGGATATTCATTCGCGGCGAAAAGCATTTGTTCTGCATAGGGACTGAATGACACAGGCGGCAAGAACACAACCGAACGAGGAAGAGCTGGACCTCGCATTCGTGGATGATGCGGTTGCGAGGATCGGGCGCGGGCATGAAGCCGTCATCCCGATCCTGCAGGCGATCCAGGAGCACTGGCGTTATCTGCCGCAGGCCGCGCTGCGCCGCGTGTGCGAGATATCCGAGATCACACCGGCGGCGATCACCGGCGTATCCACGTTCTACACGCAGTTCCGGCACCATCCGGTGGGCCGCCATATCATCAGCGTCTGCCACGGCACTGCTTGCCATGTTAAGGGTGCGCAAACGGTATCGGATTCGATCGCCCGCGAATTGAAGATACGGAAGGGGGAAGATACCGACCCCGACGGCGTGTTCACCGTCGAGAAGGTGGCGTGCCTGGGCTGCTGTACGCTGGCGCCGGTGATGCAGGTGGATTCGGTGACGTACGGGCATCTAGACAGCCCGGAGATCATCCGCAAGTCGCTACGCGATTTTCTGGAGCTTGAGCGGCTCGGCCTGCTGAGCTCGGGCGGCCGCGAGGCGGTTTCTTCCGACGCGGCCAACGGCCTGGGCGAGATTCGGATATGCGTCGATTCGTGTTGCAGTGCGGCAGGCGCGATGGATGTGTTCAACGCGCTGACGCAGGCCGTGCGGGAATTGCGCGCGCCTGCGGCTGTCCGGCGAGTCGGCTGCATCCTGACATGCTACGAGGTGCCGCTGGTCGAGGTGGTCGAGCCTGGCAAGGAGCCGGCGCTGTATGCGAGGGTGCGTCCGGAAGATGCACGGGAGATAGTGCGGCGGCATTTCAGGCCGCGGAGCATTGCGCTGCGCGCGGCGAGCGTGCTGTCGCGCGCGGTCGAGCAGGTGCTGACGGACGATGCGTGGGAGCCGGTGACGCGTTATTCGATATCGGAGCGCGACGCGCCGATCTGCGAGTTCATCGGGCCGCAGAAGCATATCGCGCTCGAGCATTACGGCACCAACGATCCGCTCGACATAGATGCATACGCTGCAATAGGCGGTTTCGAGGCGCTGCGCACGGCCGTTACTGAGCAGACGCCGGAGCAGGTGATCGAGGTGGTCGAGCGGTCGTGTCTGCGCGGCCGGGGCGGCGCCGGGTTCATTTCCGCAACGAAATGGAAGATGGTGCATGAGGCGGATTCGGCGAAGAAGTATCTGGTTTGCAACGGCGACGAGGGCGACCCGGGCGCGTTCATGGATCGAATGCTGCTGGAGACGTTCCCATACCGCGTTCTCGAGGGCATTGCGTTAGCAGCCTATTCGGTGGGAGCGGACGAGGCCTACTTGTATGTCCGCACCGAGTATCCGATGGCGGTGAAATCGATCGAGAAGGCGGTGGCGGTGTGCAGGGAGCGCGGGTATTTCGGCGAGAAGATTTTCGGCAGCGATTTCAGCCTTACGTTTCACCTGATGAAAGGTGCAGGTGCGTTTGTCTGCGGCGAGGAAACCGCGCTGCTGGCGTCGATCGAGGGCAAGCGGGGAACGCCGCGGCTGAGGCCGCCGTATCCGGCCGAGTGCGGGCTGTGGGGCAAGCCGACGTGCGTCAACAACGTGGAGACGCTGTCGCTGGTGCCGTGGATAGTCCGCAACGGGGCAGAAGCATTCGCCGGCCTCGGCACAAAGCACAGCAGGGGGACGAAGGTTTTTGCGCTGGCGGGCAAGATCAGGCGGGGCGGGCTGATCGAGGTGCCGATGGGCACGACCATCCGCCAGATAGTCGAGGAGATCGGCGGCGGCGTGCCTGATGGCCGCAAGTTCAAGGCGGTGCAGATCGGGGGGCCGTCGGGCGGGTGCATTCCCGCGCGGCTTGCCGACACGCCCATCGACTACAGCGAATTGCAGGAGCACGGCGCGATCATGGGGTCCGGCGGACTGGTGGTGCTGGACGATCGCGACTGCATGGTGGACGTGGCCCGCTATTTCCTCGAGTTCACGCAGGATCAGTCGTGCGGAAAATGCACCTTCTGCCGCGTGGGCACGCGCTTCATGATGGACATCATCAACCGATTGTGCCGCGGCGAAGGCCGGATGAGCGACATCGACGCACTCGAGGAGCTGGCGGAGGCCGTGAAGAAAGGCAGCTTGTGCGGCCTCGGGCAGACGGCGCCGAATCCGGTGGTGACCACGCTGCGGTATTTTCGCGATGAATACGAGGCGCACGTCGAAGGCCGCTGCCCGGCCCGCAAGTGCGTGGCGTTGATCAGATACAGGATAACCGACGACTGCATCGGCTGCACTCGATGCGCCCAGCACTGCCCCACGGAGGCGATTGCGATCCGCCCATACGAGAAGCACGAGATCGACCCTGAAAAATGCACCCGCTGCGGCAACTGCGCCAAGGTCTGTCCCGCGGATGCGGTGGTAGTGGAATGAAGATGATCACGTTGCAGATAGATGGACGCGAGGTAAGCGTGGGGCCCGGCTCGACCATACTCGATGCGGCGCGGAAACTCGGGATCGATATTCCGACGCTGTGCCACCTCGAGGGCCAGCCGCCGTTCGGCTCGTGCATGGCCTGCGCCGTGAAGGTGAACGGCTCCGACCGATTCGTGCCGTCGTGCGCCACGAAAGCCGCCGACGGAATGGTAGTGGAAAGCGAGACCGACGAGGTGCGCGCCGAACGACGCACGGCCATAGAACTGCTGCTGGGCGATCATCTGGGCGACTGCGTAGCCCCCTGCGAGATGGCCTGCCCCGCGCATATGGCCATTCCGAAAATGATCCGCCAGATAGAATCCGGCAGAATCC
>Ga0307378_10005908_pt1 | contig 16901 bp, 18 predicted proteins | sample UN1MG_FD_202238 | JGI IMG/M metagenome (GOLD analysis project Ga0307378, IMG submission 202238) | Soil microbial communities from Risofladan, Vaasa, Finland - UN-1 | ecosystem: Environmental > Terrestrial > Soil > Coastal area > Acid sulfate soil | place: Finland: Risofladan, Vaasa | collected... | reverse complement strand
ATCTTGGATGTCTCGCGACGACTTCGTCGGATCGCCACGGCGCCTTCGACGCCTCGCGACGCCCGCTCACTCCTCATACGGGTTTCTCATGCCACTCCCCCTCGCCTTGGCAAAAGAAAGAGGGCAGTCGTCGATGGACTTCCTCATCCAAGCCCTCGCCTCTATCGCAGCAGGTGGTTCGTCTGCCCGCTCGCCTCCGGATGACCTTCTCGCCCATACCCTTCGCCTCAGCCAATAAGAAAGGAACGGCTTATCTCGGCGCTGCTTTTTTGGGCCGAGAGCTTATAAGCCGGTCGATGAGGTAACCCGCGGCAAATCCGAAGATACTAAGAGCGACTCCGTAGGGGACGGACTCAGGCCATTGGGGAAGAGACAGGGGCCAAATTTTCAGGGCCGAGAGAAACCCGAGCATGGCGAAGCCCCCCCCGAACAGGAGGCTTAGCCCCCCCGCCAGGGGCCGTTTCTTCCGGAGGACGAACATGGCCATCCCGGGCACGAACAGGCCTTCGGCCATGATCTCGGAGGCCAGTCCGAGGGTCTGGAGGATGCTCTGAAACCGGGTGGCGATGCCAAAGGCCAGGAGGGCCACGAGACACGTGGCCAGGCGCCCGGCCTTAACGGCCGACGCAGAATCGGCCCTGGCTTGAGGCGAAACCTCGTAATAAATGTCCCTGGTCAAGGTCAGAGCGCCGGTGTTGATGGCCGTATCCATGGTCGAGAGGACGGCGGCGACGACCGCGACGAACAGCAACCCGCCGCCCACCATTCCGGCTTTCGAAGCGATGATCTCGGAAATCAAAGGATGAGAGAGGGCTCGACCGGAAAAAAGGGGCAGGGAGCGCAAGCCGATGAATACGACCAGGCCGTATAGAAAAACGAAGGCGGCGGCGGCGGCCAACAACCCCCTCCTGGCTTTCTGGACGGAGCCGGCCGCCTGGATCCTCTGCCAGGCAATGGGCGAGATCGTCCAGGCCAGGATGAAGGACAGGGCGATGAGGGCGTTCCTCTGTCCGTCATGGAAAAAGTCGAGATAACCCGATCTGCCGGTCTGGCTGACCATCTCGACGACGGCCCCAACTGGAGAGCTCCGGGCGAGATAGATGGACAGTCCGGCCATCCCCGCGCCGAGCAGGAGGCACTGCAGAACATCGGTCGCGATCACCGAGAATAGACCGCCCCTGATGAGGTAGATGAGGACGACCGCTGTCCCCAATCCCAGGCTCCAGATAGAGGATAGCCCCAGAAAGGGCTTCAGGAATTGGCCCAAGGCGACCATCTGGGAAGAAGCCAGTACGATCATATACCAGAGGATCAAGGAGGAGGCGAAGTGCCGCACCGTCTTGCCGTAGCGGGCCTCAACGAGCCCGGGCAGCGTCTGAACATCCAGGCGGCGGATAGGCCCGGCCAAGAAGGCTGCGAGGAAAAGAACTGTCGCCGCCGCCGGAACGCCCATCAGCCAGAGTGCGCTCAAGCCGACACGATATGCCTCGTCGGTGGTGACGATGATGGAGGTCGCTCCGAACCAGGAGGCGGTCAAAGAGAGGAAGACGAGAAAGGCCGACAGGGACCGGGAGGCCAGGAAGAAACCCTCCAGGTCTCTCTGCCGCCGTGAATATTTCAGGCCAACGCCGAGCAGGATGGCCAGGTAGCCGGCCAGAACGAGGAAGAACTCCGGGCGCACGACCGAGTTTATAACAGAAACGTCCCGGCCAGTAAAACGGGAGCCGATCAACGTGCCGGAGGCATCTCCGGACAATTTGAGATGGGACGCCGAATCATTTATAATTCTGGGCGGATGAAAAGGACCTTCGTTACACTCGGCCTCGTTCTCCTTTCCCTCTGTGCCGGCTCTCTACCCGCCTCTATCTCTCCCCAGGAAGCTGCCCGGAACATCGAGAAAGCCTTCGCCTCGCTTCGCTCACTCCAGGCCGACTTCGAACAATATTACTATTCCGCCTCGCTGGCGACGCCGCTTCTCGAAAAAGGAAAGCTCATCCTTCAGAAGCCGGACCTGATGCGCTGGGAATACTTGGAGCCGGAACGCAACATCTATATTTATAAAGGAGGCGTTTCGCTCGCCTATTTCCCTGAGGACAACCAGCTCTTCCGCCACACCTTGTCTCCTGAGGAGAAGGATTGGGCCGTCTTCTCTCTGCTCACGGGCAGAGCCAGGATCATCGAGACCTACACCATCGAGGCGGCCAAGTTCCCCACCGATAAAAAGGTGTCCGTCCAGCTCAAGCTGATCCCCCTGGAAGAGGGGGAGCTTTCTTACATCCTGATCGAGGCGGACCCCCGGACCTGGCTCCTGGAGAAAGTCATCTTCCTGGATTGGGCGGGAAACAAGCAGGAGTTCCACTTCAGCGGGTTCAAGCTCAATCCCCCCCTCGACGCCCGGCTGTTCGAGCTGGAGGTTCCCCCCGGCTGCGAGGTCATCGACGACCTTCCGCCGGTGAAGAACAGCTGAACCATTTGCGGCGCCGTCCGTATGAATCCTTGAGGACAGGATGTCCTCGATGAATGAAGAAAAAGACCAGGATCTCGTCAAGCGGACCCTTCGAGGAGACAAGAAGGCTTTTGAGATGATCGTCAGGAAGTACCAGCAGCCGCTCCTGGGTTACGTCGGCCGGATGGTCGGACAGCGGGAGACGGCTCTCGATTTCACCCAGGACGTCTTCCTCAAGGCTTATGCCTCCCTCCGGTCCTTTGATCCCCGGTACAAGTTCAACACCTGGCTGTTCAAGATTGCCTCGAACCTGGTCATCGACCACTGGCGGAAGAAGAAGCTCCCCGCATTTTCTTTAAGCGAACCCCTGGGCCGGGACGACGACGGCCTGACCCTCGAGGTCCCCGATGACGAGCCTTCGGTCTCCCGGACGTTCGAGCTGGCGGAGCTCCGGCAGAGGGTCGAAACGGCCATGGAAAGACTGCCCGGCCCGCTGCGCGAGCTCTTCGTCTGGAGGCATGTCAACGAACTGAGCTATGAGGAGATGGCCGAGATCAAGGATCTTCCGCTCGGAACCATCAAGAACCGGGTCTTCCAGGCCAAGGAGATGATCCGCCGGCTGCTGGAGGAGACGCCATGAGCTGTCTCAAGATCAGCGACCTCTATGACTATCTCGAAGGAGGGCTTTCTCCGGAGCAAAGGAACAGCATCGAAGAACACCTGCGCGTCTGCCGGAGATGTCGGCGGGCGGTCGAGGAGCGGAGGCTCATCGCCGAGGCTGCCTCCACCTTGCCCCCGTTCGAGGTCCCGGAGAATTTCCCGGAGCGTGTCATGTCCCGGCTCTCCCGGTCGAGGGCCCGGAACTCGGGATGGCTCATCGCCCTGGTCTCCGTTTCTTCTCTGTTCGCCCTGATCTCGGTCGCTTTGATCGCCTCGGGAAGGAGCGCCCTGGAATTCTTCGCCAGTGCCAGCCAGACCTTCTTGGAATCGGCGAAGAACGCCGCCGTGCTCACGGCTAAGCTGGCCGTTCTTGTGTCGCTCACCGGGAGAACCCTGCGCTCTCTGCTCGAGGCCGGTACCAAGAGCCTGTCCGTGCTGACGTCGTTCCTCCATCCGGGGCTCCAGATCTTGATCCTTGTCCTGGCGATGGGTCTTGTGGTCAGCCTCTTTTTCGGGTTGAGAAAGAAGTTTTCGTTGGGAGACTAGCCATGAGGAAGAGAACCTTGGTCATTTTCCTGGCGTTGTTCCTCGCCGGAGCGCTGCTCCCGCTCTGCGGCGATGAACAGATCGGCTTTAAGGAGGATATCTACGTCGCCAAGGACGAAGTCCAGGACAATATTATTTCCTTCGGCGGCCAGGTCACCGTCGAGGGCAGGGTAAGAGAAAACATCATCGTTTTCGGCGGGTCGATCACCCTGAGCGGTGAAGTCGGCGACTCGGTCGTAGGTATCGGTTCGGCCATCACGCTCAAGTCGACCGCGGTGGTCAAAGGTGACGCCGTCTCGCTGGGCGGGACACTCCAAAAAGAACCCGGCTGCGCCATCGATGGGGACACCATCTATTTCAAGGGAGGAGAGGCTCTCTCCAGGCTTTTCCGCGGGGGCATCTTTTCCTTCCCCTTGATGCCGCTTATCCTGATCATCAAGCTGGTCGGCTTTTTCATCTGGCTGCTCATCGCCCTGGTCGTCGCCGCCCTTTTTCCCCGTCAGCTGGTCCTCGCTTCCTCCCAGATCCGGACCGCCTTCTGGCCGGTCGTTGGGACAGGATTCGTCGCCATCATCCTGTTCGGCGGGCTGGTCCTCGTTTTCGCCCTCCTGTCCCTCGTCCTGATCGGGATCCCGTTCCTGTTGATCCTGGGGGCCATCGGCCTGGTCGTCAAGATCTTCGGGCAGGTGGCGCTCTTCACCTTTTTCGGTGAGAGCCTGGGCAAGTCCTTTAGCCATCGGAGCCCGGCGCCGCTGGCGGCGGTCGTCATCGGGCTAGTGGTCGTCAGCTTTATCAAGTTCATCCCCATCCTGGGTTTCCTCTTCTCGTTCTGTTTGAGCGTCATCGGCTGGGGTGTGACCATCCGGACGAAGTTCGGCACCAAGGAAAACTGGCTGAAGAGGAAGGCTTAAGAGGACAGGGATTCTAGTTCGGGGGACGTGGGATCAGCGTTCGAGGATCTCTTTTTCCTTGGCGGCGGCGACCTCTTCGATCTTCTTGGAATAATCTTCGATGATCTTCTGGAGTTGCTCCAGGCCGTTGAACTTGTCGTCCTCGGTGATCTTTTTGTCCTTCTCGAGCTGCTCGATCTCGTCTTTGGTCTCGCGGCGCATATTCCGGAGGGTCGTTTTCTCGTCCTCGAGCATCTTTCCGATCTTCTTGGCCATCTCCTGGCGTCTCTCGTCGTCGAGCGGCGGGATCGGGACTTTGAGCGTCTTCCCGTCGTTGATGGGATTGAGCCCCAGGTCGGCCGCGCGGATGGCCTTGTCGATAGTCTCAATAAGGGAGGGATCCCAGGGCTGGACGGTGATCAGGGTCGGATCAGGAATGCCCAGGCTGGCCAGCTGATTGACCGGGGTCAGCGTCCCGTAATACTCGACCTTGATGTCCTCGAAAAGACTCAGGTTGGCCCGGCCGGTCCGCAGTTTGCTGAGGTCCTTACGGAAGTGTTCGGCCGAAACCTTCATCTTGGCTTCAAGAGCGCGCAGCGCGTCCTTGACCATACGTCCTCTCCTTTAATGGACCAGAGTCCCGATTTTCTCGCCCATCACGGCTTTCTTGATGTTGCCGCGCCTGTTGAGGTTGAAGACCACGATGGGCATGTTATTGTCCTTGCACAAGGATATGGCCGTCGAATCCATGACCTTGAGGCCTTTCTTGATGACCTCGAGATAGCGGATGGTTCCGAACTTCTTGGCTTTCCTGTCGAGCATCGGGTCGGCGCTATACACCCCGTCCACCTTGGTGGCCTTCATGATCACCTGGGCCTTGATCTCCAGCGCCCTGAGAGCCGCGGCGGTGTCGGTGGTGAAATAGGGGCTGCCGATCCCGGCGCTGAAGACGACGACCCGGTCCTTTTCCAGGTGCCGGATCACCCGGCGCCGGATGAAGGGCTCGGCCAGAGCTTTTATCTCCATGGCCGCGACATGGCGGCTGACCAGGCCCACCTTCTCCAGGGCTTCCTGGAGGGCGATGCCGTTGATGACCGTGGCCAGCAGGCCCATCTGGTCGGCGGCCGCCCGGTCCATGCCCGCCTCGGTGCCGCGGATGCCGCGGAAGATGTTTCCCCCGCCGATCATGATGGCCACCTGGACTCCCAGGTCACAGACTTCCTTGATCTCCTGGGCGATGGCCATGGCCCTTTCGAGATCGATCCCGTAGGAGTGCTTGCCCAGCAGGGATTCTCCCGAAAGCTTGAGAAGAACGCGCGTGTAAACCGGCTTTTGGCGAGCCATCGGCCTATCAGTTCTTGCCCAGTTCGAACCGGGCGAAGCGTCGGACCTTGATGTTCTCCCCGAACTTGGCGATGGTGGAGGCGATGAGTTGTTGGATCGTGGTCTTGTCATCCTTGATGTAAGGTTGGTCCAAGAGGCAGACCTCTCCGAAGAACTTCTTGAGCTTGCCTTCGACGATCTTCTCGATGATCTGAGGCGGCTTCTTGGTGTCCTGGAACTGCCCACGGATGATCTCCTTTTCCTGTTCCAGCTCCGCCTCCGGGATGTCGGCCGAGGAGACGAAGCGCGGGTTGGCGGCCGCGATCTGCATGGCGATGTTCTTGGCCAGTACCTTGAATTCTTCGTTCCGGGCGACGAAGTCCGATTCACAGTTGACCTCGACCAAGACGCCGAGCTTGCCTCCCAAATGGATATAGGAATAGACAATTCCCTGGGAGGCTTCCCGGTTCATTCGCTCCTGGGCGCGGGCGGCTCCCTTCTTGCGGAGGACGGCGATCGCCTTCTCGATGTCGCCCTGGCTCTCGGCCAGAGCCTCCTTGCATTCCATGACTCCGATCCCGGTCCTCTGCCGGAGCTCCTTGACCATTTCCGCGGTGATTTCCATCATGCTCTCCTTGCCGGACTCCGGGGCTCAGCTTCTCTCGACCTCGGGTGTCTCCTCTTCCGGGGCTTCCGCCTTGGCGGCTTCCAGCTCCTTCTCCAGTCGGCTCTTCTTCCCCTCGATCACCGCCTCGGCGACCTTGGAGGTGAACAGCTCGATGGCCCGGACGGCGTCATCGTTGCCGGGGATGGGATAATCGATGTTCTCGGGATCTCCGTTGGTATCGACGACGGCGACGATCGGGATACCCAGCTTTTGAGCTTCCGTAATGGCGATCTCCTCCTTGGCCGAGTCAATCACGAACAGGACGCCGGGAAGGCCGATCATCTTCTTGAGTCCCCCCAGGGTCTTGGACAGCTTGCGGTGGAGCTTCTCCATCTTGGACTGGTCCTTCTTGGAGAGAAGCTCCCAGCGGCCGTCCTCCTTCATCTCGTCCAGCTCGACCAGTTTCTCCACGCTTCCCCGGACGACCCCGAAGTTCGTCAGCAGGCCGCCCAGCCAGCGCTGGTTGACGTAGCTGCACTCGCACCGGTTGGCCGTGTCGCGGATGATGTCCTGGGCCTGCTTCTTCGTCCCGACGAAGAGGACGTCTTTGTCGCCCTCGGACACGCCGCGGACGAACTGGAGCGCCTCTTTGAAGATCTTGATCGTCTTCTGCAGGTCAATGATATAGATCCCGTTGCGCTGGCCGAAGATATATTCCTTCATTTTGGGATTCCAGCGCTTGGTTTGATGGCCGAAATGGACCCCGGCCTCTAAGAGCTCTTTCATCGTCACAGAAACCAACTTCGATCCCTCCCTTACCGTTTGTGATACTGCGGCGCCTTTCTCGCGCCCAGCAGCCCGTACTTCTTTCTTTCCTTGATCCGGGAATCCCGCGTCAGGAAGCCGGCGTTCTTCAGGGTCGGTTTGAGCTCACGGTTGAACTCCACCAGCGCCCGGGCGATGCCCAGCCGGACTGCTTCGGCCTGGCCTTTCAGGCCTCCCCCGCTGATCCGCATGAAGATATCGAACTTGCTCTCAGTATCGGTCAGCAGGAGCGGCTGACGGATGATGTATTTATACGAATCGAGATGAAAATATTCGGCATACGGACGGGGTCTCTTGTCGACAATCAGGGTGATATCCCCCTTCCCGGAGCGCAGGAAGACTCTGGCCACCGACGTCTTTCTTTTTCCCGTACCGTAGTATTGGATCAGACTCAAGAGCGCCTCCTAAAACTGGTATTCCCGGGGTTTCTGGGCTTCATGAGGATGACTGGACCCGCGGTAGACCTTGAGCTTCTTGAAGACCTGCCGGCCGAGCTTGTTCTTGGGGATCATTCCCCGGACCGCCCGGCGGATGACCTCTTCTGGCTTGGCCTCGAGGAGGTCCTTGAACTTCTCGCTCTTCAGGCCACCGGGATATTGCGAGTGGGAAAAATACATCTTTTGTTCGGGCTTCCGGCCGGTGACCCGGATCTTCTCGGCGTTGATCACGACGACGAAATCACCGCTATCGCAGAAATCGGCAAACTCCGGCTTGTTCTTGCCGCGCAGGAGGACGGCCACCTCGGTGGCCAGACGTCCCAGGATTCTCCCTTCGGCGTTGACAAGCCACCATTTCTTGTCAACATCATCCTTTTTAGGGACAAAAGTTTTCATCACTATTTCCTCAGAGATAAGGATTCAGCTAAAGCTAATAATAAATGATGCCCTACAATACAAGATATCGGGGAAATTGTCAATCTCGGCGGCCCGGCCGAAACCCCTCCAAGTGCATGAAAATCGAGTGAGTTAGGCGGTCCGGCTTGGCGCGTCGGGTTTTCACCCCGGAGCGGGATAAGCATTTATCCGCCGGCGGATGAGAGGACCTGCCAAGGCAGGCAGACAAGAAACAAAACCGGGATTCTTATCCGACCTTCTTGAGCTCGTCTTCCAGCTTCTTCTTCTCGGCGGCGCGCTTGCGCATATCGTTCCACCGCTCCATGGCGCGGTCGGCTTCGGCCTTGTACCGGGACTCCTTGTCGGGCTCGAGCTTGATCAGCACACTCTGGTAGAGAACGCTCAGCCAGCTGTATGGCTCCGGGTATTCCGGGTCGAGCTCGTTAGCTTTCTCCAGCGCCTGGAGGGCCTCCTGGGCCGTCTTCAGCCGGACCGCGGCAGGCAGGTTCTGGAAGCGGTAGGAGCGCGACCAGCGGTTGACTCCCTTGGCCAGCCAGGCCTCGGGGCTGCTGGGGTCCAGGGCGATGCGCCTGTCCCAGTATTCGGCGGCCTGGTCGTAGGCCTCAGGCGTGGGAGCCAGGTTCTCGTAGTAGTTGGCGAGATAGGCATAGCCCTGAGGGTTCTCGGGGTCGAGTTCGACCCGCCGCAGGTACATCGATTCGGCCTTGGACCGCAGTTCGGCGTTCTCGGCCGCGTATCTCTTGTAGAACTCGGCGACGACGTAATAGTTTCCCATGTTGCCGGGCTCGAGTTCCAGGATCCGGAGGTAAAGCTTCTCCGCTTCTTCGAAATTCTTCAGCTTGTCGTACATATCGCCGAGGGAGAAGATGATCTCCTTGTTAGCGGGTTCGGCCTCGTAGGCTTTTCTGAAGGCGTCCAGTGCCTTGTCGGCGACTTCCTGGTTCTCGGGCGTGTCCACCCCGACCTTGTAGAGGCTCTTGTAGCTTTCGCCCAGGAAGCGGTAGGCCTGGATCATATCCGGGTTGTATTTCAGGGTGTTCTCATACTCGGTCATCGCCTTCCGGTATTTGCCGTCCGTGAAGAGCTGGTTGGCCTTGGAGAAATGATAGTTCGCTCTGAGCTTGTTCACGCTCAGCTTCTCGCAGCTGGTGAAAGCCAGGGCGATGGTGAAGACCAGCAGCAACGCGAAAACGAAATGGATTCTCTTTTGTCTCATCGCGACCTCCTTGAATGATCGTAACGAAACCACTCCGAAAGATAAATGTATAATAGAACGAGGGCCAAGTCAACTCCTTCTCAAGATCAGGCGGAGCGGCGTCTCCCGCAGGTCGAACCGCTCCCGCAGGGCCTGCAGGAAGAACTTCTCATAGGCGGGAAGCAGGGCGACCGGCGTGTGGGTGAAGAGGATGAAGGTCGGCGGTCGGACGCCCTTCTGAGTCATATACTTGATCTTCAGTCGCCGCTTTGTCTTGGTGAGAGGCGGGTGGGTGGCGTTGATCCAGGCCAGGAACTCGTTAAGCCGCGGCGTCTCCACCCTCCGGGAGCCGCGCTCGTAAACTACCTCGGCCTCGTCCAGGATCTTGACGACCCCCTTGCCGGTCAGGGCGGAAACGAAGAGCAGCGGCGCATAGCTCACGAAGGGCATCCCGCGAAAGACGCTCGCCTTGATGACACGGGGCGATTCGCCCCGGGGGATCAGGTCCCATTTATTGAGGGCCAGTAGAAGCGGCTTCCCGGAGGCGGCGGCGAGGTGGGCGATGGCCACGTCCTGATGGGTGGGAAATTCCCCGGCGTCCAGCACTTGACAGAGGACATCCGCCCGGTCGATGTCTCTTTTCGCCCGGACAATGCCGGCCTTTTCTCTCTTGTCCCGCGTCCGGCTCAGCCGCCGCATCCCTGCCGTGTCGACGAGACAGAAGAGCTTTTTGTTCCGAACGACGAAGGTGTCGGTGCTGTCCCGCGTCGTGCTGGGAGTGCTGCTGACGATCAGGCGGCTCTCGCCGCAGAGGCGGTTGATGAGCGAGGATTTTCCGACGTTGATCCGGCCGATGATCCCCACACGGAGAGGCCGGAGGACCTCCTTCTCGGACGCTGCACTTGGAAGAAGGCCGGCCAACTCCCGTTCGAGGTCCTCTACGTTCCTCTTGTGCTCGGCGGAAACGGCCAAGATGGTCTCCGTCCTGAGGCGGTTGTACCAATCTCCCAGTCGGCTCTCCTGGACCTCGGAATCGATCTTGTTGAGGACGACGATGATCGGTTTTCCGAGTTTCCTCAGAGAAGCATGAAGCTCTTCCTCGGCCGGCGAGAGCTCCCTTTTTCCGTCGAGGACAAGGAGGAGGATGTCGGCCTTTCGGGCCGCTCCCCAGGCTTTTTCCGCAATCGCCCCGGCCAGGGGCGCTTCCGACGCGTCGAACAGCCCTCCGGTGTCGGTTAGGATGAACTTTTTCCCCTCCAGCTCCCCGAGGGCGGAAACGGCGTCGCGCGTCATTCCCGGCAGAGTATGGACCAGGGACACTTTTCTTCCCAGCAGCCGGTTGAAGAGCGTGGATTTGCCGACGTTGGGGAAACCCAAGATGACGACTTGAGGCAGGCTTTTCATGGGAGCGGAACCGTTAGCGGGCGTTCAGCGAAAACTGCGGGACAAACGCCTGGTTCAGGTTGATATGACCTCCCAGCGTCTCCTTTTCGCTGCCTTCGACCAGGATGAAGACCTTCTTGATCGGTTTGAAATTGTAAGCCAGCGTGTTGACGATGGAATAGACGGTGCCCAGCTCGGCGGATGATCCCGAAGGATGCTTCTCCATGATATCCTTGGAGAAATCCACGTAGGCCACTCCCTCTTTGGAAATAAAGAGCTGTCTCAAGCGGGTCTCCGGCGGGAGAGGGTTCACAAAGCCCTTTTCTGATCCCCTGATCAGCGCCTCGACGACCTGCTCGGCCTCCCCGCCGATCGAGGTGCCGGCGAGGATCTTTCTCTCTTCGGAGTGAAGGAGGCTGTCTTCCTCGGACAGGAAAAAGAGCGTTACGGTCTTGGCCTCCCCCGGCGGCACCGGTTCCGGCTCGCTCTCGGCGGGCGACACCTCGGCGGCCGCTTTGATCTTCTCCCCGCCCTCGCCTCTGAACAGGACCACCGCCAGGACCAGGACGACGACAACAGACAACCCGAACAGGGACCACTGGACCGGCGTTATGTTGCGCTTTTTTTTCATGACATCAGCTTGATGTAGCGGACGAGGCCGCGGTAAATGGCCTGGGCGACGTTCTGCTGGAAGTCCTCCCGGACCAGGCCTTTTTCCTCTTCGGGGTTGGAGATGAAGGCCACTTCGACCAGGACCGCCGGGCAGGCCACTCCGGTCAGCACCTTGAACGGCGCCTGCTTGATTCCCCTGTCCTTCGTGCCCAGAAGCGAGTTCAACTCGTCCTGGATGATCTCGGCCAGGCGCTGGCTCTGCTTGAGATAGGCGGACTGGGCCATATCCCAGAGGATCATCATGATCTCGTCTTTACTTTCGTTATCGATGGGCCGATCGAGGTTGGCCGAGTTGTTCTCGAGGTAGGCCAGGCGGCGGGCTTCCTCGTCGCTGGCGTTCAGGCTGAGGAAGAATGTCTCCGACCCGTTGGCGTTCCGCCGGTAGGAGCTGTTGGCATGGATACTGATGAACAGCTCGGCCCGCTGGTTGTTGGCGATGGACGCCCTGTCCCCCAGGGACACGTCTGTGTCCTTGTCCCGGGTCAGCTCGACGTTGAAGGACAGGTTCCTTTCGATCACTGCCTTGAGCTTCCGGCTGATGGCCAGGGTGACGTCCTTCTCGAGGGTGCCAAACTGCCCTTTAGCCCCGACCTCCAGGCCGCCGTGTCCGGGGTCGATGATGATCGTCCGGATCCCTTTCGCCGGCGGAGGGCTTAGCTCAGGCGGAATCCCGGCCGCGACCGTGGCCGGCGTCTCCTCTTTGATCTCGGATTCGGGCGGAGCCGGCGGCGGCGGGCTCTGCGCAGTCCAGCCTGCCGGCCGTCCCGTCTGGTCATAGAAATCGAGGACCAGCTGGCGTTTCCTTTCGATGCGGAAGGAATCGTAGCGGAAACGCTCGTCCTGGAGCTGGATGACGACGATGAAGAGGTCGTTGCTCTTGACCCAATTGAAAGATTTGACGAGGCGGCTTTGAACAGGATCGGCTCGTAGGCGGAAGGACAACCGGGACTGGATCTTGACCAGGAGCAGGCTGCCGTCCCGCTCCAACGTGAAGGGCAGGTCCGAGGGAAACGTGATGATGACCCGGCTGTAATCTTCGTAATCCTGGGAGGTGACGTGGAGAGCGGGCTGGGCCGCCGCGAAGGAGAGAAGGGAAAAAAAGAGGAGGGAGAGAGAAGCCAGCCGCCGCGTCGTCTTCTTAGCGCCTATCAATTTCTCTCAATACAACAGGATGGTGGAGGCGGCGGGAATCGAACCCGCGTCCGGAGACATTCAGCAAGAAGCGTCTACATGCATATCCTCTTCCTTGTTCTCGTTCGACGGCGCTCGAAGAGGAAAAACGCCGCCAAACCAGCCCCCGAAGCATTTCACTCACCGGGTTCAGGGCTAACCGGGCTCGCTATCCTGCTGGTCGACGCCTCCCGGGAACCGCAGGAGAGAACCCGGGAAACGGCATGCCTATCTTCTAGGCAGCGACTGGTTGTGCTTCTGCACTTACTTGTTTCCACCGTTTTACGAGGTCGATGGAATCTCGACATGCAGCTTCCGCCTCACTATCCCCGTCGAATCCGTTCGCCCCCATCCTTCATTTTTATTATAGAGAGACCGGAGGCGAATTGTCAACTGGCCCCGCGAGATGGGGCGCTTCTTTTTTTTCACCCTCTCCCTTCACCCTCTCCCATCAAGGGAGAGGAATCCTAAATTTCCATTCAGCGGAGGGTAAGAAAACTGGCCAGCGCCCAACCTGCTCACCCCCAGTGGCGGGAAAGGGATTCCCAAGTTTTCCTCCCCCCTGGTGGGGGAGGATGATGGAGAGGGGGAAAAAGGGATTTTCGAAAAATGGGGTATATCCCAGACCAGAAAGTAGCATCATAATCAGGACAGGATAGGGTCGGCATGAAGCTGTTTGACAGCCTTTTCCCTCTTTGATAAAAACGGATTTAAAGGAGAGGTCAATATGAGAACAAAGCGAATCGGCATGCTGGCAATCTCAGTCCTTATGGTCGGAAGCCTGGGCCCAGCCATGGGGGAAGAAACGCCAACTCAGATCACGACCAACAAGGACAAGATCCTGATCACGGCCGTCCAGGGCCGGATCGCCGATCCCCAGCCGTCCCGCGGATACGTCGTCACCTGGGAAGGCAAACCCAAGATGGCAGTCGGCACGGGAGGGATCAACTACAACCTTAAGATCGGTGACCGGGTCTTCGGCTGGGCCGGAGGCGACCGGGCGACCATGGGCGTAGCGACGGAGCCGGTGGGAGAGAGCCGCTACGGGGCGTCCTGGCTGACCCACACCTCGATCGGCAACGAGGTCAGGATCCTGGGCGGCGAGGCCCGCGGCAAGGAGGGTCTGGTCGTCGGAAAGTTCGGCGGCTACGTCCTGGTGCACTTCGCCGATGATATCCTGGAAAAGCTGGCCATCAGCGACAGCCTCCAGGTCAAGGCTTCGGGGCTCGGCCTCGCGATCGACGGCTTCCCGGATGTCTTTGTCCACAGCCTCGCTCCCGACCTCCTGGAAAAAATGGAGATCCGGGTGGTGGACGGCCGGCTCGAAGTGCCCGTGGTCAAAGAGATCCCGGCCGAGATCGTCGGCCAAGGGTCGGGTGGAAGCAGCCTGACCGGGAATTACCATATTCAGACCTGCTTTCCGCCGGACATCGAGAAGTACGGACTCAAGGAGCTGCGTTTCGGGGACCTGGTCCTGCTGAAAGACATCCAGACCGACTACGGGAAGGGCTACTACAAGGGCGGCGCGACGGTCGGTGTTGTCTGCGGCGGCCCGAGCGATATCTCGGGCCTGGGCATCGGCGTGACACCGATCCTGTCCACCCGGCAGGCGAAGTTGGCCGGCCGCGTCGAGACCACGGCCAACATCACCAAATATCTGGGCATTCCGGTCAAGGCCAAGCGGGTCGCGGCGGGCTCGGCCTCCGGCCCGATCAAAAGCAACAAGGACAGGCTCATCGAGACGGCGGTCGCGGCCGTCGTCCAGCCCACTTCCGGGCGCGACTATTCGGTCACCTATGACGGCCGGCCCTGGCTCGACGTGGGCATGGCCTCGATCAACTACAACGTTTCCCTCGGTGACAGCACCTACGGCTGGGCGCAGGGCGACCACGTGGAGCCCGATGTCACCATCCAGGGCCGCGACCGGCCCTCGCCCAGCGAATGCGCCGTCGCCATCCTGGCCTGCATCGGCAACGGGGCCGAGGTCATCAGCGGAGAGGCGAAGGGAGCCAAGGGCTATTACATCGGACGCCACGCCGGCTCGGACGACAAGGTTTGGTTTCCCAGGGAGGCCGTCGAAAAGCTCGCCCTGAACGACCGCGTCCAGGTCAAGGCCAAAGGGGTCGGGCTTCAGATCGAGGGTTTCGAGGACGTCCGGGTGAACAAGATGTCGCCGGAGCTGCTGGAGAGGATCGGCCTCACAGTGGAGGACGGCCGGCTCGTGGTCCCGGTCGTGCTGGAAGTGCCGGGGCATATCATGGGTTCCGGGATGGGCGGCTCGTTCCTCGAGACCGTCGACTACGATATCCAGACGACCTGCCCGGAGACGGTCGAGGAATTTGGGTTGAAAACGCTCCGGCTCGGCGACCTCGTGGCCATCAGGGACCACTATGACTACTACGGGCGCGGCCGGTACGAGGGCGCCATGACCATCGGAGTCTGCATCCACGGGTTCAGCGAAATGGCCGGGCACGGCCCGGGACTGAATCCCATCCTGAGCGCGCTTCCCGGCCGGATCAAGACGAGGATCGATCCGCACGCCAACATGGCTTACTATCTGGGAATTCGGCCGAAGCCGCGGAGCTGATTCCGGCCGAACCCGACAATGAGCCTGAGATGAAGTGCCCCGGACAGGACACGAGATACTGGAAGCCGGGGGATATCTTCAATGTCCGCTGTCCCGCATGCGGTCGGGACGTCGAGTTTTTCCGGGATGACGTCCGGCGCAAGTGCCGTTGTGGCCGCATCATCACCAACCCCAAACTCAACCTGGCCTGCGCCGAATGGTGCCAAAAGGCCGAGGAGTGTCTTGGCGTTAAGCCGGAAAAGCCTAAGACAAGAAAAAAGAAGAGCTCGAGAAGCCTCAAGAAATAGTGTGTCGCTCCGGGAATCCGGGCCAGGAGGAATACGCCGCCGGACAGCCGGACCGAAAGCTCCAGGCCCGCTTCCTATTTGTCCCTTGATGGCGGATACAGGAGAGCCCGGCTCGGCGGCTTCCGCGGAACCGAGGTTCGCTCCGACAACGGCAGGATCGAGAGCGAGGGCGATTTTCGCCTGCTCTACTACGAGTTCTACGCGGACTGGATGGAAACGGGATACAAGTTCTTGAACCTTCCCTTCGCCAGCGGATCCATCTCTCTCGACGTCGTCCGCGACGCCGTCCTTGACCTTTCCGGCCCCTATCTCAAGGGCGGCCTCCGGATTTCCTTTTAAAAGACAATTCCGGATATCCCGTGCACATCCCCGGAATCCGGCCACCGGATGACGGTCACTTCTTCCCGAGAAATCTATCCAGGAATTCGAAGGTCGCGTTGTAGGCGTCCATGAGGTTTTTTCGCAGCTTGAACTCATGCGGCTCGCCGGGACGGACCATGAGCTCGATATGGACGTCACCTTTGGCCCGGAGCTTCTGCACCAAGTCGACCGTCTGGGAGAAGTGGACGTTGCGGTCGTCGTCTCCGTGGATGAAAAGAACGGGCGACGTCCAGCTCATGACGGCGGCTACGGGCGAGGATTCAAAGGCCAGCTTGCGGTCCTCCTGATCCAGGCCGGAGCGGCCTCCGCGAGACGACCAGTCATGCACTCCGGCCAGGTCCACGCCCGCCTTGAAGATATCGGAATTGCGGGCCAGCCCCTGGGCCGTCAACAGCCCTCCGTAGGACAGCCCCCAGAGCCCAACCCTATCCGGATCGACCTCGGGCCGGCACTGGAGGTATTTGGCGCCTGCCACCACATCCTGGTATTCGGAAGCGCCCCGCCAGCCCGCGTCGGGCGGCCTGCGGAAAGAGCGGCCGTAGCCGATGCCGCTTCGGTAATTGATCGAGATCACCACATACCCGCTGCCGGCGAAATACTGGTTGATGCCGTAGGCCTCCGAGTAGAACTCCATGTAGTGCCAGCCCAGGAGCATCTGGCGCATGGGACCGCCGTGGGTGTATACGATGCCAGGCCGGCGGTCTCCGGGCTTGGCTCCCTTGGGAAGGAAAAGCTGGCAGGGGATCTCGAGCCCGTCCGGTGCCTTGACGACGACGAGCTCGGGCACGACCAGGTCATCCAGGGGAAATTTTTCCGGGAGACGGCGCGGGGCGATGACACGGGTATCGCCTCCCTTGGCCGGCACCAGGGCGATGGACATAGGATGTTTGGCCGTGGCGTGCATAAAGGCCACATCCTTCCCGGATGCCAGGACGACCGGATAGCAGCCGATCGTCGCCCCTTTGGTCAACTGGACCGCTTTGCCGCCGGCCGTCGGCACCTTCCAGATGTGCCGGCCGTGGATGTCGGCCAGGTTGGAGCTAAAAAAGAGCGTAGCACCGTCGGGCGAAAGATG
>Ga0307378_10005906_pt1 | contig 16902 bp, 12 predicted proteins | sample UN1MG_FD_202238 | JGI IMG/M metagenome (GOLD analysis project Ga0307378, IMG submission 202238) | Soil microbial communities from Risofladan, Vaasa, Finland - UN-1 | ecosystem: Environmental > Terrestrial > Soil > Coastal area > Acid sulfate soil | place: Finland: Risofladan, Vaasa | collected... | reverse complement strand
ATGGCCACGGCGTACCGGATAGGCGGCGGGGCCGCGCCGGCCTTCTCGAGGGTCTTGGCGATGAGGGCGGCGTTCTGCGCGACCGCCTCGGCCTGCTCTTTCTCGTCGGCCGTCTTGGGTTTCTCGGGCTTCTTCGGTTTCGCGTCGGGCGGCGGCGTGTCAGAGACCGTGTAGACGAGGTCGCGCCCTTCCTGGCGAATCAGGGCGTCTTTGGGCACCAGCATGGCCTCGTGCTCCGCGCCGACCGGCAGGCGGACCCCGGCAAAGAGACCGGCGACAATCGTCGGCCGGCCCGCGGCGATCTCGTTCAGCACGTCCACGCGGACCGTCACGGTGTGCGTGCCCGCCGCCGAGGCCGGGACGATCTGCGACACCTCGCCCGCGAACTCGCGGTCCGTCCCCAGCGCCTCGAAGACCACGGGCGCCTTGGCCCCCTTCGCCAGGCCCGGCAGGTAACGCTCGGGCACGTCCAACCCGACGCGGACCACGTCCAGGTCGATGACCTCGGCGACCGCGCCGCCGGGCATCAGCCACTCGCCGACCTCACACGCCTTCCGGACGACGAACCCGTTGAACGGCATCGCCACGGTCGTCTTGGCCAGCGTGTCGCCCAGTTCCTCGACGGCGGCCGTCTGCGTAGCCACCTGGGCGCGGGCCCGGTCGATGTCCTCGATGCGGAAACCGCTCCGCACCAGCGCCAGGTACGCCGCGTCCTCGGCCACTTTCTCCTTGGCCTGGCGGAAGGAGGCCTGGACCGAGTCCATCTCGGCCTGGGTGCTGGCGCCGTCGGCCAGGAGCCGCGTGGTCCGGGCGTGCTCCTGGGTCCACTTCTCGAAGGCCGCCTGCGACGCCTTGGCGCGGGCCTCGGCCTGGTCGATCTCCTCCTTGCGGTAGCCCTGCTCGAACTTCCGCAGGTCGGCCCGGGCGGCATCGAGCAGCCCCTGGGCGCGCCGCAGCTGGAACTCGACGGGCAGGCGGCGCATCTGGCACAGCGGCCGCCCCGCCTCGACGTAATCGCCGGCATCGACGAACATCTTCTCGATGCGCCCCGCCACCTCGGCGCTGACCACGCTGCGGCGGCGCGCCCCGGCCGTGCCGACCAGTTCGACCGCGCGGCGAACCGTGCGTTTCTCGACGGGCTCCAGATACACTCCCGCGGGACCGAACTGCCCCTGGGCGGCGCTCGCCAGCACCAGGGCTGCTGCCAGTATTCCGACGGCCATTCGTATCGATCGCATCGTTTCCAGGCTCTCCCGGTACAGGGGACGTGCCCCGTTCATTTCCCCGCGCCGACTGTTAACAGACGTTAACCATCCGGCCCGTTATCATACGGACCGCCGCCGGCCGCGTCAACCGCCTCAGGGCCTCCGGAGCGACGATGGGCGCACGGACGGGGCGCGACCGCGCCCGGTGGCACGAAACGTGTCAGGCCGCTCAGAAACTGATGCTGAAACCCGTGAACAGGAAGTCGCGCGGCTTGCGATCGAGATAGGCTTGGCCAGGGTAGAACCGGCCGTACCGGAAGGTCCAGGAGAGGTCGCTGAGGATCCGCCACTCGACGAAGACGTCGATCTCCTGCCCGACGTCGGCCGAGGTGTCGGCGGCCCGGAAGTCGCTGATCGGTCCGTCCTTGTCCGCCTTGAACAGGAAGTAGTAGTCGGCCCCGACGTCGATGCGGCCGGCCGCGGTCTTCTTCTCGTAGGGCGTAAACCGGCCGCCCATCCGCAGGAATTGCAGGTTCGTGAACCGCGCCCCCAACGCCAGACCGCTGTTGACGTACCCGAACCCCTGGAACGCCTGGTCGGCGGTGCCCGCCGTGTTGCCCAGAAAGGCGGTCGTCGCGCGCTGGCGGTCGCCGTCGCCGGAGGCGTAGCCGTATTCGCCGGTCAGGACGGGCCTGAGGGGGTGGTCGCAGTAGTAATTGACCTCGGCGTTGAAGGCGTAACCGCGGATGGCTTCGTCGTCGTCCTGCTGGCCGTTGGCGACGCTGCGGCCGAACTCCCAGAGGCTTTCGAGTTCGTACCGGCAGTTCGGTGCCAGGCTGCCGCGACTGCCCACGCCGTAGTACTGCGAGTGGTAACGGTAGTCCTGGAACGGCGTGGCGGGCTTCTCTTCGGACCCGTCGCGCTGGATGACGAGGAACGTGTACGGCTCGTGGCGGTCGATGCCGGTGTATCGGAACTCGCCGCCGTAGAAGGTCCGCCGACTGCGGGTGAACCCCGGGGTGCTGCGGTCGATGTTGTCTTCGCTCTCGATGGACTGGCCGGCGAAACCAGAGAACGAGAAGTTCCTGGCCTCGATCTCGAACAGGCCGGCATCGAGGATCTTACCCAGGGCGATGCCGCGGCCGACCTCGATGTACTGCCGGCCGCCCCGGGCCGTCAGGCGGACCGGCCACTTCCGGCCCCCGTACTTCTCGGCGGCGGCCGACACGTCGAGTTCGTAGTAGCCCACGTCGAGGCTGGGGCCGCCGAGGTCGTGCTGGCGGAACCCCTGGGCATCGCCCGCGGCAAAATCGACGTAGTTCATCCGCATGCGGGCGAAGACGCGGTGGACCTGGTCGACGTAGACCTGCGTCCACAGGCGCAGGTCCTGGCGAGTCAGATGGGCGTGGCCGCCGTCGACATCGTCGTAGAACGTGTACGTCGGGATGTAGGCCCCGCCCCACTCGATGAGGGTCTTCTGGTCGGTCGGCACGGCCCCTTCGAGACGGTCCCGGATAGCCTTCTCCAGGAAGAGAGACCGCTGGAACACCTCCTCGGGGCGAGGCTGCGCCGACGCCGGCAAGGCCATGAATCCCAGGACCGTTCCCGCAAGGAACAGGCCAGTCAATAGTCTCATGGAGTGTCCCCCGACGGACCCTAGCCGATCCTGACGGCGTGCAACCTAGTGGCACCGGCACCGATACGTCAACAAAAAACGCACGGCGCACCGCCGCGGCAGACTCACAGCCCCCGCTCGTCGCCACCGCTCTCACTTGGTTTTATCGTTCAGGAAGGGGATGACTATTGAGTGATTCCTGCCCCGGCCCACCGCTGGCGCTCTCAGCGGGGCGCGGCAGGACCCTCGCCGGCCAGGACGCCGAAGAGCGTCAGGGGCGTGGCCCGGCGGATGTCGACCTCCACCTCCCTGCCCGCCAAGCCGGCGGGACCGTCGAAGACCACGATGCGGTTGCCGGGTGTCCGACCGCGCCACTGGCACCAGCCGGGCCCGGACGGCACCGGCGGCTCGGCTGCGGCGTCGGCGCCCCGCCTGTCGAGGCCCGGACGAGGGCTCGGTCCTTCGACGAAGACGCTCGCGCGGCGGCCGATCAGGCGCTGGTTCTCCCGGCCGGCGACCTGCTGGAGGCAGTCCAGGAGGGCCTGGTTGCGCCGGCGCTTCTCGGCGGCGGGAACGTCGTCGGCATGGTCCCGGGCGGCCGGGGTCCCCGGCCGGGGCGAGTACTTGAACACAAAGCCGCCCGAGAAACGCATTCGCCGCACCAGGTCCAGCGTGGCCTCGAAGTGGCCCTGAGTCTCGCCGGGGAACCCCACGATGAAGTCCGACGCCACGGCCACCTCGGGCTGGGCGTCGCGGACCATCGCCACACGCTGGGCGTACTCGGCGGCCGTGTAGCCGCGGTTCATCCGCTCGAGCACGGCGTCGGAGCCCGACTGGGCGGGCATGTGCAGGTACGGGCAGACCCCGGGCACGTCGCGAAACACCCCCGCCAGCCGCGCGGTCATCGCGCGGGGGTGGTTGGTGATGAAGTGGAGGCGCGCCAGGCCCGGCGTCTCGGCGACCCTCTCGATCAGGGCGGCAAGGTCCCACCGGCGGCCGCCCTCCTCGGCCGCGTACTGGTTCACGGCCTGCCCCAGCAGCGTAATCTGCCGCGCGCCCTGCCCCACGAGCCGCCGGACCTCTTCGAGGACCGCCGCCGGCGCGCGGCTGCGCTCCGGCCCGCGGACGTACGGCACGACGCAGTAGGCGCAGAAGTTGTCGCACCCGCGCATCACGGTGACGTAGGCGTGGCCGGGCGACGGGCCGCCCAGCGGACGGGCCGTCTCGGAAGCGTCGAGGACGGCGTCGAGGGTCTGGAAGGCCTCGCGACCGCCGTCGGCCCGGGGCGGGTCGAGGGCCACGGCCGGGCCGCCCCTCGCGGCACGGGCCCGGACGATGAGGTCCGGCAGTTCCGCCAGCCGCGCGGGGGCGCACACCAGGTCCACCAGCGGGGCCCGGCGGCGAATCGCCTCGCCGTGCTGCTGGGCCATGCACCCGAGCAGACCGATCACCAGGCCCGGCTCGGCCCGTTTGCGGGCCTTCAAAGCGCCGATGTTCGAGAAGACACGCTGCTCGGCGTGGGCCCGGACCGAGCAGGTCAGGAAGAGCAGCACGTTGCCGTCGGCCGGGTCGTCGACCACGCGGGCGCCGCAGGCGCGAAGCCGCTCGGCCACCACCTCGGCGTCGAGTTGGTTCATCTGGCAGCCGTACGTCGTGATGTGAGCGCGGATGGGCTCCATGGGCGGACCATTATAATGCGCCCGCGGCCAGGCGGCTGGCAAGAAACGGCGAATGATGAACAAGGAATGACCAACGCCGAAGGAAACGGCGGGGCAGATGCGGCCGGGGGGCGTTGCCCAAGCGTTACTGGGCGCCGGCGACGGCGGCCTTGAGGTCGCGGAACTTCTTCTGGAGGACGGGGTCCTTGCCGCCGAGCGTGCCCTTCATAATTTCGAGGGCCCTCAGGCTGTCATGGACTTCCTTGTTCTGCCCGAGGCGGTACTTGCAGTAGAAGAGGTGGTACGTCCGCTCCCAGGTGTCCTGGCGGTCGGCGCCCTCGGCCTTGCTGAGGACGCGCCAGGCATCCAGGGCGGTCTCGAATCGCTGGTCGGCCTCGGCGGCGTCGGCAGCGGCCTCGCCCAAGCCCTCGAAGGCACGGGCCATGCCGTAAATGCAATCTTCCTTGAGGAGTTCGTCCTTCCCGACCTCCCAGGGCTTCATGCCGCCGATCTCCTGGTAGATGGTCAGGGCGCCGCCGTAGTTGCCGACGGCCAGGTAGAGTTCGGCGAGGTCGTAGCGGGAGTTTTCGATCTGGAGGTTCTTATCGGGCACGTCGCTCTTGGCCAGCCACTCCAGGTACCGGTCACCGAGGGCCTTGGCCTGCTCGACCTTGACGGCGGCCAACTCGGTCTGCTGGCGTTTGATGAGGTCGCGGACGTCGTCGGTCATGGCGAGGAAGAGGCCCCTGAGGACCGGCCCGACGTCGGCGGGCTTGGCGATCGTGAGGAACGAGTCGAGGACCTTTCGGGCCTCGTCAAGTTGACCGAGTTTCTGGTAAGCGTCGATGAGCAGCTTGAGGACGCGCCCGCGTGCTTCGTCCGACAGTTTGAACTTTTGTTCCATCTCCTTCAGGATGGGCAGCGCGTCGGCGGGCAGCGCCACCTCGGCGTACAGGTACACGTCGGCGGCGTTGATGTAGGCGGCCTCGGCCCAGTCGAGCAACTGCTTCTGCTTGTCCTCCGGCATGTCCTTGCCCTGGACGCTGAAGGCGTAGTCGGCATAGGCCAGCAGGCCCTTGGCGACGTTGCGGGCACCGGTGATGATGAGTTGCTTGTCGCGCGTGGGCAGAATCTTCTCGCGGAACTGATCGAGGCGGCACAGGGGCACCCAGTACCGGGAGTCGGCGTAGTGCTCGGCCTTCTCGGCCACGCGTGAGAAGGCGTCGGCGGCATCGACATACTTCTTGCCCCGGTACAGGACCAGCGCGTAATAGTACTGCTGGTCGGGGTCGCTCGCGATCCACTTGGCGATGAACCACCGGAGGTCTTCCTCGTAGACGGCCCGGTTCTCCTCGGTCTGCTCGTTCTCGTAGACCTCTCCGTGGACGCCGATGGCGTATCGCGCGGCCGCATCGGCGTACTTGTACGTGGGCGCCTCGTCGGCCACCTGGCGGAACAACTTGGCGGCCTCGGTCTTCCGGCCTACCTGGAGCAGGCAGGCGGCCCGGCTGTAAAGGGCGGCGGGGTACTTGGGGTCCTTGGCGCCGACCTTCTCGGCGTAGGCCTTGAAGAGGCCCTCGGCCTCCTTCATCTTCTCAGGGTTTTCCTTCTCCTGGGCCTCGGCCAGGGCGTCGTTGGCCTTGATCCAGAGCTGGAACGGGGCGAGGTCCGTGGCCGGCTGCTCGCCGACCAGCTCCTCCATGACCCACTGAACGATCATGGGCCAGGGGTTGTCGCGTTTGTGGACCTCTTTGAGGATCGCCACGCCCTGGTCTTTCAGGCCCTGCTGATTGCCCTTCTGGCCTTCGACGATGTAACTCTCGGCCTCGACGATGGGCATGGCCAGGCCGTACAGGTCGGTGTCGAGTTTCTCCTTGAAGGTCTCCTTGGCCTGCTTGAGAGTCTCGCGGCACTTGCCGAAGTCGCCCTTCTTGAGGTACGTGATGGCGCGCTCGCAGGCGACGCGGATGCGGACGGAGTCTTTCCAGGCCTCGCGTTTTTGGGCGGCCTCGGAGGCGTTGGCGTCGGTCGGCGGGGGATTCGACATCGCCAGCGACTGGAGGGCCTCCTCGTACTTGCCGAGTTCGCGGTAGGCCATGCCGACCACCATGTAGGCGTACCACTTGGCCGAGACCCGCTCCGGCATGTCGGTGTAGGGCTGGAAGGCGGTGATGGCGGCCTGGAGGATCTCGTTGCGCGTGCGGCCCTTGGCGGGGGGCTTGTAGTCCTCGGGCAAGACCCAGCCGTAGTAATAGAGGATCCAGGCGTTCGAGTACTCGGCCTCCCGCTGGACGCCCTGGACCTTGCGGACCTGCCCGGAGTTGACGTACTTGCGCCGCTCCTCCTGGGGCAACTGGTCGAGCGCCGACAGCCAGACCTGCGTGTCTTGGGTGACGGAGGTATAGAGGTCGGTGGCGACCTTGAGGAGGTCCTTGGTGCGGGCGCGGTCGCCGCCGCGACGGTCGGTCACCTCCAGCAGGTCGAGGTCGGTCTTGATCCAGTTCTGGAAAATCATGTTGGCCATCTCGAGGCGGAGGTTCATCAGTTCCAGGCGGGCCTTATTGATGGGCTCAATCCGGTCGGCCGGGATGGCCGCCAGGGCCTTCGAGGCATCGGCGATGGCGCCCTCGTAGAGTTTGCGGGCATTCTGGAAGGCGGTGTCGCGGGCGGCCATGTTCTTGGCCCCGGTGGCATTCTGGACGGCCATGCGGGCCAGGGCCAGTTTGTTGCCGGTCGGGGCCGGCGTCGTCTCCGTCCCCGGCGTCGAGGTGGCATCGCCCTGCTGCTTCAGATAGGCCTCCATGAGGGTCCGCAGGCCGCGCTGCTCCAGGCCCTGGTAGAACGGGTCGGCAGGGGCCGGGGCAGCGGCGCCGGCGGCCGTCGAGACCGCTGCCGCGATGACAATCAACACCTGGATTCCGGAACCGAATCGCATGGCCGTGAACACGTTCTCCCCTGAGCGTGATAGTGGAGCGGATGGCATCGGACCTGCCGCTCGGGTCGGCCGGCCCGTCGGCCGCGCCGGCGCATCAGTCGTACGGCACGGCAAAGTGGATGTTCGTGAACCGGGCCGCCACCGCCATGTCGAAGGCCGTGACAACCCACTTGTGTCGGGTGCCCATCCAGGGCGAGATCAGGACGGGGTGGTCGGCGGCCAGACCGCGGGCCTTCAGGCCCTGGAGCGCCGCCAGGAGGCCCCCGAAGTTGCGGCCGAACACCTGGTTTTCATTCAGGATGATGTTGACGCTCTTATCGTCGTCGTCGGGGACCTCCAGCTCGATCTTGATGCGCTGGACGTCCTTCTGTTGCTTACCGGCGACCGGTCCGGAGGTCGTCGGGAGGTTCGTCGTGAGGTACCCCTCGCCGGCCTGGAAGTTGGGCATCAGCATGAAGAAGATGATCAGTTGAAAGATGCAGTCGATCATGGGCGTCATGGGCGGCTGCATCTTGCGCGGCTGTTCGCGTTTCATCACCTTGGCCATGTCAGGCTCCTGCGAGGCGTGCCGACGCGAGTCGGCATCACCTCTTCTTGTCCTCGTCCTTCTCCATCTCGGTGGTGATCCACCAGCCCTGGATCTCGGCGCGGCCGGCGGCCAGCATGACGCTGGCCACGGCCTCGTAGGGAACCATGGCGTCGGCCCGAAGGATGACGTTCAATTTCTCGCCGCCCTCGATCACGCTGAGTTTGCGGTCCTTCAGGTACGCCGAGAGTTCGTTATCACCCTCAATGACACGGTAATCCATGGTGCGGCCGAGCACGATGACCTCGGGGTTGTCGGGGTTGACGATGTTGATGACGACGTTGCGGAACTGGAACGGATCTTTGGGCATGGCGGCGATCGACATCGGCAGCGTGACCTGCTCGATCTCCAGTTGCTGGAACTGGCTGGTCAGCAGGAAGAAGATGATGAGCTGGAACACGATGTCGATCATCGGCGTCATGTTCATGCTGACGGCGCCGGTGTTGGCGCTCTTCTTCTTCACATGAGCCATGGCTCGTTCCTTTCAGGGCCCCCTTCGCCGTGCGACGACGTCGGCGGCGGGGCGTCGCGGCCGCTACTCGCCTGCCGAGGGCTTGAAGTTGGCCAGCAGTTCCTCGGCCACCAGAGAGGCCTCCATGGCCATCTGTTCGATGCGGCTGCGGAAGATGCCGTAGCCCGCCAGGGCGGGAATCGCCACCACCAGGCCCGCAAACGTCGAGACCAGGGCCACCATGATACCGCCGGCCAGGTCCTCGGGGTTGGCCTTGCCACCCTTGGCCTCGATTTCGCCGAAGGCCACGATCATGCCCCACACGGTACCGAGCAGGCCGAGCATGGGGGCCACGTTCCCGAGGAGGTTGAGCCACTCGATCTTGCGGTAAAGCCGGGAGGTACGTTCGCCGGCGGCGTCCTGCATGGCGTTCTCCATGGCCTCGTAGCCGTTGGCGGCCTCGATGAGACCGGCATGGACGACGCCCGAGACGAACGATGGGTCGTTCTGGCAGAACTCCAGCGCCTCGCGGAACCGGCGCTCGTCGAACATCGTCTTGACCTGGGCGACCGACAGTTCCGGCACGATGACGGAGCGGCGGATCGTGATGCCGTGCTCGATGATCAGCGCGATCGAGGCGATCGAGCAGGCGTAAATGACCATCATGACGGCGCAGCCGGCCGCGTCGGTAAACGTCGCCTGCGACATGATGCCGAAAAGGGTCCGGCGGATCTTCTTCTCGCCCTCCTCGGCAAACGCCGGGCAGGCGACCGTCAGCCCCACAAGGACAGCGACCAGCAGCAGGATGAACGCCCTTTTCTTACTCATGTGCGTGAACTCCTTCATCGGTAGTCCCCTGAATGCGGTGTGCGTTGGTTCCCCTGGTCTCGCGCCGGCCGGAGCGGGGCTACTTGGCCCCGAGGCGGGCCAGTGCCCGCCGGGCCCGTTCGGCGCCGGGCGTGCCGGCGTACTGTTTGACGGCCTCGTTGTAGACGGCGACCGCTTCCTGGCGGGGGGCCTGGACGGCCTCCAGCGCCTTACCGCTCCGCCACAAGGCCTCGGCGGTGCGATTGCGGTTCTTTGCGGGATTCAGGATCACCAGGCGCATGTACTCCAGGGCGGCCGCAACGTGTTCGCCCTTGGCCTCCCGGACGCGGCCTCGCCAGTACGCCATCTCGGGCTTGGCCTCGTCGCGGACGGCGGCCTCGACCTGCTCGATCCACTCCGAGGCGCCGGCCGTCTCGCCGGTGACCAGGAGCAATTCGAGTTTCCGCACCATGGCCGTCTCGCGGACGTTGGCGTCCTTGCTGGCCAGCAGGGGCTCCAGCAACGGCAGGATGTCCCTGGGTTCGCCCTCCAGAAGCAGCAGGGCCACGCGGAGGTTGCGGAGGGCGTCGGCGTAGGGCTTGCCCCCGGCCGTCCGCAGCGTCCGCTCGACCTTGGCGAGCATCGTCTTGTTGGCCTCGTGGTCATCCTCGGTCGGCGATGGCAGCCTCAGGTCGGCCACCAGGCCCGGGCTGACCCGGGCCATCCCGATGTACGCGTCGACGGCCTCGCTGACGCGTCCGGATTCGACGTACAGCCCGTACATCCGCCACTGAACGACCACGCGGAGCCACGGCGGCGCGTTGCGGCGCAGAAGCCCCTGGTACAACCGGCCGGCCTCGGCAAAGCCCGCCGGTTCGCCTGCGATGCCCCTGGCAAACGCCCCCTCGGCCCGTTTCAGGTCGGGGAAGGCGCTCGCGGTGATCTCCTTGATGTCGGCGAACGGCACGGTCCGGTCGGCCCCGGCGACCTTGATGACCAGGCCGGCCTCGGCCACGCCGACGATCTGGCCGTCGTACCCGATGCCCGCGCCGGTCCGAATCCGGTCATCGGCGCGCGCGGCCGCGGCCAGGGCCACCGCGCCGGCGGCGGCCAGAAGGACGGCGCAGGACTTAGTTCGCCAGTGTCGCAAGGTCAGCCTCGGATACGAACTTGTAGTTCCCGTTGTTCTGCTCGGCGATCTCTTTCAGGACGGCTTCGCCCGTCCGGTAGAGGAAGCCGATGGTATGCACCGTGACCTTCGTGCCGACGTTGGACCGCTTCACCAGGTCGATGATGGCCCGGTCGAACTCGCCGTCGGTCAGGAGGAAGATGAGTTCCGGCCCGACGGCGAAGGCCCGGTCGAGGGCCTTCGAGGGGTCGGTCTCGCCCTGGGGGATGATGCCGTCGATAAATTCGAAGGCCAACTGTTTGTTCCGCTCGGTGGCAGCCACGAGGCGCCGCGTCGGCATCTCGACCGGCGGGCCCGATGAATAGAAGATGACGTGGAACTCGGTGTCCTCACCCAGTTCGCCGATACTGCGTTTCAACTCGAACTTCACGTAGTCGATGGAGTCGGTCATACTGCCCGAGCGGTCGACCACGTAAACGATCTTGTGGGCGATCTCGGTCTCGGTGCCGGCGCCGAAGAACCCGCGGCCGCCCTTGCCCAGTCCCTCGAACCCGCCCAGGACCTTGCCGCCGCCGCCCACGCCGATGACCTGGAGCACTTCCATCCGGTTCGTCGCCACGTCCGGCACGGGGTTCTGCGTGAACTGGCGAACGATGCTCGACGGGTTCGGCTTCATCTTGCCGCGCGACTGCTGCTTCTTGAGTTCCTTGCGCTTCTCGGTCTTGTGCTTGGTCTCCGAGACGACCGCGCTGGAATACTTGAACGGCGGCTGGATGGTATGCGTCTGCCACACCATGAACGCCGCCAGGATAAAAACGGCCACGTGAAGAACGACGCTGGTGCCCCAACTGGGCAGGTAGAGAGCCAGCCAGCCCATGACGGTGTCCATGCCGCCCTCGGGCGGCGCTTCCTCCTCCTGCGGCCCCTGGGCCTGGGGCGGCAGGGGTTCGACGGGCTCGGCCTCCGCCACCGGGGCGACGTCGGCCATGCCGTCGGCCTCGGTCATCTGGGCGTCATCCGGAACGGCAATCGCCTGGTTGCAGTGGGGACACGTCATAGCGGCCCCGGGCGACTCCTCGGCCGTCACCCGTTTGCCGCACTTGGCACAGCGGAACCTGAAGGCCATCCCGGCACCTCCTTCGTCAACCCGACCCAAGACGGGGTATCCTAGAGGAAAACCACGGGACTGTCAATGCACTCCCGCCCCTTTGCCACCCTCCGAGCCATCCCGCCCCTGTCCGTGCACATTAGAATACGGACGAGCCGTGCCGTCGTTCGACAAAAAAACGGATTCCCATCGGGCTCAAGTTTGGCCGCTCCAGGCCCGATTTAGAGTAGTATAGGCTTGACGGCACCGGGTGGCCGTCATATCCTGATACGGGTCACTTTCGGCAAAAACCACAGACATAGGAGATGGCTATGAGACACGCGGTTCTGTTCGCAATGGTGGCCGCCTTGGCCATGGTAGCGGTCGGGTGCAGTGGCGAGGGCGAGAAGTCCGCCACCGAGAAGGAGTTCCAGGGACTCTACAAGACCTATTCCACCCGCTTCCACGAGAAGATGGTCGGGACGGCCGAGAACATGAAGCCCGTCCAGGTCACGGCCGAGGCCGCCCGAATCTGGGACGAGACCTTCGCCTCGCACCCGGCCCTGATCGACAAGCGCGTGGCCGAGATCCTCAAGAATCTCGACGACGCCACGCCCGTCGACAAAGAACTCTACGTCGAGATCGCCTCGGGCAGCCGCGTCGATCCCACCGAGGACCAGCCCAAGGGCATCATCCTGAAACAGTTCCTCTGGAGCCCCGTCGGCGCCGCCCAGATGGGCCTGAACAACTGGCTGGCCCGACTCCTTCAGCCCAAGTCCTTCGGCGTCCGCTCGGTCCTGACCGCCAACGCCGGCCTCTTCTGGGAGGTCGTTGACCGCAACATCAGCAAGCCGAAACTCCAGTTGCGGCAAGGGCCCATGATCTACGCAGTCGACCTCTCGCGCATCGACGATTACTACCAGGTGGACCAGGTCCGCTGGCTCAGGCCCAAGGCCATGGGCCCCGTCGCCATGCCCGCGACCACCGGCGATACCTCCACCCAAGGCACGGCCCTCGATCCGAAGATCGGCCAGTCACCCGTTGAGAGGCCGGTCGAGACACCGGCCCCGACGCCCCCGGCCGAGAAGCCCAAGGGCTAAAGCAAACACCCATCGACCACCCGCGCGAGCGTCCCGCCCAACGGCGAGACGCTCGCGCTTCGTTTGCCCTACGGGCCGTCGACCCACTCCAGGTCGTCGCGCGAGATGAATTTATACTCGCCGTGGTTCTCCCGGGCGATCTGCCTCAGGATCTCCTCGCCCGCCCGGTACACGAATCCGATGGTGAAGACCCGCACGTTGCGTCCGGCGTTCTCGTGTCGGACGAGGTCGATGATGGCCCGGTCGAACTCGCCGTCGGTCAGAAGGTAGATGAGTTCCGGCCCCGCCGCCAGCGCCCGCCGGATGGCCTGCGACGGGTCGGTCTGGCCCTGGGCCACCACATGGTCGATGAATTCGCACGCGAGTTCCTTGTTTCGCTCCGTGGCCGGGACCAGCCGCCGCGTCGGCATCTCGGCCGGGGGGCCGCTCGAATAGAAGATGACGTGGAACTCGGCGTCGTCGCCCAGTTCGGTCAGGCTCCGCTTCAGTTCCACCTTCACGACGTCGAGCGAATCGCCCATGCTGCCCGAGCGGTCGACCACGTAGACGATCTTGCGGACGCCTTCGACGCTCGGCCCCCTGTCAGACGTGGCGAAAATCCGCTGGCTGCTGGGCCCGCCGGTGTCGCCGATGTCGCGCCCGCTCGTGCCATCGCCGATGACTATCAACTGGTCGCGCCAGTTCCGCGCCACGTCCTGGACCGGCTTAGGCGTCGACGTGTGCGCGAGGCTGCCCGGCTCCGGCCGCGCCTTGCCGCGGTACTGCGGCGGCCGGTCGGCGGCCTGGCGCTTCGCGAACTCGTACTTCAGCGGCATGAAGGCCGACGCCGTCACGTTGAACGGCACCTGATCCGTCGGCATCGTCATGACCATGAACGCCATCAGCAGCACGACGGCCGTGTGCAACGCCATGCTCGTGCCGTACGTCGGAATGTACAGGGCCAGCCAGGCCATCAGGCGGTCCCAGGCGCGGTCGTCGGCGGCCGCAAGCGATACCTCGGTCACGGCGGACATCGAGGAAGACGGCAGACGGACCATGGCGGCACCTCCTTGGAGGGCCCAGACGGCCCCTCCCGTTCGGGCTCCCACCCCTCCTGCCCCTCCATCCCGCTCCGGCCGGCGGCGTGTCGGACATCGGGGCGTCCGGATACCTGTACGTGTGCCACCGCGCCGCGTTTCACGACAACGCCCCCTGCCCGGCGTCCGCCCGACTTTTCCTTTACAACCGCCCTGCCCCGTGGCACAAATATCGCAGCGCTAGTGGCGTTTAGCCGTCGCCGGCACGGCGACGCGAACGGCCGGCGATGCGGGCACGCTTAGCCCCCCGTGAATACACGGGGGGCAACGGGGTGAATGGGCCGGCCCGCGGGTGGGCGCGGCATCGCCCCGGGTGTATTCACCCGGGGCTAACGAGTGTACGGCCGCGGGCGTGCCGCCTGCGCCCAGGCATAGCATCGAGGAGACCGACATGGCCGAACGCAAGTACGCCCTGGGCATCGATTATGGGACCGAGTCCGCACGGGCCGTCCTGGTGGACGTCGCGAGCGGCAAGGAGGTGGCCTCGGCCGTCTACGAGTACTCGCACGGCGTCATCACCGACCGGCTGCCGGGGACGAAGACCCGCCTACCGGCCCACGACTGGGCCCTCCAGGACCCGCAGGATTACCTGCGCGCCCTCGATGCCACGGTGCCGGCGGTGCTGAAGAAGGCCAAGGTCAAGGGCCGCCAGGTCATCGGCATCGGCACCGACTTCACGGCCTGCACGATGCTGCCGGTCCAGGCCGATGGCACGCCGCTATGCGCCCTGAAAGAGTTCCGGGCGAACCCGAACGCCTGGGTCAAACTCTGGAAACATCACGCCGCCCAGCCCGAGGCCGACCTCATCAACCAGACCGCCCGGCAGTTGGACGAGGCGTGGCCGACGCGGTACGGCGGAAGGATCTCGAGCGAGTGGTTCTTCCCGAAGGCCCTCCAGATTCTCGACGAGGCCCCCGAGGTGTACCGGGCGGCCGACCGTCTCATCGAGGCCGCCGACTGGATCATCTGGCAACTCACCGGCCGCGAGACCCGCAACCTCTGCACCGCCGGGTACAAGGCCATCTGGTCGAAGCGCGACGGGTTTCCGAGACGCGAGTTCTTTGCGGCCCTGTCGCCCGATTTCGCCGACGTGGTCGACGCCAAGATGTCGCGCCAGGTCATCGCCCTGGGCTCGCGCGCGGGCGAACTGACCGAGAAGATGGCCAAACGCCTGGGCCTGGCCCCCGGCACCGCCGTGGCCGCCGGCAACGTCGACGCCCACGTCGCCGTGCCCGCCTGCACCGTCACGGGCCCCGGCAAGATGGTCATGATTATGGGCACGAGCATCTGCCACATGGTCTGCGGCACGGAGGAGAAACACGTTCCGGGCCAGTGCGGCGTGGTGGAGGACGGCATTCTGCCGGGGCTGTACGGGTTCGAGGCGGGGCAGTCGGCCGTCGGCGACATCTTCGCGTGGTTTGCCCGCACATGCGTCCCGGCCGAGTACGCCGCCGAGGCGAAGAAGAAGAAGGTGAGCGTCCACGACCTCCTGACCCGCAAGGCCGCCGCCTACCGGCCCGGCCAGACGGGCCTCGTGGCACTGGACTGGTGGAACGGTAACCGCAGCGTCCTGGTGGACGCCGACCTGACGGGCCTGATGCTCGGCATGCACCTGGGCACGCGGCCCGAGGAGATGTACCGGGCGCTGATCGAGGCCACGGCGTTCGGCACGTACAAGATCATCCGCACGTTCGAGCAGCACGGCGTGGCCGTCGACGAAATCTACTGCTGCGGCGGCTTGCCCGAGCGGAACGACCTCTTGATGCAGATCTACTCCGACGTGACCGGCCGCGAGTTCAAGATCGCCCGCAGCGCCCAGACCTGCGCGCTGGGCAGCGCCATGCACGCGGCCGTCGCCGCGGGACGGGCCGCCGGCGGGTACGACACCATCCACGAGGCCGCCCAGCGGATGGCCGGTATCCGCGCCAAGACCTACAAGCCCGATGCCGCCGCCCACGCCGTCTACGAGAAGATCTACGCCGAGTACGACGCCCTGCACGACACCTTCGGCCGCGGTGCCAACGACGTCATGAAACGCCTCAAGGCCCTCAAGGGGGTCGAGTAGAATCGCCATCTCCGCGGACGGCGTTCGGCGGCTGAAGACCTGCGGGCAGGCGGTCTCGGGGCATCGGATGCTATACGACAAGAAGTACTTCCAGGGCCGACGGTCCTTCTTCTACAGCATGGGCGGCTACCGGGACGTCGGGTTGTATTTCGACCGGCTGGCCCGCTGGTTCAGGCCGCACGCCCCGAGCGGGCCGCTGCTGGACGTTGGGTGCGCTTGCGGATTCCTCCTGTCGCGGTTCAACGACGGCCGGACGCTGTGTGGCTGCGACGTGTCGCAGTGGGCCATCGATGAGGCAACCCGGCGCCTGCCCAAGGCCCGCTTCGCCGTCATCGACGACGACGGCCGCCTGCCCTACCCCGACGGCCAGTTCCGCACGGTGCTGTGCACCGACGTGCTCGAACACGTGGCGGGAGAGGCGCAGACGCGGATGCTGTCGGAGTTCGCCCGGGTTCTGGCGCCCGGCGGGCAGGTGTGCATCACCACGCCCAATCTCAACCGGTTCCGCCGGTGGGTCTACCGGCGGGCCGACCGCATGGAAGCCCACGTCGGCATGCGCCACCTGCGGGACTGGCGTCGGGAGTTCGGCCGGCACGGCCTGGGGATTACCCGGCACTGGACGTACCTGCACGCGTTTCTTCCCGGCCGGTTCGGCAGCCCCTGGCTGCCCGAATGCGCCCTCGTCGCCCGCCGAGGCGAGGCGGCACGAGACTGAGATTCCAGGTCCCCGGCCTCAGATTTCACATCCGCGAGCCCTCGCCGCCATTCGCCGGCCCCGGCGTCCACTGCCTGACCGCGCCAGGTTCTTCCCACGGCGGCGCCGCAGTGGTACACTCGTTGGGCATGGACGGCGGCCGGGTGCCCGCGCGGGCCGAGGCCGGTGATGGGCCTTAGGCGCATGGGGAGAGCGACGTGCTCGAAGAACTCAAGGCCGAAGTCTGCTGGGCCAACCAGCAACTGCCGAAACTGGGCTTGGTGTCGTGGACCAGCGGCAACGTGTGCGGCCGCGACCTGGAGACGGGCCTGGTGGTCGTCAAGCCGTCCGGCGTCCTCTTCGACGAGATGACGCCCGACATGATGCCGGTGGTGCGGCTCGACGGCACGCTGGTCGAGGGCACGCTCAGGCCCAGCGTCGACACGGCCACGGCCCTGTACATTCTGGAGCACCTGACCGAGGTGCACGCGGTC
>Ga0307378_10005905_pt1 | contig 16905 bp, 33 predicted proteins | sample UN1MG_FD_202238 | JGI IMG/M metagenome (GOLD analysis project Ga0307378, IMG submission 202238) | Soil microbial communities from Risofladan, Vaasa, Finland - UN-1 | ecosystem: Environmental > Terrestrial > Soil > Coastal area > Acid sulfate soil | place: Finland: Risofladan, Vaasa | collected... | reverse complement strand
GTTGTGTATCAGGATCTGCAAACATTTGCTCTTTTGTAATAGGTTTGGGTGGTATGTAAGGTTTTTTCTTGTTTAGATGTCTCATAAAAGCATCACCTTCAATGATTGAAGTTTTCAATGCTTCTTGCCCTGATAATGTAATTGCTGCTGCTAATGATACATCAAAAAATCTAAATGATTTTTGTGCAACAACTCCATATAAAGTATTTGCCAACACCTTATAAACTAATTGGCGTGTAAAAAAGAATTTTTCTTCATCTTCATTTTTTTCTTCAATAGCTCCAAACATCTTTCCTTTGTAATCTTTACGAGTTGTCATTAACATATCAACAACTTCACCAAACACCGAAAATTCTTTTTTATGTGGTAAGAAGAAACAACCATTGATTGTAAATACAAGATTATCATCTTTGATTTTCTTTAAAAGATCATCACGCTTACAAGTGACAGTTTTATTTTTGAATAATGGATCAATAACAATCTCAATATTTTCAGGCAATTTCTCTGGACAATATGTAAGTTCATAACCAAAATGTGGGTCTTTTGTTTTCATTACAAAAGTATTGACCCCAATATTATATGTGATCATAATACTTGGATATAGAGATGCAAAGTCAAAGTCTGTAATCCAATCGTAAGTTCCTGGAATTGGTTCAAATACATATGCACCAGGATATTTTTCTTTCTTAATATGTGGATTACTATTCTTTGATGCAAACCCTTTTCGTTTCAAATATGAAACCATCAATGAATCAATTTGCCCCATTGATGATACTGAATCAAATGATGTATTACAAATAATTCTTAGCTCATTCATCAAGTTAATATGAGCTAATTTATTTTCCAATTGATCCAACAATTCAGTATCTCTAATGTTGTAGTCAATTGTTTTGTTTAACATCTTCCAGTACATTTCATTAAATGGTAACGGCAATTGAATTTTTGTTACACCATCCAATTCATGTGCAGCAATGAACCCCAATTTATAGTTTTCCATTTTTGTGAATGTAAATGTCCTATACAAAAAGTCTTGGTCAATTCCAACTGTACCAGGAATATTACAAATGTATCTTTGACCTTCAACATAAAATTCTCCAAAATTTGTCATACTCGATTGTTGAATAGCAAGCTGTGGTAATCTTGTGAAAATGTATTCAAGGTCGAAGCTAATACAATTCCATCCTGCAATAAAATCTGGTTCTGTATTTTTAAAATCCTTAATAAACTGAAGCATCATCTGTTTTTCATTATTGAAAATCTTCAATTCATCAACTGGCTTTTCTGTGATTGGTTCTGTTTTGTTATCAACAACATAACAAATTTTATGACCATTAAAAATTGTAGTTATCATGTTAATTGGGAACCTGGCTTCTGTTGGAGTTGGGAATACTCTTTCATCTCCTGTATCAATCTCAATATCGAAAAACATAATATTTGATTGCTTCTTTTTTGGTTCTCCCTGATTAAAATGGTAATAATCAATTGCATGTTTTGCTGTTATTCTTAAATCCCCTTCATATGTAATATCAGGGTCTAAATTATATCTATCTTTATAATTGATTTCAATTTGTTGTAGATTATCATATGGAACCATCTTTTTGGCATCCATACCTTTTGGAATTTGATAACAAACATATCTATCGCTTTCTTTATGATAAACTTTTTTGTTATCTTTATCCCTAAAAATATATAATACTTGTTGTGTCTTATTCAAAAACTGCACATCAACGAGCCTATACTCGTCTGTGTAAAACTTTTCTGGTATTGAATACCTGAATATGCCTTTGCCCAATTTCTTTGTCCCTGCCGCTTCTGAGACATTTATGTGCTTATGTCCAAGCAATTCAGAAATCTCTGCCATGGCGTGTGAGAATTTTGGTTCCCATGTAGAAAGGTTTCTATTAACAAATGAAGGATGGACAATAACTCTTACTTTGTATCCTTCCCATTCCATTATCTCGCCTTTTTCATGTATAGCTGTAATTCCTGCTTTGGCAATTCCAAAAGCACTCATAGGACTTGTGCCCATCAAAACAATAAGTTTTGGATCACATGCCTTGATAATGTTCATACAATTTTCTTTACACAACTCAATAACATTTTTTTCTGGATTACCTGTTGTCCCATCTTCATTTAATGTTTGACATAAAACAGTATTGGTCAACAAATAATTCATTTTATTTAAGCCATATTTTTGAAAATATTTCCTAAACATTTGCCCTGCTTTTCCAACGAGAGGCTTTCCCGCTTTAACCTCATCTTTACCAGGGTTCTCTGCAATAAAAATAACATCTACTGCTCTTAAATCATCTTGACAATTCGTCTCAAGAATACAAGATGGTTCATCTAACAAATCACAAACTGAACAATTTGAAAATGAGTTTTTTATTGAAATCAAATAGGTTCCTCCTTTTGTTTATTTTGATTATGTTCCAATTATAAAAATAAACATCTATATATATTAATTACTGAAGCGTTACCAATAGTTGTCTTTATTTTTTTTTCAAAACATCCTAATCTATAAAAAATAGGAGGTCTTATGTGAGCAAACCCGTATCATTTATATTTTAATTTTTGCCGCTTGATTCTGCCCCAGGATGTGCGAGAGAGCCAAGGTGATCAACTACGGATCAGAGACCAAAGCCATGACCTCGCACATCGTCAGGAAGAATTAAACCTGTTGGTTCTCATACTAACCTATTAAAGAAGGAGCTCGTTATGTCAAATCAAGTAGCTGTGGAAACAATGACAGTAGAAGAAGCATTGGCAATCGTTGGTATCGACGCCGACAGAGTCACTCCTGAATTGGTGTTGACCGGATTTGAAATTGCATGGAAAGGGAATCCGGCTGACCAAAGGCAGCTCAAATTGGCGAAGAATCTGGTAATGCAGCATCTCGTATCTGAACAGATGAAAAAACAAAGATACTTCGAGATCACCAGCCCATTTGCCAACTCCTGTGTATCGTGTAGAGGCACCGGAGAAATTTACAAGTTCAATCGTAAACCAGTTGAAGTCAATTGTCACATCTGCGCCGGGAAGAAAAAGGTAAGCGTCGAATGCCGAAAATGTAAAGGCTCCGGAAGATACATTGAGCGTTGGCCAGAAGGTGGTGGATTGAACCTGGAATGTACAACCTGCAAGGGTAAGGGAAAGGTTCGGGTAAAATGCTCACATTGCTACGGGAAGGGTAAGATCAAAAAGATCGTTCCTGATCATACCATCAAATCAACCACTCCCTGCAAACACTGTGATGAACTCGGCTTTATTTTGCCCAAACCGATCATCGAAAAGAAAAAACATGTAACACCACCACTCTCCAACCCTGTAATTTCAACCGCCACCGCTGCAGCATTGTCGGAAATGATTAAAGAGTAATTTGGTTATGGGTGCACTTCTCTATCATACATTAATGGTAGAGAAGTGCTTTTCCATAAATGCTTTCAATGTTATCTTTTCTTTTTTGTTTATTTTTTTCTTGCCTATTTTAATTTTTTCCTTTTTTGGTGGTTTTGCTAAACCAAGAGTTTCATAAATGTTATCTCGATCATCTGATTTCTCAACAATATCACAGAACAATGAAACATCATGATTCTTTAATTCAGGAAATTTATCTCTTAATATATCATAAAGCTTATTCTTAGCTTTATATGGATAAAATACTGTATCCCTTCTTAATACACGAAAATCCAAAACACAATTTTTGAGAAATAAAAACAACTCTTCTTTTTCTAAATATCTTAAACCCATATTATTAAAGTATTCATCTAAATAATGATTCAACGGACCATGCCTCATAAACATTTGTAACGCAAAAGTGTGTGTAATCGGAGAGTTGTATTTTAGAATATCAACTTTTTCTGTCGCTTTTGGAATTGGGGTTGTTCTACTCCCATCAAACAGCCAATTGTTGTATGTCTTGAATGGCATTATCAACAAACTCCTTTATTTTTTTTGTTACTTGTGTTTTATTTTTAATCTTACAGGTCACTTTTCATCTCCTCACAAATCACATCATAGAAATCCCTCATTTGTTTTTCACATAACAAACGTGGTATTTCTGCTGGTTCTTCTTCTTCGCCTATTTCTATACAGTCAATCCTTGAAACAAAATCATCAAAATTGTCATATAAATATTTTCTTGGAAGTAACTCTGGATATGAAAGACTGTTCCTTGCAATTGGAATACATCCATTTGTTACTGCATCAACAATTTGATATCCAAATGTATCTTCTATTGCTGTAATTAATAGAAATTTTGAAGATCTTAAATGTGCAAAATATTCTTCCCATGTATTACTCGTTGGTCTGAATATTTCACCACATAAATCTTCAATTCTTTTTTCAAGATTAGAATCAACTTTTTGTGGATTTGGTCTTGATGCAGACATGAACTTATGTTTTTTTGGAACGAATGGTTCTATTTTTCCTTCATAAGGTTGAAATGGTAAATAAGTAACCATTGTATTTGTCCAACATAACTTTTCTTTGTGATAATGACTTCCAACAAATACTTTATCAAACATTGTTGCGGTAGCTCGTTCAACAGGAAATTTTGATAAACGAACACCCTCAAAATAATCTTTGTAATTTAAACTGGTTGCATGACAAAACGCATACTGTTTTGGACATTGTTTGTGATAAAGAACATTTGCAAAGAAACCAGGAAAACTGATATCCGCAAGAAAAAGAATATCATCGTTCCGAATATCAAGCATCATATATTCCCTAATCTGTTCAGTCTCAAATTCAATGGCTTGATTAATCGGTGAAAACATATCAAGCGTACTACGTCGATGTTGAATAACGTCTAAATACTTTTCACCGAGTATTAATACCTCAAATCCATGTTCTTTAAATTGTTTTGGAAATTCTTTATACCACCATTCCTGATATCTTAATTTACTCGGGAATTGTGGGACGAATATAATTCTCATCTTTTTCCCTTTCTATTTGCTCTTTTATTATGTTTGTTACTGCATATTCAATAAAAAACTGATTTTCTTTTTCTGTAATTTCAATTTCTAAAATTGCAGATCCGTCAGGTTGTTCATCAAATTTTAAAACTTTCATTTTTTAACCTCCAGAGCTTTATCTATTATTGCTGGCATGTCAAGAGGTTTTCTCCATTTACATAACATACATGCTTCTTCACGCTGTATTAACAGATTATCTCTTTTACAAACCCCTTTATAAACACACCAATCCTCTCTATCAAAATCAATATTTAAATACTTCTTTTGTGTTGCTTCAATACAAGTTTGCCCGATAAGTGTTGGTCCGCTGCTCATTAGTTCTCCTTAGTCCATTTAAAATAGTTATAAATATTAAATCCAATCAAAACAACCATTTGACAAACTAAAAACCAATTTTTTTGCATAAAAAAAATATATAATTGGCACAACAAACTTAAAGTGAATGTGATAAAACCACTCGCCTTTTTTTCACCTAATTGATATAAACCTATTATGGTTGTTATCAATGAAGCAATACTAATACTCGTTAAAAGATCCATTTGTTATACCCTTCAAACAAGAAATATTTATGGTCATATTCCCACAAACTTTTTTGATCAGGGTATACTTTATTCAACAAATATTTTTTCATATCTGTCATTTTAACTTCATGAATATATGGAGCATTCATGTTTGTGTTGTAAAATGTAACATCAAATCTATTTCTGGCAAGTTGTTCTCCCATAAATCCCCATTCACGATGTTTTGGATGAGTTTCATAAATTGGATCTGGAAAGAAAAATTTATTTGCCGGATGGAGAAATGTTTGTGGTACTGTTTGTTGAAACAACTGAATTTTAATATGTGGGATTTCTTTCTTTAAATTCAATACAGTTTCTCTACGATCAGCGTCTGTATCACCTGAATAAATGATTACAAGATTACTTGATGAATTTTTGAGTTGTTCAAAACACCCAATAATTTCATCATCAGGATGTGGCGCTATAATTATTGTTGATACTACTGGTTCCTTCTCTGTTTTTTCTGCCATTCATGACTCCTTTTATTTTTTGTTACTTAAAATATTTTCAACGACCCAAGGTTGTTTATACTCAATTTTATAATCTATTTTTCCACTAATATCAATCTTCAATGATATGCTTACCCAAATGGCTATGTAAGCAATCAATATCCAAATTGAAAAATAGATCTTATGTTCTTTTATCCAGTTTGTAAATTTATTCATTGGAGGATCTCCATTATTATCGCCGCTATCTGGGCGAATCCATTTATCTCTTACAGCTTTTATTTTTGTGAACGGTTCAAATAATCTACTCATTTCAATATTATGTTCTCATTTTAAAAACTTATATCTATATATATTAATATCTGAATAAAGGATATGTGTTGGTGTTTCTTTTTTTTTATTTTGGGGGGTTGTCCAGCTTGTAAAAATGAGGGCAGCTGGATTTTCGATCCTTGTAACGGTCATCCCGGTAGATGGAGCTCCGCCGGCGTATATATGACTGGGGGATTCGAGAAGTCAATTACATTTGGGTGTAACAGGTGACAGTACCTGGTCACTCCGGAAGACAAACACTGTAAACGGTATGGTTCTATTTTCTTCGCCACCTGGCGGGCGCATCAGGATGTAGGTGCCTTCCCGCCCTTGGGTCAGAGTGCCCCGGCGACCGCGGCAGACCTCGGATAGAAGCAATCGTCCCAGGATAGCCATTTCTCAAAAGGACAATCCGTTCCCCCCATTACACATTAATATGGGATATATGATGGATGGATCTTATTATAGATCCATTCATTGTATATTCTTATATTAATGAAACATTTTTTTATCATCTTAATCAAGGAGTTACTATGGAACGTGAAAATATAATTACAGGTCAAATAGTATTAAGAGAGTCAAGTGAAAAGACTCCTACTGGTGATAATACTGACAGACAATTAATGTCAATTGTTGGTGTCATTGCTGTACCGAAAAATTTTAAATTGAAGGGAGAACATAAATACACCATTGCTGGAAAAAAGCAAGAAAACGGTTTGTTAGGACTATTTCAAATGGTAGATCCAGATTTTGGTCGAATGTCACCTGAGTTCAAAGAAATCAACATCACTCTGTTTCCGGAGACAGAAGAAGATATTTCTGATGAAACAATAGGCCAATCTTTAGGAGGAATTACAACATCACATAGAAGGTGGCGAGTTTAATATAAGAAATGAGTTCGTTTCTCAAAAGGAACCTGATAAAAACTAAGAACAAAATTAAGAAGTGAAAAATTTATCGGGATGTAGCTCAGTCTGGTATTAGAGCACGTGGTTTGGGACCACGGGGCCGGAGGTTCGAATCCTCTCATCCCGACCATTTATTTTTCAAACGTGAATTACGAAAGGATTAAGAAATGGCGTTATTCGGCGGACCAAAGAATTATGCAAGTATTGTTGCTCCATTAAAACAAATGGTAGCAGATCTAAATGAGTACGTTGATCAGAAGAAACAACAGATTGTTAATCTTCTTCAGCAGAAAAGTAGAATCGAAGAAACAATTTGGGAATCAGAATCTGAAATCAACAAATCAAATTTCACGACAGCTAAGATCAATGATCTGTTAGCTGCCGATCTCGATGAAGACGGCATGGCAGATGTTGAAGAGCTGCCGACTGATAGTACAGACACCATAGATATCGAACAAAAGTAACCTTTAAATGCCCGGGTAGGCGAACTGGTATAGCCAACAGGTTTAGGCCCTGTGTCTTCGGACGTGGAGGTTCGAGTCCTCTCTCGGGTACCATAACAAAAGGTCAATCATGTCTGAAAAATTTTTACAAATTAACATACCATGTAAAGAGTGTCTTGTCTCGCCAATTTGTGAGGACAAGAAAAGAATTGATCATAAAACAGAGAAACTCGAATTGTATCAGTTCTTGCTTGGCCTCAGAAGATGGGAAGAAAAAGACAAAATCTATAGAAAGGGTCTGATTGAAGCTTGGATCAATTTGGGTCGTGATATAGTATGTCAATATAAATCTGATGAATTTGAAAATGTTTATAAACATGCTGGACCCGCTTATTATAATGCTCTAATTGAGATCGCTAATACTTTACAATGGATGATTAATTCTAAAAGTTGGCGAGATGGTGAAGAGCATGATTTCGATAAGAGTGAATTAAAAGAGAAACTAAAACAAGCATTAGCTTGGATTTAATTGGCCCGGATTGCTTAGCTGGCCGAAAGCACCTGCCTTGTAAGCAGGAGGAGTTATTTCCCACGGGGGTTCGAATCCCTCTCCGGGCTCCATCATTTATAAAAGGTGAATTATGAAACAAGAATGGTTTCACATGTTTGTCACTGTGATATGTCTTTTTCATGGTATCTGGTGGTCAAAATCTAATTATTTAAACTTGTTAGTAAAAGTTGTATTTTATATAGCAGCTGTATGGGGGATTCTTGTAGTTCTCCGTGATTTTGGGATGGTGATAAAAATTTAAACGAAGGAATTTAAAATGTCCGAAGTCGCTATTGAACACAATGAGATAGTTATAGGTTTATTTGGAACTTGTGACAATATTCCTTGGAGAGTTCCATTTGAAGCCAAATATAAAGAACTGGGTATCAAAAGCTATAACCCAGTGTTAGAAAACTGGTCAGCAATCTTAGAAATGAGCCGCAAAGGACTGTGCCCGAATCCAACAGTTGAAGAGAATTATTGGTTGAATAATGCTGAAATAATTCTTTTCCCTGTATTGAAAGATTCTTTGGGTTCAGGTAGTTTAGCGGAAATGGGCTTTAGTGTCCAACGTGTCATTCGGAATATTATGAACGGTGATCAACAGTTCTTAATTGGTCTGATTGACGATATATGTACTGATGAAAGAAAGACGGAGGCTGAAAGAAAACAGTCTACCAAAGATCGAGCTTTAGTAAAATCAAAGTTCAAAGAGAATGTTTCATATCCTGTTATTACTCTGGTTGATACACTTGATCAGATGATGCACATGAGTTTAATTTCCTACAATCTTATGAAGGAGGGAAAAGAATTTCAGCTCAATAAAACAGGAACAAACGATAAGTAAAGTTTGCCACGTCCGAGGAATGAAACGAGGTCCGAAGCCGAAATCCGTGGGACGAAGGGACGCCGATGAAGCCCATGAAGTAAGTAAGCTACGTGGCATTCATGCCCCCATAGCTCAGCGGAATTAGAGCAACGGACTTCTAATCCGTAGGTCGCAGGTTCGAATCCTGCTGGGGGTACCATTAACTTTTAAAGGAAAGAGAGATGAAACAGGTATCTGTAGAAAAGGTTTTTATAAATTTTGAGTGTCTTGGATGTAAGAAAATCGAACAATGTGGTGTTGCAGAAGCAACTGAAAATGGAGCACCATACTGTGTTGACTGTCGAGATACTATGGAAATGGTTGATTGTGAAATCGACACTCTATAATCTAATTTCCATGTTAAAATATTTCTTCGGTCTTCTGTACATAGCAATAACTTATAAAAACCCATGTAAAAAATGCCTTGTTAGGGCATGCTGTTCAGAAAAATGTGAGCCAGTCATTACATTTGAAAATTTCTATTGGGAGCATGATCAACATAATTTTCAAAGGTTTGTGGCATTAACAATGATTATAGCAGTATTCGGTTTTATTCTTAATATAGTTAAATTAATAATCAGATAGACCCGTAGCTCAGCGGAAGGGCGCGAGGCCTTGGACCTCGGATCCCAGGTTCGAATCCTGGCGGGTCTGCCATCAATTTTGAAAGGACATTATTATGTCATGTGATGTATGTGGAAGCAATCGTATTTTGTCAGTCACCGCAAAATGTTCCGATTGTTGTGCTGTTGATTTTAACGGAGCAGACCAATCAGACTACGTTCCCAGTGATTGTGGTATTGGTGGTTATGACTATATTAGCTTTCAGCTTTGCTTGCAGTGTGGAAAGGTTCAGGGAGAATTTCCGCTCGACGATCCTGAGTTTTCACAAAAAGATGAAGATGACGAGAACGAGGACTGGTAACTAACAACTTTTAATCAAGAATCAAGTGTAAAGGAGATGTGAATGGAAATGACCATCACAGAGGGGCTGAAGAAACTTCGGCTTCTTGAAAAACGAATGATCAAGAACTGTGAAGAAATTGAAAGATATTCTTCACTCCTTTCAAACGAAAAACCGATCTTCGACACCGAGTCAAAACAACGTGAAGAAGTGAGAAAACTGATCCAATCTAATACAGATCTGGAGCGGGAGTATTGCAGCATCAAATCCAGGATTGATTACACCAACTTGGTAACATATGTACAGATTGATGATGAAAATCGAACCATCCATAGCTGGTTAACTGTATTGAGAAAGACTGGTTCTCTGTTGATTAAAACATACAGATCTCTCTCAGTTCAAGAGGCCTCACGAAGTCAAATGAGGTATCAGAATAAAGATACAGCAGCTCCAATGGTGATTCGTCTTTATGATGAAAACGATAAACGGGCAGGTGAAAGAAAGTGGGAAGATTTGACATCTGGGAAGACCATCGAAGGCCGTCTTGAGGTGATCAATGCAACCACCGAACTTCTAATGCCTCCTGAATGATAACTAATTGGATTCGGTAGTGTAAACATTGAAACAGATAAGCCCTCTCATATTGGGTAAATATGATACTACTTGGTATTAGCTCTATAAAAGCTAAACACAGAAAAGGCGTGATTGCCTATCCTTAAAGTCTCAAGAATCAATTTTCAAGTTTAACTCGTGCCGCAACGAGAATAAATAAGGCGGTCTTAAAGATTCAAGAGAAAAGTGTCAAGTTTAGGGGTATGAGAAATACCGAGATAAACCCAGGTCAAGTGAAGCTACTTATCAGCATCAATTCACTTCTGGCTGCTATTTGGATCCAATATTCTACCGTGGCCGAGTGGCGTAATAGGTAGGCGCTTGAGACTTAAAATCTCATGGGATTTCCCGTATCGGTTCGAGTCCGATCTCGGCTACCATTTTTCAATAAGGAGACAATGGCAAGGAAACCTTATACTAACAACCAAAAGAAAATGATAAGGAGGTCGAGTAAGTACAAAGGGAAACAGATTAGTCAAGAGAACAAGAAACAAAAGACGAATAATGATCAGGGAAAAAAGTAGAGATTTGGCGACATGGTGGAACTGGTAGACACGATAGATTCAAAATCTATTGCCGTAATGGCGTGTGGGTTCGACTCCCTCTGTCGCTACCAACAACAATCATTTGAATTAAGAAAAGGAGAAGTACAAGATGAAAAAGATGTTTAAGATTATTCCTGTTTTAGCTTTATTGGTAATGTTAAGTGCATGTGCAACCACACAGATCCCTGTTCAAACAGCTCCGTGTGAAGTGGCGACCGTAGAGGAAGTTCCAGCGGTTATTGCCAAAGCTACCAAGATCAAAATTCTGGAACCGATCCTGTTTGATTTCGATAAATCTAACATTCGTGAAGATCAACTGATCGTTATCAATAAGGTTGCAGATTTGATGCGTGAATACCCGGATACCACATTGGTTCTGAATGGTCATGCAAGTACCGAAGGTGCCGGTCGATACAACCTGGCATTGTCACAGCGCCGTGCAGATTCAGCCAAGGCCGCTCTTGTAGAAGCAGGCGTTCCAGCTGAGCGCATTGAAGCAGCCATTGGTAAAGGCGAAACTGCCATTTTCGGCAAACTTTTGAAACTCAATCGCCGGGTGGTTGTTTTATCTATTGATTAATAATTGATGCGGAGTCGAGTAGTGGTCTAGCTCCCTGGTCTCATAAGCCAAGGTCCCATTTGGGAACACGGGTTCAAATCCCGTCTCCGCTACCAACTTTAAAAGGAGGGTGTTTATCACCCTCCTATATTTACAAAGGAAAAGTTATGGCATTAATTTGGAAACAACAAGGACAGATTTTGGTTAACTCAAAGCTTGGCATTGCAATTATTGCTGTGGCAGGTCTTGGGTTGACATTATTCATTCATTTGAGGTTTTAATGGAGAGGTGTGCTGAAAGGTAAGGCAGCGGTTTGCTAAACCGTTGAGGTAACACTCATGCAGGTTCGACTCCTGTCCTCTCCGCCATTTTGGGATACGTGGGAGGCTCAGGAGAGCTGTGCAATCAGGGGTGGGCACTTGCATAAAAGGAAAAATGAAAACAAAAAAAGATAAACAATACAGTTTTAATCATGTGAATCAAAGATTAAAAGAGAGATTTGATCTTCCTCCAATGACAATGGAAGAATTTGACTTTCTAAATAATGATCTTCGTATAGACAAATCAAATGTTATATTGGTTGAAAACGATGATCAAGAAATTCACATGCTAAGATATAAAGGAAAAAAGGTAACATTTGTTTACAGTATTGAACGTGAATATATAACAACAGCGATGAAATGGGTGAGATAATGAAAGAGGGAATGACAGCACAAGATCTGTTGGATAAATTCAATCAATTCAGACGAACTCCAAAAGGAAATGTTATTATTCATCCAGGTCTTCCAGCGAATCTTATTGAGTTAAAAGAAGATTTTATACAAGATCTAAAACGTGAACTGCAAACAAGTATAGGAATGGCAGCAATGGGCATAGATGATATGAATGCCACAACAAAGTTTGTCATTTTTATGCTTGAAGATGCATATTAGAAAGGAAAGAATATGCCTGTTTTAATTAAATTTGAAAAAGATTGGGCTGATGAATTTGATGTTTATGGAATACAAGTTCTTTCAGACGAGGAATGGAAAGAACTACAGGAAGCTATCAAAAAGATAAAATATCCTCTCGAAATGTACTTTGGTACAAACGAAGGATTGATCTTTGAAAGTGCCGCTGAGACTCTAAACGAATTAAAAGCTATTGAAATTTCTGAAGATGAAATGGCTGTTTTCAAAAAATATTTCGGAAATGAATGGAGCAAGAGTATTGACTTTGGTTGGAGTCCAATTGGCCAGCTTTTTGATCATGCCTCAGGCGCATATGATTAAAAATGAACACATGCCCATGTAACAAATGTATTTGTGTTCCTATATGTAGACTGAAACAATATCAATTCTTGGTACAAGAGTGTAGTCTAATATGGAAGTATTTAGTAACTCCATTTGGCTTTTCTCAGGAACAACGATCTAATGGTAAATTGGCATTATTACATAAATCATTGACTCCAATCATGTGGTCTTTGTTTTATGATGAATATGATAGAGCTGTGGTTGACTCATACACTGGATATGAACAGTGTCATTTTCACTACTAACGAAAAGGTAAACAAAATGAATGAGGGAAGAGTAGCAGTTATGGTGATTTTAATTTTATGGGGTATCTTTGGAATGGCTTGTAGTATTTCATGCGCCATATTCACAATCAAAAATGCAACAAGGAGCTGGTTTAAAATTGCAGGTTGGGTTTTGGCATTTAACCTGGCTCTTACAATTCTTGGAATTTTAATGAGGATGGGTGGTTGATGCCAGATAATAAAATTATGAAAACTCATGAATTTGAGGATGCTATATTTTATAGAGCTTCGTGTGATTGTGGCTCTCCTGATTGTGATTTAACTCTTGAACTTGAGAAAGATAAAGAACTTCAAATGATCTTTCTTAATATGTATAAAAATTTGAGTTGGTCGTCATATTGGGGAGATGGTGATATATGGTATAAAAATTTGTGGCTAAGAATCAAATGTGCACTAAAAGTTCTTTTTACTGGATACATTCAGGTTGAAGAATCTTTTATATTCAAAGACATTCAACAGATTAAACATTTCACAAACGCCATAAATGAAGGGATTGAGAAACTCAATGAATAAAGATTGTATTTATACATTAACAACATTACGTGGTTCATTATATGGAGGAACTCGATGTGTGGGTTTCTATCATGATGTTCGTGATGCAAAACAAGCGGTAGAAGAAAATCACATGGATATTAATGAGTGTGGTTACTATCATTTTGCAGTTATTGAAAAAGTAAATCCAGGCATCTATAATTTTGAAATGGATAACTGGTGGTACAGATGGCACAATACAAAAGGGTACCAACCATGTGATAAACCCGAAAGGTTTAAACGTGTGGTTAACTTTGGTATTGGATAGGAGATATAATGCTTTGTCCTCTATGCGAATTGAAAGTAGAAGACCTTGACGAACCTGATGGTGCCGTTAGGGCATATTGTTGTAACTGTGAAATATTAATCACAATCACTGAGTTGACAGACAAGAGTGTTTGTGATGAAAATTCAGAACATAATTAAAATTTATGGAGAGGTTGAACCCAGTGGGGCGGGTCCCAGTCTTGAAAACTGGTAGTCGGTGAAAGCCGATGTGCAGGTTCGAGTCCTGTCCTCTCCGCCACTTTAACTTTTGAAAGGAATCACTCAATGAAGTGTATCAAAAAGCACGGAGAGATAAAACGAGTAAACGATTCAGACGCAGACAAGATGGTAGCAGAAGAAGGTTGGAGCTACTGTCCCAAATCCGAATGGAAGAAAGAAGTTCGGGATAAAGCGTAATGAATAGTTTAAGTTTGCCTCTTATGCTGATTTTGATTGCATAAGAGGCACAAAAAGTTGTAAATAACCCATAATGTTTTTTAGCAAAAAGGGTGAAAATGATAAGATTAATGATAAAGTGGGATTTTATAAGTCCTGCTTTACAAACTGTTTCAGGAATAGCTGAGGTTCATTATGTAACAAGTCCAACAGAAAAATGGCATTTATTAGCAAAATTTCGAGTCAAGCGTGAACCAGGAATGATTGGTTATCAATCTTTAGATGGAGAAGGGATTTCATCAATGATACTAGATGCTGTTAAACCTCAACTTGATATTATGGTAAGATCATACCAGCAGGGAGTCATAATGGACAAGGATGACTGCACCTGGATTATTGAAGACGAAATTGATGAAGCAAGAAAAGCTCTGCGAAAAATTCCAGATAAAGTTTTCAAATCAGATGTTATATTTGAAATGAAAAATTCAGATGGAGAAAGGTAATTATGAGAATACCGAATACTCGAGATATCAAAAATTCAAAGTTTTCAAGATGGCTTTGTGATTTTTGTAATAAAAGTTGGGTTGCTAAAATTATTGTTTTAACATTGATATGGTTGGTTGTATCAATTCCCTTTGACCTTTATTTACTTGTCAGATGGGGAGTTGGGCCTGATGGATTTTGGCAAGAACTGGCCATGATGTTGGTAGCAATAATTGCTATCGGATGGTTACAAGGATTGTTGTTATTCTTCGGAATTTTTGTATCCATCGCTTTGATATTAGAAGATTTATAGGGGCATAACTCAGTGGGAGAGTGCTAGCCTTACAAGCTGGAAGTCGTGGGTTCAAATCCCTCTGCCCCTACCATTTTCTGAAAGGTTTTATTATGCAAAAAGGAGGATATTGGGTAGAAGCCCAAATCGAAGATAAGGAGTTAACTTACTCATATGAAAAACACGCACCTGTTCCATTAAAAGGCACTCCGTGGGTATACTGTAAATATTGTGGATTATTATACCTCAGAAACAAATTTACACATTGGTGCATACGCATGGGGTGTAATAATGACATTCATCCTCAATTTATGAAGATGAGAAATCACTTTACAGGCAGGAGGAAATAATCATGGGGTCATATCACACGCAGATTCTAAAACTACCAATCGTAAATACAAAATAATCGAAAGATCTGATAATCGTTATAGAATCAAAAAAAGATTTTTGGGTATCTATATTTATATAAGAAAAGGATTCAAACCACTTGAATTTGAAAATTTTAGTAAAGTGGTTTGGCATGTTTTACAATTGAAAAAAGCGGATAGAAATAATGGACAAAGATAAGAGGATGAACTACTATCATATGTGCGAGTGTGGTAGAGAGTTTCAAGGATTCATTTACCAACATACTTGTTGGGAATGTATAAAAAATTATATTATATCCAAATATTTCCGGAGACACTAGACACGTGGCGAGACTAGCTGGCTGTAACCCAGTGGCCTTACGGCTGTGGCGGTTCGACTCCGTCTCTCCGGACCACATCTTGCTGGGGGGTAAAAAGAAAAAGGAATAGGATTCAATGCAGTTGACGGTAAAAGAGATTTCCACTCGTAGCATTGTTTCCACCCCCCAGCATTCATTTTTAATGTTTTGATTGCAGAACGTTACACAAATTGTTACATTCTGCAATTGAAACATCAAACTAAGGTGAGGAATATGCCAGACCCATGTAAAGAATGTTTAGTACAAGCATGTTGCACATTAGTTTGTACTGATAAAACAACTTTTTTAGATTTATGTATTCGGAATTTAACAGCCTTTATTGATAATAATGATATTGTAAAAGGTAATAACTCTATTAAAAGAAAATTGTTAGATCGAACAAAAATTCGATTAGAATCTATCTGTGAAAAGAATAATAACGATATAAGAAAAATAACATTAAGGGGATTGTCATGAGAAATCCTTGTTCAGAATGTCTTGTTAAAGTCAATTGCACAGAAATATGCCCAGATAAAACTAACTTTCAAACATTATTGAAAAATGCTGTTGAACAATTTGGTCACGGAGGGCATGCAAGAACTCCAAAATTAGAAAGTATGTACCGTGGATATCAGATGTTATCACAAGAAAACAATGGAGACATGGTAAGAATACAAATCAGGAGAAGAAGGGTCAGAGAACCAGAGTAGAAAACTGAATCTAACTTCTGAAAAAATTAGAACATATAATACAAATCCAAAATTATTGAGGAGATTAATTATGAGCGAGACTCGTATTAGTCGTGAGGAGATTAAAGGCATAGCCGAACAACGCAAATGCGAACGTGCTGATGCTGCCGATATTAATGAAGGCGCAGCAACAGGATGTGAGTGCGAAGATGGCTCATGCGAGTGGCATGATGAACATTAGGTAGCACGGCCACCAGATACATAGGTTCGTGGTCCTCCATT
>Ga0307378_10005903_pt1 | contig 16908 bp, 5 predicted proteins | sample UN1MG_FD_202238 | JGI IMG/M metagenome (GOLD analysis project Ga0307378, IMG submission 202238) | Soil microbial communities from Risofladan, Vaasa, Finland - UN-1 | ecosystem: Environmental > Terrestrial > Soil > Coastal area > Acid sulfate soil | place: Finland: Risofladan, Vaasa | collected... | reverse complement strand
AACGCCTACAAGACCGAGCTGGGCCTGATCGCACGGCCGGCACTGACGTGAAGAGGACGGGAAGACGGGAGGAGCGGATGAAGAGATGAAGAGATGAAGAGAACGGACATCAGTCAATAGCATCTCGTCCACATCCGTCCACTTCGTCCACTGCGTCCACTTGGTCCTGCGTCCACTTGGTCCACTTCGTCCACTTCGTCCACTTCGTCCTACGCGCGAGCTGGCTTTCTCGCACCTTGACATTCCTCGCCAAACTCCTATAATCATTCCGCCAGTGAACCGAACTCCTGCCGTAATCGCTTCGATCATCGGAGAATGAACCATGCCCAGCATCAATGACGGCCCGGCATCCGCCCTGTTCTCTCCTATCAAGCTCATCGGGAACATCGAGATGGAATCCCTGGCGCAGGCTGGCGTGTCGCAACAGATGGCATCGGCGGCGGCGCACGCGCCCTCGGGCGACTGCGTGAGCTGGGGAATCCCGTTCGCCGCGGGCAAGGCGATCCTGGTGAAGGACGCACCGGTCCGCGTGAAGGTGAAGCCGGTGAAGGCGCGGTGGTTGGTGTTCATGCACACGTCGGACGTCCGCCCGATTGAAGTGAACAACGACGGCTTCATCAGGCCGATGCGGGGCGAGGCGCGGCTGAACGAGCACGCGGCCGATTACGTGATCGAGTTCGCCGACGGCTCCGAGCAGCGCGTGGCGATCCGCCGCCGGCACCACGTGGGGCCGGTCCTGCGGCGCTGGGGCGAGAACTGCTTCGAGGCCGTCCCGCACGCCAAGCCGCGGCCGAGCAAGAACCATCCCGACGATCTGATCCAGGTGAAGGCGTGGGGCTGGGCGCAGTATCGCGTGACCAACCCGCAGTTCGCACCGTGGATGAACTGGCTGTACGCGTGGGAGAACCCGCAGCCGAAGAAGCAGATCACCGGCCTGCGGTTCGAGCCGGTGAGCGGCGCAATAGTCGTGTCGGCCGTTACCGCCGGAAACGTGGCCGAGATGCCGCTCCGTTGGCAGACGCGCCGCAAGGTGATCCTCACGCTCCCGAAGGGCGAGCGATTCGACCCCGCGGTGGATGACGCCGGCCTGTACAAGCAAGTGCAACTCGACCTCGGACAGGTGATCTCGGCCACGCCGCGGCCGGTTTACCCGAACCCGCAGTGGACGCGCAGCTACAACAACCAGTTGCCGGCGATCTGCGAGAACGAGCTGATCGTCGAATATGCGGCCCATCCCGATGCGCGGTTCCACCTGCCGGGCGGGAAGACGATTCCGGTGGCGAAACTGGAACGTTGTGTAGGGGCACACGGTGTGTGCCCCGGACTGGGCGGACGCCGTCCGCCCCTACAGGTTGTGCCGCCGGCCACGCAGCGCGTGACGATCCGCGCCGTCGAGAAATCGAGCGGCAAACCCGTGGCCGTCAAGCTCCACGTGCATGGCGAGGCCGGCGAATACCTGGCGCCGGTCGACCGCCACCGCGTGCCCAACGCCTGCTGGTTCGAGGACGACAGCGTCGATTTCTCCCACCGCGGCGTGCACCATTGCTCCTACATCCCGGGCGAGACGGTGATCGACCTGCCGCTGGGCCGCGTGTTCATCGAGGTGTCGAAGGGCTTCGAGATCCGGCCCGTTCGCAAGGTCATGCGCGTCGCGAGAGCGACAACCGAGATCGTCATCGAGATCGAGAAGGTGCTGCCGTGGCGCGAGAAGGGTTGGGTGACCGCCGACACTCACGTGCATTTCCTCTCCCCGAAATCCGCCATGCTCGAAGGCTCCGGCGAGGGTGTGAACATCGTGAACCTGCTCGCCAGCCAGTGGGGCGAGCTGATGACCAACGTGGGCGACTTCGACGGCAAGACCACCTTCGGCGCGAAAGACGCCGGAGGCGACGGCGAATACCTCGTCCGCGTCGGCACCGAGAACCGCCAGAACGTGCTCGGCCACATCTCGCTGCTCGGCTACAACGGCCGGATCATCGCCCCGATGACGACCGGCGGCCCCGACGAATCCGCCCTCGGCGATCCGGTGGGCTCGCTGCTCACCGAGTGGGCGCGGCAGTGCCGCACGCAGGGCGGCATCGTGGTCATACCGCATTTCCCCAACCCGCGATGCGAGCACGCCGCCACCATCGTCAGCGGCGACGCCGACGCCGTCGAGATGACCGCCTGGAGCAACCTCTACGGCGGCATCGATCCGTATTCGCTCTCCGACTGGTACCGCTACCTGAACTGCGGCTACCTGGCGGCGGCTGTGGCCGGCACCGACAAGATGAGCGCCGACACGGCAGTGGGCACGGTCCGCACGTACGCCAGGATCGCCCCCGGCCGCGAGTTCACCTATCAGGCGTGGATGGATGCCGTTCGCGGGGCGCACACGTTCGCCACGTACGGCCCGCTGCTGGAGTTTTCCGTGGAAGGCAATCCGCCCGGCTCCCGCATGAAGATGACGCGCAGCGGCGGGACCGTGAACGTGTCGTGGAAGGCGGCCAGCGTCACCGTGCCGATGACGCGAGTCGAGCTGGTCGTCAACGGCGAGATTCGCGAGAGCAAGGCCGTGCGGCCCGACGAAGACGCCGCCACTTGGCCGGTCAAGATCGGCCGCAGCTCGTGGCTCGCGCTGCTCGTGCGCGGGCACTACGCCGACAAGCCCGAGATCATCGCCGCCCATTCATCGCCCGTGATGGTGCAGGTGGACGGCTCCGAGTTCTACGCCGCGGCCGACGCGATGACCATTCTCGAGCAGATCGAAGGCGCGCTCGCCTTCCTCGACGTGCTCGGCACCCGCGCCGAAACCAAGGCCTACAAGCGGATGCGAATGGTGCTTACTTCGGCGCACCGCAGCCTGCACAACAGGATGCACACGATGGGGAAATACCACCGGCACACGGCGGCCGAGCGGCACGAGGGGCACGGGAAGAGATGATGAGATGATGAGATGAAGGGATGAAGAGATGAAGGGATGAAGAGAGGCCGAAAGCATCACGAGGTACATGAGCCGCGAGAATAACAAGGTGTCAGGACTTGGGGCTTTCGGCATCCGTGGTTGACTGTTGCTTACTCATCGACAGATGACCTGATGGACTGGAGGAATCTATCAAGGGCCTCCTGCTCCTTCTTGCTGAGTTTGGGAGGTGTTGATTTTCTCACGTACTCCGCTGCGGACTCCCTTACCTCCACGGGCACGTCTTACTCCGTTCCGGCCAGTTGGCAAAGACTGTGGGCCGGCATGCGGTAGAACTCGGCCAGCCGCTGCAACGTGGCGCTGTCGGGCCGGCAGTCTGTATCGTGCTCCAAGGCGGTCAGTTCGGAAGCATCAACGCCTGTCTTGCGAGCCAATTGGTCAATGCTAAGTCCCTTTGCACGCCTGAGGTTCCTGAGAACGGTTTGCAGGGCATGGCGAAGCGTCTCGTCCTCCGTACCAATGGCGTTGGCGGTGATTGTCAGTTTCTTCCCAAGCGCCTGTGTGATGCGCTTCAGCATGCTCAAGGAATGTCCGCGGTAGTCGGCATCCTCAAGCCTGCTGATCACCGATTGGGTTGTGCCCACCAGCCGCGCGAGTTGTTGCTGCGAAAGGCCCGCCTCCGTCCGCAAATCATACACGAGTTGAGCCACCGAGATGTTCACCCGCTCTTGAGCCAGGGATGCCTCACGCTCGGGCCTTCCTCTGATGAACAGCCTGTGAAGAATCTCAACTCCATCACTTGCATCTATCTTTTTCGCCATAGGTCTGGCCTCTGAAGCGTGCGTTTCGCGGGATGCCATCCCTTCCCGGGATACTTGCCCCGAAGCAAACAAGCACAATGGACGATCATATCCCTCTTGCGATGACACGTCAACACATTTTTGCGATAAAAAAGGGCGGGCCGTACCACCTCGACCCGCCCCTTATCTTGCGTCCTCTTCCCTCCCCCACTCCTCCATTCTCAGAACTTCTTCATCCTATTCTTCATCCTCGCCATACGATTCACGCCGGCGATGATCGCGCGCACGGCGGCCTGGTCGATGTTGGTGTCGGTGCCCACACCGAAGATGACCTCGCCCGATGCGAGCTTGAGCGGCACGTAGGCCACGGCCTGGGCGTCTGCTCCCTTGCCGATTGCCTGCTCGTGGTAGTCGTCGACGCTGAACGCGGGCGTGCCGAGCTTCTGCATGCCGTGCACGAACGCGGAGATCGGGCCGTTGCCGTCGGCGACGACCGTCTTCACTTCGCCGCCCACGCCCACCTTCACCTCGCCGTGGATCTGCGTCGGGTCGGCGTCGTCCGGCCGCGGCCAGTAGCCGACTAGCCGGTAGGGGCCGTCGAGGTCGACGAACTCGCGGCGGAAGATCTCGTAGACTTCGGTACTGGTGACTTCGCGGCCGACTTCGTCCGAAAACTTCTGCACGGCGGCGCCCAGCTCCGGCAGCATTGCCTTCGGCGGCTTCAGCCCGTATTCCTGCTCCAGCACCCACGCCACGCCCCCCTTGCCCGACTGCGAGTTGATGCGGATCAGCCGCTCGTACTCCCGGCCGAGATCGGTGGGATCGATGTGCAGGTACGGCACCCGCCACTCCGCCCCGAACCGCTCCGCGGCTTCCGGAAGCTTCTGCATCCCCTTGCGGATCGCGTCCTGGTGCGAACCCGAGAACGCGGTGAACACGTACTCACCGGCGTACGGCTGACGGTAATAGATCGGCATGCCGGTGAGCCGCTCGACGGCTTCAGCCACCTTCAGCAGGTCGGAGAAGTCCAGCCCGGTCTCGATCTCGCGGGCGTGGAGGTTGTTGGCCACCACCACGATGTCGACGTTTCCCGTGCGCTCGCCGTGTCCGAACAGCGTGCCTTCCACGCGATCCGCCCCGGCCGCCAGCGCCAGCTCGGTTGCGGCAACGGCCATCCCCTGGTCGTTGTGGGCGTGCAGCGACACCATGATCCTGTCGCGGCACGGGAAGCGCCGGCAGAACCACTCGATCATATCGGCGTACTGGTTGGGCGGGCGCCGCTCGACCGTCGCCGGCAAGTTGAAGATCAGGGGCTGGGCTGTGGTGGCCTTGCCCCAGGTTTCGAACACGGCCACACACAGCTCCAGCCCGAACTCCGGATCGGTGTCGGTGAACTCCTCCGGCGAGAACTCCAGCCGCAGGTCGGCTTGCGGCATCGTGGCGGCGAGATCGCGAATCTGCCGCACCGAGTCCACCGCCATCTTCATCGTCTGTCCGCGCGTCAGGCCGAACACCTGCTGGATGTGCAGGTCCGACGTGGCCACATAGGCGTGCACGATCCCGCGCTCCACGCCCTTCATCGCCTCGAACGTGCGGTCGATCAGGTGCGGCAGGCACTGCGTCAGCCCCATGATGAACACGTCGTCCGGGACGTGGTTCTCGTCGATCAGCCGCCGCGTGAAATCGAAATCATCCTGGCTCGCCGACGGGAAGGCGACCTCGATGTGCTTGAAACCGACGTCGCACAGCAGCCGGAAATACTCGAGCTTCTGGTCCGGGTCCAGCGGGCATGGCAGGGCCTGGTTGCCATCGCGAAGGTCAACCGAGCACCACAGGGGCGCCCTGGTGATGGTTTTCGACGGCCACTGGCGGTCCGGCAGATCGATTATTGCCGGCGCCACATATTTCGGAACCCGGTTGTGCGCAGCCACGTCTTGCTCCTTTCTTCGGGAAGCGTGTTGCCTTTCCCTGCCGCACGAACACCTCCCAACAAAAAAACCCGGCCCGGATCATCCGGGACGGGTTAATGGTTTCTTTCACATTCTCCGCGACCTCAGCCGGACGATCCCCGATCGTGATCCGCAAGTAGGATCAGGCAAGTAAGTCGAAGGCTGAGCAAGGTCGCAAAGTTCATCGAAAAGACTCCGTTGTTCAGAAAGCTCCTATAATGATACTCGGAAGCGAGGCGAATGTCAAACAGTTTTTTCCGGCCTTCATGATGCCGTGCGAGGCAACAGCCTGCGCGGAAGCTTTGCGAACACCTGCCGTTAACGCCCGTTCCCGCGACCTGGCAAGGCCGGAAGTCCCGAGCGCGGAGAAGCGGGAAACTCCGACGAAGGTCCTATTGCGAGCACACCGTGTTCAGCCGCTGCCGAACGTAGATAAGATCAAGGATATTGACGACGCCATCCGCGGTCACGTCGGCTTTCCAGTTATCGCTGCTGCCGACCGGCTGGTTGAGCCGACCGCGGATGAAGATGAGGTCGAGGATGTTCACCCTGCAGTCGTCATTCGCATCACCGGCGATGCTCCAGCCGCTCCTGGATGCCTTCGGAGTATTGCCGTAGGCGCCCATGTTGACGCGGCCGAAGTTGGGCATAGGCTCGTTCGCGAAATCGGCTGCGGGGTCACCCGCATCGATGCACGGGCTGCTCACGTCGTCGAGGACCCACGAGCCCTGCCCGGCGTTCGCAGCGGGGTCCCAGCGCCCAAATCGCGACCTGAGGTGGTAGTCGCCGGGCACGAAGGTGTCATCGTCGGGATAAGCCGGGGTGCCGTTGTCGTCCCAGTGGCCGGGGTCGGCGAAGAGAGGATCGGCATCGATATTGCCACCGCCGTCCGTTCCCAGGGCGGCGTCCCAGGATCCGTTCTCCTTTGAGCTCTGAATGTCGCAGTAGCTGTACGTCGGGTTACTGGGTAAAAGGGGATCCTTGGAAAATGCCTGTGCACCGGTTGCAGCCGCATTGTACCACAGGACGCAATTCGACACGTATGTGCTGCTGTCGTAATGGTACATCCCGCCGCCGGTGCCGGCCCTGTTCGCAGTGAAGGTGCAGTTCTCCACTGTCTTTGTGTCTACGTTGTACATCCCACCACCGCGATTTCTGGCTGTATTCGCACTGAAAGTGCAGTTTGCTATCGAGCTCTGCATGTTGTACATCCCGCCACCGTTGTTTGAGGCTATGTTTTCGGTGAAAGTACAGTCTGCCACCAAGGGGCTGCTATAGTAGTTGCACATTCCGCCGCCGTCGCCTGAGGCTGTGTTCTCGCTGAAGGTGCAGTTTGCCACCGAGCCTCTTCCGTTGTACATACCACCACCGTCGCCGTAGGTCTCGACGGTGTTTGCGATGAAAGTGCAGTTTGCCACCATCGGGTTCACTGTCGGGTTGCTGCTGTGGTCGTTGTACATCCCGCCACCATGGTACTTGGTGGTGTTTGCGCTGAAGGTGCAGTCTGTGATCGTTGCGTTGCTCTCGTTGTTGTACACCCCGCCACCGTCGAATCCGGTCGTGTTTTCAGTGAAGTTGCAGTTCGCCATCGTTGAGCTGCTGAAGGAATTGTAGATCCCGCCGCCGTACCATGAGGCCGTGTTTCCGCTGAAGGTGCAGTTTGCCACCATTGGGCTGCTCTCGTTGTCATTGCACATTCCGCCGCCCTGTTGCTTGGCCGCATTTGCACCAAAGGTGCAGCTGTCAACGGTGGGGCTGCACCTGCCGGAATTATGCATCCCGCCGCCGCTGCTGTAGTAGCTTGTGGCTATGTTCCTGCTGAAGGTGCAGTTCTTTATCGCAGGACAGCTGTCGTTGTAGTTGTACATCCCGCCGCCGCGGTACTTGGCCGAGTTTTCGCCAAAACTGCAATCCTGCACCGTGGGGTTGCTCTGTGAATTGTACATCCCACCGCCGTAGCTGTCTGTTGTGTTCCGGCTGAAAATGCATCTTCTCACGGTCGGACTGCTGCAATTGTAATTGTACATTCCACCGCCTGAGTTGGCTGTGTTTTCAGTAAACGCACAGTTTTCCACTATGGGGCTACTGCGGGCATTGCACATCGCGCCGCCCTTGGAGTCGTACTGCGTGCTCCCATTTCCCGTGAAGGTGCAGTTTGCCACGGTCGGGCTGCTGTAGCGAATGTTCATTCCGCCGCCTTCTCTGCCGTTGCCGTTCGTGATAATGAAGCCGTCGATTCGGGTAGTGGTCATTGCGCCCTGAAGAGCAGTGACAACGCTTCCCGCTCGGTTGCCATCGAGGATCGTTTCGTTGGCGGCAAAGTCCCGGCTGGCGAGATTGAACTCCGGGCCTTCAGTTCCAGCAAATCCACCGTAGAGCGCGACGCCGTTCTCGAGCCAAATGGTCTCGACGTACCTGCCTGCCGCCACCCATACTTGATCTCCGCCCCACGCAGCAGCCAGGCCCGCTCCCACGTTGGTGAACGCGTCGGCCCAGCTTGAACCGTTTGCTGCCCCCGTCGCGTAGGCGTTCACATAGATGATGTTCTCCGCCGCGGCTGGGCACGCCATCAGTGCCGCAGCCACGGCCCATCCTGCCAGTGCAATCATCACGCGTCGTATCATTGTTTGTTCTCCTTGAGCAAAACGTTGAATCCCATATGTTGAATCCCCGTATATAGTAATACATGACAGCGGGTTCTCATTTGTCAAGCTATTCTTGCATGACATCTCTTGGGTCTCACTTCCCACGTCTATACGCAAACCGTTGCTTCAGCCTGCGCGGAACGTACGCGAAAGGACCTGCTTTCCTTGCTCGTTCTGGCAACCTCACGAAGCTGGGACTCCGAATTGAAGATGAGCGCGGGATCCCTAACGCGGACGAGCCGCAACCAAACACAGGCTGCAGGCTTCAGGCTGCAGGGTCGCCTAGGACGCCAATCACCGTGCCAAGCAGAATCGCTGTCATGTTCACATCGGACGGCATCGCATGGCTCCTTTCTGCACGACCGGGAATTCCGCCTCGTCCTTACTTCCTGAGAATGGTGCACTTGCCGTCTCGAACCTCGTCACGGGCACCGCTCGCCCAGCTTGTTGCGGATGAATATCAGGTCGAGGATGTTGATCGCACCATCCTCGTTGGTATCGAACGGCATCGCGTACTTCGCGGTTGCGGTATGCGGTTCGTCCATCGTTACCCGCACGGTTGTCTCGCGCCTCGGCTGGCCTTGGCCGTCAACTGCCCAGCACACGAAAACGTATTCGATGTTGCTCACGGTCACAAAGGGCGGGGCGGTAAGGCTGACAACTTCTTGATTGTCGCAGGCGGCTGTGTAGTTGGTGATGCCGGGCTTGTCGCCGGTGATCGGCACGCCGGTGATGCATATGGATTGTACGGTGAGGATCCGGGACTGCTCGTATATGGCTGCCACCGTATGATCCGCATCCATCGTGATCTGCACGCTCGCCTGGCTGTCGGGCTGGTCCACGCCGTCAATGGTCCACCGCACAAATCCCCACGCCACACCGTCCAGCGTCACGGTCAGCGGCGCCGAGAGGACAACGGTGCTGCCCAGTTCGCACAGAGCGGTGTAGCCCGTCGTACCGGGCTTGTCGCCGGTGATGGGGATGCCGGTGATGGGGGTGGAGTGGACGGTGAGGGTGCGCGAGGTGGCGGTGTCAGGCCCGAACAGAAGCACTTGGTTCAAGAGGCAGTAGCCCGTGCCTCCGGCAGTGTCCGTTACGCGCCAGAATCTGGCCTCGACCGTGGCGAACGAGCGCTCCGTGGCGCCGCGATACAGGACCGGTGCCTGCAACTGCGGCGCTTGCTGCCACTGCATCCCATCAGTCGAGTATTTAATGTCAAAGGTTTCGGCAACCCAACAAAAATCCCACACCACGATCATCTTGTTGATCTGTCGCGGTTGGGGCAGAGCGACCTGAGCATAAGCATCAGTAGGCCACGGAACGGCTGCTGCGCCGGTGCGTACTGTGTCATCGTCAAACAGCCAGCCGTCGTTGTAGCGTAGGCCGTTGAACCACGTCATGTTAGCGTTGGTGACGGATGTGCCGCAATTGGGGCCATTCGCCCAGTTCACGAGGCCCGGGGCCAGTGTGCCGTCGCCAGCTGGTTCGATCACCAGGAAGCCCGGACCCCCGCGCATCGCGCTCCCGCACATGTAGTCGCCCGACCTGATCTTCACTCGCACGGCGAGATAGGTGCCGTCGGTCACGTCAACATCCGCGACGGTTCTCCCCCCCGTGTCGGCTGGCGAATATGATTTTGACCCAATCTCGGTCCACGTGCTTCCATTCGTGGATCCCTCTATCGTGAACCTGCTTAGTCTGCAGCCCTCCGCTGCCCAAGACTGCACCCTCACGGTCTTGACCGTGCGTGCAGTATCCAACTGGATTTGCGCCCAGTAGTCGGCAGCACCCCAGGCGGTCATGGCAGCGCTGGGCATCCAGACGTCATCGCCCCACCTGAAACAGGATGGCTCGTCGTAGCCGTTTTGGATCACGCCGCTCGTGCTGCCAACCGACGCTGTTACCGAGTTGGGCGGCAATTGCAGCCAACTGTAGTTGGTGACGGAAACGACTCCGGCCGCGTACACGGCCACCGCGGTGTGGTCGGCATCCATGGGAACCTGGATTGCACGGTTGTTGCTGAATTGTTCGGCCCCGTCGACCGTCCACCGCACGAAGCCATAAGCCGTCCCGCCCACCGTTGCCATTGGCGGCGCCGTCAGATTCACCATCTGCCCGTCATTGCACGTAGCGGTGTAGTTCGTGGTCCCCGGCTTGTCGCCGGTGATGGGGATGCCGGCGATGGGGGTGGAGTGGACGGTGAGAGAATGTGTAGCCGGAGGCGGGCACTGTGTCGCAACGACCGGGCACTGCGTTTGCACCGTCGGGCAGACGGTCACCACGGGGTCAGCCGGGCATTGCGTGTCGACCACCGGGCACGTTGTGTTGCTTGCGGGGCATTCCGTGGTGACAGCGGGACATTGCGTAGGCACGGCGGGGCAGTTGGTTACCTGCGTCGGGCAGTAAGTTTGGCTTGGCGGGCACTGTGTGGCGGCGACCGGGCATTCAGTCGCAAGTGCAGGGCACACTGTCGATTGTGGGGTGACTGGGCATTGTGTTTCAGTTGCGGGACAGGATGTCGTCGCCACCGGGCACGAGGTCTGGACCGCGGGGCACGACGTCGAAACCGATGGGCATGCGGTAGCCGTTGAAGGGCACTCGGTGCTGATCTGCGGACAGCTTGTGTTGACTGCCGGGCATGACGTGCTTGACGCCGGGCACTGAGTGACGAGAGGCGGGCACTGAGTTTCAGCCGGTGGGCATACTGTCGGAGAGACCGGAAGCACGGTGGAGACCACAGGGCTGTAGAGGATCGTGGCAAGCTTGCCACCGACTTGCCCGGCACTGTCCCTTGCCCAGCCGTAGAGGGAGATCTGCCCAGGCGGACCCTGAATGGTGTAGGCTGAAGGGATCGAGGCCAGCCAGCCGGGACCGCCAGCGTCTGGCTGCTCGTCAGTTTCCGTGATCATATAGCCCGTGATGACAGAGCCTTCGGAAGGCGTGGCGGTGAAGGTGGTGACGTTCACCATGGGATCATCGGTGAGGACGGAGCTGCCGGTTGTCTGATCGGCAACCTCGAACACGACGGTCACCTGGGCCATGCAGGAGGCCGCAGGGCATACGGTTGCCGTTACGGGGCATTCGGTGCTGATCAGCGGACAGCTTGTCGAGACGACTGGGCACGAGGTGCTGGCAGTCGGGCATTGTGTAAGCACGACCGGGCATGCTGTCGCGCTTGGCGGGCATGACGTGCTCGATGTCGGGCACTGCGTACTCACCTCTGGACATGAGGTCGCAGCCGTCGGGCACACCGTCGTCTGCGGCGTTGCCGGGCATTGCGTGGCGACGTACGGGCAGACCGTGGAGACCGGGTTCAGAGGGCACTGCGTATCGACAACGGGGCACGACGTGCTGCTCACAGGACATTGCGTCGGAAGCACCGGCGGGCACTGCGTGACGGATACCGGGCATGCGGTGGACGATGTTGGACACACCGTGGATTCGGGTGTGGCCGGGCACTGCGTTTCCGTGGCCGGACATAATGTCGATACGACCGGGCACGCGGTTTGGGCGGTTGGGCATTGTGTGCCGACAATCGGGCATGCCGTTGAAGACGTCGGGCAGACCGTTGCCTGCGGCGTTGCCGGGCATTGTGTATCCACGATTGGGCAGGTTGTACTGCTCGCGGGGCATTCGGTGGAGACGGCAGGACACTGGGTGGCCACAGCCGGGCAGTGTGTTGCCTGCGTGGGGCAGCTCGTTTCGCTCGATGGGCATGCGGTGTCGGCGGTTGGACACAATGTCGCCACTACGGGGCATGCTGTTTGCGTCTCGGGGCATTGCGTGCCGGCCTCAGGGCATGACGTAGCCGCGACCGGGCACACCGTCGTCTGCGGCGAGGCGGGGCACTGCGTGTCGACGTACGGGCAGACGGTCGAGGCCGGGGTCAGCGGGCATTGGGTATCCAAGACCGGGCACGACGTGCTGCTCGCCGGGCATTCGGTGGAGACGGCGGGACACTGGGTGGAGGAAACCGGGAAGACGGTGGGCGTGGACGGCGGCGCGCCGAGGGCGAGGCGGCCGGAGCCATAGACGTTGTCCTTGCCCGACGGTCCCATGTCCATGGCGCGGCCCTCGAGGAAGGAGCGAATCTGCGCGTTCGTGTAGGCGGGGAAGGCGGACTTGACCAGCGCCGCTGCCCCGGCAGCAAATGGCGCCGATTGCGACGTGCCCCACCACACGCCATACGTGTAGCTGCTACAGTTGTCAGGGCCGCAGATGTCGGGCTTCGTGATTCCGCCGTTGGTGGGCCCCTGGGAGCTGAAGTCCTCTTGCGGGCCGATGGTGTAAGAGGCCTGGTCGATGGCGCCAACAGCCATTACGTTGGGCGACACCGACGGATCGGTGCAGCTTCCCGCCGGCACACGATTGGGAGCGTCTTCGATCATAAGCGGATCGTCACCAACGATGAGATTCAGGCGGTGGTTGCGCGAAGCCGAGAATTTCGTGACAAGAAAAGCATACCATCCGGCAGAGGTCACGGGATAGGCTATTGTTTCGCAGGGCGGCGCGCCGGCGGTCTGGTCGTTCCGTGACCTGTCGATAATTGCCTTGAGCCCATAACTGTACAGAAACAGATCATAGTCCTGGTTGGTCTCCTGCCAGGCGTCCCAGGTGAGTTGGCATCTGACGATATCTCCCGGAAGAGCATAGCTGACGTAGATCATGCTCCCGAAGTCCTGCACGGGAAATCGGTGGCAAGGTTTGGTGTAGGACGTGCCGTTTCTCATGTAGTTGATGGACGAGCCGCTGTCGACGAACGCGCCTTGGTAATGCTGAAGGGCATGGTTGCCCGCCGCGTTGATCCAGAGGATGCCGTGCGAGTCGGCGTCGTTGGCGATGTCGCAGTACAGGCCGGTGCCGTCAAAATCGCTTTCCCCGAACCAACCTAGAGAGTGATTGATGATGTGCACGCCTTGGCTGATGCAGTAATCCTTGGCGTTCTCGAGCTGGATTTCGTTGTCGATCTTGATCAGGTAAAGCAGTGCGTCGGGAGCGACGTCGCAGACGCCCTCGGCGTTGGCCGTGCCATGTTTGCTTGTGCCGGCTTCCATGCCGGTGCCGGTCTCGTCTCTGGTGATCGCCGAGGCGGGGATGTCTCCGTTCGAGATTGCTGCGCTTAGACCGGCAAAACCACCATCAATAACCGCTACCTTGGCTCCGGAGCCGGTCACCTCCGCAGCGTGCCAGGCGTCGGCGGCAGTGCGCTGCACGGCTTCGGAATCAACCTCTGCCACAGCAGCGCACTCGATGGGGTGCATCGGAGGGCGGACGTAGCGGACACCGGCGATCTTGTTTGGGGCGTGGGCCAACGCGGCTACCGGCAGCCGCACCTGCATGAGTGAACGGGATCGCGCGGTCACGACCCCGCCGAGCTTCGCGATCCCGGCCTTGCTGATCGTTGATGAATCGCCGTTCTTCTCAGGGACGAGCACGACCTCCACCATCGAACCATCGGTCCAGACGTCGGACGCTTCGGCCTGCTCGCGAACGCCGCGTGCGTTGCCGCGTGCGTGCTCAGCAACGATCCGGCACAGCACGTCGTCCAGCCCCGGAACGGAGGCGGCGCGTCCCGGCCCTGTGTCGGCCAGATACGCCTCATTCAGCGGCGCCTTGGGCCTCGCGGGCGGATTGCCTTCGCCGCATATGCCCGGGCAGGCAAGAACGATTGCCAGAACACAAAGCACGCCAAGACTAACGACTGATCTGCGGTAGCCACGGCTCATCGCTGGTTCTCCTATTACAGTATGTGAGAAATGGCTTGCTCGTCGAGCCAGCCTGATAGAGCCGCACTCGGTCTTCCCCCTTGTATACGCAAACCGTCACTTCAGCCTGCGCGAGACTTTGAAAAGTGTCCCACGGGGCTTCGGCTCCGCAGGTAGCAGCTACTGGTTGTACGGTGGTCGGGGAACGCAGGAAGCAGGAGGAAAAGTGAAAAGAAGGCCGTGTTCCAGGCGATCAGTTCAATTCCCCGGCTTCAGTTGGAGTGCGGCCATGTCCGGATACTTGGCCTTCAAGGTCTGCCAGAGCTTCAATGAATCGGCGGACTCGAGGAACGCCATGCCGCCGGTGTCGTCGATTCGGCGGCAGGAGAGGAGTTGGGCAAGTACGACGAGGTCGTCGAGCGGGATGGTGCACGGCGGGATACGCCACTCGACGACCCAGGCTTCCTGGTTGCCTTTCCTCCAATCAGCAGGGAAGATCGTCAGGCCGTCGGGCGAGAAGGACACGTGGCTTCCATTCCCGACGAATCCCAGCGGCGTGAGGGGCTGGCCGGTTTGCGCGTCCCACACGCGGGCGAACCCGCTGCCGTATGTGGCGAGGCGCTTGCCGTCGGGGCTGAAAGCCGCGGGGCCGACGTACTGTACGAGGCTGCCGTGCAGGAGCGGGGGTGTGAGGGGCTGGCCCGTCGTGGCGTCCCATATCCGCGCCGTCTTGTCTGTGCTGCCGGTGACGACTTGCGTGCCGTCGGGGCTGAAGGCTGCGAAGATCACGTCGGCGTGGTGCCTCAGGGGTCCGGCGAGGCGCTCGCCGGTCTGCGCTGACCAGATCACGGCGGTGCCGTCCGAGCCAGCGGTGACGATGCGCGAGCCGTCGGGACTGAAGGCGACGTGGCACACGATGGGGTCGTGCTTGATCGGCTCGATTAGCAGCTTGCCGGTGCGGGCGTCCCACAGGCGTGCGGTGCCGTCGCGGCCGGCTGTTGTGATGCAGCTGCCATCGGGGCTGAACGCACACCACACGATCAAGTTCCCGATGCCCTCTCCATGTGTGACCCGGGTGCCGGTGGGCTTACCCGTCTCGGCATCGCGGACCTCGGCATCGGGCCCCATACCGGCTATGTAATTGCCGTCCGGGCTGCATGCGGGGTCGCGCGCCTGGCGGTGCCTGTAGTTCCCGAGGAAGGCGCATACTTCGCGCTCGGTCACGTCCCATACTCTGAGGATGCCATCTGCGTTGAGTGCAAGGAGCCGATTGCCATCGGAGCTGAAGGCTAGCCGCCCAACTGATCGGCCCTGCGGCACGAGCAGCGGGCTCTGCTGCAGGGCGAGCAGGTTCCGCAGGCAGACCATCGAATCGAAGCGGACCGTGGCGAGGCGCTTCCCGCCGGGTGCAAAGGACGCGCAGCGGCCCACCGGATCACAATCAGTTGGCGCTACGACGATCGTGGCCGTTGCCACGTCCCACACGACCACGCCTCCGAACTGATCAATGGTCAGGAGGCGTTTGCCGGTCGGATCGAATGCGGCATACAGCAGACAGGCGGGATGTTCGAGCGGTGTCCCCACACGCTGGCCGGTCTGGGCGTCCCACAGGCAAGCCATCCTGTCGCCGCTGACAGTGGCGATGTGCTTGCCATCGGGACTGAAGCACACATTACTGAGACCACCATGCTTCAGCTCAAGCACCATGCTGCCGGTTTTCGCGTCCCACAGGCGCGCCGTGCCGTCTTCGCCGGCCGTGAGCAGGCGCGTGCCGTCGGGACTGAACGATGCGCTTGTTATCCACTGCCCGGGGGTGTGCTCCAGCACGGGCGTGACGTCGCCTGTTTCCGTATCCCAGACCCGGACGCTGTTCTTGCCGGCACTCTCAACGATGCGCTTGCCATCAGGGCTGAACGTCGCCAGGTACCCGCCTCCGCGGGGCAGATTCCGGAGTTTGCTGCCGGTTTGGGCGTCCCAGAGGACGGTGCCAGCGTTGGTCACCGTCGCAATGAGCGTGCCGTCAGGGCTGTACGCCACGCCGTGCATGCCCCCGGCATCCTCAAGTGAAGGCATGACCTGCACGCCGGTTTGGGCGTCCCAGACGCGAGCTGTGCGGTCGTAGCTTGCAGTCACGACGCGGCTGCCGTCGGGGCTGAATTCGGCTCCGGTGATCCTTCCGCCCTCGTGATGAATGACGGCGAGCAGCGCGGGCATGCGCGCGAGGACCTGCCCGATACGGATGCGGTGGTGGAGTTCGCGAGATGCGGCATCGGGGTCATCATGGCTGGCGCCCTGCTCCAGCCGTAACGCCTCCACGTGCCACAGGAGCGCGGCCGAGTAGTCGCCGCCATCGTACAGCCCCCAACCGCGATCAATGCAGGTGTTGATCAGCCGGCGGCGGCTTTCCTGCTCGGCGGCCGTGGCCTGGGTAGCCGCTGTTTGCGCGCCGGCCTGAGCCGCCCTTGCCTGGGCCTCCGCCTCTTCGGCCTGCCGGGCGGCCGCAACCGCCCTGGTTCGCTCGACATTGGCACGGTCTCGCTCGGTCGCGATTCGCAGGTAGGCGAAGACCGCTATGCCGATCAGGGCAATCGCGACAACAGTGGCAACTGCCACGGCTCGCCGATGCTTTCGCAGTCGCTTGCGCAGGAAATACGCGGTCGTCGGTTTCCTCGCCGCGAGGGGTTCGCCCGCCAGGTAGTTTGCGACGTCCTGGGCCAGCTCGCCCGCCGATGCGTAGCGTTCCTCCGGCTTCCTGGCGAGGGCCTTCAACAGCAGCGCTTCCAGCTCGGTATCGATCTCACGGCTGACCTCCCTGGGACGGCGTACTTCCTCCGTGGCAATGCGCTGATACACTTCCCACTGAGGACCCGACATCCTGTGCGGGAAGTCGCCGGTCAGCAGTTGAAA
>Ga0307378_10005901_pt1 | contig 16914 bp, 10 predicted proteins | sample UN1MG_FD_202238 | JGI IMG/M metagenome (GOLD analysis project Ga0307378, IMG submission 202238) | Soil microbial communities from Risofladan, Vaasa, Finland - UN-1 | ecosystem: Environmental > Terrestrial > Soil > Coastal area > Acid sulfate soil | place: Finland: Risofladan, Vaasa | collected... | reverse complement strand
AACGCCTCGAATCGGGGCAGGGCGAACTGGATTTGAAGTAAAGTAAACGATGCCCCAGTGGGCCTTAATCGCCCCCTTCCAGGGGGCTTCCTAAAGCCACGTCCTATGGGCGTGGATCATTACTTTACCACATATCGTATTGCTGCTGTGGCACTGCCCAGACCGATAGCTCCGGGCTGTTACCGGCCTGATTTGACCATGCCGGGGGACTATGGAAAAGGAATAGTCTGGGGCATATCCTTGAGAGAACCGGGAGGACCCTGTCCTTATCTTGTTCGTTTTGAAATAGATCTAATGGTTGATTGATCTGCTTGGCCCTGGCCTGGAAGAATTGTCAAGTGGCTGAATCGTATACTTTGCTTTGATTCTATAAAGACTGTACAATTTTACATTGGTAAAGATTGTTTCGTCGTTTGATACGGTGTATATCTCTTCAGCATACATAAAGGGTAACGATTATGGTCAGTCGTAGATATTTATTCATTTTCTTTTCCTTGGTCTTTATCTCGAACTTAAGTGCCGCCGAACGTGGACACTGGCTCGACCCGGTAAAAGACGAGCCGATGGGGACACATTACAAGACCTTCTTCAGCCCGACGATTCAGGGTCAGGTTAGCTACCTAATATATCTTCCACCTGAATATGAAAAGGCGGTGAGCAGGTGCTATCCGGTTGTTTATTGGCTTCACGGCGGCGGGGGGAATCAGCGGACCGGTGACAATTTTGTCGAGCGTCTGGACGAGGCTATACGCAGCGGCGCAGCGCCTGAAATGATAGCCGTCCTGGTTAATGGTGTTGGAGGCAGCCTGTTCTGCGATTCATTCGATGGGAAGAAACCTGTCGAGACCGTCATCGTCAAGGATTTGATCCCTCATATTGACGCGACTTACCGCACGCATGGCACTCAGCAGATGCGTGCAGTTGAAGGCTTTTCCATGGGCGGCTTCGGGGCACTGCACCTGGCTTTCAAGTATCCCGATCTTTTCGGTGCCGTCACTGCGCTGGCACATGCACCAATTCGTCCCGACAGCGGCTGGCCGAAAGTGGATCGAGTATGGAAGACAGGTCCTTTGGCGGGAAACGTCGACTACTTCCGCAAGAACGACCCTTTCCAGCTTGTTGAGGATAATTCGGACACTATACGGCGGGGCATGCAGGTACGTTTGATCGTGGGAGATTCGGATAATCCTAACACGGTTGCGCGAACCAGGGAGTTGTACGAGAAGATGAAAGGTCTGAACCTTTCCAGTGAGCTAATTATCGTGCCCGGTGTCAAGCACAGCTACAAAAACCTGTATCAGGAGTTGGGTGACAGGGAGTTCGTATTTTATAAGAAAGTATTTGCCGAGGCGCTGGCTGGTCGCGGCAAAGGACAGGTTCAGGCCGCCCAGCCGCGAAAGGCCAAGGCCGACGAGAAAGCCCTGCGCCGGAACCGCAAACGGGTGTTGTTTTCTGATGACTCCACGTCGGCTCCGGCTGTCGGAAAGCCCGCCCTGGAAGACGGGAAACTACGGGAGCCCAAGAAGAACCGTCTCGCTGGCCTGAAGCTTTCCTGGGTAGAGCCGGACAAGACCGAACCACCCGGCACGACATACAAGACGTTCCATAGCAAAACGGTCAATTGCGAGGTGAGTTATCTGATTTACCTGCCTCCGGACTACGACAAGGAGCCGAATAATCGTTACCCGGTTCTGTACTGGCTGCACGGTTCAGGATCGCAGCAGAACAAGGGCGGCGGGATAGTGAAGATGGTGGACCAGGCCATCCGCGACAGCAAGGCTCCGGCCATGATCATCGTGCTCATCAATGGCCTCCGTGGCGCGACGATGTACTGCGATACCAAAGGTGGGAAATGGCCCCTCGAGAGTGTCATTGTCAACGACCTCGTTCCCCACATCGACGTCACCTACCGGACGACCAACAGGCGCGAGGCGCGGGCGGTCGAGGGTTTCTCCATGGGCGGCTTTGGCGCGGCGCATCTCGGGTTCAAGTATCCGGATCTGTTCGGGGTAGTGTCCATCCTGGCCCCGGCCTTGCTCGGACCGGATATCAAGGCCGATATGCCGAAACGCAAATGGATAGAACACTTCTCGTTTGTATTCAAAGAGGATATTGACTACTTCCATGCCAACGACCCATTCCAACTCATCGGGAAGAATGCCGAGAGACTCCGTGGGCGTTCCGTCATCCGCCTGGTCCCACACGATGAGGAAAGCAAGTGGCTAATACCCCGCTGTGAAGCGCTGCATGCCCTGCTGGAAAAACACAAGATTACCCACAAGTTCGATATCCGCACTGACATCAAATCGCACAACTATCGCCTGATGTATGACAAGATGGGAGAGCAGGCTGTTGGTTTCTATGCCAAAGCGTTCGCTGCGTCCAGTTCTGAAGCCGCTCTGAATCCCGCCTTTGCGCCGGTCAAGGACGAGCTGGCTGTTGTCCGCAAGCCGTTGACGGATATGACTGCTGAAGACCGTTACAGGAGCGAAGATGGCGGGCTTTACAGCGTGGGAAAGAATTCTCCGCCCGAAGCACATTTGAAAGCTGCTCTTGCGGAGGTGGCGAAGATCCGGCCGCTTGACGAACAGGGACGTCCATCACCCAACGGCAAGATTGTGTTGATGACGCACGGTATGTCGAATACGAACCTTGAATCGCAGCGATTCATCGAGGTGGCCAACGCCGACCCTCTAAAGAGCCCGGCAGTGGTGCTAATCAATGGTTCACAGGGCGGTATAGACTCTCGCAAGTGGGTGAACGACACTCACACCCGAAGCGGCGTCAGCCCGTGGGACAGGTTGGGGCATCGCATCAAGTCCGCCGGAGTCACACCTCAGCAGGTGCAGGTGATATGGATGAAGCACGCCATCTCAATGAAGAACAATGCCTCCCGTAAGAGACGTTTCGGTGAGTTCCCCGAGCACGCCCAGCAGCTAAAGGACGACATGGCCCAGATCGTCGGCATGCTCAAAAATCGCTATCCAAATCTGAAACTCGCCTACGTTTCCAGCCGGAGCTACGGCGGTTATGCCGGCACAACACTCAATCCTGAGCCTTATGCCTTCGAAAGCGCCTTCGCCGTCCGCTGGCTGATCCAGGATCAGATCAAGGGCGTGGAGTCGCTGAGTTATACGGCAGGCAAGGCGCCGCTGCTGTTGTGGGGGCCTTACCTGTGGGCCGACGGTGGGAAAGGCCGCAAGTACGACAGCTTGGTTTACAGACGCGAGGACTTTGTCGACGATGGTACGCACCCATCAGATTCCGGCCAGCAAAAGATCGCCGAGCAATTGCTGAAGTTTTTCAAAACCGATCCCACTGCGACGACTTGGTTTCTCAAACATTGACGACATAGAATAACTGGCATTTCAGGCTTCAAGTGCTAAAAGCTTTACGGTCTCAGATATGATTTTGAGATTTGTGTAGCCATAAGCTTTGTTGGCTTTCAGTATCGTTGGAGGAGTTGGATGGATGGCATTAAGAAACACTTAGGGAATCTTCAGTCGGCTTCTGAGCTCATTGGCAACTTTGCGTATCTCGTCGGATGCGGCCGGTGGATCTTCGGTCAACCCGCTGATCTCACTTGCCCGTGCCTGATGATAGAGGCCGTCAAGGGCCCTTTGAACTCGTGAACGTAGGCCGGGTATTTTCTGGCCTTCGGCCAGGATTTTGTAACCGAAGAAGGCTTCAGCGTGGAGTTTCCAGATATCCGCTACTCTCCGCAAGAGGTTGAGTCGCCAGAAAAGGTCATCATACTGCTCGCCGGACAGATGAGGCCGGGCCTGGCTTAGATAAAACAAAGTCTCATCAGCAAGAGAGATAGCCTCATCTTTTTCCGCGAGGATTCGCTCGAGAAGCTCGGCATCCGGATGATTAAGCCTTTTTTCAAGTTCGGCATATCTTGGCTTATTCGGCTTCCATTTAGCGATTGTCCTTGAGGACAGGTGGCCATCGGCGTATCCGAACGAAGGTACCTTGGAATGGTTGGTGATCCAGAACTCCAGGACGAAGAAGCTCTTGTTGATGATGTCAAATGATGCCCGCAGCGCTTTGGCTACCCAAGGCGAAGCCTGGATTCCATAGCGTTTCTGTGTCCAATCTCGCCAAATATCCTTGGCACAAACATCCGGGTTTTCCGTCAGGCGATAGAGAGTGTAGATGTTGATTTCATTTGGCGTAAAAAGCGCGTCATATCCACCGTGATCGAGCCGCGCATTGTAACCCACCACACCTGGCTGAGCTAAATCGTATCGCCAGCGGTACTCAAAGTATTCCGGAGAAGTGTAAGGAATACGATTCTTGCCAGTGAACTCCGAGGAGCAGTCAAACTCAACGATAAGCTTGCGGTCCGGGAATTTGCCGATCATGGGATTGTGTGGATAGAACGGCTGCCAATCGTGCGGCACGCATTTGGACTGAAGCATTACGCGTTCATGGACCTTCTTCAAGCCCTCTGAAAACCACTCCAGCTCTCTGGGCTCATAAAGAAAAGACCGGACCACGAAGTCTTTATCATGCTCTGCACATGCCTGGTTTATAGTATTGATCATCTTCGCAAACCGTTCAGGCATCGACAGCGCGGATTGAACATCGTCTTCGCGGAATATCTTGTGTTTGGTCTCATGGAAAGTCAGCATTATTCCGTCGAACTCGGGATAATCCGAAAAAAGCTTCTCATACTTGCTATGGAGCCAATCCCAGAATCCCGGCCGATCCGGATACACAATGTCATTTTCAACATAACGGTCGGGGATATCGTACTCCAATTCATGAATCCAGATCCATACTCTCAGGTCCAGTTCATGGGCCCGATGTGCCAGGTCTCGCAACTCTTGCCCGCGGCCACCCATCTCGTAGAGCTGCGAGACGTTCTTGATCATCTCGTGCGAAAACACAACGGTGTTGATATCATACTTATCCGCTCGTTCCATCACTTTCGTGACATATGGGATATCCAGCTTATGAAACTGCCATGCCCGGTAGGGCACGGACGGCTCAGCGCGTGCCTTGCTGGCCAGGGAAATTATCACGAGACTTATAACGCACGATATACAAATTCGTTTAAACATTTCCAATCCTTATTTAACCAAATTGTTCCAGCGCTAAGATTCTACTGCTTTTCGACAACAGTGGCTCAAGGGTACGGTCGTATTACATGGACTTAGAATGTAAATGCCTCTAAGCTAAAACCGATGTTCGACCTTACCCGTTGAGCGTCCAGCCTTTGCGATACTCTTTGCTCAGCAGCGCATTGGCCTCGTCGCTATTGGTCACACGTCCCCTGGCACCGTCATACTCGAGCTTTTTGCCGACGCGATACGCCACCAGCCCCAGAAGCATCTGCTCGATTACGGTTCCGCCGTAGTCGAAATCACAATGCGTCTTCAGGTTGCCCTTGCACGCATCGACCCATTCCTTCTGGAAGTGACCCAGCGGCGGAATTACGTCCTCCTTATCTCGCCGCTTGTAGTATGTAAGGTCGGCATCATCGCCAAACGGCATTACAATCCTGGAATCAAAATCACAGATGATATAACCCTTGCTGCCCTTGAACATCGCACCGTGTCCGATTTTGTCCAGATCGATATAGCTTTTCGGTGCTCTCGGCATGACCCCGCCCTGGTACCAGCTCACTTTGATCGGTCCACGCCAATTGTTGCCCGGGTGCTCGAACGTCATCTTAAGTTCCACCGGCGTCACGTCCGGATTGAACGGTTCGCCCTCGGCCGTAGCTGTTGTCGGAAGACCAGCATCGATGGCGTTCCACACCAGGTCGATCGTATGGCTGCCCATGTCGCCGATCTGCCCGCTGCCGAAGTCCCAGTACATGTTCCAATCGAGACACTCTCCGAAGTATCCGGGATTGTAAGGATGCCAGGGCGATGGTCCGATCCACAAATCGTAATGAAGATGCTTGGGCGGCTCGCCTTTAGCGGGCAGGTAGCCTGGCCTGCGAATCTGGCGGTTACCCCAGGCATAAGTGTCTGTCAGATCACCAATAACTCCGTCTTGTACGAGTTCACGCACTCGCTCGAAATTCGGCTTGGCGTGACGCTGAGTGCCGACCTGTGTTGCCAGCTTATGTTTCTTCCTGAGATAAGTTGCGCGCACGACGCGTGCTTCTTCCACTGTGTTGCCCAGGGGCTTTTCGCAATAAACATGCAGGTCGCGATTCATTGACCAGTTGGCGACGAATGCGTGCGTGTGGTCTGTCGTGCAGCAAATCACCGCATCCAGGTCCTTTTGTTCGAGGCATTTACGCCAGTCAAAGTATTGCTTGGCTCTTGGGAACTTTTTGGCTGCCAGGCCCAGGTTTTTCTCATCCACATCACACAGGGCCACGACGTTCTCGCTTGAAATGGAATCGTGGTGGGCTGTGCCCCGGCCCCACACGCCTATCAGGGCCACATTGAGTTTGTTGCTGGGTGCGTTTGAGCCTAAGAGTGAGCCGCTTGGTAAAATGAGCAATCCCATCCCTGCGGCCGCGGTGGATTTCAAAAACTGACGTCGTTGAATGATGTTGTTTTTCATTATTGTTTTCTCCTATGTTATGGTTTTAGTTATTGGTTAAGAAAACCTAAGTCTTAAATGTAAGGTATAATTTCAATCAAAGCGTTCTGACCTAAACATCACAGGTCTTCACCGCCTGTATGAGAGACTCAATCGGGTCATTTATAGGAGTATACTCGTGGGCCACATAGCCTGTATAGCCACTCTCGACAATCGCTCTCATCACTGCAGGATAATTTATCTCCTGGTTTTGGTCGAGTTCATGCCGACCCGGTACACCGGCAGTATGAAAATGACCGATGAAGCTGATATTCTTACGAATTGTGGCTATCAGGTCGCCCTCCATAATCTGCATGTGGTAGATGTCATAAAGCATCTTGAAACGTGGAGAGTTCACTCGCTGACATAACTCGAAGCCCCATGCAGACTTGTCACACATGTACCCGGGGTGGTTTACCTTGCTGTTGAGAAGTTCCATACAGATTGTCACTTCGTGATCCTCGGCGATTTTGACTGCTTCCTTCAGGATGGTGTGGCAGTTGTCCATGCCTTCTTGGTCGCTGATTCCCTTCCGATCGCCGGCCATGGTAATCACGTTGGGCCATTTGTACTCGGCGGCCGCTTTGATGTTTGCCTTGAAATCTTCGAGAAACTTGGCATGCATCGATTTGTCATTAAGGCCTTTTTTGATAGAACCGGCTCCTGAGACCATCGTTGCTACAAGTCCATGTTTCTTGAGGGTGGGCCATTCATCTTTGCCAATAAGATCCCTCCCAACGATACCCATCTTTTTAAGCAATGATGCCGTCTGTTCTGAGTCCATACGGGCTTTTCGCAGGCAGCCGCCGCAGATAGACTGTTTGATTCGTCCGTTTTTGACCACCTTGCCATCGATCCTATCGTTCGCAGCTGAATATGCCTGGTAAGTACCAGCACCTATCAAAGTAGTGGATATGGCCGAAGCTTTGAGAAAATCTCTACGGGAGAGTCCATCGATTTGTGTTTTTGGTTTGTCCATTAGTCGCTCCTTACAATTCTAATAATAAAGTTAAAATATACGCTATTATGTTTTTGAAGTCAACCTTGCTAAAACCTCATTTATCAATCCGAATACCGGTGCTCAGACGTGAATTGTCGATTCTTGTGCCCGTAACCGCAGTGGCGGGAATGGCCAAAATATGAGTAACATAAGCAAAAGACATTAAAAAGGTTGAGATATTTTGGATTTTTTAACAAGTCGCTAATATCAATGATGGAATGAGAATTTTGTTTTACGATAAGGACAGGAACTCTACAAAATTAAGCCAAATTCCTTGGCCGGTACGTCCTCTTAAAAAATGTTCGAACTTTCTCCTGGGCCGGAAGCATAAAAAATTGCTTTTCTTCGATTTCGACAAGTAATAAGATGTCGATAAGAGTTGATATGGGATTTATACTATCGTGATTCGGAGGTCTTATGAAAAACCTGATCCGTGGGCTGTGTTGTAAAAGACGCAAACACTTTTATTTGTGGTCTTTCATTGCCGTCTTGATATGTTGTCAGGCCTGTTTCCTCAAACCGGTTTCGGCCACTACCTACTATGTCCACTCACTGAAGGGATTGGATAGCAATCCCGGGTTAAATACCGCTGAACCCTGGAAGAGTCTGGCGAAAGTCAACTCTACGACTTTTGCTCCCGGTGACCGTATTCTTTTTTCCGCCGGGTGCCGCTGGAACGGCAAACTTCATCCGATGGGATCCGGTACGGCCGAAAATCCAATAGTTATTGATCAATACGGTGACGGCACTCTTCCGGTGATTGACGGAGCGGGAGCCACGGGAGATGGGGTCGTCTATTTGTACAACCAGGAGTACTGGGAAATAAACAATCTGGAGATAACAAATGACGCTTCAACCGGTGCCGATCGAAGAGGCGTTATGGTCGGAGCAGCAAATTTCGGGCTCGTTCATCATATCCACCTTAAAAACCTTTATATTCACCATATCAAGGGGATCATTGGCCAATCCCTCCAGGCCAAGGACACAGGTGCTATTGGTATCTTCATTGAAGCCGACGATGTGAAGGACACCCGTTTTGATGATATCCTCATCGAAGGTTGCCGAATCGAGACTATTGATAATATCGGCATCTTCACCAGGGCCAGAGCCGGGGGCTCCAACACGCCCGGCGAGTCGAACTGGAATCGTCGCAGAATTACCAATCTCAGGATCCGGCACAATAGGGTCAATGACATCGCCAAGAACGCCATGATCATTCGTCTGGCTGATGGCGGCGTCGTGGAATACAATGTCTGTTGGGATACTGCCTATCGCACTGGTACCGGCAACACCATCTTTTCTCGCAGTAGTCGTGGCACCGTTTTCCAGTTCAACGAAGGATATCTCAACCGATCCCGGGATTATGACGGATGCTTATACGATGCGGACCTCGAAAGCCAGGATTGTGTTTTTCAATACAGTTACAGTCATGATAACAGTCACGGCCTGTTCTGGATGTGCACGGAGCCACAGGATGCTAATATCATTGTCCGGTACAATATCAGCCAGAACGACAGGGGTAATATCTTCTGCATCAGTTATCCGAATACCAGTTGCTATATTTACAACAATGTTGTATTCATTCCTCCTCATCTTTCACCAAGAATTATTGATGAACGCAGAAATGCTGACAAGACATATTATTTTTATAATAATGTTATCTATAATCTCAGCCCTACGGCCTCCTATAATTGGCGCAATGCCAAACGCCACTTTGCTAATAACGTCTTTTTCGGATTTCATCCCGATTCCGAGCCCAACGACCCTATCAAGATCACAGATGATCCTGGATTTGTTGATCCCGGCAGTGGCGGTATTGGTATAGAGACGCTGGATGGATATAAGTTGCGGTCCAATTCGCCCTGTATAGATGCGGGAAGGGCCATTGTAGAAAACGGGGGCTTGGATTTTTGGGGTAATCACGTGCCATACCTTAACGGTAACACCGATAGAGGCGTACATGAATACCCGGGCTCCAAGAGCAGGGATCAGTGAGTTTCAAGCCGGCCAAACTCAGGCTGATTCCTTGGCAGCTTACGATGACAAAGCGGTATGGGATAAACACAGAAAGCTGAAAAATATCCTTTGATTCTTAGAGTCTCAGAGGATACAATGAGGTTTTTTACTTGACAAATATTTAACCAAGAGGTTTTGAGACCTTCTGAAACCTGCACAAAAATTGCGCCCGACAGGAAGGTGGAACGAAATTACAGAGTTCAAGTTGATTTACTTTAGAGGGAAATGAAATGTTAAACAGGCGTACCTTTCTACAACTAATTAGCTCAACGGCCGTCATGGCTGTAGCTACACCGGTTTTATCAAGAAGACAGAGTAAGCCCAACCTTCTGATAATTCAAACAGATGAACATAGTTTCCGTACTTTAGGCTGCTATCGTAAGCACCTCACCGAAGAACAGGCCTACATCTGGGGTAAAGACGCCATCGTTACCACCCCCAACATAGACTGGCTTGCCGACAACGGTGCCATATGCACAAAATTTTATGCTACAACTCCTGTTTGCTCCCCCTCACGCTCGGCCTTTGTTTCGGGCTGCTACCCGCAGAACACGCCGGTAACCACAAATGGGATTCCACTCAATGATGACGTGGTCACCTTCGCAGAAATCCTTCAGCGGCAGGGCTACGCTACCGGCTACGCAGGTAAGTGGCATCTGGATGGGCAAGGCAAACCACAATGGGCTCCGGAACGCAAGTTCGGTTTCGCCGACAACCGCTATATGTTCAACCGAGGACACTGGAAACAGCTTGAGGATACAAGCTCCGGACCCAGAGTAAAAGGAAGAGATAAACAAGGCATGCCCTCCTACGATGTTAAAGGTGCTGACGAAAAGTCCTTCACCACAGACTTCCTGGCGGATAAGGTCGTTGACTTCATAAAAGACCACAGGAACGAGCCCTTCTGCTACATGGTCAGCATCCCCGACCCTCATGGCCCCAACACCGTTCGCCCGCCATATGATACAATGTTCAATGACTTAAAGATCAACGCACCGGCAACCTTTTACAAGCCCGATGAAAGCGTTCCGGGCTGGGGCCAAAAGCAAAAGAAAAACTTTGACGGCGCGTACATGGCCAAGTATTTCGGCATGGTAAAGTGTATCGATGACAACGTCGGAAAGATTCTTGATGTCTTGCGTGCCTATGATCTGATGGATAAAACTGTCATCGTCTTTACGGCCGACCATGGTGATATGTGCGGCGAGCATGCCCGGGACAATAAAGGTGTCCCTTATGAAACCTCGGCTAAAATCCCCTTCGTTCTTTACTATCCAGAGAAAGTTGAAGCAGGAGCCGTTATCACTCAATCGCTTGGATGCGTTGATTTTCTCCCGACAATAATAAACCTGATGGGATTCCAGACAGCGGGCAAAGAGCAGGGCCGCGATGCCTCAAAACTCTTCACTACACAAAGCGCAGCAGAAGGATGGAAGGATATAACCTTCATACGAGGGACCGGTAGCGGTGACAGCGTAAACTGGCTCGCCGCTGTCACAACCCGCTACAAACTTATATTCTCACCGAATGACGAGCCCTGGCTTTTCGATCTTGATAAAGACCCTGACGAATTGACCAACTTGCTCCGGGATCCGGCCTATCGTCAGACCATCCGTTTGCTTGCCAGAGATTTGATTGAGTATTGCAGCACATACAGTGACCATTACGGCAGCGATCCCAAGATTAAATCCGACCTTGACTGGGCAGCCGAAGGCACTGGCGAATATATTCCGGCCGTGCTCTCGAAGAGATCACGTACCGTCCAAAAAACACAGGATACGAAGAAACGCAAAAATAAACGCACGAGAAACAAACAATAGATTGTGGAGATAAAGAATGAAAAGACGCGATTTTCTAAAAACCTTGGCGTTTAGTACAGTCGCCTCATCACCTGTCGTTTCCTGGGCCGCCCGCCTGTCAAGTTCCGAAAAGGCCTTACGCTCTAACATTATCATCATCATGTCGGACGACATGGGTTATTCCGATATCGGCTGTTACGGCAGCGAGATTAAAACCCCTACTCTTGATGCACTTGCCGCTGACGGATTGAGATTTACTCAATTCTACAATACGGCGAGATGTTGCCCAACACGTGCCAGTCTGCTTACAGGACTTTACCCTCATGAGGCCGGAGTCGGACACATGATGGCCGACCGCGGGCAGGATGGCTATCGGGGCGACCTAAACCGAAACTGCGTCACTATCGCAGAAGTCCTCAAGACCGCGGGCTATTCCACATATGCCTGCGGCAAGTGGCATGTTACGAAGATGACTCAACCTGAAGGCCTGCAGGACAAATACAATTGGCCTCTCCAGCGAGGCTTCGACCGTTTCTACGGTATAATCCACGGTGCCTGCAGTTTCTGGGACCCCTCAACTCTTGTTCGTGATAACACTATGATCACTGCACCCTCTGATCCCGAATATCAGCCTGAGGAGCCATATTACTTCACCGATGCCATCTCTGATAATGCCGCCCGCTTTATCCGTCAGCACGACCAGGGCAATCCTTTTTTCATGTATGTTGCCTATACAGCCGCCCACTGGCCCATGCACGCACGGCCCCGTGATATCGCAAAATATAAAGGCAAGTATGACGCCGGCTACGAGTTTGTTCGAAAGGCACGCTTCGAAAAAATGAAGGAATTGGGTGTCATAAAGCCCGATGCCGAGCTCTCGCCTCCCCCGGCCTCCTGGAGCAGCATAAAGGACAAAAAATGGGAGGCCGCCTGCATGGAGGTCTACGCCGCTATGATCGACTCAATGGATCAGGGCATCGACCGCATCGTTAACGCACTGAAGGATAAAGGTATCTTCGATAATACGCTCGTTCTTTTCCTGCAGGACAACGGCGGCTGCGCTGAAAGCGGTGGTAGAGGCACCCAGCCTGACCCACGCCCTTCAAAACCCACCTTTGAGCCACTACCACCGGACGCCCAGCACTACTTCGGTTCGGTCCCGAAGCAGACACGTGACGGCTGGCCGGTTAGAAGGGGACACGTCATGCCCGGACCCGCAGATACCTATATTGGATATGGAAAGAACTGGGCTAATGTTTCCAATACGCCGTTTCGCGAATACAAGCACTGGGTTCATGAGGGTGGTATCTCCACTCCACTGATAGCTCATTGGCCCGCCGGCATCAGGGCAAAAAACGAACTCCGCCATCAACCCAGCCACCTCATCGACCTGATGGCTACATGTGTCGATATCTCCGGAGCAACATATCCCAACCGGTACAAAGGTAAGAAGATAAAGCCTATGGAAGGAATGAGCTTAGTTTCCGCTTTTGAGAATAGACCCATCAAGCGGGATGTCCTTTATTGGGAACACGAGGGCAATCGCGCCGTTCGCATAGGCAAATGGAAACTTGTTGCAAAAGGCCGGGCCGGCCAGAACGAAGTTGACTGGGAGTTATACGATGTCGAGGCTGACCGTAGCGAGTTACACAACCTTGCCGCCGAACAGCCTGGGCGTCTAAAGGAGATGGTTGATATTTGGAGCAACTATGCTAAGCGATCTAATGTTCTGCCCTGGCCCAAATCGACAGAAAAAACCACTAAAACAAAAACTGACAAGAAAAAACAGTGAGGATAAAAAATGAAAAGACGCGATTTTCTCAAAACCTTAGGGTTACATGCCGTTTCCGTTCTGGCTATAACACCATTTGTTAAAGCCGGCAGATCAAAAAGACAAAACCTCAATATCCTTTTTTTCACCGCAGACGACCTTCACCGCGAATCACTTGGCTGTTTCGGCGGTAAAGTGAACGGTTTGACTCCGAACCTTGATTCCTTTGCTTCCCAGGGCATGCGATTTGAAAATGCTCATGTCACTGTTGCGATCTGTCAGCCCAGTCGAGGAGTCCTTGGGACAGGCCGGTATGGACACAACAGCGGAATCATGGGTTTCATGCACACCGACCGTGACATTCCTACCATTATGCAAACACTCAGAGACGCAGGCTACCTCACAGGTGTTCTGGGCAAAGTTGGCCATTCGACACCCAAAGCTGACTACGAGTGGGATTTTGTCCATGACCAGAAAGAATTAGGTAGTGGCCGTGACCCGGATATCTATTACAGTTACTGCAAGGAATTCCTCGCAAGGTGTCGCCGCGAAGACAAACCATTCTACTTCATGGTGAACTCACACGATCCGCACCGTCCGTATCATATTCCCGGAAAACCCATCAAAGGTGCGAAAGAACCCTCAATGACGTATGTTCCGGATGATGTCCCGGTTCCGGGATTCGTTCCCGATCTGCCGGGCGTCCGTGAGGAGCTTAGTTATTACCTGAACTCCGTTCGCCGTCTCGATGATACATTCGGCAGAACAATGCAGGCCCTGAAGGAGTCGGATTTTGAAGAAAACACCTTGGTAATGTTCCTTTCCGATAACGGCATCGCCATACCATTTGCAAAATGTAATGCTTACCTTGCCAGTACACGCACACCATGGATCGTTCGCTGGCCCGGCGTTGTAGAACAGGGCACTGTCGATCCGGAACATTTTATATCAGGAATCGACTTCTTCCCAACTGTGCTGGAGGCAGTGGGTCTGCCGATTCCAAAGGGGCTTGACGGCTTCTCTTTTCTGCCATTGTTGAAAGGTGAGAAACAGTCCGGACGTGACATAGTCTTTACTCAGATAGATATGAAAGCAGGTGGAGACGCCGTTCCAATGCGATGCGTTCAGGATGCGAGCTTTGGCTATATTTTCAGTCCATGGAGTGACGGTAAATTCTGGTACCGGAACAACAACGAAGGACTGACCATGAAGGCTATGGTGGAGGCGGCAGAATCCGATTCTTTCATCGCACAGCGGGTCCAAATGTTCCGATACCGTGCTCTTGAGGAATTCTACGATCTCAGGAATGATCCCGATTGCCTCAATAACCTCGTGGGTAAAGAAGGCTTTGAAAACGAACGCAGAAGAATGCAAAACCAGCTTCAAGACTGGATGGAACGAACCGGCGATCCACTTTTGCCGGCTTTCGAAAATCGCTATTCCCCTGAGAAACTCAAATCAATTCTCATCGATATTTATGGTGACAACTATACAAAGGCTGCACAGAGACAGGGCAATGTATCACAAGGCAAAAGGAGCAAGAGAAGGGATAAAAATAATTGACGTGAACATTCTTTCACGGGAGCTGTTATTGCCAAATCTTAGCCTTTAGACGGCCTCCTCTCTTGGACCCGACGTTGTCAAAATAAGGTCTGACTGTTATAGGTTCTTTCGGCGGTACGGATGTAAACCAAGAGACGAATTTAGGGAATACGCTATGATCCGAGGCGTTATGACGAGGAAATTAACACAATCGCGGCTGAATTGCGTGAATTCTTTTATCTTCATCGCAATGGTATTCAGTTTACACGGCTATTTGTCGCCAGTCGTTCGAGGTTCTCAGGGGACAAAAATCGAGTGGATTCGTCCGGTGGAAGCAGGCAGGTTGATTTGGGGAGTTAAAGGCGGAGTTGTGTTCGCCGTTTGGCCCAGTGGTTTCGGGAAAGAAGGTGTTGGTGGGCCGCGAGGATTGTTGCGGATTGGTTACGAGAGCGATGGTGAAATGGCACTCGTAAACTTTATTGCCGTGGAACCGATTGCAGCGGGTAAAAGAGGTCTCAGTGAATTGGAGCCGAGCTCAATTGCCGAACAGGATACGCCCCTGAGATTGAGAAGGGGAAAATTTATCTGGCCCTTTTCCGGGTATCCACCCTCGAATGTCGAAAAAAGAGCTAATACGATAGAGCAGATGAAACATCTTTTGGTGCCGGGGTGGTTTTCGTACCCGTCGCCGGGAGTGGAGCAGCTCAATGTCACCCTGGATGTTGAGAAATTCAACAACGGTGCCCATCCCTGGATTGTGGCATCAATCCGCAGCGATCAGCCGCGTGAAGTAATCTTTACCATTCATGCGGCTCCGGATAGCGCACCAATGCAAAGTTGCGTTTTGACTTCAACGATGGGTAACTATATCCGTGCGAGGTATCTCTGGCTTAGTGACCGTGTTATTTACAGCAAAACTCTTTGGCCGGACCCGGTGACAGCTGGAGTTGGATCTGTGGGATTCACTCGCCCGGTGTTCTTCGAGGAAAGTTCTATGTGCCGTCTGAAAGATGGTTCGCTCATCACCATGATAACAACTGACGAAGACGATCCGTCGAAGGTTGTACCGAAACTTGCGTCCTGGCACTACCGGGGGCGCAAGGTCACGCAGTACTGGCGAGTGAATCCCCACCAAAAACATCCTCTTCGTATACGGGTGAACGGCCGCTTTACTTACTGGATGTCACAAAGCCCCATTCCAAACGGCGTGGCGTACGAGAACTTTGAACTCATGCAGGACTATTTCGACGGGCAGCGGTTAACTTTTGGGGTAACCGACCTGTCACCGTCCGGGTTCGAATTGACGATGCGGCCTCCCGAACCTCCGTAGACAGATATTTTTGGGAAATCGAAGGTATGTCGAGTTTGGAGTTTTGTCATTCAAATATTGTGTCTTACTCAGCTACGGTAGTCAGGATTCCATAAAGAAAACGGTTTTTGCCACTGAAAGTTCGAGTTATTTCTTGAAATTGTTCATTGCTTTGGCTGAGTCGGGTGCGATTTCCAACCGTCCGTCAAGAAGATTATTTGCTATGAAGTTGCCGTTGCCTTTTCTTACAATTATAGCTGTTGTTTCTGTGGATTCCCTGCGAGTGTCACGAACTACACAACTTGTGATGATTGTGTCTTGAACGTCGTCCATAAGAATTCCCGAGCTATCGCAATTAAGAATGGAGCAAGCCGATATGTTAAAATGCTGACATCTTTCGAGAACAATTCCAGCTTCTTTTCGCCATACGTTATCGATTTGCAGTCCGTTGAGTATGATGTTATCACAATTCCTGAAGACGAGCCCCCGATTGGCGCTGGCACCATCCCCATAATGGTAACGTGGATTGCGGTCGAATATATTCGGGCCAATGACAACACTTGAACTGCCCTCGACAAGGAGGTCGTGCATATAGCCCTTCCAGATTGTATTGCCGACGATTGTGGCTCCGCGTACCTTATGAAGGTGAACATTGATCTGTACGTCACTGAGTACGTTTCCCGTGATGGTAATATTGCCGCCGCGCAATTCATCCTTGGCATAAGGTCGGGGCAGGCCCTGGCCGATGATGCGGATGTTTGCGGAATCGGGAGCATTGTGGGTATGTTGAATCGTGCAGCCGGTTATGGCGATTTCTCCAATAGAACCTCCCGTAGCATCGATCAATACATTCGCCGTTGCCGGGGCCTTCACGCTCATATTACCTTCAATATCACAGTTGCCTATCTGCAAATTTCTGACGTCTCCG
>Ga0307378_10005899_pt1 | contig 16916 bp, 10 predicted proteins | sample UN1MG_FD_202238 | JGI IMG/M metagenome (GOLD analysis project Ga0307378, IMG submission 202238) | Soil microbial communities from Risofladan, Vaasa, Finland - UN-1 | ecosystem: Environmental > Terrestrial > Soil > Coastal area > Acid sulfate soil | place: Finland: Risofladan, Vaasa | collected... | reverse complement strand
TAAGCCATCCCTTAGGTAGCATTGGGCTTCAAGAAAAAATACTAGTTCAGAATCATCTCCCTTTTCAAATTCTTGCAAAACTTTTAAGGCCTTAGATGTGTTTTTAGTGTTTAAATATAAGTTATATTGAAGAAGTATTTTATCGATATTATGTTTGGAGTTGGTCTTAAAGTCCTCTAATGTTTGCTCGGCTTTTTCCAGATTATCCTGCATAACGTACAATTTTACCAAATTAGAAGCGGCATTGAAGTTATAAGGTTCAAATGATAGTGCCTCTTTAAAAGATTTTTCTTTTTGCTGAATATCGTCTTCAGGAATAATCTCTCCAATTTTATTCCAGATCGAAGCCTTTAATTTTTCATTAATGCCTTCCTCCTGAATTAATGCTTCAAGCCATTTTTTTGCTTCATGCTTTTCACCAAAGCGGTTTAAAAGTTTTCCCTTTAACAGCTTAAACTGAATTGATTTCTCTGGATTTTTAATAGTTGGTAGTATTTCTTCTATTTTTTCCTTTGCTTCAGCATACCTTTTGAGACCGATTAACGTATTGATAAGATTAAGTAACATATTGACTTCATCAGGTTTCAATTTGATAGTTTCTCTTATAGCATCAAGAGATTCCTGAAAATTCATCAGCATGAAGTGCGACTGTGCTAAGTTACACCATTCATTGTAACTCTGCGCCGGATAGGTCACAAATTGCTTCAAATATTTTTGAACCCTACCGCTATTGGGCAAGTTTTCCATGTAAAGTGTTATCATAAACCAGAGATAAGATTGAGGAGATTCGGAAAATAAACTTACTATTTTGGGCTTCTCACATAAACTAATATAGTTTTTAAAAGCATCCTTCCGATTACTGAAATTAATGAGTAAACTTTTTCCTACTTGAAGGTATAGTAAATGACTTTCTGCAGGAATCATTAAGTCAAATCCATGGCTACAGAATGTTTTAATTTCGTTAAGCCAGTCATTACGCTCTTTTTTAGTCAATTCCTTTGATTTATTCTCTAGCCTTTCCTTAATTTTTGCAATGATTGCAGTAAATAGAACATCAAAAGAAAAGTTAGTTTTTAGCTCAGGTAGGATTTGATCACTATATTGATGGCCTAAAAGTGTAATCTGCTCTGCTAACTGAAAATCTGAGTCTTTCAATGCCAAAAGCCAGGAATTAAGCCAATGCAGCGTAGTTGCTTCTCTAGCCCATCTGAACCCGTAGATTAAACTATCAAGATGTGCTAATCTTGACTCTTCAACTAAACTACTTTTATAGTTAGTTAAGTAATCAATAATAGATTCTTTATGCTCACCTGGGAAATTATCCCCAGGGATCGGTTTTATTAGATCAATTACCGACTGAGATTGATTAATGTAAAACCAATTTCTTGAACGAGACTGTACCCATTCCTGCTGCCCGAGTATTTCCCAATCCGTAGGGGTCCAATCAATTTTGAGATGCTCTGCTAATAAGCTAACCAAATTTTTATCGAAACCATTAAAATAGAATATATAAGGAACTATCTTTGATATATTCCCTTCATTGGGTAACTGTAAACTATATGGGATTAAGTTGATTTCCTTGATTTGAATAGAATCTGTTGGGTTTCCCTCTTCGTCTCGATTGATTGTCTTAAAACCAGCAATTTTTTTTGATAGATGTTTTATCTTGTTGATAATCTTTCTTCCCTGTTCGTCAAGAATCTGATGGTTATCAAGTAACAAAAAAGCCTGACGAACGCGGAGCCCTTGCTCCCACTTTTCGATAAATGATGTAAGATCTTGATAAACGTATTTTCCCATATAAGCTGAATCGAGAAATTCGTAAGGTATATCGTCTTCTCTATCTTTAATGGGTAAAGGAGTTCTAGCAATAACTTGAATTTCTGCTCTATTTAAGTCTGACGTCAAAGGTCTTTTTACAGGAGTAAAACTTTCAATTTTATTTTTTTCCTCTAGATGAGAATCATCAGCTTGAGTCTGCTTAATAAGTTGCCGAAATAAGTTTTCTCTATCTAATTTATTAACTTGTCGAATTTCTTCCAGAGCTTTTCCTCTTAAAGAATCGATAAGCTCTCGAAATTCTGTCGCAGAAAGTAAAAATGCAGAATTCCAAATTATAGCGCGTTTTAGCTCATAATATAAAAATGAATATAAAACGTCTTTAATAGTAGAGGAAGAGTCCTCTTTATTAATGAGCTTTGAAAATTCCTCATAAAGTTGAAAGTGTTTAAGATTAAAATACATCACCCTCAGCTTATGATCCTTTAGCTTATTGCTAATGCGAAGTACAAAATTAAGTTCATCATTAAATTTTAATGTTTCAGGAGTAGAAGTGTGGAAATTTTCATATTTAAGAAATGAAGGCTTGTAAAAATCCGCATAGACTTCTTTTTCACATCTGAGGAGTTCTTGAGATGGCACAAAATGGTAAGCCACTGATGCCCATGGCATATCGTAAGGAAGGAACTCTACATCGAAGTTAGAAACTGCTTTGGTATCGAACTCTCTGAAAATTTCCTGAAAAGCATAGTTTAAATAGTCGGTTTTTTGCTCAGTATCCTTCCATGATTCATGCAACAATAATTCGTGTAACCAAAGATTGCGGCAAAAGGCAATATTAATCGTTGCCTGTTGCTCTCTAATTCGGGGTAAATTGGGGATGTTTCGATCAATAGCCTGTATAATAAGATTAATGTTTTCAAGGGTAGTCTTTACAAACCATTCCTTATCCTTTTTTTTGTGATAGTCAAATTCAGGCTCAACGTAAAGCTCTTCAATAGTGTTAAGGCAACCAATGAAATCACAATACAAGTAAGTCTGCTGATCACCATATTCTTCTCGCAGGCTCTCGATATCTTTCTCACTTAAGATTATCATTAGTAAGTGCCCTCATCCCGAAGTTTCCTGGACGTTTGATTTGGTATACCAGCCATGAAGAGTTTTACCATGTGTTCAACCCATTGCACAGCTACAGATTTTATATCTTCATATATTTGTATATTTTTTGATTTTTGTTTATTGAAATCAAGATGACTAGAATAAAATTTTCTTAATTCTTGATGGCCTGGCAGTTTTTCAATATCAATTTGATAGATAAGCTTAGTGATTTTATTTTCTCCTGTCACATAAGATTCAGACCTAATGTAATGCAAGGGACAGCATATGACAACCTTTTTATATTTATCTAATAGATCATAATCTTTGATTAACTCATCAAGGGTGTTAGATACAAGCTCATCTATCTTTTCGTCTAATTCAAAGTCAATTTGCCCATTACTATCTGTCTTTTTTTTATCAAATAGCTTTTTTAGAATATTTTGTAAATCTTTCAAAGTTCCCCCTTGTTCTGGAACTATACTATATGTTGTCTTATCACAGATCAACTTAGAACAAATGGGAATTTGGCCAGATTCTTTTATTTGGTTACTGCTCACTATTACCGGGTGGATTTTGATTGACATCCCCAACAGAATTCTCCTATATATCGAGCAATACTCTATTTCTTAAATCACCGTTCAACTCCTTTAATTTTTCTAATAAAGTAGATAAAAAAGGAGTTTGCTTTTGTTCCAATGATTGGATTTCGGCAAAAAAACGTCCATCCGGCTTTTTATTCGCAAGCTTGAAACATTTTTCGAAAAAATCTGTATTGCACTCTTTGATTGTGAATAGAATTATATATTCTTTGTGCTTAGCTTTAAGCTCAGGGTTCATATACAAAGTGAAGAAACAGTTATGAATAATATTGTAAGCTTGGCGAATGCTTTTTACACCCGCATCAACTAATAATTTGGAGAGATATAGGAGAAGGTCATCTTTCTCTGTTTCCGATAGAGGCCATATACTACCATCACTTTCCAACAATTCATTTAAACGATTCTCTATTAATCTCTTAAAGTTATTCTCCGTTAAGGCAGGCAAATTTACCGTAAAGTTAAATACTTTCTTGAAGTAGTTGTAAGCAAAATCAGATTCCAATCCTTCATAACGACTGATAATAAATTGTTTTGCTACCTGCGTATCTATCCCCGAAATAAATATAACCGATGCGTTTGGCACAACAAACAGATTTTTAAGGGCTTCAAGTAAATCTAGCGCCTTTTCAGGTAAACACCGGTCCAAATCATCAAAAAACACGATCAAAGGCTTTTGATCGTGTTTTTTGGCTAGAGCCTGAGTCAGATCGGCGAAGTCCTTTTTAATTATTTCCGCTGGATTTTCAGTGTCATAACGGCTTTTAAAAGCCTCTGTGACTTCATTGCATATTTCCTTGGTACCTTTATAGGAAAGTGCGCCCTTTGTAAGTAAGCGTGCCGTCAAATCTAAGCCACTCAGTAAAAATGAAAATCCAAAGATACCAATCTCTTTAAGTGCATCTGCTAAGTGGCTTTTAGCAAAAGTGTTTAAACTGACTAAAAAGGAAAAAACTATATCCTCTGTACGTTCATATTCCCACGGATTAAACCATAAAACGGGATATTGGTTACCTTCAAATTGCTTTTTAAGTTCCTGCATAAGCATTGTCTTACCGCTTCCCCAACTTCCGTTGATAGAGAGAGAGTAAGGCGGTTCAATTGAAGATACTAGAAATCCAAAAAGTTTATCAACGTATTGTGAATCTGTATACAGAACATCAGTAATCTTATAAGTTAAAGGGTCTAGATTATAAAATTTTTTCATAGAGGATTCCATAAAGATAAGTGTACTTTTGCACAACTAATTAAAATATAAAGATTTTTTAATCTTTACTCGTCATTCCCGCGAAGGCGGGAATCCAATAATATTAAGGCTTCTTGATTCCCGCCTTCGCGGGAATGACGAAAAGTTCAAAAGTGTAGTTATAATAATGAATTTGGAGTAAAAAAGCCAGGACAATTTACGGTATGGATATAAGGAGGCCACAAGGTGGAGCCCCTACGCACATGATATCATTTCGTTAGCGTGCCTTAAGAAACTGATTGAACCAGGGAACCAACTGATCGCCATAAAACTTGTGGCCACCCTTTCTGATGACCAGTTTCACCTTCTCTGCCTCTCCTTCCCGCGTGTAAGAGTTATTAACCTGTTCAAAGGCCTCTTTGACCGATTCTACCGGAAACTCCCGGTCAGGGGTCCCATGCTCGATGAGCAGAGGCCGAGGGGCAATCAAGGCTGCCACATCGGAGAGTTCTCCAAAGTTTTTTATTCCTGGGATGTAGTTATCGGTACTTTGGCGTACGGCCATGACCGTTCCCTCATACGTGCCAAAATAACAGCTTACATAGGAAAGCTTTATTCTCTCATCAAGAGCGGAGAGGTAAAGGGCCAGCCCCCCTCCCATGGACCATCCGACCGCACCGATCCGCTCCGGATCAACTTGATCGTGGCTTTTGAGAAAAGTAATGCATCGCAGCATGTCCCGAAGCCTTTCTTCGGTCAGTGATTTGCCGTACAAAAGAAGATTTAACCCCATCGGGTCCTCAATCTGCCATATATCCTGAGAATATCGAACATCAGGGACCAGAGCAATATAGCCCTCCTTGACCAGTGTGTACCCGTAATTGATATTGTAGGGCGAAGGCGTTATTCCGGCAACATCTTTTTTGGTGGAATGATGGCCATGAATGCACAGGGCAGCAGGTAATTTTTTTGAGGTTGCGGATGTGGTGGATTTGGGAATAAGAAGATAGGCAGACAGACGATCGTTATCATCCTGGCCGGAAAATTCCAATAGCTGCTCTGTGTAGGTTGGATGATCGGTCTCTTTTTGAATCCGGAAGCGTGACCATGCTGGCGCTTTCTGGTGAAAGTTAAAGATTTTTGCCAGTTTTTGGCGCTGCATGCTTTTTTTGGAAACAAGTCCATTAAGAAAAGTCTGGCGAAGGTCATACTTGCCCTGGACCATGACTCCCAGGACAAAGGCAATAATTACAAGGATGATACAAAGGCCAGACGTATTGGCCTTCGGTTTGGCTGTTGATGCTTTTAGAAGATTTTCTTTTTTCAATTTTTTTCTCCTGACTCCTGAATTCTGGCTCCTGGCTCCTGACTTCTGACTTCTGACTCCTGACTCCTGACTCCTTATCGAGCTAACTATATCAAAAAATGGTGAGTGAAACAAATCGATTTTTTTTTCTTTACCAACTTATACGCATTACATAAAATCAGCTTATACTCATTACATAAAATCAGCGTTGAATTTGGCAAGAAAATACATGGCCTTCTCCTGCGTATTGATTATTGCTTTTTTCTCCGATTGTTGGTAAAATAGCAAAAGCGCGGCAAATTATCTAAGGAAAACAATCGGCTATAGACTCTCACCCGGACCTCAACGGTTTTTACAGCTTTTCCGGCTCTTTTTGGATTGTGGTACAATATATGCAAAATTGGGAAAATTTACAGCGATCGAGGGTAAAGAATATCTTGGTGATACGGTTGGGGTCGGTTGCCGAGATCCTGGCGGTCACTCCCTTGATGAGAGTTCTTCGGGATTGCTTTCCTGAAGCCCTGATCAGTTTTTTGCTGGAAGAGAAGTTCTCTGAGCTGTTAGCCGGATGTCCGTTTATCGACGATATCATTCCCTGTCTATCCACGGGGCAAAAGCAAACGGACAGTTTAGGATTCGGGGAGTTTTGGGGGATATACAGGAAGATAAAAAAGCAGCACTGTGATGTAATTATTGATTTGCAGGGAGACAAAAGGACACGTCTCCTCACTTTCTTAAGTCGGGCTGAATTTCGAATAGGATACGAAGCACCGGGACGGAGCAGGAAAGTCTATACTATCAAACAAGAGATTTCTCCCATCAAAAAGCATTTAGTCTTATCTTACCTGGATCTGGTCAGGGAGTTGATCCGCTATGGCGGGAAGTCATTAGATTTAAGCCTGTTCGTGGCCCAGGCAGAGGACCGACAGAAGGGGCTCCAAAATCTCAGGGAAGGGGCAAGGAAAGTTTTGATCCATCCGGGGGGAGAAAGAGCCGCTGGTGTTTGGCCGGATGAAAAGTTTGCCCAGTTAGGGGATCGCCTCATTCAAGAGAGAAAAGTGGAGGTTATCCTGGCAGGCGCGAATACGGATCGCGAAAGAGTAGGGCGGATCAGCCAGTTGATGTCAGGGAAAAGTCATCTTGTTTATCACTCTACCTTGCCGCAATTAATCTCCATACTGAAGAGCACAGATATATTCGTCGGCAATGATAATGGTCCCATGCACATAGCCGCGGCACTCGGAAAACGGGTGGTGGCCCTGTTTGGTCCTTCTGATCCCAGGGTGCGACACCCCTGGGGAAGTGGACATGAGGTGGTCTGGCACCAATTCCCCTGCTCTCCCTGCGACCGGCAGGACTGCTTCAAGGGAGCGGCAGGCTGCATGGCCAGCATTGAAGTATCCGAGGTGCTGGAAGCTGTGATCGGGTTTTTGAGCCAATCATAAGTAAGCGCTGAAGAACAAAGAAACCACGAATTCTTAAAGTATAGTTATGAGTGGATGCTTGTACAGCCAAGATGAGCAGCATCGGCAAAAGTTCAGGGAGAAGAGAAAAAATGGGGCAGAAAATAATCCTCTTATTAGATTCAAATCCAACGATCCAAAAATTAGTAGGACTGACCTTTGCGGATACGGAATATCAGGTCATTTCCCTGAACGTAAATTTATCCTCGGTAGAGGACGCTTTGGAAAAAGTCCACAATATCTCTCCCCGTATGGTCTTATTGGATCTTGACTTGCCTGGTATCGGGGGGAAGAATCTTTGCAAGAGATTAAAGGGGGACCCCTCCTTAGCCCATTTGCCGGTAATCCTCCTGGTACGGGAGCTTGATAGATATTCTCCGGAAAAACTGCAAGAGTATGGGCCGGACCGGGTTCTTGGGAAGCCTTTTGAGTCATCGGACCTGATCCGGGTGGTGGAGGAGTGCTTTTACCCGCTAAAAAAGCCGGACAGTGTCGACCGGGGTACTGCTGCGCTTGATATGGAACACTGGATTCGGCAGGTCATTGAAGAGAAGATGGAAGAATTTTTTCGAGATCATCTGGAGGAAATTATTGCTGACCGGATAGACAGGTTTTTGCAAAGTGAGGCTTGTCTTCGTCAGTTTCGGGAAATTTTTAGCAGTGGTGAGGACGTAGTTTCCCAGCGCTTTATGGATAATTCAAAGAGTATCATTGAAAGTATAGCCAGGAAGGTTGTCCCTGAGCAGGCAAGGGCGATGATTCAAAAAGAAATTGATCGGATTAAAAGTGGCGGATAACCTCATACCTGGATAACCTAGGGGAAGGGATTTTATGGAGAGTGAATTTTTATCGAAAGCATACAACCCTCAAGAGATTGAAGGAAAATGGTTTACTTTTTGGATGGAGAATGGTTTCTTTAAGCCCAGCCTGGATGGATCGGCAACCTATTCAATAGTGATTCCTCCTCCGAATATTACCGGATCTTTGCATGTCGGGCATGCTTTGAATAATACCTTGCAGGATATTCTCATCCGGTGGAACCGTTTGAAAGGCAAAGATACCCTTTGGCAATTCGGTATTGATCATGCGGGTATTGCCACCCAAAATGTGATCGAGCGGCAACTGGCTGCTGAAGGCAAACGCAAGGAGGATCTGGGCAGGGAAGCGTTTGTTCAGAGGGTCTGGAAATGGAAGGCGGAGTCCGGCGGCACCATTGCCGGGCAGCTCAAGAGGCTGGGTGCTTCCTGCGATTGGGACCGGGAGCGGTTCACTATGGATGAAGGATTATCCAAGGCGGTGCGGGAAGTGTTCGTCCGGTTGTATGAGGAGGGGCTGATTTACCAGGGTAATTATATGATTAACTGGTGCCCCAGATGCCAGACCGCTCTGTCTGATCTTGAAGTGAATTTCGAAGAGCTTCCAGGCCGCCTTTATTACCTGAAATATCCCCTCCTTTCCGATGAGAATCGATTTATCACCGTGGCTACCACCCGGCCTGAGACTATGCTTGGGGATACGGCTGTGGCTGTGCACCCTGAGGATGAGCGCTATCAGGATCTGATTGGAAAGGCCATCCGCCTTCCCCTTATGGACAGGGAAATTCCCATCATTGCCGATACCCTGGTGGACCGCCAGTTTGGGACCGGTGCAGTCAAAGTGACTCCTTCCCATGATTTGAATGACTTCGATATGGGCAACCGGCATCAATTAGCGCAGATCAAGGTAATCGATGAGCAGGGCAATATGACTGATGCTGCCGGGAAATACAAAGGCATGGACCGGGTTTCCTGCAGAAAAAAAGTGGTCAAGGATCTGGAATCTTTAGGGTATTTGCTCAAAGCGGAAGAATATCGTCACTCCGTGGGCCACTGCTACCGTTGCCAGACCATTATCGAACCCCTGGTTTCCAAACAGTGGTTCCTGAAGATGAAACCCCTGGCTGAACCTGCCATCGAGGCTGTGAAGGATGGAAGTGTCCGCTTTATTCCTGCTCACTGGGAAAATACCTATTTCGAGTGGATGTACAATATCAGGGACTGGTGCATTTCCCGCCAGATCTGGTGGGGGCATCAGATTCCGGCCTGGCATTGCCAGGATTGCAGCGCAATCACCGTAAGCAGGCAGACGCCTTCGGTCTGTAGCTCCTGCCAAAGCCCCAATATCAAACAGGAAACCGATGTCCTGGATACCTGGTTCAGCTCTGCACTGTGGCCCTTTTCAACTATGGGCTGGCCGGATCAAACCCGTGAGCTTGGCTTGTTCTATCCTACTTCGGCTATGGTTACCGGGTTTGATATTCTGTTCTTCTGGGTAGCCAGAATGATCATGATGGGGTTGAAATTCACTGACACAGTACCCTTCTCGGATGTTTATATTCATGCGCTCGTTCGGGATGAGCATGGCCAGAAGATGAGCAAATCGCGGGGAAATGTTATCAATCCACTCATTATGATGGATCAATATGGCACAGATCCTTTCCGGTTTACGCTCACTGCCCTGGCTGCCCAAGGGAGAGATGTGTGCCTGTCGGAGAAGCGGATTGACGGGTACCGTCACTTTTGCAACAAAATCTGGAATGCCTCACGGTTCGTTTTAATGAACCTGACCGATTTTGACCCAGCGACGCCGGTCCCCCGTTCGAGTCTGACCCTGTCCGACCGGTGGATCTTAAGTAAGGCTAATGACCTGATTCTCCAAGTGGATAAGGCTTTGACAGAATACAAATTTAATGATGCGGCCAATGCCATTTACCAGTTTTTATGGCATGAATTCTGTGACTGGTATATCGAACTGGTTAAACCCAGACTATATGCCCAGGATGATGCTCCAGCTAAGGCTTCGGCACAGGCCGTGTTGGTTGAGGTACTTCGGAATACCCTGGTCCTCCTGCACCCCATTATGCCCTTTATTACTGAGGAAATATGGCAGAAATTGCCCCGCTCTTCTGCGGCCAGTGAGAATAAAGCCAGTGAGAATGAGTCCGGTGCAAATAGTAAAACCCCAGCCAAGGCCCAAGTCAGTATCATGGGTGACCGCTGGCCTGCGTTTGATCCAACGCTGGAGGATAAAGAGGCAGAGGAGAAAATGGGCTTGATCATGGATGTCATCAAAGGCGTTCGAAATACCCGCGCAGAGATGAATCTGCATCCATCCCTCAAAGTGGAGATTCTGATCAAAGCCAGGGGAATAGAGCAAAGCGATGTCCTCTCTGCCTACAGCGGATATATTCAGCTTTCGGCCCGGTGTGAAAAGATTCAGATCGCTCCCGATCTGGAAAAGCCAAAGAATGCCGTCTCTCTGGTCATTCGAGATATGGAAATCTATATTCCTTTGGAAGGGCTGTTTGATTTTGAGGAAGAGCGAAAGAAACTGCTTCGGGAAATTGGCAAGATTGACGAAAAGCTGATTTTTCTTAACAAGAAGCTGTCCAATGAAGATTTTATCCAGAGAGCGCCGAGCCATATTGTGCAAAAGGAGCGGGATTCTGTGGATCTCCTGAACACCCAGAAACTCAAGATCCAGCAGAACCTGAAACTGATCTCCGGCGAGGAGTGAGGAATGATGGGGAGAGGGGGAGACGGGGAGAGGAGATGATGAGAGGACGCGGAAGGGATGTACGCCGCTGATGGGTAATGAGAAAAAAAGGAGAGGGTGAGAGGATGTATACAGCGTTGAGGGATCAAATCATTATCCTGGCTTTGCAAGAGGATATCGGCCACGGCGATCTTACCACTGACAGCATTACACCCGCTGGGCTGCAGGCCGCAGCGAAGATTCAGGCACAGGAGGATGCGGTGCTTTGCGGCCTTGAGGTTGCTGCGCGGGTATTTCAATTGCTCGATCCGGGTATTCAATTTCGGGCCAGGGCCTGCGACGGAGAAAGAATCCCTGCCGGAAGGGTGGTAGCCGAGGTCACGGGTAGCGCCAGAGCATTATTAACTGGTGAGCGCACGGCCCTCAACTTTCTCCAGCGCCTTTCCGGTATTGCCACTCAGGTCTCCCACTATGTAGAATTGGTTCAGGGAACAAAAGCGCGGCTGGTGGATACGAGGAAAACTACCCCAGGCCACAGGGATCTGGAAAAGTATGCAGTCCGGTGCGGAGGGGGGCAAAACCACCGCTTTGGCCTGAGCGATGGGATATTGATCAAGGATAACCACCTGAAAATTGCCGGAGGGATTGAGCCTGCAGTTCGGCTGGCCAAAAAATCCGCACCACACCTGATGAAGATTGAAGTGGAAGTTGACTCTCTGGATCAGATTGCCGAATGCCTGGCAGCGGAAGTTGATTGCATCCTGCTCGACAATATGAACGTTGAGCAGTTGCAGGAGGGAGTAAGAATAATCAATGGCCGGTGTTTGACTGAGGCGTCCGGAGGTATCAAGCGGGAAAGTATCCCCGAAATCGCCAGGACCGGCGTGGATTTTATCTCCGTGGGTGCCCTGACGCATACGATTCGGTCGGTGGATCTCAATATGGAGATTGTGTAGATTCGGGTGGATGTGAGGTGACTTCCTCGGTAAGGTGTGGTGTGATGACTTGTATTGCCTAAAAGGAGATAATGTGAAGATTAAGACAATAATTGTATCCTCTTCAAATTTCAGGGTAAGCAAAGTATGTTAGTCAATCCATATCCTGGTTTTGGACCTGGGATCGACGGGTGGTGCAGGGAAAAGTAATTACGAAAGCACGCATCTTGAGATGGCCAGAGGAAAAAAAACCGCTCAACCCCTGGGATCGGATTTGAGCGGTCCGAGGGATAACCCAGTATCCTCCACAGTGTATCCCCTAGAAATTCGTCATCGGAAGGTTATCCCTCTCCTATTATATCGTCAAGTATCTAGTCAGGATCGTAAAAAATATTCGATCGCAGTTTTTATGCTTATATCTTATCTCATATGGCAGCATGTTGGATAGCAGCATGTTGGATAGTGGCATGTCGGAGCAATAATAGGCTATCTTCATTCCGGCGATTTTCGGGCGCTCACCTGTGTTCCCGGCAAGAGGAGGTTTTTATCCCCCCCTTGCTAAAGGTGAATAAAATCTGTTCCTTTGATAAAGGGGCAGAGGGCAGGTTATTAAGCTTGATTTTTTATTTTCAGACAAAAATAAAGGCCATCAATATGGATATTGATGGCCTCACTCTTTATTTCCAGTCGTAAAGAGGAATGCCTATTCCTGGCTTTCCAGATCCTGGAAGCGCGCTGGAACCTGTGGGGAACTAGAACATATCATCTCATTTTTGCCTTATTACTTTCTATTAATTCCCAATTGGTCGCGTATCGCTTTTACTATCGTTTCCCTTGTAACCTTGTTCTCCTGTATCTCTTCAGATGAGGTCGGAGGAAAATTTAACTCTTCAAACCACTCTGGAAGACTATCTTTTATAAACGTTACGGTGGCCAGGATAGAATCAAACCTGGCTCTAACTTTTGCCGTGGGTGAACTATCAGTTGTATTGTTTTCTGCAAAAGACGATCCAACAAACACAGGGCAGCAAATAAAGGCATAGGTTAAGAAAAAAACAAGAAAAATCTGAAACTTCTTTTTCATATGGCTTACCTCCTTTTTACTTATACCTTAGGGGTGTTAATAAAAGTGAAAAATCATTTCACCTACTATTTCGGATTAATATAAAAAAAGCTATTACCAATTAATAATCTGATTAAAATCCATTTTGGATACTTTGATCTGTTTTTTTGATGACTTGACTGACCAGATAAGAGGGGCAAAAATAAGGGCAGTCGTATCTCATGGAAATAGCAGGAATATCTGGAAAGCATCTTGAATATATAGTTGACATTTAAATTTTAAAGGTTAATTTTATAGTATAAACCTACTAATAACATGAGGGGAAACGGATACATTTTGGAGGAAATTTGTACAATAAACTTCCTGAAGCGTTTTGATATCTCTCGGAGATTGACACATGAACCAAGATCGAAAAAATATAATCATCCTGCTAACAGGCTTCATTATCTCACGTGCGCTGATTTATCAAGTTGTGCCGTTCCGGTTTAACACGCTCTACTTTTACATGCAATATCTTGATCCTGACATCCTTCGTTATGACCTGTGGAATGGTCTGTGGCACCTTCACGCCCAACCCCCTCTCTTTAATTTGTTCCTGGGTTTGGTTTTCAAATTGAGCCCTTCAGGGCTCGAAGCCAAGGTCTTTGCCGCACTGTATTCGGTCATGGGCGTCGTGGTTATGCTGGCTGGTTATTTCCTGATGAGATACCTGAGAGTATCAAAGGGGATCGCCCTTACGGTATCTCTGCTTTTCATGCTTTTCCCCACGGTTATCCAGGCGGAAAGGTGGTTATTTTACCCTTATCCGCTTGTTATGGCCCTGCTTTTGTCAGCCATATTCCTGTACTGGTTTATGGATTCAAAAAGAGTTATCTATCTTATCCTGTTTCTTGCGGCTGTTGCGGCTATAGTTCTCTCCAGGAGCTTTTTCCATGTAATTTTCTGGATGCTGCCGATCGTCATCATGATACTTTTTATGGCAGTTTTCCGGGCCGATCAGTCACAGAGGAACAGATTCAGGCTCTACCTTGTCTACCTTGGGATTTCAATATTTTTTCTGCTTATCAGCAGCAGTATCTCTATCAAGAACTATCTTCAGTTTGGTCTTTTTACCTCCAGTACCTGGCAGGGGATGAATCTTGCAGGCATGACCGGTTTTGTAAACCCTGCTGATATCGAGGAGCTTATATCAGCAGGGGAAGTTACTCCATTGGCTCTTATCCCCCGTTTCTCACCACCGGATGCATACTACAATTACTATGGTATGCTGCAGCCGCAATCAGGAATCAGGGCACTGGATGAGGCTATCAAACCTTCAGGTGCAATTAATGGAAACAATCGTATTTATGCAAAGGCATCAAAGGAGTACCAGCAAAATACCCTTACCATTTTAAGGCATTATCCCTTAAGGTATCTCAAGGCGATCACGAATGAGGTCTATATCTTTTTCGGTCTCGCACCCTATCGGTTTTTCTGGAATTACTCTGAATGGGGACTAATCCGAAAGGATACCATACTTCACAGAGTTAATGATATAGGCTTACTCTATGCGCTTCCCTTTGTGCTTGCCTGCATCTTCATTATGGGGGTCTGGATTATGACAGCCGAAATGAGAAGGCGGTATAAGCAGTATAAGCAGCATACCCAGCATAACCAGGGCAAACACCAGAACAACCAATGCGGGAGAGGCAGTACGACAGCGGATGAATCCGCTTTTTCAAAGGAATTCGCCCTTTTATCGGTTTACGCTTATATTTCATTCAACCTTATCTATGTGTTTACGGTTGCCAATATGATAGAATTTGGCGAAGGGTGCTTTATGCGAATACCTGTAGATCCATTCCTGGCTGTCAGCCTTGCCCTCATCCTGGAGCGGATTATCTATTATCGTAACCGCTTGTACAGGAGGGCAAAAAGTATCAAGTAGGCCACTGACCTCTCTAAGAGGGAAGTCTCGATGATCGGAACGAGGTGAATGAAGATCCGAAGATCTGTTGTTCTCATACCGGCAATGAAGATACTCCATTACCATTGCCCTCATCACATCACCGTCATTCCCGCGAAAGGGTAATCCAGAAGTGAAGGTATGGATTCCCGCTTTCGCGGGAATGACGAAATGGCCGAAACGAAGATCATCGCCGCTGGTCATAACTGTCTAGAGACTTTCGTCGCGGTGTACTATAGATCTCCAGGTAAATAGTTGCAGGACAAAAGAAAGCTTCTTGGAAGAAACCCTTTTGAAAAAGGGTTTCCCCATCTTCCCAAAACTTTTAATATCTTACTGCAACTTAATTTCTGGAAATCTATAGCATCCAACATTCAGGCACACTTGTCAGACATGAGCGCAGAAGAATACCTGGCTACCTGGCTTTATTCAGTCTTTATGGGAATCTTTTTGCGTTTTAGTTCAGCCGATTTTTGCATTTCGATTCTCAGGACTCCGTTGTGATAACTGGCATTCACCTTATCGCTATCCACACTGGAGGGAAGCTCCATACTTCGGCGAAATTCTCCATATTGACGCTCACAGCAGTAGGCGTATTCCCCTTCTGTCTGTTTCGTCTCCTTTTTCTCACCCCTGATGGTAAGCACATTATCGGATAGGGAAATATCCAGATCTTCGGGCCTGATTCCAGGTAATTCCGTCGTGGCCACGACTTTATCCTCTGTTTCAGTTATATCCAGTGGAGGTGCCCATATTGCTGATGACATCCCTTCCTCTGATCCGAAAAATTCATCAAACATCCTGCTCATTCGATCAACCTGATCGCGTAGCGATGGAAACATTGTAGATAACGGTTTTGGCATAAGTTCTCTGCCACGCCTCCTGGTGAGTTCACGCGCCATAATTCATTCTCCTTGTGTTAATCATAGTGTTAATTATAATAATAATTGCAACATGTTATACTATTTTGTTGATTTTATATCACAATTTATATGATTGCCTTATGCATAATATCGTTATTCCCAGTATTTTTCCTCGCACAACAGGAGCAAAAAAGATGAATAAGGAGAGAAAAATCCGTACGATGAAAATCCTTATCTTTATCAGGGGCTGGAGTGGGGGAGCATACGAATACGAGGACATCATTATATGTGGAAGATAGTGGAATCGCCAAACTGGTGTTTATTTTAATGAACTATGCCATGGGTTCGTTACCCTGCCTTGCAAGCTGCTGGAAGCCGCTTCCACTTTTCATCATATGGCTTTTTTTTCTTCGACAGGCTGCCAGGGTCAGGGCCAGGCTGCCAGGGCCAGGAGCAGGGCTAAAAACAGAATCAGGGGTGAAAATGGGTGAATTATTTTTTAGAAAATATCTTCTGGGTGTAGCTACCTGAAAAAGCCGAAAGGCATCTGCAATTTGACAAAAAATTTGACAAGTCTTTCCAAAAGTGATATTCATAAAAGGTTTTGGGTTATCGCTTACTTATTACCATTGATAGAATTTGGATTGAACGATTAATATGGTGGAGCAAAAATGGCTAATATCGTAATTGTAGGATCTCAGTGGGGCGATGAAGGAAAGGGAAAAATCGTTGATATCCTCTCTGAATATGCTGATATCATTGCTCGTTTTCAAGGGGGACATAATGCAGGGCATACTGTGTACTTCGACAACAAAAAATATGTCTTACATGCAATCCCTACCGGCATTCTCCATCCCCAAAAGATGTGCATTATCGGAAACGGTGTAGTTGTAGATCCGGCAGCCCTGATCCAAGAGATTGAGGAATTGAAAGGATTGGGAATTGAAATCAACCAGGGCAATCTTCGTATCAGTAAGCGCGCCCACCTGATTATGCCCTATCATAAAGCCCTTGACCTTGGGAGGGAAGACAAAAAGGGGAAGAGCAAGATTGGTACGACGGGAAGGGGAATCGGTCCCTCCTACGAAGATAAAGTGGCCAGAATGGGATTATGTGCCGGTGACCTGCTCTTCGAAGAAACCCTGCGT
>Ga0307378_10005897_pt1 | contig 16920 bp, 40 predicted proteins | sample UN1MG_FD_202238 | JGI IMG/M metagenome (GOLD analysis project Ga0307378, IMG submission 202238) | Soil microbial communities from Risofladan, Vaasa, Finland - UN-1 | ecosystem: Environmental > Terrestrial > Soil > Coastal area > Acid sulfate soil | place: Finland: Risofladan, Vaasa | collected... | reverse complement strand
TGGGTGTTCATAAAAGTCATCCAGCCTGAATCTGTGGTACATTCTCCGGGCGTAACAATACCAGCACGCCTCGGGGCAGAGGCCCTTGATGGGGTTCCAAGTGTAGTCGGCCCACTCGATCTTGGTCTTGTTCATCGAAACGGCACCTCCTGGACGAATGACTTTGGCTTGGGTGCCGCCGCATTATGATCGCCCTTCTCGCTGACGATGATGGCGACGAGGCAGAATAGGATCACCGCCAGAACCAAGGCGGCGAGGATATTGGCGATGATGCGGGAGGTCTTCATTTGGATCTTCTTTTTCTGTGGATGGATATATGGTGGCCGACGTCTCTACATAGAAATAAATTCTCCGGTCGGTCATCGCTTTTATTTTCGTTTTTATGGTGGGCGATGTTTTCTGGGTCTAAATAATGTCCCAATGTTTTTTCTAAGACAAGTCGGGAGCGAAGGACATATCCACGAGAATTGGCGTAAGGATGATGCCTAGCCTTTATGTAAATATAGCCACCGTCGCAATATGCTCCACCCTTCCAGTTCGGATTCTTCGCCCCGATCTTTGCTTTTCTGCAGTTCTCGATTTCTTCCGGGGTGTGTTTTCTAAGAGAGCTTGATAATCTACATTTTTCTATTGCCCGAGAAGATTTATTCCCATCCCGGCCAATTCGACGTGGAATCCCATGTTTCACAAGCCAATATCGAACCGTCATATATGAAACATTTAGCATTGCCCCCATATCTCGGGTTGAATATCCTTCGACAATGTGTTTTTGGGAGAGCCAGGCCGCATCTCTGTAATCTGCGTTCACTCGACTTCTCCGTCCTCTGGGCAGGCTTTTCCGTTCTCAATCCAGGATCCGCATTGAATACACTTATGCATCTGCACACAGTCGGCATGATAGTATTCCCCGTTCTCCTTGAACGCCTCGGATGCTAGGATGCCCTCGTTGCAGCTGGCGCACTCCTCGTAGAGGTCGTCGGTCTCGAAGATTTTCTTGAAGCTGGTCATGGTCTTTTTCTCCGGTAAAGATCAACGACAACGAAGGTGAGAATAAAAAGCCATGCAAGTAAAACCGTGACGACCCAGGCCAATCGCTCGACCATACCAGCCAGGACGTGAATTGCTTCGCTCATGATTTCCTCCTAAAAAGATGAAGGGAAGCCGCCGGTGGTCGGCGGAGGGGCATCCGCCAAGGTTAAGGAGGGTGAAGGCGTGACATTATCGTCCGGCAGCTCCCCTTCGTCTGGTTCTTTCTTCTTCCATCTTCTTCCATTCGACTTCGAGGTCGACGTATTTCTTGAGGGTCAGGAACATCTCGATCGCGGGCTCGAGCTCGGGCCGCTTGTAAATCTTCCAGCGCGGCACTCCCGTTTCTTTGTCAAGGTAGACAACGATCCCGCCGTCCATCTTGCTCCTCGTCATCTCCTCGTTGGCGATAACGTAGGCCCCCAGTTGCATGATCGTCGCGGGATCCGGATTCCCCGTTTTGAAATCAGCGACGACATGGTAGAGCGGGGCGTCTTCGCCGTAATCCTCGGCCGGGAAAACGACTTCGGCTTCTAAGTCGAGGGTTCCGGCGAATCCATGCTCAAACGAAAAGACCTGCTTTTCGGAGGCGACCATATCAACGTGGAATAGTTTCTCCCATCCCAAGAACGCCTTGATGCCGCGAGAAATTTCCGGGTCGAGGCCGATCAGGCGTTCGAGGAGGGCCTTGTCCTGTCCGGACCGGTAATAGTCGTGGATGACCTTGTGGACCTTACGCCCGAGATCCTGGGCGGACTTCATCCGCTTGCGCGATTCGTCCAGCGCGGCCTTGCGCGTCTTTTCAAGGTTCGTCTCCTTGAGTTGATCGAGGGACATCCAGCCCTTCTGGAGTGGGTAAAAGAGTTCTCTTAGCATGAAGTCGATGGCGCAGGTCGTACCCCATTCGTCGAGTCCCCAGCGTTTCAGCTTACCTAAAATAGAAGTCACCCTGCGGAACTCAACGCCAAAGACATCGTAAAATTCTCCGTTGCCCTTCTTCATGGCGTAATCCTCAGTAGAAAATAAAAGGGGAGAAAGGGATTGCCCTCTCTTTGTTGCCCTTGCGGGGACGACATCATCAGTCGTCTGCGTTGTGGCTGTGCGGACGGCTGATCTAGAATACTAGCCGCCCGGTGACCAACGTGTTGACGTTGCCAAAGCACCGGATCGCCCCGGTCGCGCACACCAGGACTTATACTCCCCGTCTCCCCTTTCTTCATGGCTATTTCTTCTCCGCCTGGCTCTTCGCGTGGCGGAACACCGCGATCGCGCCGTTGAGCTGGGCCTTGAGGTATTCCAGATCCTCGCGGACGGCCCCGTGGAACCGGAGGGACTTGCCCAGCTTGACGACCATTCGGGGGTGGAGCCGCATACGCTCGTCCTTCTGGAACTCAAATAACCACGCCTTGAACTCCTTCACGTCGACGGGCGGTGTCACGGCCTCTAGCGCGGCCTTGATCGAGTCGACCAGGATGTCCTCGTCACTCTTGGAGTCGGCGTGCTCGGCCATCGCGGAGATGTCGTCCGGCTCGGCCTCAAGCTCGAATCCGCCCCTGGGGGCCACGGATGCCTTCGGGCGACCCGGTTTCTTGGCCGGCGCAGGGCCGGATTGGACCGCCGTGGGCTTTTCGGCCTTGGGGGAAGCCTCCGGTGCGGGGGAAACTGCCTTCGGGGCTTCTAGGGCCTTATCTGGGGCCTTTTCGGCCTCGGGCTTGATCTTGGGCGCCGTGTCCTCCGGGAGCCCGTTCGGGTAGTCCTCCATTTCCTCGGTAGTGATGATGCCCATGGAGGCGCCGGGGTCGTAGACCTTCTGCCCACCGGAGATCGCCCGGTAGAGGAGCATGGTCTTCTTCCTCTTCTTCCAGTTGTCCTTATCCCACAGCTGTTCATCCTTGGCGTCCTGCTGGGTGTATTCGTGGACGTAGGTTTCCCATCCCGGGCGCGAGAACTCGACCCGGGCCCGCTCTTCGCTCCGTTCCAGGATCTTGATGCGGCCACCTCGTTTCTGGAAGAGGGCCTGCAGGACGGTCGTGCTGATGCACATGCGGCCGTTGACGATGGAAATCATCTGCAACGCGACGGTCGGGGATAGCCCGATCTCCTGGCCGTGGAGAATGATGGCGACGGCCTGCGGCACCGCCGACACGCTCTTGAAGAACGCCGAGTTGATCATGTCCGTGGCGAGAACGCGCAGGTTCGCGGCGTCCGGAATCGCCATGGTGTGCTGGACAACGGCCAGCGCGTCTTTCTTTTCTTCGGTCATCTTGCCCTCCTTGAGGCCATAATGGGTTTGTTGTAGATCCGGATGCCCGGAATAAGGTTCTTGACCGAATCCTCGGTCTTGTCCTTCTTGGCGGCGATCTCGGCCTCGATCGCGTCCTTGTCCGGAGTCAAGAACCGACGCGGGACGAGATCGAACTCCTCGAGCTCCCACAGCCAATGGTCCCGGAACTGCGCGTCCTCGACCACGGGCGCGACCGGAGCCGGGCCCAGGTCCTCATGCGGGATCTCGGCGATGGCGGCAGCGGCCTCCTCGAATCCGCTTGCGGCCTCGACCTTCTTCTCGGCCTCCTCGACCTTCCGCTTGGCCTCCCATTCGGCCCGCTCGCGGTCCTCCTTGGCCTTACGGAACTTCTCCCGCTCGGCGTAGATCCACGCCGCGGCCTTTTCGGACAGGCGGACGATGACGGGCTTGACCCTCTTTAGAAGCTGGCCTTCACGCTCACATAAAAGAACATGAGCTGCCCTTGCCTTTTCTTTGGGTTCACGCCAGTAGGATTCCCACTCTTTAACCTTTGACTTAAGGGCCGCAACCAGAACCCCCGCAGCGTCAGCCGAACCTTGGTCAACAACCTCCAGCATCTCCGCTTGCCTCAACAGCCCGATAGCGTAATTCTCGAGTTGAATCTCTTGGTTTTCATTCATGACTTTTTGCTTTCAATTCTATGATGACCAAGGTGTTTTGTATTGGAAGGAAATAACGCCAGGTTCCCAATGCGATTGTCATCCACCCGGCCGTTAATATGGTGAACGATTTCCGTGGGCAAGAGCACTCGGCCCAAATATGCCTCCATAATCAACCGGTGTTCCTTGACATAACCGCGATTGTTAGCAAACGGATGGCCTGGGCAATAAACCAAATAGTATCCCCTGCCGTTAGTAATCCTGCCGCCCTTCCAGTTCCCGTTCTTCTCCCCTTTTTGCGCCAAGGACATACTTGCCCGAGTTTTTGGGCTTTTCTTGCGGCCCCGAAGCGCGGCTGCTATTTTGGCTCGTTGCTCTTGGCTTATTTTAACACCTCGCCTTGCCGCAGTCATCTTCACCCGTGCTTCTGGGGTTTGTTTCCAGCCTGCCCGAGCGCGATTTGCGGCCGCTATCTTGGCCGTGTGTTCCGAGGTATGTTTTGGGGCTGTCATTTTCAGACCACCTCCCAGAATTTGTTCTTGATCCGGAACTCGCGGTACATCGCACTCGCCATTCTGCCGTAGCCGTCCAGCAGAACGAGCCTGGGATTACCCTGATAGAGCAGGGCTACCTTCGCAAAGGCCTTGAGCGACGCCCGCATGTAACAGCGGGCCTGCTCAACCTTCTTTTCATCGGTAATTTCAATCATGTTTTTGTCCCTCCTTCGTGTCCTTATATCCAGACTGTCCTTGGCCCCTTACCACGGGGCCGCGTCCTCGGGCTTTCCGAACCCTTCGAAGCCGCCCGGGGGCCGCTTGATCTGCGTCACCTCGGGATCTTCGCCGCTCCCCTCCGGCCGCGTGTCCGGGGTCACGAGATGATACGGCGGGCTGTTCTCGTTCTTGGGCTTCTTGTTCTTGAACATCAAGAGTTTCGCGCCATCCTTGAGCTCGAATCCGGGGGGCAACTTGAGTTTTCCGCTGAAAAAAACACCCGCCCCCTGGCTTTCTTTCTCCCATATGCCAGCGATGGTTATGAGTTTTTCTTTTTCTGGCACAGCTCGATCTCCTCGCCCTTCTTCTTGTTTCGGCCCATGTTGTCAGCCCTGCCCCGGACGAAGGCTCCGATGCGGGAGTAGGCAAAGCCTACCACGACGACAACCAGTAAGGAATAGAGAAAATACCGAAGCGCCGTCATCCCTCCTCCATGTCTCGCTTGAGTTCGGCGGCCGTATCCTCGGCGAGCTCATCCACGTCGAAGATTATCGGGTCGTTGCCCTTGGCCTTGGTATCTAACCACTCGTGGAGAAGGTGCTTCCCCTCGGGCATGGCCACGCCTTTAGGCCCGGACTTGACCGCTTCCTCGGTGTTCTGGCTGGCGATCATCCTCGCCTCGCCCCTGTCCTCAGCCTTGACCAGCGACCTCCCGCTGGCCGTGACCCAGGTCACTTCAAACCACTTTAAGACTTTGGGGGTTTCGTCGCTCATTTGGGCTCCATTTCGAAGGTGAAGAATGGGTCAACGTCAACCTTGGTTCCGGTGTGGGTCCGGCTGACGCTGACCCGGAACAAGGTGTTTTCGCGGTCGGGATCTTTGGCCCTGCGTCGCCGTGCGCCGCGAATCCTATTCCTCTCGCTTGCGTAGGGCCCGGTCAATAGCGGGTCCACGCCATCCCAGATCTCCAGAATGTATCGGTCCATGTTTATTGCTCCTGTCTGATTTTCGATATGCGCTCTGCGGCCTCGACGCCGTAGAACGCTGGATTACCGAACCCGAACCGCTCGGCCCAGAGGGCCCCCCGCTTGGAGCGGAAGGGCCCGATGACGTAGGAATAGATCCGCCCCTGCTTTCTCTCGCTCGGGACGTAGGCGCATTGGAAAGCGCGATAGCCCTCACGGGACTTGGCCGGGACGCCGACCCACCAGCGACGGCGGAACTTAAGGGGCCTCATGCTGGCCCCCTTACCTTCTCTATGAGGGCGCGGAGTCGGTCGGCTCCTCGATAGGTCATGAATACCCTAATCCCCGCCCCGCTTGGCCGCTCCTCTTGATTGACCGGAATATTGTCTCTGTCAAAGTGGCGGAGAACACCGATTGCCTCTTCCTCAAACTCCGGCGCGGCGGCGATCAGGACGGCGTTGGCCTCGGTTTCGGCCAGGGTCGTAATCCCATCTTGGTATAAATTACAATGGGCGACTTGGAGCCCGTCCTTTGAGCAGACCCGATGTCCGCATGGTGTTGGCCCGTCCTTCATGACCGCTGATGTCCACGGTCCCGGCGTGTGCTGGCCGCTCATCGGCTCGCCTCATTCTCGGCCATTCCCTGTATAAGGTCCTCGGGCCAGCCGGTAGCCTTCATCCACTTTTTCCAGGCCTCTAGGCTCGCCCCTTGGCCTAGCACCGCCCGCCCGATGAACTGAGATATCCTGGCCGCGCTGATCGGCAGGCTCGTCCTCGACATCTCGACCTTGATATCCCGAACCGCCCGGGCGATCCGTTCGATCTCGCGGCGCGTCATCTGGGCGTCAGCTCCGTGAACACGTTCAGCCCAACCATGAGCGGAACTCCGGCACCATCGACCTTGGCAATCCCATCGGTGGACCCAATAATGATTGTCTTGCCGCTCTTGCTCGGGCCGTGCCTCTTGGTCAGGTCAACCCTGATCGTCAGCGCGCTCCCCTTGACCTCGAACTCGACGTTTCTCATGTCCTTCATGCTCCTTTTGAGTTTAAAAATGATGTAATGGCGTAGTCGTCCATGATCCCGTGATCTGAGAAGCCATAATAAGCCTGCTTTCCGTTTATCTGGGGGCCGGCGATGATGTGATCGAGGAGCTTGATTTCAAAAAGGGCTAGGGCGTTGAATATGGCCCGGGTGACTTGCTTGTCGCAAAGGCTCGGCTCGGGATCTCCGCTTGGGTGGTTGTGTGTCAGGATAACTCCGGTCGCGTTGAATTGTAGGGCGTGCTTGGCGATCTCCCGCGGGGAAACTGCCGAAGAGTCAGTCGTCCCGACGAATTCCAAAACGCGCTCGATCAGCTGATGTTTCTGGTCGAGGTAGAATGCCTGGAGCCATTCCCGGTCAGCTTGGGCGTCCTTCTTGATGAGGTCGAAGACCGCCGTCGCAGAGGAGAGCGGGGGGCCGGCCGGCCGATCTTCTCGAACCATGCCGAACAACGGCCCGAAGGGAACAAGGTGAGCGGTGTTGTGTAGCACGTCAGCCCCTCCTTTTGGGTCGGTCAAGCAACCCGCCCGCCCAGCTCGTGAGCTTTTCAAAGGCGATGCCTATCAGCCCGATGACCAGGCCGACCAGGCAACCGATTGCCAGGACAAGACACGTCGCGCCGAATAGGTCGAAGGGGGTCATCGCCTCACCTCGGGACAGCCAGCGAAGAGCGGGCCCGCGTCCGGCATGGGAAGCACGGACTGAGCGGGCGCCTCGCCTCGCCTCGGATCCGGTCGGTAGGCCTCGGCCGGTCGGAAGGGCTCGGGGTCGGGGTCGGGATTGGATAGGACGGGCTCAAACCAGGAACAGCCAGACGTGAGCGGAGCCCCGGGCTCCCTGCTGTCACAGGCTTCCAGCTTGGCGCAGTTCTGGCAGATGTCCTGGGGTTCGACCTGGCCAAGGCACGACGGGCAAAGGCCCTCCCCCTCCGGGCGGATCAACCGGCAACCAGGGCAACGCGTGAAGTCGTTCATTAGTAGCCCCCTCCCTCGGCCCGGTCGGCGCAGGCGTCGCACTGGTAGTGCCTGGCCACGTCCAGCCGGGTCAGTCGCCGCGGCTCGCCACACGTCGGGCAGGGGAACGAACGGGGGTTGCGCTTGGTCGTCGCCCGCAGGGCCGAACGGCCGCCGGGGTCAGCGAAGCCCACCCCGTCAATAAGGAAGTCACAGTCGCCGTCGTCGTAGTAATTCATGCCTTCACCTCCACCCCCCTATATCCAAGGTGTCCACAGGGAGGGGGTGCCGGAGCGGACCGGCCAGGGCCCCCGGTGGATCGAGGCCCCGCTCCGGTGAGCTATATAAATTAATATATATGTATTAAGTAAGTAAATGTAAGTGTAAGCGGTGCCGGTCAGGATCGACCCGAGACGCTTAGGGCATTCTATTCCTTCTATTGATTAAGGTAAGTAGAGGGCGTCGGCGCAGTTGGCGATTCTGGGGGCGCGTAGGTGGCGAGGGTTGTTTTTTTCGGGGGTTGTTTTGGGGGGTGGGTAACGGCTTACCCAACGCCTCCGCCTCCCCTCATTCTAGGTGCGCGTCCAGGCTCCGGCGCAGGGCAACGGCCGGCTGGCTGGGGATCGGGTAGGTCAGGCTCGACGATGGGCAAGGGCGCGAACTGGGGAGGTGTGGCAGGTAGGCTCGAGGCTCGATGGGCTCGATGATCCGGCGGGCCCGGGTGGGCCCAGGAAGGAGGAGGAAGGGGGGGGCGGCGATCGGAAGGAAGCGCGAGCAGGCGAGCAGGCGGGAGCGGGAGGGCGGCCGGGCGAGGGCGCGAGGGCGGGTGCCTCGAGGAGGGGGGGGGGCGGGGCGGGCGGGGCCGTCAGGGATGGCAGGGTCAGGCCGAAGGGGTCGAGGGGGGTATGGGGCCGGGGCCGGCGGCGCTCGAGCGTGCCCTATCGTTGATTTCCCCTTCAATTTCTGGTATTTTTTCAGATCAGGGGCCTCGGGGCCGAGATTTCCACAGTTTTCGGGAGATTTCCACAGGTAATTTTTGGGGTCATCAGGCAGGATTCTATTAGGGGCTCTTCGTAAGCTGATGCAGGATGATGATTTACGTGAAACTGGCAGGTTTATCCACAGGATTTCCACAGGCTTTTCCACAGGCGGGTTTTTCCATCAGGATAGATTGAGAACAGGGGGTTACGAAAAGATTTCCACAGGGCGATTGAAACAGGTGAACAAAAAGCGCAGGCCCCTCTTTCTTATGTCTTATCTTTCTTATCTTAAAGTAAGTAAGAGGCTTATTAAAAGGCGGGTGGTGCCTCGACCAAAAACGCTCTGGATATAGGGGGTTGTGAACGCTCCGCTATTCCTTCAGCAATCCGTCAGCGACAGCATCGAACTGCTTCGTATGATGGAGCCGAAGGAGGGGTACTATCTCGCCTTCTCTGGGGGCAAGGATTCCATCGTTCTCTACCGCCTCGCCGAGCTCGCCGGCGTCCGCTTCGATGCCCACTACAACATCACTACCGCCGATCCGCCGGAACTCGTGAGATTTATCCGCGACACCTACCCCACGGTCCACCGAGACCGCGCCTCAGAAACCATGTGGACCCTCATACCCCGCAAGCTCATGCCGCCGACGAGGCTGGCCCGATACTGTTGCGAAGTCCTCAAGGAACGCGGAGGGGAGGGGCGAGTCGTCCTGACCGGGATCCGCTCGGCCGAATCGACAAAACGTAAACACCGCCGTCAGGTCGAACCCTGCAACCGCAAAGGCAAGACCCTTATCCACCCCATCCTCCGCTGGACTGATTCCGAGGTGTGGTCCTTCGTTCGCTCCCAGGGCCTCGCCTACTGCGTCCTCTACGACCGCGGCTACAAGCGCCTCGGTTGCGTTGGCTGCCCCATGTCTTATAATAAACGCTGCGAGCTCGATGCCTACCCGAAGATTAAGGCCGCTTACCTTCGGGCCTTCGACCGGATGCTCGAGGAGAGAAAAAAGAGGGGGCTTGTCACGACCAGGTGGGAAACAGCCGAGGATGTGATGGAATGGTGGCTGTCGGAATAATCCTGGCCCCTCTCGGCGTGGACAGCGTGGATATAAGGGGTTTGAGACCCCCGAACCAGGAGTGACCGAATCGTCGGGTGGCCGGACCGAGGACCAGGGTAGGCCGGTCAATGATTCGAGGGTAACGTGGTTATGAACGAGAAGAAGATTTGGGACAGGGAGTACGACAGGATCATGAAGCTCGTCCGGGAGAAGAAGCTCGAAACGGACCCAAGCCTTATCGTGGTGGACGTCGACGGCCTGCTCCAGTTCATGAGGGCCGATTTCATCCCATTCTTCTACGTTCCAGGGGAGATTGTGGAAATATACCTGAGCGAGTGGTTCGGATGAGCCCCATTCGCCCCGAGAAGCCCGAGGATTTCGAGTCGGGGCCAGGCGGATCGGTCGCAGCCCTTCCGGAAGGGTTTGCCGATGTCGGTTCGAGTCCGACCCCCGGCCGCGTTCCCTGGTTAAATCTTGAGGGGATAGGAAGGATTTTGAATGACTATATTAGGCCGGCAGTGATGGAACATCTTGCGGATTCCAGGCTCGGAGACATTCTTTTTGAACAGGCTTTTGGCCATAAGTCGAACGAGATCAAGCCGGAGTTCTGGATATGGCGCCGGCTGGTAGAAGTTCCGCGTGAAAGCGACCAATGCCCATGGCTGTAGCATGGTACGGATAGCGATCGGCTAGGGCCAGCATGGATTCCCCTGGTTTCCCCGGACGAAGGCTGGATAGACAGCCGGGGATTATAATGGTAGAACCGCGGTCATCTTAGTTGCGGGATGGGCCCGAAGTAGGCTACGGAGGTGCCCCCACCGCCGAAGAGGTGCTGGAAAGCCACGGCCAACCTCGAGATGGCCGCGATTCTCATAAAATCTTTACAGGAGGAACAGATGAAAAAGAAACAGGTTGTGCCCAAGGAGAAACTGAGGAGCCAGGTGAAACGGCTGGCGAATTTCATCATGGCGCGAGTTCCGGGCGAGCCGTCGAAGAGCCAGGGGGCCATCGACACGGCGATCCGGATTATCGAGGCCGGGTTGGCGCCCGAGGTCAAGGTCGGTGACGTGGTTCGCCTCAAGTCTGGAGGGGCCGAGATGACGGTCGCGGAGATCAGGCATGGCCTGGTTGATTGCGTCTGGATGGGAGGATACGAGAAGGCCATCTCCAGCAGCCTGGTCCCCGCCATAGTCCTGTCCGTGGTCGAGAAGAAGAAAACCCAGATCCAGATAGACGAGGGATTCAAGACCAAGATGAAATGAGCGATCGGCCAGGGCCATGCCGGACGTCATAGAAGCGGGCTGGTAGGGCCAGCCCCCCTGGTTCCCCGGGGTGAAAGGCTGGATAGGCCGGGGATATAATCTGACAGGAGGAACAAGATGGACGAAAACATGGGAAGCGCGAAAGCGGCGAGTAAGACCACGAGGGATGCCATCCGGGTAGACCTCAAGAACATCGTCGAAACGGCATGGAAGATCAGGGTTGGGATCAGTGAGATCTGGGACCGGCTTTTTGGTCCGCCTCCGCCCATGGTGGACAAGAAGGCTCCCCAGGCCGAGCCAGCGCCGCCATTCGGCCTAGTCCAGATCGTCGAGACGGGCTTGGATGAGATTCGTCACGCCCAGAACGACACCTATGAGATCCTGGCGGACATCCTGGCGAGGCTCTGATGCCCACCATCCAGTACCGGATTGAGGTCAAGAAAAGAGATCAGAAAATTATTTGGGCACCCCCTGACCACAAGTGGAACTGGGCCATCCATGTTTCTACCAACAGGCGCGGGACGTTCATTTTTTCCCTGGGCCTCGCGTCCAAGGCGGAGGCCATCCGCATCGCCCGGAAACTCTTCCGGATCAACCGGGAGCCGGATTTCTCGGGCAAGGGCCTGGCCCAGTGGGTAGAGGAGAGATAAGATGACCGACACAAATCCCCTTTTCGACAAGAAAGAGATCGAGGCCGGACCCGTGAAGATGGTTCTTGAGCCAACGCACGTCCCGGGAAGAGACGTCGTCTATCAGGTAATCATCAGTTTTCCCCTAGAACAGATGCGTCTATACTGCTCCAAGTGGGTAAATCCGTTGAGGGTGGCGCTCGAGGCCGCTGAGGAGGCACTAAACTCATTAAAATGTGAGATATATGCTACTGAGCTAAACTCAGGTCTACCCATGACAAAGAGGGAGGGGGAGGAGCCGTGAGCCGAACCGTCTGCCGCTCCGAGCTGGTCGACAAGGCCATGGCCATCTTCCGCGAGTGGTCGTGGAGGGCCCCGACCGGTGCCGGTGGCCTGACGAGGAAGGAAATGCGCCTTCTCTCGAGGGCCGGCTACATCGAGGGGAAGATCACCAAGCTCCCGAGCGGGAGCATCGTAAATGTTTATGTATGGATTGGCCCGAAATGACTAAGCCTAAACTCAAGTCGACCTCCAAGAATAGCCGGGCGGGGAGGATAGTTGGCCTTCGGGATATGCCCAAGGGGGCAATTCCAATCGATCAACCCTGCGAGCTGGGTTATCATTGTCCAGTTTGTAAATATGAGCATTTTCAAGCCAATGCGATGACCTGGGATGAACGGTTAGAATGGAGCGAATACAATGGATTCCTGTGGTGTTCCGTCTGCAATAGGGACTATCCATCCTGCCTGTGTATTCCGATGGGCGAGGATCCACCCCACTACCTGAAGAAGAAAGCGGCGGTTGATTATGCCATAGAGATTTATTTGGACGCAGTTGAGGCATCGCAGCATAGAGGGCCTCGATGAAAATCTGTTCCCTATGCGGAAAGCGGACGCGGAAGCCCAGGATCCGGAACGGAAAGGTTATCTGCCCGAAATGTTGGCGGACACGGCTGAGAAAGCTGATAAATCTCTTGGCAAAAGCGTAGGAGGACATCGTGAGCAAGAAAAGAGACCTAACCGTTTACTGTCGAATCGTCCTCGACCGGAAATTCATTGAGACCCACACGGTCGAGGAGTGCAAACAGGCCTTCCGGGTCGAACTCGAGACGGGGATCCCGCAACTCAAGAGAGTCGCCCTTGCTCGGGTCATCCGGATCAAGGAAAAGGGGCGGCTTTGATGGACAGATTCGCCGATACCTGCGGCTGGACACGCCCGGAAAGCAACGGTGCCCGGTATTGCAAGCTGAAAAAGACGTTTTTGACAGAGGCGGACCGCGGAATCGGTATCTGCCCGTGCTTTTCGTGGGTAAAAACTTACCCAAAGAAGACCAAAAAGGCGGAAAAGACCGGGTCGACATCAAAATCATTGTTTTCAAGAGAATAAGATGAAAAAGTCGAAAAATGTATATAATTTCACGACCAAACGTAAGAACGGAAGTCAGCATGGAGAAAAAAACCCTAATTGGAAAGGGGGGAGATTCTTTAACGGCGAAGGATATGTTCGGATTTATCGACCAAATCATCCCTTCGCTACCAAGGCAGGCTATGTCCTTGAGCACCGCCTCGTCATGGAAACCCACCTTGGGCGGACCCTTCTCCCCTCCGAAGTGGTTCATCATATCAATGGTGTCGTGGATGATAACCGCATTGAAAATCTTATGCTTTTCTCGAGCAAAGTGGTCCATACGGTTCATCATAAAACTTTAAGAAGCCAAAAAGGAGGCAAATCATGAGTTTTCTTGTATTTCTGCTGGTTCTCTCATTCGGGACGATCTTCGCCCTCGTTTCCATCCAGGCAAGGCGAATGGCCCTCGAGGGGCTGTCCCCCTGGAGCGCCGTGCCCGTATTCCTGGCCCGCAAGCTCTCGTCGAACGCCTACGCCGGCCTCTGCGTGGCCCAAGGGTGGATTCTGGCCATCGTGGCTGGAATGATTTACAATGCGGACGCGAAGGACCCCGGCGGCCCGTTCTGGGCATCGATTTACCTGGCCGTCCTGGCCCTCGGATACTTCGCGCTCTGGCTCCGCAACCGCTCGGTTGATCTAAGGCCATGAAGGCCAAGGGTAGGCACTACGACTATGTCGTCGTGTACGACCCCTGGACGGGCCTGCTAGACGACCCGAAGCACGTCCAAAAAGTCCAGCGGAGCTTCAATTCGTTCTGGAGCAAAATCTTTGACCGTATGGAGGAACCCATGAAAATCACTAAAGTCTACGAGGTTTGGGCGTTCTATGGGGGGGATCCCAAGAACATCGTCACCATCCCCTCGGGGAGCCCGTTTGTCTTCGCCGATGACGAACAGGAGGCGACCATCAAGAGCGGGATTTACGGCCAGTTGTCGTCGTTCAAAAGCGCCGCCGACCTGCCGCTCGACCCCGAATTCATCACGATCGTCGTCAACCAGGTCGGCACGATCAAAGTTAGCAAGTAGACGTCCGAAGGAGAGTTTTTCGCTCCTTGTTTCTCTCCTGGGTCGGCGGCGAGCTCACCGACCGACCCCGTCTTTTTTTCTTCCCGCTTGACATTTCAACGACCTTGGCATAAATTATATTCAACCTCCTTTCAGGCGTCACGCGATACCAACCGGCCCCCAAAAGGCCGGCCCTTTCATCTTTCCCCTTGACAAGATAGCATTTGTGGCGTATTTCTTTCTACGGTGGGTAAAGAGTTACCCAAACCGTCCGTCGTGGAGGTCCTTATGCCTTGGGACGTGATTCGACGCGGAGATAAGTGGGTCTGTGTCGACAAGCACGGAAAAGTGTACGGGACATTCGCCTCTAAGAAAAAAGCCCGAGAACAGCAGAGGGCCCTCTACGCGGCCGAGGGCCGTAAACACGGTAAGTAGGAGGAACGAATGGACGAGATTTTAATATCAGTCAAAGATTTCCTTTCACAGATCGCCGCCCCTCGCGGGCTCCAACTGGAGAACATCGAGAGGACCTTCCGCGAAGAGATCGCCGCCGGCAAGGACTTCGGGATTTTCGTCGGGCCAGCCAGCAAGCACTACGTCATCCCCGTCAAGGCCCTGAAGGAATACTTCGAAGAGAAGGACAAGCCGAAGGGCGTCGTCCCCGAGGACAAGAGCGCCTTCGAAGATTTCATGAAGGAAGTCCCGGAAGTGCCCGAGGCCCCAGCCCCGAAGGAAAAGGAAAAGAATGTCCGGAAATAATGGAAACGGCCGCGCCGGCGACGAAAGAGACCGGAAGTTCGTAGAACTTTGGTCTGGAACCGGCTTCGACTCCCTCGAAAAAAACAAATGCGCCGTCGCCGCGGGGTTCACCCCGAAGGGCGCCAGCCAAGGAAGCAACCGCGTCCTCAACAATCTTGTCCGCAACAAGAAGATGCAGAAGAAGCTCGACAAGCACGGCGTCACGATGGATCGGCTGGCCGCGAAGGTTGACGAATTACTCGACGCTCCGCACCCGCTGGCAAAGCGGGAATTCAATCCGTTCACGAAAGAGCTCATGCCGCCCCCGCCGGACAATTTTATTCAGTTCAAGGCCGCGGAGCTGGGCATTAAACTCCATGATGCCATGCCTCCGACGCGGATCTCCGAGGACAAGACCGAAACGAAGCAGATCATCTTCTCCGCCGAGGTCATCCAGAGACTTGAGCGTTACGACGAACAGACAAAACTCATTGAAAAAGGGGCAGTAATCGATGTTGAGCCCGTCCCCGCTGACCAAGACTGACCTAGGCAACCGTAACTGGTGGCGATGGAAGTCGACCAGTCTTTCCTGGTTCAACGCGAACGTCATGCCCCACGCATGGGATGAGAAGTTCCATGATTTCGGGATGATCCAGCGGGCGATGTGCGATCATCTCGACCCCTCCGTGAATCCGAATTCCCAGATTTACCTGTCGGCCTTCCGAGGCAGTCATAAATCAACACAGCTCCTCGGCCTGATCTGCTATTTTCTGTGCTGGAATCTGGCCAAGAAGAACACGAACTCGCTCGTCTATAACACCGCGACGAAGGACAACGCCTTCAACATGTCCGCCGATGCCAAACACTCTCTCCTCCACAACGAAGTCCTTCAGTGGGTTTTCCCCGAATTGCCGAGGGAAGAGAGCGGCTACGACGATATGACCCAGAAGCGGATCCAGCACCGGCACGTCAAATTGGACTTTTCCTCGCTTGAGACAACGCTTGTTTCGAGGCATTATCCGGTCTGGCTCAACGACGACTTGGAAAACGACGAGAACGCGAAGACCGAATACATGCGCGAAGAGCTCAAGAAGAAGTGGAAATACCAGAAAGCCATTCTGACCAAGATCCAGAGCCGCGGGATCGGCCTTGAGTATGAGATCGGAACACCGTACAGCGTCAACGGCCTGACCTGGATGATCCGGAACCTCCCCCGCTATTCGAAACTCGAGATCCCCTGCTACGTCAACCGCGACATCAACCAGGGCGTCACGTTCCCCGAACTCTATGCGGTTGAGGATTTCGAGGGCAAGCGGGAAGAGATGGGAAATTCGATATTTCAAGCTCAATACCTTCTCAGGCCAATAAGCGAAGAGGACGCCCTTTGCCCGGAGGCATGGATGCGGAAATGGAACACGCTACCTGACCTCCGGTGGCGTTCAATGGTAGTGGACCCCGGCGGTTCCTCCCCGGGAAAATCCGACGCCACCGGAATTACAATATGCGACACCGACGAGAACGGGGTCATCTACATAGTCTTTGCCGACGAGTTTTTCCTTACCCCGGAGAAACTCATCGACTGCATCGTGAACCTGAAAAACACCTATGACCCGGACGACGTTCGCATCGAAAAAGAAAAATACTCCACGACGATCGCCGACACCTGGCAACACAAGTATCCGCTCTTGAACATCTCGTTTGTCGAACACAAGGGCCGGAGAAAGGGCTGGTCGAAGGGAACGTCGGCGAACATGAACGACAGCCGGATCTGGCGTCTGAAACAATGGTTCGAGACGCGGCGGATCCTCGTCGGCCCGAACATGCCCGCCTTCGAGAAACAGCTTCTTGAATATCCGGATTCAACCCGAGACGATATGCTCGATTCTCTGGCCTACCAGCTGGACATCCGCCGACTACCGAAACGGAAGGGCAAGATCATCCTTCCGTCCGGCCGGGAGTTCGAACCCTCGATCGAAGAGGCCTTCGAGAAAGAGATGGACAAATATTACGAACGAAAAAGGGAACGCGAAGAGGGGAGCAACGCAGATGCAATTTTTTAGGCAAATCAAAGAACGTCTGGAAATCGAGAAGAAATACCTTCCTCTCATTCACGCCGAACTCCAGAAGATCAACGACACAAAGAGCCAGCAGGCTCACGAAACCCTCGCGGTCTTCCGGGATGTCGTCCGCGAACTCAAGAACCTAGCGATGAACGAGTCCAATTTCATCGAGGTCATC